>Ga0194035_1000494_pt1 | contig 22594 bp, 15 predicted proteins | sample JunL2320m_MetaG_FD_148680 | JGI IMG/M metagenome (GOLD analysis project Ga0194035, IMG submission 148680) | Anoxic zone freshwater microbial communities from boreal shield lake in IISD Experimental Lakes Area, Ontario, Canada - Jun2016-L239-20m | ecosystem: Environmental > Aquatic > Freshwater >...
CCAAGAATTAGACGGGGCATTTCAAATTGAAAAACCTCACCCAAAATCCATTAGCATTAAGTGGCCTTATTATTATTATCGCTATACTCTTCATTGCAATCTTTGCGCCATGGTTATCTCCTTATGATCCGAATTACATTGATATTCAATCCATACTTTTACCCCCTTCTTTCTCTCACTTTATGGGGACTGATGGGCTAGGTAGAGATGTATTTTCTCGTATGCTTTATGGATCAAGAATTTCGCTGTTAGTAGGTTTTGTTGCAGTGGGTATCGCTACAGTGATTGGTACCTTTTTAGGTGCTATTGCTGGGTTTTATCGTGGATACACTGATTCTATTATCATGCGCTTTGTAGATATTATGTTATCTATTCCAACCTTTTTCTTAATACTTGCTGTGATTGCTTTTTTAACACCATCTATTTGGAATATCATGATTGTGATTGGATTAACTTCTTGGATGGGAGTTACCCGCCTTATTCGAGCTGAATTTTTGAGCCTTAGAAATAGAGAATTTATATTAGCAGCTGAAGCCATGGGCGCTTCAGATTATAGACTTATTGCAAAACATCTTCTTCCTAATAGCTTAACGCCTATTATCGTAAGTTCTGTTTTAGGGATTGCAAGTGCGGTTTTAACTGAATCTGGATTAAGTTTTCTTGGGCTTGGGGTTCAAGCACCGCAGTCCTCATGGGGCAACATTCTAACAGATGGTAAGGAGTACATTCAATTTGCTTGGTGGTTATCATTATTTCCGGGCCTCGCTATTTTGCTTACAGTCCTAGGTTATAATTTACTCGGTGAGGGATTGAGAGATTTGCTTGATCCTAAAAACAAGAATCAAAAAAAATAAAAGGGATATATTATGGGCTTTTTGACTGATAAGCGAGTTTTAATTCTTGGTCTTTTAAGTGACCGCTCTATTGCGTATGGTATTGCTTCAGCTATGAAACGCGAAGGGGCTGAATTAGCTTTCACCTATCAAATGGAAAAGCACGAGGAGCGTGTAAAAAAACTTGCTCAAGATTTTAATTCTACGATTGTACTTCCTTGCGATGTATCAAGTGACGAGCAGATCGATAACCTATTCCCTTTATTAAAAAAACATTGGAACACATTAGATATCATTGTGCACTCACTTGCATTTGTTACGAAAGAAGCTTTAAAAGGTGATTTCGTTGAAACAACAACGCGTGAAAACTTTAGAGTAGCTCATGACATAAGTTCTTATAGCTTTACGGCATTAGCTAAAGCTTCATTACCTATGCTGAGCGAGCATGCAAGCTTACTCACATTAAGTTACCTAGGTGCAGAAAGAACAATGCCTAACTATAATGTGATGGGGCTTGCAAAAGCAAGCTTAGAAGCTAATGTCAGATATATGGCGCAAAGCTTAGGGCCAAAAGGGATTCGAGTAAATGCAGTTTCAGCAGGTCCAATTAAAACGCTCGCAGCATCCGGCATTGCTGACTTTGATCGTATGATAGATTTTAATGCAAAACATGCTGCCTTAAGACGAAATGTAACGATTGATGAAGTCGGAAATGCGGCAGCTTTCTTATGTAGCGACCTCGCATCAGGCATTACAGGAGAAATTACTTACGTAGATGGCGGCATGAATATTACTGCTGCGGGTTCAATCGATTAATTCTTTTGTGTTGCTTCAAAGAATTTTTGGTTAACTGATACATTTGCCTTTGCTTTTAATCCTTTAAGGTAAGCAGTCAAATATTCAGCAGATAATGCCTCTGTATACTCCGTAGCAAAAGCTTTTTTGTTTTCTTCATTATTGTCATTTGGAAAAGCAACTTTATTCACTTTAACAATAATGTAACCATTGTTACCATCTATAAATCCACTATAACTAGGAAGTTTGTCTGTAGGCATTTTGTACGCCTGATTAATCACAGCCTCACTGAGGCCTTTGGTATTTTTTCGATCAACTAAGACTGCGGGTTGCCAATCAATTTTACGAGAATCATCCGTAACAGATTTTAATGCTGACTCACCTTCACTCGCTACTGTTTTCTTCGCAGCTTCAAATTTTAAATAATCCTCAATATTCTTTTTAACATCAACAAATGGTTTTGTAGATTGCGCTTTATAATCGACCACTCGTGCAGAAATTAGGTTGTTAGGTGTTACTTCAATAGCTTCCGTATTACGATGATCTTTAATTGACTCTTTAGAATATAAAGCATTCAATAAAGCGTCATTTTTGAAAAATTTATCTGAATCATTACGGCTAATCCAATCTGTTTTTTGAATAGGTAAATTAAATCTCTTCGATACAGCATCAAGACTAGATGACTGCTCATATACCTTATTGCTAAATTCTTCAGTTAGAGCTGCGAACTTTTCTTGTCCTTTTTGGTAAATTAATTCAGCTTTTAATTGCGGCTTCATTGCATCAAAACCACCGCCCTCACCTATAACTTTTGTGAGTTTAATAATATGGTAACCAAAATCAGATTCAACAATGCCACTGACTTCATTAACTTTCATAGAGAATACAGCGTCATCAAATGGTTTAACCATCATTCCACGACCAAACGTACCTAACTCGCCGCCTTTTTTAGCTGACTCTGGATCTTGAGAATATTTCGTCGCTAATTCTTCAAATTGTTTAGGATTCTTTTTAATTTGACTTAGGATATCGACTGCCTTTGCTTTCGCTTTAGCCTTGTCTACTGGTGGAGCATTTTTAGATGCTGCTATTAAAATATGGCTTGCTTCTCTTTGTTGTTGATTTTGATATTTATCAGCATTTGTTTTATAAAAAGCTTTCACTTCATCTTCAGTGACATTAATAGACGGGAGAATACTTGATAATGAAAATACAACAAACTCAGCTTTCACTTGCTCAGGAGCTAAAAACTTAGCTTTATTTTGATCATAGAAGGACTGCATATCTTTCTCAGCTATCGTAGCTTTAGCCATATATTCTTTTGTTTTAAATTCAGCTACGCTGACTTCTCTTTGTTGTGATGTGGCTTTTAACGTTTCCGCTAGATTATTAGGTGGAATAAATGTAAGTTTTTGAAGACCGTCGCGTACTTGTTGAATGAGCAAATCATTCCTAATGCTTTCTTCAAATTTCTTAGGGGTAAGTTGATTGTTTTGAAGAACTTTATCGTAAAGCTCTTGTGAAAACTTTCCTTCTTTTTGAAACTCAGGCATGCCAACAATATATTGGCTTAACTGTTGATCGGTAATTTTAAATTTTGATTTTTTAATATCATTATTTAATAGTTGTTTTGTAATGAGGCCATCTACGACAGACTCTTTAAATTCGAATGAATCAAACATTGCAGGATCTACTTTTTTCCCGTCACTCGTCATGCGGTTACGGACATTTTCAATCGCTCGATTGTATTCGGGAAGTGCTATTTTGTATCCATTCACTTTAGCGATGCTGAGATTATTTCCAGCTTGATTAAGATATGAGTCGATTCCAAATAGAGCAAAGGGAACAAGAATAAGGCCTAAAATAACTTTTGCGGCTTTGGTTTGAGCGTAACTTCTAAATGTATCTAACATCGAATTTATCCTATATCTTTTAAGTTTTTTGATAAAAAAACATACCAAAAAGTTCTCACTAAATGAACAAAAAGGCGAATCTTTGGATTCGCCTTAGTGATGTTGGCGGAGTGGACGGGACTCGAACCCGCGACCCCCTGCGTGACAGGCAGGTATTCTAACCAACTGAACTACCACTCCAAAACTTGTTACTAAAATTGGTGGGTGCTGACGGGGTCGAACCGCCGACATTCGCCTTGTAAGGGCGACGCTCTACCAACTGAGCTAAGCACCCATGCACACTCATTAGTAAGGCGGCTATTTTACAACATAGTCCTTACCAACGCTAGGTTTACGCTAATGTGTAATGGTTTTTGTAATATTGCTGAGTTTTTTCTGGGGTACAGGAACCGATTTTTGGTCCTTTGTCGCTATACTTTTCGGCATTTTAGTTAAAGCAAGCTCTAAAACTTCATCAATCCATCGAACAGGATGAATTTCTAGCGCATTTTTAACTTCATCTGAAATTTCAGTCAAATCTTTTACGTTTTGCTCTGGAATAAGAACAGTTTTAATGCCGCCACGATGGGCTGCAAGTAACTTCTCTTTTAGGCCGCCAATAGGCAAAACTTCACCTCTTAGGGTTATTTCGCCTGTCATAGCAACATCAGCTCTAACAGAAATATTAGTCAAAGCGGATACAATCGCTGAAGTAATACCTATTCCAGCACTTGGGCCATCTTTAGGTGTAGCGCCCTCAGGCAAATGAATATGAATATCATTTTTTTCATAGAAATTCTCAGCTATACCTAATTTTTTAGCACGGCTTCTCACGACGCTCATTGCGGCGTGGATGGACTCTTGCATCACATCACCCAATTTACCCGTAATAATCGTTTTTCCTTTGCCTGGCAGGACAACTGCTTCAATTGTTAATAATTCACCACCTACCTGAGTCCAGGCTAAACCTGTAACTTGACCCACTTGATTCTTTTTAGAAGCAAGGCCAATATCATAGACTTTGACGCCAAGATAGGACTCAAGATTTTTGCTATTCACAATCACTTTTTTAAGTGCTTTTTTGCTGAGCAATTCTTTCACAGCTTTTCTGCAAATTTTAGCAATTTCTTGCTCGAGCTTTCTAACCCCAGCTTCTCTTGAGTAATATTGAATAATTTCCCTGACAACTTTGGCAGTAATGCTAATCTCAGATTTTTTTAAACCATGCATCTTGATTTGTTTGGGCAGAAGGTAATGCAAGGCAATATTAAGTTTCTCAGCTTCGGTATATCCAGATAGACGAATAATTTCCATTCGATCTAACAGTGGCTCAGGGATATTCATTGAGTTAGCTGTTGCTACAAACATAACATCAGATAAGTCATATTCAACTTCCACATAATGATCTGTAAAAGTATGATTTTGTTCTGGGTCTAAGACTTCTAAGAGAGCAGAAGCTGGGTCACCGCGATAGTCTTGACCCATTTTATCTACTTCATCTAGTAAAAATAATGGGTTAGTTACTGCTGCTTTAGTCATGCTTTGTAAAACTTTGCCAGGCATCGAGCCGATATAGGTTCTTCGATGACCGCGAATTTCAGATTCGTCTCGCACACCGCCTAAAGCCATACGAATAAATTTACGATTAACGGCTTTTGCAATACTTTGGCCCAGAGACGTTTTACCTACACCCGGAGGGCCTACTAAACATAGTATAGGGGCCTTTAATTTATCAACTCTTTGTTGAACAGCTAAATACTCAATGATACGTTCTTTAACTTTTTCAAGTCCGTAGTGATCTTCATCTAAAATCTTTTCAGCGAGGGCTAATTCATGACTGATTTTAGTTTTTTTCTGCCAAGGTAAAGCAATTAAAGTATCAATATAGTTTCTAACTACTGATGCTTCTGCTGACATAGGTGACATCATTTTTAATTTTTTAAATTCAGAAGTAGCTTTATCAAAAGCTTCTTTTGACATACCTGCTTCTTGAATGCGTTTCTCAAGCTCATCTAAGTCAGCGCCTTCATCTTGCTCTCCCAGTTCTTTCTGGATAGCTTTGACTTGTTCGTTAAGATAATATTCTCTCTGGCTTTTTTCCATCTGACGCTTAACCCGACCACGAATCCTTTTTTCAACCTGAAGAATATCAATTTCAGATTCCATAATTTTTAAAAGATGATCCAAGCGATTTTTAATTTTCAATGTTTCTAAAATTGTTTGTTTTTCTTCTAATTTCAATGTGAGATGCGCTGCGATCATATCAGCCAACCTGCCTGGGTCTGTAATGGCAGCAAGTGAGGTTAATATTTCAGGGGGAATTTTTTTATTTAATTTAACGTATTGATCAAATTGTGAGAATACTGTTCTCATTAAAGCTAATGATTCTTTATCTTTAGGCTCAGGAATATTGATCTCATCAAATCGAGCTACGAAACATGCCTCTTGATCAAGCACCTCTTTAATTTTTACACGACTTAAACCTTCAACTAAAACCTTGACTGTGCCATCGGGAAGTTTCAGCATCTGTAGAATGGACGCTACGGTTCCATATTCATAAAGATCCTTTGCATCCGGCTCATCCTTACTCGCAGATTTCTGAGCTACCAAAATTATTTTTTTATCTTTGTCGGAAGCAATCTCCAAAGCTTTTACAGACTTCGCTCGACCTACAAACAATGGAATTACAAGATGCGGATAAACGACCACGTCTCTTAGGGGCAAGAGAGGCATAAAATCTTGTTGGGCGTTTGTAATTTTAATTTCTTGAGCCATAGGATACTTTCATAAGCGTATATTAATCTAGGATATGGGGTCAGTTTATAATATTTCAAGGTGTTACTGACTTACCGCGAAGCTTATTTTTTTCCTGAAACTTGTTTCTTTTCTGAGAATAAAAGTATAGGTTTACTTGATTGTTCAATAACACCATCATCAATAACAACCATCTCAAGGTTCTTAATAGATGGCAATTCATACATTGTATCTAACAAGACTTGCTCCATAATAGAACGAAGACCTCGCGCGCCCGTCTTTCTTTCAAGTGCTTTTTTAGCAATCAACCTCAATGCTGACGGCCTAAACTCGAGTGATACATGCTCCATCGCAAATAGTTTAATATATTGTTTAGTTAAGGCATTTTTAGGCTCAGTCAGGATGCGAACTAAAGCATCTTCACTTAAAGATTCAAGAGTCGCAACAACAGGGAGTCTGCCTATAAACTCAGGGATTAAACCAAATTTAATTAAATCTTCTGGTTCGACATCTTTAATAACATCACCGATCACTTTAGCATCAGCTTTACTATTTACTTGAGCTCCAAAACCAATACCACCTTTTTCAGATCTCTGCTTAATAATTTTTTCTAAGCCATCAAAAGCACCGCCACAGATAAACAGAATATTTGTAGTGTCGAGCTGGACAAATTCTTGATTGGGATGTTTACGTCCGCCTTGAGGAGGAACCGATGCGACAGTACCTTCAATCAGTTTTAAAAGTGCTTGCTGAACACCCTCGCCTGAAACATCTCTTGTAATAGAAGGATTTTCAGATTTTCTTGAAATCTTATCAACCTCATCGATATAGACAATGCCTCTTTGAGCTTTTTCAATATCGTAATCACATTTTTGCAATAATTTTTGCATAATGTTTTCAACATCTTCTCCTACATAGCCAGCTTCAGTGAGTGTTGTGGCGTCTGCCATGACAAAAGGAACATCAAGTAATTTTGCGAGTGTTTGCGCTAGGAGTGTTTTTCCAGAGCCTGTAGGCCCAATCAGAAGAATATTGCTTTTTGAAATTTCTACTTCTTTATGCTCAATATCTTCATCAGAGTTGCTATCTCTAAGTCTTTTGTAATGATTATAGACAGCAACAGCTAAGCTTTTTTTAGCGCTCGTTTGATCAATAACATGTTCATCAAGTTGATCACAAATTTCTTTAGGGGAAGGAAGTTGATCATGGTCTTTGGCTTCTTTTGCTGGACCCTTAACTTCTTCTTTGATAATGTCATTACATAAATCAACACACTCATCGCAAATAAATACAGAAGGGCCTGCAATTAGTTTTTTTACTTCATGCTGACTTTTGCCACAAAATGAGCAATAGAGTAATTTTTCGTTGTCGCTTTTAGTAGCCATAGGAAGTTAGCATTAAATGACTTGGGATCTCTTTGAAATAACCTGGTCTACCATGCCATATTCAACAGATTGCTCAGCACTCAAAAAGTTATCTCTATCCGTGTCAGCGCCAATTTTTTTAAGTGTTTGACCCGTGTGCGTTGCTAAAATTTGATTTAATTTTTCTTTTAAAAATAAAATTTCTTTTGCATGAATTTCTATGTCTGATGCTTGCCCTTGGAATCCACCTAAAGGCTGATGAATCATGACACGCGAATTAGGCAAACAAAAACGTTTTCCTTTTTCACCAGCTGCAAGTAATAATGCACCCATGCTGGCAGCTTGCCCTATACATAACGTGCTCACGTCAGGCTTTATAAATTGCATGGTGTCATAGATAGCCATACCTGCGGTGACAGAGCCACCTGGGGAATTGATATATAAAGATATGTCTTTATCAGGATTATCTGCCTCTAGGAAAAGTAGCTGAGCCACAATTACATTAGCAGTCATATCATCCACAGGTCCTACCAAAAAAATGACGCGTTCTTTTAGAAGTCGAGAATAAATATCGTAAGCGCGTTCACCTCGACCGCTTTGTTCAATCACCATAGGCACGTAGCCTAAATTGTTTGGGGGTGTATAAGCCATAGTTTAAGTTTAAGCTTTAGCTGGTCCTGTCATAAGTTCATCGAATGTTGTTTTTTTATTCTGCACCTTACATTGTGTCATAAACCATTCAACCACATTCACTTCAGTTGCAAGCGCAGTGGGCTCTTCAAGTCTCGAGGGCTCAGCATAAAACCATTGAATAGCTTCTTCTGTGTCATCAAAGTTAAGTGCAAACTCATTCACCATAGCTTTGATTTGATCTGGCGATGCGCGCAAACTATTCTTATCTACAATTTCGGCTAAAACTAATCTCAACTTGCATGTCTTCTTCGCTTGATCTTCAAACATAGAAGGTTCAAGCTTAAATTGTTTTAAATCTGCTCCGCGTTGCTTTAAGTTGGCGTAAGTCGATTGAGCCATGCGATTAATTTCAACATTAATTAACGCCTTTGGTAAATCTGCTTTACAAATATCTAACAATTGAGTGAAGACTTGTTCTTTGAGTTTAATTTGTACTCTTTTATCTAATTCTTGCTCTAGGCTTTGTTTAATTTCTTCACGCATCTTATCTACATTACCGTCTGCCACACCAAGTGACTGTGCAAATTGACCGTTCACTTCTGGAAGTTTAGGTTTTGCAACTAAAATAAAATTCACGTTGTATTGAACTTTTTTTCCTGCCAATTCTTTAGGGTTATGTGTTTCTGGGTAATTAACTTCAAATGTTTTAGACTCACTCGCTTTACCGCCCACAAGATGGTCGTCAAAAATTGCAAACCGAGAATCATCGCCTAAAATAATCTGAATAGGTTTATCCCCTGTCGTTTCAACTTGTTTATCATTTATAAATGAGGTGAGAGTTAACGTAAGTCTGTCGCCTTTAGCAGAAGCGTCCGAAGACTCAATAAATTGAGCTCTTTGTTTGAGTATTACATCGATTGTTTTATTAACATCTTTGTCGGTAATTTGAGCTTCAGGTTTCTCAATTGAAACCGCTTTAAAATCACCTAAAGTGACTTCAGGAAATACTTCAAATGTTGCGGTATATTCAAATTCTTCATGAACTTGATTGAGTGGCTTATGTTGAATATTAGGCATGCCAATAACGCGTAGTTTATTTTCTTGAATAGCTTGACCAAAAGAAGTTTCAATCGCTTCAGCAAAGACCTCTTCTTTTACTTGCGGTCCATATTGCTGTTCGATCATTTTTAAAGGGGCTTTACCAGGTCTAAAACCAGGCACTTTTGCAGTTCGCGTTAAACGCTGAAAGCGAGTTGACATCTCTTTTTGAAGAGGTTCGACAGGTACTTTGACCGTGATACGTCTTTCTAAGTTACTTAATGTTTCCACTGCTGTAGCCATGCTTAAAATTCCCTAAAATTTAGATCGGTGGTGCGAAAGGAGAGACTCGAACTCTCACGCCTTGCGGCGCTGGAACCTAAATCCAGTGCGTCTACCAATTCCGCCACTCTCGCGATGATTAAAAAAGTTATATATAACAAAAATTTAGCCCTATTTTATAACAAGTTAGTCTTTATCGAAAAGGAATAATTCAATGAATCAATGAAATACAGTGATATTTTGATTTAAGATGTCGTAAATTCTTTGAAATTGTTTAAACCCAACCTAAAGATACAAATGAAAACCCAAGCACTTAAATTGCACATTTTCATATCATCACTTCTAGCAAGTTTTATAGTGCTTTTTCTATCAAGTTGCAGTTTTGTAAGTTACGAACCACATCCTTTGGTCAATGAAAAGATCATAGAAAAAATTAGCACAAAAGACCCGGAAGACCCTGAATTTAAGAGCTTTTTGCTCAATCAGGGGTTAAAAGATAATCAATTACCAATCAAAGAATGGGGGCTTAATGAGCTCATGCTTTGTGCGCTCTTTTTCAATCCAAAAATTGAAATAGCTAAAAAAGAATGGAGTATTGCTAAAGATCAAGAGTCGATAGCAGCTATTAAGCCACCTTCATCTTTAGGGCTTGACACAGGTAGGGAAGGTAATAATCAGGATAAGTCTAAAAAAGCACTTGGGGTTAATTTCAATACCCTTTTTGAAACAGCTAATAAAGCCAAAATTCGTGAAGAAAGGGCTATCAATCAAACATTAATCAAGAGACTTGAACTAAGAAAATTGGCTTGGGATATTAAAACGGAGCTCACGAGTACCTATTTAGAGCATCAAAAAAGCCTATTGAATATTCAGGTGATAAAAAGCGAAGTTAAAATGCAAAATGATATTCTCAATATGCTTAAAAAAAGAAAAATAGTAGGCATTATCTCTTCTTCCGAATTAGACCTGAGCCAGCTTGAACTGAATAGAAATATTCAAAAATTAAATGACGAGCAAATACATATTGCAGAACTTAGGGCAATGCTTGGAAAGATTGCTGGCCTCACTCCCGAAAAATTTAATTTATTGACATTAGCCCCTCTTAATATAGAAGGATTTATGAATGAATTTAACAGTACTTTAAATAACGAATCAAACAAAGAGAAACTCAATAATTTAGGTATATATCATCGAATAGATTTAAGAATAGCTCTCGCACAATACGCTCTCGCAGAATCCAAACTTAAGCTCCAAATTGCTGAACAATACCCAGATATAACATTTTCGCCAGCATATTTATATGATTATGGCGCGAGTAAGTGGATTCTCGGTTTGTCTACGCTGATTCCATCAGCCAAGAAAAATGAGTCACTGATCAATCAAGCTAAAAAGATTAGCGATATAGAAGTGCTTTCTATTGAAAAAATACAAACCTCAATACTTAATGATATTGCAAAATTGGCTAACAATTATCAAACTAATCAAGCTTTAGTTAATAGGGGTGTTGAAGACAGTCAATCCATTAAAGATGTCGAAAATGGATTAGACAAAAAATTCAATGATGGCGAAATTGACCGTTTAGAATTCACAAAAGAAAAATTAAAAAATATGCAATTTAAGCGAAAACTCTTTGAAAATAAAGTAGCATTGATTCAGAGTGGGTTTGATTTCGAAAGCATTTTGCAATATCCAATTATTAAGCAAACTCAAGTCATGAACAATGAAAAATAAATTAACATTATTTGTCGTCATCCAAGGCATTCTTATTGCCCTTCTAATATGGCTATTAACCTACTTAGGGCGGGATGAATTTAATAATGCAAATGACCCTTCAGATACAAAAAAAATAAACTCTTACATCAAAAAAGAGAATGGACTTGATTTTGTCGTTATCTCAAAAGTAGTACAAATAAATAGTGGAATTAAAACTGAGAAAATAAAAGTTGCAACACATACTAAAACAATTACCAGTTACGGAAATGTATTAAGCCTAGATTCACTTATTGAGCAAAAAAATAAGCTTAATGAAATAAAAAATCAAATTGATATTTTAAAAAATGAATTTATTAGAGATAAGAGAAATTACGAACGCTTTAAATCATTAAACGAAGATAATAAGAATATTTCTGACAAAGCCCTTCAGGAAAGTCAGGTAGCTTATCAAACAACCCAACTCAATCTTATTAAAAGCCAAGCTCTTATAGATGGCCTAGAGCAGAATATTAGAGTCCAATGGGGAGATAAAATTCTTGCTATGGTTCAGTCTCCAAGTAGCAATTCCATTCTTGATTTTTTATTACACGATAAAGCAAGACTGATTAGAATTACGCTTTCTACTAACTCTACAAATGACGTTCCTAAGGATATAAGCCTATCCCTTATCGACAACCGCAATGACCAATTTTTAGCAAAATACCTTTCTGAAGCTCCTCAGCTTGATAAGAATCTTCAAGGTAAAACATATTTCTATGTCACATATAATAATCAATTAAGGTTCGATTCAAGACTCATTGTTTCTGCATCACAATCTAATTCTAGTAACAGTTCAAACAAACTTTTATTTATACCTAAAGAGTCAATAGTTTGGAATGCAGGCAAAGCTTGGATTTATATAAAAACTGCTGAAGATAAATTCGTTAGGAAATCAATAGACACTTCAGTTGAAGATAATGATGGCTGGATGATTAACGAAGATCAAATTAAGGAAAATGATGAAATTGTCGTAAGCGGCTCGCAGCTTATGCTTTCAGAAGAGTTCAAATATCAAATCAAAAATGAGAATGACGATTAAATTATTATGATGTCATCCATCGTAAAATTTTCGATCCGTTACACCGGCGTTATTATTGGACTTGCTTGTATTGCGATCATTTTTGGGCTCTATCAAATTACACGAAGCCCCCTTAATGTTTTTCCAGAGTTTTCCCCAACTCAGGTCATTATTCAGACCGAGTCGCCAGGATTGTCAGCAGGGCTTGTCGAGTCTATAGTTACTCAGCCCATCGAAAAAAACTTAGGCGGTACGATTGGCATAGAAACCATTCGATCCCAGTCCATACCAGGACTCTCTGTAATCACGATCATCTTTAATGAAAATACTGATATTTTTAGAAATCGCCAAGTCATTTCCGAAAGACTTGCCGCGATCTCAACAAATATGCCGACCGGTATTGTGCCAAAAATAACCCCTCTCACCTCTGCTGCTTCATCGGTATTGGGTATTGGGGTTACTTCATCTGAAAGATCATTGAATGATTTAAGGACAGCAGCAGATCGAATTATTATTCCACATCTTTTATCCGTTCCAGGCGTTGCGGATATCAATATTTTTGGCGGAAAAGTTAAACAATATCAAATCGAAATTAACCCAGAAAAAATTATTCAACATAGCTTATCAATTGAGCAAGTTCTAATAGCAGCTGAAAAATCAACAGGTATACGTGGTGCCGGGTTTATTGAGAATAACAACCAGCGGATTATTGTAAATACTGAAGGCCAGTCGAAAACATTAGAAGAGATTGCAAAGACCCCGATTATTAACACAAAAAATCAAATCGTCTATATCAAAGATATTGCAGAAGTCAAAGAAGGTTCATTGCCCTCGATTAGTGGTGCATCCATCAATGGTCAAGAAGGTGTGTATCTTTCAGTGCAAGGTCAATTAGGTTCTGATACTTATAAGTTAACCCATCTCATTGAAGATGCCCTTAAAGATATCGAGCCAACTTTAGCGGCTCAAAAAATTAGTCTTCATCCAACGCTCTTTAGGCCAGCCAACTTTATAAATGCCTCAATACAAGGTGTTCGCTTTGATATCTTAGTAGGATCTTTTTTAGTCATAGTTATTTTATTTTTATTCTTATTTAATTTCAAAACAGCTTTCATTTCTGCAACTGCAATACCTCTCTCGCTACTCTCAGCTATTTCAGTCTTAAGTTATTTCAATCTTGGTTTAAATATTATGGTTTTAAGTGGCCTTGCTATTGCCCTAGGAGAGGTTGTTGATGATGCCATCATAGATTCCGAAAATATCTTTAGGCGGCTTAAAGAAAATTTAAAAAGAGAAAATCCTTTGCCTATTAGAACTGTCGTTTATGAAGCTTCTATGGAAGTCAGAAATTCCGTTGTGTATGCCACAGTCATAGTTGCAACGGTGTTTATCCCCCTTTTGTCCTTAAATGGTGTCGCAGGTAAGCTTTTCAGCCCTTTAGGTATTACATACATTGCATCTATTTTGGCCTCGCTTGTCGTTGCACTCACCGTAACACCAGCTCTATCATATTTACTTCTAGGCACATCCAAACTTAAAACAAATGAATCTCCTGTTATGGCTAAAATTCGAGAAAAATATATTTTGGTTCTTTATAAGATTGAAAAACGATCAACCATGATCATGATTCTTTCTTTCTCGATCATTGTTCTTGGATTAACGCTTATCCCACTTTTTAAAACACAATTTATTCCACCATTGCATGAGGGACATTTTATTATGCATATGACATCACTTCCTGGAACCTCAGAAAAAGAATCTTTGAGAATTGGTAATGAAGTTTCTAAAAAGATTAGATCTATCCCTGGTGTTGTTTCCGTGGCTCAATGGGTTGGAAGATCGCCTATGGGTGCCGATACATTTGGAACACACTATAGTGAATTTGAAATTGAATTAAAAGAACTTAATGGCACGGAGCAGAATACTGTTTTAGAAAAGATTAAAAATATTATTGAGGGGGAGTCTAATCAAAAAGTTGAGACTGAAAAGACGGAAAAGGGATATATCGGTCTTAACTTTGCTATCAATACATTTCTAACTGAACGTATCGAAGAAACAATTTCTGGCTACCACTCATCCGTTGTAATTCATGTATTTGGAAATAATCTTGACACGATAGATCAAGATGCACAAAAAATATCCTATGAGCTCAGAAATATAAAAGGCATTAAGAATATTAATCTTGTCTCTCCTGCAGGCACTCCAGAAATTACAATTCACTTCTTACCAGATAAATTAAGTCAATGGGGTATTCAGAAAACTGATTTACTAAATATTATAAGAGCAGCATACGAAGGCTTCCCTGTTGCGCAAATTTATGAGGGCAACGCACCTGTAAACATTTCAGTCATTCTCAGTAGGGAATATCGTGACGATATTACTGATATACAAAAACTACCTATTACAACACCGGAAGGAAAAATTATTCAACTCGGTCAAGTCGCTTATATAGCTCAAGAAAATGGACGTTCTAAAATCCTCCACCAGGGTGGTAAACGCATACAAACTATTACAGCTGATATCGAACAGCGAGATATTTCTGATTTTGATAGAGAACTGAAAACTAAACTTAAGTCAATTAAACTAAATTCAGGCAATTATTACGAAGTTACAGGCGAAGCAGAGGCCAATGCAAAATCACAGGAAGAACTTATTGTGCATTCAATCATCGCAGGCGCAGCGGTCCTTTTAATGCTTTATATCGCGTTCGGAAATTTAAGAAATTTAATGCTTACATTATTCAATCTTCCATTTGCACTTATTGGTGGAGTGATTGCTGTGATGTTTAATGCAGGTTGGGTTTCTATTGGATCCCTTGTCGGGTTTGTGACACTTTTTGGTATTACTTTAAGAAACTCTATTATGTTGATATCTCATTACCAACATCTCATTGATTTTGAAGGTTACACATGGAATTTAGAAACATGTATTAAAGGTGCTTCTGAGAGACTTCCTTCAATTTTGATGACAGCCATTGTTACCGCATTAGGGCTACTTCCATTAGCCCTTGGAAGTGGCGAGCCAGGCAAAGAGATTGAAGGGCCTATGGCGACCATCATTGTTGGCGGACTTATTACATCGACTATTTTAAATCTTTTAATACTGCCAAGCATTATGTTGCATTTTGGAAAGTTTGAAAAAGTAGAATAAATTAATTATCTTTAAAAAAATCAATCCATTTTTTAATATTAGAAGCCTTGTAAGCCATTTCATCAAATTCGCCTCTTGGATTTGATTGTGCAACAATTCCTCCACCCGAATAGTAATGAAGCTTGTTATCTTTTTTAATCAATGTGCGAATTGCAATATTAGTATCCATTTTCTGATTAAACCCGATATAGCCTATCGAGCCACAATAAATATCACGCCTATGGGGCTCTAACTGGTCAATAATTTCCATCGATCTAATTTTAGGAGTGCCGGTAATTGACCCTCCAGGAAAAGAATCTTTAAGTAACTTAAGAAGAGATGAATCAGGCTTTAAAATACCTTCTACTATACTTTCAAGATGATGCACATTGCTATACGACTTGAGCTCACACAGCGCTTTAACGTTTACACTCCCAGTAATGCAATTTTTACTCAGATCATTGCGCAATAAATCAACAATCATTAAATTTTCTGCGCGATCTTTTTCGCTTTTAAGTAAGCGTGCTCCATTCTCTTTATCTATTAAAGGATTTTGATCTCTTGGCTCAGTACCTTTAATAGGTCTTGTTTCAACATGCCCATCCCTTGATTTAATAAACCTCTCAGGAGATCCACACAACACATCAAAATCTTCATGATGTAAATAAGCCATAAAAGGTGAGCGATTAATTGTTCTTAATTTTTTATACCCTGTCCAACCACTACCTTCACACTGAGTATGATATTTATTGGAAATATTTATTTGGTAGCAGTCACCCGCTTTAATAAAAGCTAAAATTTTATTTACAATCAACTCATAGGCCTTAAAATCTAAAAGCGATTGAGTAGATGCATGAGTCTTAAATGAGTGATGACTAGATTTTGTGTCCTTAAACTTTTCAGCAAGCTCGTTTAGATAATTGTTTGTATCTTTATTTAATAAGTGAGATGCAATACATGTTTTTTTTTCTTGATGATCTACAATCAAAGCCCAGTCATAGATGCCAACCATCATAAGGGGAATGTCAACATGATCTTTATCGTTCTGAACATGTGTTTGGCCTAGTTCATAAGAAAAGTATCCTAAAGCACCGCCAGTAAAAGGTAGAGAGGAATTTTGAGCTTCAAATCGAGCAAGAACTTTATCTAAAACATCAAAAGCATTTTCTTTAACAATTTTTTTTTGATTGTCTTCTTCAATACTGACAGTATTTTCGTCTGCAATTATTTTGATAAATGGACGACTGACTAAAATGTCGAACCTAGATTTATCTGAAATACTTTTATCAAAATCATCGTGAATACCGCTATCTAAATAACAAGACCATGGATCATCAGCAATAGCTTCAAAATAAATGGTGCTATCTGAAAAATAAGGCAAAGAAATGAGATGTGTATTATTCAACGGCTGTTGAGATTTAAACTTAATGATCTGAAATTATATGCTGATTAAATAATTAAGGGCGCATAAAGCGCCCTTAATTATTTAATACCTTACATGGATTTACTCTAAGTTAGCGTGAATTGCTCGCATACCTTCTTCTGTCAGTCCTTTAGTATGAATTAATTCTGAAATAACTGCTTCAAGATAGATTAGTGAAGATAATTCAAATGAAGTACCCATAGGCATTCCTTTAGTAAGACCGAAAGAATCATCATTACCAATTTGCACAGTTAAATCTGCCATATCCGACATAGGTGATTTATTTTTCATAGAGATTACGGCAATCTTCGCACCTTTTGATTTAGCAGTTTCAAGGAGAGGTAAAAGCGTTTTTGTCCCACCCGAACCTGAAATCACTAAAAATAGATCGCCTGCTTTAATGGCTGGCGTGACAATTTCACCTACCATATTGACTTGATAGCCACTGTGCACAAGGCGCATTGCAAAAAAGCGTGAAACAAGTCCTGATCGTCCAGCGCCACCCACAAATATTCGGCCTGCTTCATCTACAATTTTAAGAAGCTTTGCTGCATTAGTTTGTTCAGTTACTGCTAAAACACTTGAAATTTTATCTAATAATAATTTTTGATGCATGTTGAACCCTTTTTATTTAAAAATAAACAACCTATAAAAAAAATCCCGACTCATTACTAAGTCGGGATTTGATTTAGTTCATCAACAATTGTTTCTTAACAATTATCCATGAGCAATTTTTGTGATTTCTGCAGCAGCAGCAGCTGGATCAGCAGCGCCGTAAATTGCAGCACCAGCAACGATAATTGAAGCGCCAGCATCTTTAACTTGCTTAGTTGTAGCAGCTTTTACGCCACCAGCTACTGAAATTTTAACGCCAGTTTTTAAACCAGCAATCATAGCTAAGTCAGCAAATGGTGTGTGGCCAGCAGCTTGTGCGTCAAGACCAGTGTGAACACCAATAATTTGTACGCCTGCAGCAACACATTCTTTTGTTAAAGCTTCTTTATTTGAAACGTTGATCATATCAACTTGAACTTCTTTACCGTATTTCTTAGCAGCAGCAACTACGCCTTTGATTGTAGCAATGCCTGAAGCGCCAAGAACTGTGCAAATATCTGCACCAGCTTTATAGAATGGCTCAGACTCATATTCGCCTGCATCCATTGTTTTTAAGTCAACAAGAATTTTGTTTTTTGGAAATTTAGCTTTTAATGCTTCAAGAAGCTTGATACCGTTATGCTTAATACATGGTGTACCAATTTCAAGGATGTCTACGTGCGGAGCAACTTTAGTTGCTAACGCGATTGTACCGTCAAAATCTAATGAATCTAATGCCATTTGTGTTAAAGCCATGGTTTTTCTCCGTATTTATTACAAGTTTTCTAAAATAGTTCGTTGCTAAAAAGAAGTGTGAACTTCACTAAGCAGGATACTGATCATATAGGGCTAATCATTTTGTGTCAATAATCAACCCTACTCACTTTATAGTCATTTAAGGTCATTTTTATGACAAAAAAAGATTTAAAGTTTTCCGTTTAAAGCTAATTCGAGTTTATTTTGATCCACTACGAAACCACGAATGCCTTCTGAAAGTTTTTCAGTGGCCATGGCATCTTCGTTCAATGTAAAGCGGAATTCATCCTCAGTCATTTTAGCTGGCGCTGATTTTGAAGCACCCCCATCTTTAAGTAAACGTGGTAAATCTCCTTGGGTCGCTTCTAGTTCTTGGAGAAGATTAGGCGCAATCGTTAAACGATCACAGCCAGCAAGTGCAGTAATTTCGCCAATATTTCTAAAAGAAGCGCCCATCACAACTGTTTTATATCCATGCTCTTTGTAATAAGCATAAATTTTACGAACAGATAAAACGCCTGGATCTTCTTCTGATGAATAGGTATTTCCCGTTTTAGCTTTATACCAATCAAGGATACGACCAACAAATGGGGAAATAAGAAATACGCCAGCCTCAGCACATGCGCGAGCTTGTCCAAAACCAAAAAGAAGTGTTAAGTTACAATTAATGCCTTCTTTTTCTAAAATCTCGCCTGCTTTAATGCCTTCCCATGTGGAAGCTAATTTAATAAGCACGCGATCTTTTTTAACGCCAGCCTCATCATAAAGGCCTATTAATTTTCTACCTTTTTTAACCATCGCATCGATGTTGAATGATAGACGTGCATCGACTTCTGTCGAAATACGACCAGGAATATGTTTGAGTATCTCAAGACCTACAAGCACAGCTAACTTATCAGCGGCATCTTCTACTTGTTGCGCTTTATTGCTACTTTTTGATTTTGCATACGCAATAGCTTCCTTAATCATCGGCTCACATTGAGGGAGGGTACTTGCCTTTAAAAGTAAGGATGGGTTAGTTGTTGCATCGACAGGCTTTACTGTTTTAATCGCTTCCACATCGCCTGTGTCTGCAACGATCGTTGTCATGCCTTTTAATTGCTCTAATAATGTTGCCATTGCTTTAAATCTCCAAAAAATGATGTCTTTGAAATCGGATCGTAAATTATATATGAATTGACTCTCAATCCTAAGATTTCAAAACATGTTTTACGATTTAAATCACTAATTTTTAAGTAAACCTAGCATTTCTTCATAAAAATAAATATGAATATTACATTTTAATGAAAATTAACAGATTTTAATGATTTTTAAATACATTTTAAATATATTTAGCAGCATGTTTTCTAATATGACGCTGATTTTTATCATTTTCTCCACCTTCCATAATTACCAACCCATTAAACCAAAACTCTAGGATGAGGATTCAGATGACAATAAGGTGTTAATTTGGCAAAATGACGTCTTTTTAAGACGCCTCACATTAAAGATTTTTGAAGTTAACCGTCTTTGTCTTAAAAACCAATTAAACTTAAAGCACCATTACTAAAAATTTAATTCTAAGTACTACAAGCTATTAACCTAAGGGCTCTTATGTCAGCACATGTCATTCCACTAGAAAATCTTCGAAATACAGATGTTGGCTCTGTGGGTGGAAAGAATGCATCTTTAGGTGAAATGATTTCTCAGCTCCACGCTAAAGGCGTTCGAGTGCCAACAGGTTTTGCGACAACGACTCATGCATTTAGAGAATTTTTAGCCCATAACGCGCTCGATGAGAAAATTGCTAACGAACTAAAAACTTTAAATACAGATGACACGGATGCATTGGCTGTCAGCGGAAAAAAAGTAAGGCAATGGATTATTGATACGCCCTTCCCGTCTTCTTTAGAAAAAGCCATTGAAGAAAACTACACGCGACTCACAAAGAATTCTGCAGAAGGTATGACCTTTGCAGTGAGATCTTCTGCTACTGCAGAAGACTTGCCTGATGCCTCCTTTGCAGGCCAGCAAGAAAGTTTTTTAAATATTCATGGCGTAGAAAATATTAAACATGCAATCAAGGAAGTTTTTGCGTCACTCTATAACGATCGCGCTATTTCGTATCGCGTGCATAAAAGTTTCGTGCATGCAGACGTTGCTATCTCAGCGGGTGTGCAACAAATGGTCAGAAGTGATATTGGCTGCTCTGGTGTCATGTTTACCATCGATACTGAATCAGGATTTAAAGATGTCGTATTTATTACCGCTTCTTATGGATTAGGTGAAACGGTGGTACAAGGCGCTGTGAATCCAGATGAATTCTATGTCTTCAAGCCTCTTTTAAAAGAAGGTAAACCTGCAATCGTCAGACGATCTATTGGTTCTAAAAAAATTAAAATGGTCTTTAGTGATGCAACACAAGCTGGAAAAAGTACGCACACCATTGATGTAGATCCTAAAGAAAGTGATGTGTTTAGCTTAAACGATCAAGACATTTTAGAGCTTGCGCAATATGCCGTCACTATTGAATCTCATTACGGATGTCCTATGGATATTGAATGGGGTAAAAATGGTTTAGATGGAAAAATTTATATACTCCAAGCAAGACCCGAAACAGTGAAATCTCAAACAAAAAATGCGGTTGAAGTTTTTAAATTAAAAGGCAACGGCAAAGCTATTGTCGCTGGACGTGCAGTCACGCAAAAAATTGGTATCGGTCCTGTTCGTATTGTCAAAGACCCATCTGAAATGCATTCGGTACAACCTGGTGATGTGCTCGTGGCAGACATGACTGATCCTAATTGGGAACCTGTGATGAAAAGAGCTTCAGCACTTGTCACAAATCGTGGCGGTCGGACATGCCATGCTGCTATCATTGCGCGTGAACTTGGTATCCCCGCTATTGTTGGTAGTGTCAATGCAACTGAACTTCTTCAAGAAGGTGACATTGTAACTGTATGTTGTTCAGAAGGAGAAACGGGGTTTGTATTTCAAGGTGCACTTGACTATGAAGTCAACATAGTCAAAGAGACTACCCTTCCAACGCCACCTGTAAAAATTATGATGAATGTTGGTAATCCCGATATGGCATTTACATTTGCACAAACGCCAAATGATGGTGTGGGTTTAGCGCGTTTAGAATTCGTTATTAATAATATGATTGGTATTCACCCTAAAGCTATTTTAAATTATTCAGCCATGCCTCAAGACATTCAAAAACAAATTATGCATCGTGCGCGCGGCTATGCTAATCCTAAACAATTTTATATCGATAAAGTGGCTGAAGGTGTTGCAACCATTGCTGCAGCGTTTTACCCAAAGCCGGTGATTGTGAGAACCTCTGATTTCAAATCAAATGAATATAAAAAATTAGTGGGTGGAGAAATTTACGAGCCTGATGAAGAAAATCCAATGATTGGATTTAGAGGTGCGGCACGTTATATGTCAGAAGACTTTAAAGAATGTTTTGTCATGGAATGCCAAGCCATGAAAAAGGTTCGTGAAACATTAGGTTTAACAAATGTAGAAATCATGATTCCATTTGTTAGAACATTGGAAGAAGCAAAACAAGTCACATCAATTATGACAGCGAACGGTCTTAAACGAGGTGACAAAGGACTTCGTTTAATTATGATGTGTGAAGTACCTTCGAATGCCATCTTAGCTGAAGCATTTCTTGAATACTTCGATGGATTCTCGATTGGATCAAATGATTTAACACAACTCACATTGGGCACTGATCGTGATTCCGGTATTTTAGCGGGCGGTTTTGATGAGAGAAATGATGCAGTGAAAGCACTCATTCAAATGGCGATTACAGCTGCTAAAAAAACAAAGAAATATATTGGGATTTGCGGCCAAGGCCCATCAGATCATCCCGACTTCGCAGAATGGCTTGTTAAAGAGGGCATCTCATCGATGTCACTCAATCCTGATACTGTCATCAGCACATGGAAACGTATTAGCCAAAAATAATGGCACAACAAAAAAGAACAGCGTTCTTTATCTCAGATGGCACAGGTATTACTGCTGGTGCATTAGGTCAGCTTTTAGCGCACTTTCCAGAAACACAATTTACACAAATTAGAATTCCATTTACTGATTCAGATGCAAAAGTGGATGACGCACAAAAGCGTATCGTCAATGCAAAAATGGAAAATGGGGTAAGACCCATTGTGATTATGTCGATTGGTAATCCAAAACTTCGTGCAGAACTTAAAGAAGTCGATGCCTATTACATCGATCTTTTCGACGCATTTATTGATCCCTTAGGTGTGGAATTAAAAGAAGAGCCTCTCACACGCCCTGGGCGTGTGAGAGGCTCTTCTTTTAATTCCACACCTAAGGGA
>Ga0194035_1000496_pt1 | contig 22557 bp, 25 predicted proteins | sample JunL2320m_MetaG_FD_148680 | JGI IMG/M metagenome (GOLD analysis project Ga0194035, IMG submission 148680) | Anoxic zone freshwater microbial communities from boreal shield lake in IISD Experimental Lakes Area, Ontario, Canada - Jun2016-L239-20m | ecosystem: Environmental > Aquatic > Freshwater >...
GGGCTTTGCCTTGGCAGTGGGCTTGGCCTTGGCAGTGGGCTTGGCCTTGGCCTTGGCAATTGGCTTGGCCTTGGCAATTGGCTTGGCCTTGGCAGCAGGCTTGCCCTTCGGGGCGGCAGCCTTCTTGCCAACGGGACGGGTGCTCTTGGGAGCAGATTTCTTTGCCGCGGTTTTCTTGGCTGCGGACTTCTTGGCGGGCGCTTTCAGTGTTCTGGTCCTTGGTTCCGGTTACGTCTCTGCATGGATGCGAGTGACATGCCTTTTGGGTGGAACAACGAGTCTGACGCTAAAGGGTTCGGCGGCACCGTTCAAGGGCCTCTCTCAGGCGGCGTGCGTCTTGGCGCGCCGCCTGATCGCCGTTGAGCTCTCCGGGCGGAGCGGCATGGGGATGAAGCACCAGGCCGGTGGCGTTGCCGTCACCAGCTTCGGCGCCATGTTGGTCGGGATCTGCGCTTCCGAAAAGCGCGTCGCGGCGGGCCCACCCAGTGCGCGCAGCGAGAAGCCCGGCCGCGCCAGCACGGCGAGCGGCAGGGTTTCGGGGATCTCCAGCCAGTCGTGCCAGCGGTGCAGGCTGGCGAAGCTGTCAGCCCCCATGATCCACACGAAGTGCGCCCGCTTCAGCAACGGCCTTAGGCCCCGCAGCGTCTCCGCCGTGGTGCGGGCCCCCATCTGCTTCTCGACGTCGGTGACAATGAAGCGCGGATGCTTCGCCACCTCACGCGTGTAAGCAAGGCGGTCGGCGTATTCACCGGTCTCGGAGGAGTCCTTCAGCGGGTTCTGCGGCGACACCAGCCACCACACCCAGTCGAGTTCCAGTCGCTTCAGCGCATAGAGCGCCACCATGTAGTGCCCGTAATGGGCGGGGTTGAAGGAGCCGCCGAACAGCCCGATCCTCTGGCCTTCGCCGAAAACGGGCGGTTTGAGGATCATGGGCGTGTCTGCCCCTTGCCCCGCACCTGGTACTTGAAGGTCGTCAGCTGTTCGACGCCCACCGGCCCGCGCGCATGCAGCTTGCCGGTGGCGATGCCGATCTCGGCGCCGAAGCCGAACTCGCCGCCGTCGGCGAATTGCGTGGAGGCATTGTGCAGAACGATGGCACTGTCGACCTCATTCAGGAAACGCTCGGCGGTGGCCGCATCCTCGGTGATGATCGAGTCGGTGTGCTGAGAGCCATAACGGGCAATATGCGCCATTGCCTCGTCCACGCCATCCACCAGTTTCAGCGAGATGATGGCGTCGAGATATTCGGTGGACCAATCTTCCTCGGTCGCGGTCTTTACCCGCGCATCGACCTTGCATGCGGCGTCGTCGCCGCGCACTTCGCAGCCCGCGTCAATCAGGGTCATGATGATCGGCTTCAGGTTCTTCTCCGCCGCAGCCCTGTCGATCAGGATCGTCTCGGCCGAGCCACATACGCCGGTGCGCCGCATCTTGGCGTTGAGGCACACGGCCTTCGCCATCTCGGTATCAGCCGCCTTGTCGACATAGACATGGCAGATGCCTTCGAGGTGGCTGAACACCGGAATGCGCGCATCCTGCTGAACCCGCGCCACAAGGCTCTTGCCGCCGCGCGGCACGATCAGGTCCAGCGTGCCGCCGAGGCCTTCCAGCATCAGCCCAACGCAGTCACGGTCGGCATTGGGCACCATCTGGATTGCGGTGCGCGGCAGGCCGGCACTGTCCAGCCCGCGCTGCAGGCAGGCGATGATGGCGCCCGAGGAATGGAAGGAGTCGGAGCCGCCACGCAGGATCGCCGCATTGCCGGACTTGAGGCACAGGCCGCCTGCATCCGCCGTCACGTTGGGCCGCGATTCATAAATGATGCCGATGACGCCGATGGGCACGCGCACCCGGCTGAAGGCAAGGCCATTGGGCCTCGTCCATTGCGCCATCACCTGGCCCACGGGATCGGGCAGGGTGGCAATTTCTTCCAGCCCCTTCGCCATGGCTTCGAGGCGCGCCTCGTTCAGCGTCAGCCGGTCGACGAAGCTGGCCTTCATGTCCTTCGCCCTGGCGTTCTCAAGGTCACGCCCATTCTCGGACAGGATGTCAGCGGCGGAGCGGCGGATCTTCGCCGCCATGGCCATCAGCGCATCGTTCTTCTGCTGGGTCGGTGCCAGCGCCAGAACCTTCGCGGCCGCGCGCGCGGCGTGGCCCAGCGTCAGCATCAGCTCGCGGTTGGTCATCATCCCGGTCATGTGCGGTCTCCGCCCATCAGCACCATGTCGTCGCGGTGGATCAGCACGTCACGCCCGCGGAAGCCCAGCACCTTCTCGATCTCGGAAGACTTGAGGCCCAAAATCTTTGCCGTGTCACTGGCGTCATAGGTGACGAGGCCGCGGGCAATCTCGCGGCCCCTGATGGTCACGATCGACACGGTGTCGCCGCGCGCGAAGCTGCCTTCGACTTTCTTGACGCCTGCCGGCAGCAGGCTCTTGCCCTTCGCCAGCGCTTCCGCAGCGCCTTCGTCTACCACAAGGTGACCGATGGGCTGCAGCGTGCCGGCAATCCAGCGCTTGCGCGACTGAAGCGCATTCGAACTGGCCACGAACCACGTGCAGCGCGCGCCCTCGTGGATGCGCTTCAAGGGGTGCATCTCGTGGCCCGAGGCGATCACCATGTTGCAACCAGCGCCCAGCGCGATCTTGCCAGCCTCGATCTTGGTGATCATGCCGCCGGAGCCCACGCCCGAGATCGGCTTTCCGGCCATCGCCTCGATCTCCAGCGTGATCTCCTCGACGACAGGAAGGAATGTGGCGCCCTTCTGGTTGGGCGGTGCGGTGTAGAGTCCGTCGATATCGGAGAGCAGCACCAGGCAGTCGGCACTCATCATCGAGGCGACGCGCGCGGCCAGCCTGTCATTGTCGCCGTAGCGGATTTCGCTGGTCGCCACCGTGTCGTTTTCGTTGATGACGGGAACCGCACCCTGCTCGATCAGGGTGGAGAGCGTTGCGCGTGCATTCAGGTAGCGGCGGCGCTCTTCGGTGTCGGTGAGTGTCACGAGAACCTGTGCTGCAACCATGTTCCGTGTACGGAGCGCCTCCGTCCAGGCCTGGGCCAGCGCGATCTGGCCCACCGCTGCCGCTGCCTGCTTCTGCTCGAGGCGCAGCGTACCCTTGGGCAGGCCCAGCGTGCGGCGGCCGAGCGCGATGGCACCGGAAGAGACGATGATGATCTCGGCACCCCGCACCCGCGCATCCGCGAGATCGCCGATGAGCGATGACAGCCACGATGCCTTGATCGTGCCGGTCTTGTCGTCCACCAGAAGCGCGGAGCCGATCTTGACGACGATGCGCCGCGCCTTTTCGAGGCGTGACTTCACGGCCGCCAGTCCTCCGTCGTCACCCCCGGCTCGTCATTGGCGCGATTGGCGCGGCGCGAGGTGTCGATCACCTCGAGCAGCTTCTTCATGGCTTCCGGCACACCTTTGGTGGTGCCGCCAGACATGAGGATCGGCATCTCGCGCACCCGGCGCTTGAAGTCCTTCAGCTTGGTTTCGATCTCGTCGTCCTGAAGCAGGTCGGTCTTGTTGAAGGCGATGATTTCGGGCTTCTCGGCAAGTTCCGGCGAATAGGCCTTCAGCTCCTTGCGGATCACCCGGTAATCAGCGACCGGGTCCTCGCTGGTGACATCGATCAGGTGCAGCAGCACCGCGCAGCGCTCGACATGACCGAGGAAGCGCGTGCCGAGCCCGTGGCCCTCATGCGCGCCCTCGATGAGGCCCGGAATATCGGCCAGCACGAAGCTCTGCATGCCGACGCGCACCACACCCAGCTGCGGGTGCAGCGTGGTGAAGGGATAATCCGCGATCTTGGGCTTCGCGGCCGATACGGCAGCGAGCAGGGTGGACTTGCCGGCATTGGGAAGGCCCAGCAGTCCCGCGTCGGCGATCAGCTTCAGGCGCAGCCAGATCCAGCGCTCCTCGCCCTCGAGGCCGGGGTTGGCGTGGCGCGGTGCGCGGTTGGTGGCCGACTTGAAATGAGCGTTGCCGAAGCCGCCATTGCCGCCCTTGGCGATGCGGAAGCGGTCGCCCAGCTTGGCGAGGTCGGCCACCATCGTCTCGTTGTCCTCCTCGAACACCTGGGTGCCCACCGGCACCTTCAGCACGATGTCGTCCGAGTTGGCGCCGGCCCTGAGCCGGCCCATGCCATGGCCACCCGTCGAAGCCTTGAAATGCTGCTGGTAGCGATAATCGATCAGCGTGTTGAGGCCGTCCACGGCCTCGATCCACACATCGCCGCCATTGCCGCCGTCACCGCCGTCGGGTCCGCCCATCTCGATGAACTTTTCCCTGCGGAAGGACACCGAACCAGCTCCGCCGTCACCGGAGCGCACATAAACCTTTGCCTGGTCGAGGAATTTCATGATGACGCCTTGTAACGCGGGTTGCGGGAAGAGCCTAGCCCCCTGTGGCCCCTGCGCCACGGATCCATCCAGAGGCCGCATTGTAATAATTTGGCCCCTCTCAGAACACATTTGGTAGTTTTACGGGGGGCCGCTCCGAGATGGGCGCCCTTCGGGGGAAGATGATCACAACCAAGCCAAAGATCATCCCGGCGTTGTTTGTGTATAACGAAAGGCAAGAAATGAAAAATAGACTGATCGCAGGAATGCTGTCTGCCGCTGTACTGGCTGGCATCTCCGCTATACCTGCCGAGGCAGCCTGCAAGGGTGCCACTCACTGCTACGGCACCACCACGTCCACAAGCTTCACCTCCAAGCCCAGGGCGGCCACGAAGCCCGCGCAACTGCGCAAGGCGCCGGTCCGCACCACCGCCGCCCACACGCGGCGGAGCACGACGAAGCAGGCCGCCGCCCATCCGCGCAAGCGCGTGCATGTCGCCCATGCCAAGTCGCCTACGCAGGTCGCTTCCAACAGCAAGCGTATCCTTGCCGTCCGCCGCAGCCAGACGGAAGTCGCTGCGCTGGCCGTGCCGGTGGGCGCCAATGCCTCGCAGGGCAACGTCATCTCGCTGATCAAGGCCATGGCGCCGTCGCAGGGTGTTCCCACCTGGTTCGCGCTGCGCATCGCGCATGTCGAATCCAACTACAATCCCAACATGCGTGGCAGCCATGGCGAGTATGGGGTGTTCCAGATGAAGTGCGCCACCGCCAAGGACATCGGCTTCAGCGGCAATTGCGCAGCACTTCTCGACCCGCGCACCAACATCCAGTGGGGCCTGAGGCATCTCGCGCTGGCCATCGGCAAGTCCGACGGCAACCTGCGGCTTGCGGCCTCGAAGCACAATGGTGGCCTCGGCCGCCGCACCCTCGTGGCGAGCTACGTCGCCAAGGTGTTCTGATGATTTGAGGGAGCGGGGGCTCATCGCCGCCGCTCCTTCGCTTCTCTCCAGGCTTGCCGCGTCAGATCCAGCCGCATGATCGGCACCTCCGCGGCACGCGCCCGCGAGAACGCCACGTCCTCGCCCGTTTCCCGAAATCCCAATCCCAGCAGAATGCGCCGCGAGCCATCATTGCCTAGGTGATAGCTCGCCACCATCCGGTCGCGCCCCATTGCTGTGAACGCATGGTCCGTCACGGCGCTTGCGGCTTCCGTGCCGAAGCCCTTTCCCCACTGCGGTTCAGCCAGCCAGTAGCCCAGCTCATCCTGCGTGATGCCGATGCCGCCGACCAGTTCGCCTCCAAACGTAATGAACAGCATCAATTCATCCTGCGGCGTGACCCGGCTTCGGGCGATATAGTCTTCCGCATCTCTGCGGCCATAGGGGTAAGGCACACGCCCGGTCCAGCGCGAGACGTTGAGGTTGCCAAGCCCGTGCACCAGCGCCTCCGCGTCAGCCTCATGCGGCGGGCGGAGCGTCAGGCGGTCAGTCACGAGAATTATCATGGGAGCTATCCAAACGAAAAGCGGAGAGGTGGTTGCCACCTCTCCGCTTCAAATTCGTGCAAGCATACCGGATCGGTGGATCCGGCGGCTTGACTATGTCTGAGCCCGCCGGTTACTCAGCCGCGACGGCTGGGAGCACGGACACGGTCTGCTTGTCACCCTTGGTGCGGCGGAAGCTGACGACGCCGTTCACCACCGCGAAGATCGTGTGGTCGCGGCCAATGCCCACGCCGGTGCCCGGGTGAACCTTGGTGCCGCGCTGGCGGATGATGATGTTGCCGGCGATGACGGCTTCGCCTCCGAAAGCCTTGACGCCGAGACGGCGGCCTGCCGTATCGCGCCCGTTGCGGGATGAACCGCCTGCCTTTTTATGAGCCATGGTGTGTTCTCCTGGTTCCTGTCAGCGCTTAGCCGAGAATTTCGCGGATGGTCACCAAGGTCAGGTCCTGACGGTGGCCGTTGCGCCGACGGTAATGCTTGCGGCGGCGCTTCTTGAAGATGATGACGTGGGGGCCACGGTCCTGGGAGGCGATCTCGCCCACCACGGTGGCGCCGGCCACATGCGGTGCACCGATGTTGATGGCGTCGCCATTGGCGATCATCAGTACTTCAGCGAACTTCACCTGGTCGCCCGGGTTGCCCTCGAGCTTTTCGATCTGGATCTTGTCACCGGCTGCAACGCGATACTGCTTGCCGCCAGTCTTGATGACTGCGTACATGGTCTTTCTTCCTTATGTGTCGCGCCCTTTGGCGGCACTGGAAAACCCGTGGTCCAGTGCGCTTCAAGTGTCTGAAAACTCAGACGAAATTGGGTTGCCGGAGGCAGCGCAATACGCGCGGGAGGGGTTAACCCCGCCGCGCAGTGGGCCGGAAATAGTGGAAAGTACAGCGGGAGTCAAGAATTTGGGAAAGCGGCCGACAGATCCCGTAGTATAAAATTGGAAATAATTTCGTGCTTTGATTGTGTATGCTTTTCAACCCGGTCTTCCGCTTGTCGCTTGCCTGGCTGGCCCCTGTGCTGGCGCTTCTGGCATCATCCTTCTCCTCCCCTCTGCTGGCAAACGACAGCGGAGGCGTTCCCGAACTCCGGATGGCCGAGACCGTCGCACCTGTGGTCCCGGCCGACCAACCGATGATGGTCGTCCGCATGCGCGGCACCGGCCGGTGCGGCAGCCTGTGTCCGGAATGGATCATGGCACAAGGTCTCATCACGCCGAATACGCCTGAGCGGTTCCGCCTGCTGCTGCGCCAGATGGGACATGAGAAGCTTCCGGTCGTTCTCGACTCGCCGGGAGGGGATCTCGATGCGGCGCTGGACATCGGTCGCATGATCCGTGCCAAGGGACTCACGACGATCATCGGCCGCAGTGAGGCGCAGGGCTGCGCGCCACGCGATGCGGCGTGCCACAAGGGCCGGCCCGTGGGTCTCGTCTATAAGGGATTTGTCTCCACCCCAGGCGTGTGTGCCAACGCCTGCCTGCTGGTGCTTGCGGCCGGCACACAGCGCATCGGTTACTGGATCACCGAGTCAGCGTTTCCCGCACCCGACTCCTACAAGACGAGCAAAGCCGGGTCAGATGCGGCGACGCTAATCGGCGACTATCTCGCCGACATGGGCATTTCCCCCGGGCTCATGCCCCGCGTCCGCCGCTCAAGCCTGCCGCTGGACAGAGCGGAGATGCTGCATTTCGGATTGAGCACGGGGCGGCAGCGGGTGGAGGATTTCACAGGGTCGAGCATCTGCGCGGGGGCAAGGCCCGCTGCCAACTGCGTGGCCCTTGCGCCCGCCAAGCCACCAGCGCGCATGTCAGCCACAGCGCCTGCAAGAAAGCCGACGATGCCCCGCACAAACCGAGTCATCATCTGGGGCGGGATCGAAGACATGTGAGGCGGCTCATGCCGCCTTTTCGTCCGCCCGCTTCTCGATCAGCGTCACGAGGTCATCCATGATGCGGTTCATGTCGAAGTCCTTGGGCGTATAGACGGCGGCCACGCCCAGCTGCTTTAGCACGTTGACGTCGTCCTGCGGGATGATGCCGCCCGCCACCACAGGTATGGAGAGGCCCGCGGCGCGCAGGCGCTGCATGACCTCGCGGATCAGCGGCACATGTGAGCCCGAGAGGATGGAGAGGCCAAGGATGTGGACGTTTTTCTCCTGCACCGTCCTGACGAGTTGCTCCGGCGTCACGCGAATGCCGTCATAGATGACCTCGAGGCCGGTGTCGGCGGCGCGCACGGCGATCTGCTCGGCACCGTTGGAGTGCCCGTCGAGGCCGGGCTTGCCGACGAGGAAGCGCGGCGTTTCGCCCATGCGCTCGGCCAGGCGCTTCACGCGTGTGCGGAGATCTGCCATTTGCTCGCCGCCATCAGCCCGCATGGTGAGTGCCACGCCGGTAGGCGCGCGGTATTCGCCGAAGATCTCGCGCAGTGTCGCACCCCATTCGCCGGTGGTGACATCTGCCTTGGCGCAGGCGATGGACGGTTCCATGATATTGCGGCCGTCCTTCGCAGCGCTCGCCAGCTCCGCGAGCGCCAGCTTCACTGCCTTCGCGTCGCGCGCCGCGCGCCATGCCTTCAGCTGCTCGATCTGGGCATATTCCACGTCGTCCTTCACCGTCATGATGGCATCGGTGCCAGCCGACAGCGGCGAGGGCTCGGTGGTGGTGAAGGCGTTGACGCCGACGATCTTGGTTTCGCCCGACTCGATTGCGTGCAGGCGTGCGGTGTTGCTGGCGACGAGCTGGTGCTTCATGTAGGCGATTACCTTCTCAGAGGTGCCGCCGCCCAGGCTCTGTACATGTGCGAGTTCTGCGCGCGCCTGATCCTTCAGCGCCTCCACCTTCTTGGTGATCTCGGTCGAGCCCTCGAAGATGTCGCCATATTCCAGAAGGTCGGTTTCATAGGCCACCACCTGCTGCATGCGGAGCGACCATTGCTGGTCCCAGGGGCGGGGAAGCCCAAGCGCCTCGTTCCATGCGGGCAGCTGCACGGCGCGCGCGCGGGCGTTCTTCGAGAGCACGACGGCCAGCATCTCGATCAGGATGCGGTAGACGTTGTTCTCCGGCTGCTGCTCGGTGAGGCCGAGCGAATTCACCTGCACGCCATAGCGGAAGCGACGATGCTTCTCGTCAGTAATGCCATAGCGTTCGCGGCCGATCTCGTCCCACAACTCGGTGAAGGCCCGCATCTTGCAGAGCTCGGTGACGAAGCGGATGCCGGCATTCACGAAGAAGGAGATGCGCGCGAAGACCTCCGGGAAGTCCTTCTCGGCGACGGCACCCGATGCCTTTACGCCGTCGAGCACCGCGATTGCAGTGGCCAGCGCGTAGGAGAGTTCCTGCACCGGCGTCGCACCCGCTTCCTGCAGGTGATAGGAGCAGACGTTCATCGGGTTCCACTTCGGCAGTTCCTTCGTGGAGAAGGCGATGGTGTCGGTGATGAGCTTCATCGACGGCCCGGGGGGGAACACATAGGTGCCGCGTGAAAGATATTCCTTGATGATGTCGTTCTGGGTGGTACCCGAGAGGCTGGTGCGGGGCGCCCCTTGTTCCTCGGCCACCGCCACATAGAGTGCCAGCAGCCAGGCTGCCGTGGCGTTGATGGTCATCGAGGTGTTCATGGTGGCGAGCGGGATCTGGTCGAACAGCGTACGCATGTCGCCGATATGCGATACTGGCACGCCCACCTTCCCCACTTCACCCCGTGACAAGACGTGGTCGGAGTCATAGCCGGTTTGGGTCGGCAGGTCGAAGGCGACCGAAAGCCCCGTTTGGCCCTTGGACAGGTTGGTCCGGAACAGTGTGTTGGATTGAGCCGCCGTGGAATGGCCGGCATAGGTGCGGAAGAGCCAGGGTTTGTCGCGCATCATCATGATGGTCCCATGCTGGCATGGCCCATATTGCACCGCAACCTCGACCTTTGGGCAGTCGGTTCAGCCTCTCCGCGGGCGGGAGAACACCAGCAACACGAGGACCGACGTCACCAGCATCCCCGCCATGGTGGCCAGCAGGGTCTTCTCGAGCAGGAAGTCGAAGGGAGTTCTGACGTTAGTTCCCAGGTAATTGGCCGCCTGAGCGCCCGCAAACAGTGCCAATCCGTTCAGCAGGAAACCCATGACCCCCGAAACGCGGGTGAAGTTGGTGAGTACGAAGGCGCCGACCACCACGCAAATCGACATCGCCACGAAGCCGGGCGTTAGCTCCGTTCCATTTAACATCCCACTCAGCCACTTCATAAGGCGGCTCCTGAGCCGGAGGGCGGATGGACGGAAATGACAAAATCGACCAGCATCTCAACTACTAATTCATCCGTTCCGGTGCCCGTTGTCAAGGTCCAGGACTGAAAAGCTCTCTCCGGACCCCCTCCTTTTGTTGCGGTGCGAGATGCTCTAGCCTCGGTTAATCTGGATGTTGTTCTTAGAGGGAGACGACCACATGAGTTCCGCCGCTGCCAAATCCGCCCCCGCCCCGGCCAATGGCAATGCCACGGTGAAGGACCTCTACGAGGTTGGCGAAATCCCGCCGCTCGGCCATGTGCCGGCGAAAATGTATGCCTGGTGCATCCGCCAGGAGCGCCACGGCGCGCCCGACAGTGCCATGCAGATCGAGGTCGTGCCAACCTGGGAAATCGGCGAGGACGAATGCCTCGTCCTCGTGATGGCGGCGGGCGTCAACTACAACGGCGTCTGGGCGGCCCTGGGCAAGCCCATTTCCCCCATCGACGGCCACAAGAATCCCTTCCACATCGCGGGCTCCGATGCTTCCGGCATCGTCTATGCCGTGGGCGCCAAGGTGAAGCGCTGGAAGGTGGGCGACGAGGTGGTCATCCACTGCAACCAGGATGACGGCGACGACGAGGAGTGCAACGGCGGCGACCCGATGTTCTCGAACTCCCAGCGCATCTGGGGCTATGAGACGCCGGATGGCTCGTTTGCGCAGTTCACCCGCGTGCAGGCCCGCCAGCTGCTGCCCAAGCCGCAGCATCTCTCGTGGGAAGAGGCTGCCTGCTACACCCTCACGTTGGCCACCGCCTATCGCATGCTGTTCGGCCATCGTCCACATGTGCTGGGTGCCGGCCAGAACGTGCTGGTGTGGGGCGCATCGGGCGGCCTCGGCTCCATGGCCATCCAGCTCATCGCCACCACGGGCGCCAATGCCATCGGCGTCATCTCGGAGGATGACAAGGCAGACTTCGTCATGCAGCTCGGCGCCAAGGGCGTCATCAACCGCAAGAAGTTCAACTGCTGGGGCCAGATGCCCGCCGTGGGCACTCCTGAGTACAATGACTGGATGAAGGGCGCCCGCGAGTTCGGCAAGGCCATCTGGCACTTCACTGGCAAGGGCAACAACGTCGACATGGTGTTCGAGCATCCGGGCGAGTCAACATTCCCAGTCTCCGTTCTGATGACCAAGCGCGGCGGCATGATCGTGATCTGTGCTGGCACCACGGGCTTCAATCTCACGCTCGATGCGCGCTATCTGTGGATGCACCAGAAGCGCGTGCAGGGCTCGCATTTCGCCAACCTCCTGCAGGCTTCTGCTGCCAACAAGCTCGTCATGGCGCGCCGCATCGATCCCTGCATGTCGGAGGTCTATTCCTGGGCCGACATCCCCAAGGCGCACATGAAGATGTGGAAGAACGAGCACCGCCCCGGCAACATGGCCGTTCTCGTATCAGCCCCGACGACAGGCCTGAAGACGCTGGACGATGCCATCGAGGCGTCGGGGAAATAGCTTACTTCAGCGATCGCATTCATCATGCCCGGGCTTGATGTTGGGCCCGGGCATCCTATTTTGTGGTCACTGCAAAGGATCGCCGGGTCAAGCCCGGCGAAGGTGGATGAGAGAAGCAGAACCCTAAACCTCCGCATCCTCTCGCGCGAAGCGCTGCATGCGCATGATCCTGCACACAACCAATACCCGGTTCACCTCGCCGCCGAGGATCAGCACCAGCGCTGCGAGGTAGACGAAAAACATCGCCGCGAAGACGCCCGACAGCGACGCATAGGTCGAGGCGAAGGTGTTGAAGTTGACGAGATAGATCGAGAAGGCGGATGACATCAGCACCCACGCCACAACGGTGATCACCACGCCCGGCAGCAATTCCAGCACGTTCAGTGTCCTGGCGGGCAGCACGCGGTGGCACAGCAACACGCCTGCCGTGAGCAGGATAATGCCGATCGGGTAGCGCAGCTGTTCGATTGTCACGAAATGGCCCTTGAGGGCCGGCGCATAGAGTTCCGCCACATGGATCATCACCGGCGCGAAGACGATCAGCAGCGCGAAGGCCAGCAGGAACACCGCCGAGCCAATGACAAACAGCACGTTCTGGAAGTAGAGCCACCACATGCTCCGCGTTTCGCGAATGTCATAGGCACGGTTCAGGCCCACGCGCACGCTGTCCACCCCGCCCATGGCACTCCAGATGGTGATGAGCGCCGAGAGCGAGAGCAGGCCACTCCTCGGCACGGTGAGGATGGAGCGGATCTCCGGCACCAGCGGTTCGACAAGGCGCGGCGGCGCCACGCTCAGCAGGAAGGTAACCACCCCCTCCGCCAGATTGTCGTTGCCGAAGAAGCCTGCGAGCGCGGTCAGAAAGATCAGGAAGGGGAACACCGAGAACACGGTGCGGAAGGCGATGTTGCCGGCCAGCGGAATGGCCTCGTCGGCGAACAGCCGGTAGAAGCTTTCGCGCACCAGTGTGGCAATGGTCGGTCCCTGGTCATCGGGCTTGGCCGTCATGCCCGGTCAATACCGCATGGTGACGGGTCAGGCCACACTCTTCACGGCTTCCTTCTCGATGGCCGCCCTTAGGCCGGGTTCCAGCTTGAGGCGCGAGGCCAGCATGGCGAGGTAGGCCTGTTCAGCCGGATCATCGGGGTCGATCGCAAGGACCGAGGCAGCATAGATTTCGACGGCCAGCTCGGGCGTCACCGCAGCCGCCACCACCGCGTCGATGTCGAGGGGCTTGCGCAGTTCGTCGATGATGAAGGCCTTCTCCTCGGTGTCGAGGTCGTGTTCGTTGAGCTTCGCAAAGATGCGACTGTGCTCCTGCGCATCGATGTGGCCGTCGGCCTTCGCCGCGGCGATCATGGCCCGCAGGATGGCGAGGCTCATGCCGTCGCGCTCCTCGCTGCGGACGGGCAAGAAGGGTGTGCCTTCGGGATTCGGCGTGATGTCCTTCATCGGCTGCGCCGGCTCCGCGACAGGCGCTTGCTGCGAGGCGCGCCAGCTCTCATATGCCTTGTAGGCCAGTCCGGCGAGGGCGGCCGTGCCACCGAGCTTTACCGCGCCCTTGGCCAGCTTCTTCGATGTCTTGCCGCCCAGCAGGATGCCGGCAAGACCGCCTGCCACGCCGCCAGCTGCAAGCCCCTTCATGAAGTCGGGCGAGGTGACGCCGCCCGACTTGCCGTCCCGGGCCGGAGTGTCGCCCCGGCTGCCGCCGAGGAATTGTTCTAGAAGCTTCTGCGGATCGAACATGTCTGCTCCCTGATTTACCGTCTCGCCTCGCCACGAGAATCCGGGCAAATGGCGGCATGGCTCATGCAACGCCCGCTACCCGCGCCCTCATCGCCGCGGCTCCTGTCCTGTTCGTGCTCATGTGGGCAACGGGCTTCGTGGTTGCAAGGCTTTCAGCGCCCCATGCCGATCCGCTCACCTTCCTGACGATCCGTTTTCCCATCGCCGGGGTTATTTTCGCCGCCATTGCGCTGGCGCTCTCCGCGCCATGGCCGGGTCCGCGGGCTGCCTTCCACGCCACGGTGGCAGGCGCCTTCCTGCATGGCGGCTATCTCGGCCCCGTCTACTGGGCAGTGGCGCATGGCATGCCGGCGGGTGTCTCGGCGCTGATCGTGGGGCTGCAGCCGCTGATGACGGCGATCCTCGCCGCCTGGATGGTGAAGGAGAAGATCGCGCTCCGCCACTGGCTTGGCCTCGTGGTGGGCATCCTGGGCGTGGCACTGGTCGTTTCGCCCAAGCTCCAGTCGGGTTTTGGCGGGGGCATCACGCCGGTGACGACGGCGGTCAATATCTTTGGTGCGCTGTCGATATCGTTCGGCACGGTCTACCAGAAGCGCTTCGCCACGGCGCTCAACCTGGCCAGCGGCGGCGCCTGGCAATATGTTGGCGCCACATTGGCCGTCGGGATTCCTGCACTTTTCATGGAGCAGATGCGTTTCGACGGCAGCTTCGATGCGTGGTTCGCGCTTGGCTGGTCCGTCGTCGTGCTGTCGCTGGGTGCCATCACGCTGCTGATGCTGCTGATCCGGCTGGGCGATGTGGGCCGGGTTGCCAGCCTCATCTTCCTCGTGCCCGGCGTCTCGGCGCTGATGGCCTATGTCCTGTTCGGGGAAACGCTCACGCCGGTGCAGATCCTCGGCATGGCCGTCTGCGCCGGCGCGGTGCTGATCGTTACACGGAGATGGGTGCGCCAGCCCTGAGACGGGCGATCGTCTCGCGGGCGCGGCGGCGGTGGTCCTCCGTCACGTGGTTGCGCACCATGTTGAAGGCGGCGAGCAGCACGGCCATGTCGTCGGTGAAGCCCAGCCCCAGCACGAAGTCCGGCAGCGCGTCGATCGGCAAGATGAAATAGGCGAGAGCGCCAATCAGGATGCCCTTGGCCTTCAGCGGCGTCGCCCTGTCGAACGCGGCGTAATAGGCCGCCACCAGCTCGTCAGCCAGCGGCACGCGTGCCAGCACGCGGGCAAGCTTGGGAAAGAACTTCTCCCGCACCCTAAATTCGTCAGCCGTGACAGCCATCGCGATCCCTCCGCCAAACGGGCAGAGAGATGGGGATTCATTGTGGTGAATTCAAGCTCTAGCGGTGGGTGAAATAGAAGGCCGCCATCAGCACCACAATGGCAATGGCCTGCAACCCGACGCGCCAGCGCATCAGCTTCTGGGAGGTGTTGGATGAACCGCCTCGGAACATGTTGACGAGGCCCATGAGCAGCACGACCGCTACGGCCGCCGTCGCAATGTAGCTCAGATATTGGAAGAACAAGTTTCGCTCCGAAGTCCGCATGACCGGGCCAACCCATGGGCCGGGCAGGGGGTTCGCGTCAAGGCGGCATAGCGCGCATCTGCCATCACTGGTCCGAAGCCTTGTCGAGCACGTGATCGAGGATCCGCTGCGGCAGAAAGCGCCGGGCGATCGCCATGTAGTGTGTCGGCCTGGTCACATAATAGCGGGCATGCGGGCGGGGCGACTCCACGGCGTGGACGAGTTTTTCCAGCACCGCCTCGGGGCCCAGTTTGTAGCGCGCAGAACCGCCGCGTCCGAGCCTGGCGCGCTGCCTGGCATAGGCGTCCTTGTAGTGCGAGGCGCCCTCATCAATGTTCTTCTCGAAATTCTTCAGCGAGGTCTCAACGAACTTGCTGGTGATCGGACCCGGCTCGATCAGCGACACGAAGATGCCGCTGCCGCGCAGTTCAAGCCGCATGGTGTCGGACAGCGCCTCGATGGCGAACTTCGAGGCATTGTAGGCGCCGCGCCATTTGAGCGCCACCAGGCCCAGCACCGAGGAGCACTGTACGATGCGGCCCGAACCATTCGCCCGCATCAGTGGCAGGCATTCGCCCGTCAGCTGGTGCCAGCCAAACACGTTGCAGGCGAACTGCTGTTCCAGCACCGCGCGCGTCAGGTCTTCCACCGCACCGGGCTGGCCGAAGGCGCCATTGTTGAACAGTGCGTCGAGCTTGCCGCCCGTGCGCTTCGCCACGTCGCCTGCACAGGCGGAGACGGACGCGGGCTCGGCATAATCGAGATAGATCGCCTCGAGCCCTTCCGCCTCAAGGCGCGCCAGGTCCTCAGGCTTGCGTGCCGTGGCGAAAACCCGCCAGCCACGCTGCTTCATGCCCAGCGCACAGGTCCAGCCGATGCCGGTGGAGCAGCCCGTGATGAGGATCGTGCGGGTCAATTCCCGCCTTCGAGCAGGCGTCTCGCAATCACCTGTGCCTGAATCTCTGCCGCACCCTCGAAGATGTTGAGGATGCGTGCATCGCACAGCACGCGGCTGATCTGGTATTCAAGCGCGAAGCCGTTGCCGCCGTGGATCTGCAAGGCATTGTCGGCCGAGGCCCAGGCCACGCGGGCACCCAGCAGCTTCGCCATTCCAGCCTCGAGATCGCAGCGCCGGCCCGCATCCTTCTCACGCGCGGCGAACAGCGTCAGCTGGCGTGCTGCCATCACTTCCGCCGCCATCAGCGCCAGCTTATCGGCAATGCGCGGGAAGGCGAGGATGGGCTTGCCGAACTGCGAGCGGTCCTTGGCATACTTGAGGCCGATGTCGAGGGCACTCTGGGCCACGCCCACGGCGCGTGCTGCCGTCTGGATGCGCGCGGCCTCGAAGGTTTGCATCAGCTGCTTGAATCCCTGGCCCTCGATGCCGCCCAGCAGGTTCTCGGCCTTCACCTCGAAGTCCTCGAAGCGGATCTCGTATTCCTTCATGCCGCGATAGCCCAGCACCTCGATCTCACCGCCGGTCATGCCCTTGGCGGGGAAGGGGTTCTCGTCGCTCCCGCGCGGCTTCTCCGCGAGGAACATCGAGAGGCCCTTGTAGCCCGTCTCGTCCGGGTTGGTGCGCGCAAGCAGCGTCATCACGTCGGCGCGCACCGGGTGGGTGATCCAGGTCTTGTTGCCCGTCACCTTGTAGACATCGCCATCGCGCACCGCGCGGGTGCGCAAGGAGCCGAGATCTGAACCCGTGTTGGGTTCGGTGAAAACTGCGGTCGGCAGAATTTCGCCGCTCGCGATCCTCGGCAGCCACTTTTCCTTCTGCTCCTTGGTGCCGCCGCACAGGATCAGCTCGCAGGCGATCTCGGCGCGGGTGCCGAGCGAGCCGACCGCGATCCAGCCGCGTGACAACTCTTCCGAAACCACGCACATCGATTCCTTGGAAAGCCCTAGCCCGCCGTGCTCTTCCGGAAGCGTCAGCGCAAAGACGCCGAGTTCGGCCAGTTCCTTGACGATCTCCATCGGAACGTAGGCATTGTCGAGGTGCCACTGGTGGGCATGGGGGGCGACCTTGGTCTCCACGAAGCGGCGCATCGTCTCGCCCATCTCGGTCAGCGTCTCGTCGAGGCCGGATGATCCGAAATTGCCGTCGGCGATCAGCTCCACCAGCCGCCGCCGTGCGGCAGAGGTGTTACCGCGTTCGATCAGGACGAGATCATGCAGCCCCGCCGTCTCGCTGCGCGTCAGACCGAGTTCGGGGAGCCTGAGGAACTCTCCCTGGTTCATCGGAATGCCGCCGGCGACGTGGTTGACGTATTCGCCCGCGGCGATCTGGACTGTCAGCTGCTCCGTCTCGCCGAACTTGCCTTCCGCCTCCAGCCGCCCGGCGAAATTGGCCAGTTCGCGCAGCGTTGCCGCATAGGTCGCCAGCCAGGCGAGGCCATGTGCCGCATGCTGTTCCTCGTCCAGAAGGCTGGAATTGATCTTGCCACCCGGCATCACGCGGGCCGCCACCCTCGCCTTGGCCTTGGCAAGAAGGGTCTCCACGGCAGTTGCGGCCTGGTCGAGATGGCTCACCAGATGGGCCACGCAAACCGTTGATGCCATTTCACTTTCCACAGCCGCCATGATCGAAATCCTTCACAAATGACGTAAAACGCTAGCCGAATGCCTGTTGCGCTGCAATAATCCATCCGGCCAGTCTCGCCTTCTGTCAGCATCTGCCAAAATTGGGCCGGAATCGTCCACCATTGGATTTCCGTCTCGGCCAGGATTAAGGTTTCCGCATGAATCAGTTACGGCGCACGGGTGTCCTTGGGATCACCCTCCTCACCCTCTCCTCGGGCGCAAGCCTTGCGGACAATGAACCCAAGCAGATTGGCGCCTTCGAGGACTGGACCGCCTATTCCTATGAGGCGACCGACTCAAAGGTCTGTTACGCGTCCTCGACGCCCAAGGCGACGGACCCCAAGGGTGTCAAGCGCGACCCCGCCTTCTTCCTCGTCACCAACATGCCAGGGCGCAAGCCGCCGGTGAAGGGCGAGGTTTCCACCATCATCGGCTATCCCTTCAAGGAGGGCGAAGCCGTCAAGCTGACGATCGACGACCAGGCTTACGAGATGTTCTCCAAGGGCGACACCGCCTGGGTCGATACGGGCAGCGACAAGAAGATCGTCGCCGCCATGAAGAACGGCAAGTCGCTCAAGGTGAAGGGCACCTCCTGGCGCGGCAAGACCACCGAGGACACCTATTCGCTGCAGGGCATTTCGGCAGCACTCGCCGCCATCGACAAGGCCTGCAAGTAACATGAGCCGGGCCATCCGGCTCTGGCTTCTCGTGCTTGGCCTGCTTATCGGGGCGGCCCGGGCCGAGGCTGCCTGCACCGGCGAGACCTATGAAGGCAACGACTATACGGTCTGCCGCTTCGACCTCCGGGAGGACCACCTGCAGCTCTTCAGCCTTGATGACAAGGGCGAGCCCTATGGTTCCTTCTCTGCGTTGTCGCTGGCGCTGGCGGACAAGGGCGAGAGCCTTTCCTTCGGCATGAATGCCGGCATGTATGGCGAGGACCTGAAGCCCATCGGCCTCTATATCGAGGACGCCAAGACGCTGCACAAGCTCAACCGCCGCAACGGTCCGGGCAACTTTCACATGAAGCCCAACGGCGTGTTCTTCATCGATGGCGACACGGGCGGGGTGATGGAGACGGAGGCCTTCGCGGCGTCCGGCATCCGCCCGCAATTCGCCAGTCAGTCCGGTCCCATGCTGGTGGTCGACGGCCAGATCCACCCCAAGTTCTCGGTGGACGGCACCTCGCTGCAGCGGCGCAATGGCGTCGGCGCGCCCGATGACCACACGCTGATCTTCGTCATCAGCGAGGACTGGGTGAACTTCCATTCCTTTGCGAGCCTGTTCAAGGACAAGCTCGGCTGCCCCAATGCCCTGTTCCTCGATGGTTCGATCTCCAGCCTGCACGCCCCGGATATGGCCCGCAGCGACGGATTTGCGCTGCTGGGGCCCATCGTGGCGCTGGCCAAAGGACCTTGAAGCCCCTATTTCAGGGCTTCTCTCGCATTTCTGCTCCAATTCATGCTATGGGCCCGGTCCATGACCACGCTGCTCTCTACTGTTGAAGCGCCGCCGCGCTACATTCCGAACGACCCCCGCCCGACGCTGCTCGGCCTCACCCGCGAGGGGCTGGCCGAGGCCATGGGTCGCGCCGGCGTGCCGGAAAAGCAGCGCCGCATGCGGGCAGGCCAGGTCTGGCACTGGCTCTACCACCGCGGCGTCACCTCCTTTGCCGAGATGACCAACATCGCCAAGGACCTGCGCCAGCGCCTGGACGAGACCTTCATCATCGGTCGCCCGGAGATCGTCACCGAGCAGACCTCGAACGACGGCACGAAGAAGTGGCTGCTGCGTTTGACGCCTGATGAGCGCGGCGCGCGCCACGAGGTCGAGATGGTCTACATTCCCGAGGAGGACCGCGGCACGCTCTGCATCTCCTCCCAGGTCGGCTGCACCCTTACCTGCACCTTCTGCCACACCGGCACGCAGAAGCTCGTCCGCAACCTCACCGCCGGCGAGATCGTGGCGCAGGTGATGACGGCACGCGACCGCGTGAAGGACTGGCCGCAGGACATCGAGGCCAACCCCACCCCGCCGCTTGGCGGGCGCTACATCACCAATGTCGTGCTCATGGGCATGGGGGAACCCCTCTATAATTTCGACAATGTGAAGGACGCGATGGACATCGTCTCCGATGGCGAGGGCATATCGCTGTCGAAGCGGAGGATCACGCTGTCGACCTCCGGTGTCGTCCCGGAAATCCAGCGCGCCGGTGACGAGATCGGCACCATGCTGGCCATCTCGCTGCATGGCACGACGGATGAGATCCGCGACAAGCTGGTGCCGCTCAACAAGAAGTACCCCATCGAGGAGCTGCTTGCCGCCTGCCGCAACTATCCCGGCGCGTCAAACGCGCGGCGCATCACCTTCGAGTATGTGATGCTGAAGGGCGTCAACGACACGCCAGCCGATGCCAAGCGCCTGGTGCAGCTGCTCAAGGGCATTCCCGCCAAGGTGAACCTCATTCCCTTCAATCCCTGGCCCGGCACGCAATATGAGTGCTCGGACTGGGACACGATCGAGGTTTTCGCCGAAATCCTCAACCGCGCGGGCTACGCCTCGCCCGTGCGCACCCCGCGCGGCCGTGACATCATGGCCGCCTGCGGCCAGCTGAAGAGCGAAAGCCAGAAGCTGCGGGCAAAGGAACGCCTTGGCCTAAGTTAACTCTTTGCCTGATGCCGAACTTATAACTGAGAGAAGCTGCTTGGCGAGCATGTTCATAAGCAACTCTTCCATCACATCCAAATTCAACTGCTCACCGTTTCTCCAAGCCTCATCGGCATCTTCCAGCGCAGCGAAGTAAGCATTTCGATCTTTTTGGATCTGTTCGGGAATTGTTGGTACGCCAGGCAGCACGTATCCTGTCACTAGGGAAAGCACTACGTAAGACAGAACTCTGCTGGTTCTCCCATTGCCGTCGGCAAATGGATGGATCCAGTTATGTCTCCACATCACGTATGCAGCTAAATGAAACGCTGTTTGGACGTGAAAATTGTCGTTCACATACTCGCACATTTCGGTCACCAATCCCTCAACGAGATGTGCTGGGGGAGGCTGATGAGCACTTCCTTCTATCCTGACTGGAGTTCTTCGCCACTCCCCAGGATTAGACTGAATGCCTTGAACAGCTATCTTCTGTAGCTGGAGAATGAGCCCAGGACGCAATGCAAAGGGCCTGCCGGGTTCCAGATAGTAGCGAATGACTTCAATGCCTTCTTCGAGTTGCCTGAACCCGTTTTCAGCTTCTAGTTTCGCTACTTCTTCGTCATTCATTCTCGGCCCAACAAAAAAGCCACACCCGGAGGGTGTGGCTTATCTACATCTAGTTAAATCGCAATTCAAGCGCGCATGGCATCCGCAATATCATCGACCATCTTCCTTGTGATCGCGGGATTCTCGAAAGCGGTGTTGCCGTACACAAAGCTACGACGCTGCTCTTCCTGCTGCGCTTCCGTCATTTTGACGGCCTTCGCCATCTCTATGAGTTTGGAAATGCTGAGTTTTGTCATCTGTCCTCCTCCGGCAATCGTCTCTTTTCTGATTTGTTGTCCTACCATCTATTAGGGGTGTCAACATTTAACAAGATGTTAACTTTTTCTCGTCGCTTGAGAAATTCGCATTCATCACCGAAAGTTCTACCTCATCAGTCACTTACACTGGTGCGGGCTTGGGCGCTGGTGTTCGCCAAAGAGCCCCTCTTTACGGGTTCTGTCTGCAAATCCAGTCCGCCAAGATTTGTCGCGGTGCCCCCATCCTCTGCGGCGTGTCTGCGTTGGGAGGGCAACATCGAAACCTCGAAAGGCACAGGCCCCACCCGCAGCCCCGGCAGTTGCGGCCCGAAGCCCCGGCGTGATAGGTGGCGGCCAGCAATTCCAACGGGTGGCCCATGTCCAAGCAGAAAGTGAAGAAAGTCGTCCTCGCCTATTCGGGCGGTCTCGACACCTCGATCATCCTCAAGTGGCTGCAGACGGAATATGGCGCGGAAGTCGTCACCTTCACGGCTGACTTAGGTCAGGGCGGCGAGCTGGAGCCCGCCCGCAAGAAGGCCGAGATGCTGGGCATCAAGGACATCTACATCGAAGACCTGCGCGAGGAATTCGTAAGGAACTTCGTCTTCCCGATGTTCCGCGCCAATGCCGTCTATGAGGGCGTCTATCTGCTCGGCACCTCGATTGCCCGCCCGCTCATCGCCAAGCGCCTGATCGAGATCGCCGCCGAGACGGGCGCTGACGCCATCGCCCACGGCGCCACCGGCAAGGGCAATGACCAGGTGCGCTTCGAGCTCACGGCTTACGCGCTGAACCCGGACATCAAGGTCATCGCCCCCTGGCGCGAGTGGGAGTTCAAGAGCCGCACCGACTTGATCGACTTCGCCGAAACCCACCAGATCCCCGTCGCCAAGGACAAGCGCGGCGATGCACCCTTCTCGGTCGACGCCAACCTCCTGCACTCATCCTCCGAGGGCAAGGTGCTGGAAGACCCGTGGGTGGAGGCGCCGCCCTACGTCTACCAGCGCACCATCGCGCCGGAAGATGCGCCCGATCACGCAACCTCGATCGAGATCGAATTCCTCAAGGGCGATCCCATTGCCATCGACGGCAAGAAGATGTCGCCCGCGACGATCCTCACCGAGCTTAACCGCTTGGGCCACGACAATGGCATCGGCCGCCTCGACCTCGTCGAAAACCGCTTCGTCGGCATGAAGTCGCGCGGCGTCTACGAGACGCCCGGCGGCACCATCCTGCTCACCGCGCACCGCGCCATCGAGTCGATCACGCTCGACCGTGAGGCCGCGCACCTCAAGGACAGCTTCATCCCGAAATATGCCGAGCTCATCTATTATGGCTTCTGGTTCTCGCCGGAGCGCGAGATGCTGCAGGCGGCCATCGACCGGAGCCAGGAGCATGTCGAGGGCACGGTGCGCCTCAAGCTCTACAAGGGCAACGTCATCGTCACCGGCCGCAAGAGCCCGAAGTCGCTTTACAGCGACGCCCTCGTCACCTTCGAGGATGACCGCGGCGCCTATGACCAGAAGGATGCCGCCGGCTTCATCCGTCTCAACGCGCTCCGGCTCCGCACGCTGGCCGCGCGCAAGCGCAACACATAAGACAGGAGGCCCTCATGACCAT
>Ga0194035_1000497_pt1 | contig 22547 bp, 21 predicted proteins | sample JunL2320m_MetaG_FD_148680 | JGI IMG/M metagenome (GOLD analysis project Ga0194035, IMG submission 148680) | Anoxic zone freshwater microbial communities from boreal shield lake in IISD Experimental Lakes Area, Ontario, Canada - Jun2016-L239-20m | ecosystem: Environmental > Aquatic > Freshwater >...
CCTCGTCAACCGTGGCAACACTCAACTGCACACTTTCGCCTGGTTCTGGCGCGGCGAGGCTCACGCCGTCGTGGCCATCGATTAAGGAACCCGAGACGAATCTGCGCGACGATGTTGTGGGTATGCCACCGGCACTTATCTCGGTGACGTCAACGTCGACTGCGACCGTTCAGGTCATCTGTGCCTCAGTGAGTAGCACGGGATTCACAATGACCGGAAATGTCTTAGCCACTCGCGTTACAACCGCGTCCGTTAGCTAGCCGACTACGTTCTGTGCGACCGGCAGCCTGGGGCGACCAACGAGATCTAGACCACGTTGTGCCTCGTCAGGCTGCCGAGTCGTACGGATACACCTAACCTTTGTGTATGACCACCGCCACGCACCTTGTTCCGGGACATCCGGTCGTCGTGCGCACCGTCGTTCTTCCTGACGACGTCGCGGAGATGCCTTTGCTGTCGATGCTGCCGAAGTCCTCCTCGGTTATGACGTGGGTGCACGATGCACCAAATGCAGACACAGGTCTGATCGGCTGGGGCGAGTCAGCTCGCTGCGAGGTTTCGGGACGTGAACGATTCTCCCGAGCGCAACGCTGGTGGGTTGACTGGTTGGCCGACGCGGATGTTGAAGACGCCGTTCGGCTACCTGGGTCAGGTCCGATAGCGTTCGCGAGTTTCGCATTCGACCCAAATCCGGGTTCGTCGGTCGTTATCGTGCCGGCAACAATCATTGGACGTCGTAACGGCGTCACCTGGATCACTGTCACTGCAGAAAACTCACGCGACGTCCGCCGCATGATCGATGAGACGATCACGAGCCTTCGTCAACCTTCCAGCGTCCCGGCCGCGCCGCAGGATCTTGCCTACTCCGACGGCTCGCAGTCCATTAGCGCATGGCGGCACGCAGTCACTGAGTCCGTGCGACGTATTGATGACGGCGAACTCGACAAGGTAGTCCTCGCCCGCGATGTGGTTGCGACAAGTAAGACGGCAATCGATTCTCGTTACGTTCTTCGCCAGTTGGCCAGCCGCTACCCAACCTGCTGGACGTTCAGCGTTGATGGCCTCATCGGCGCTACACCCGAGATGCTGGTTCGACGTGTCGGAGACACCGTTACCTCACGTGTGCTCGCCGGAACTGTTCGGCGAAGCGCAGATGCTACCTCTGATGCATCTTTAGCCGAGTCACTTCTCGATTCGGCCAAAGACCATGCTGAACACGCATATGCCGTGCAGTCAGTGGCACATGCACTTTCGGCACACTGCACCGACCTCGACGTGCCAGCAAGTCCACGACTGTTGCGATTGGCAAACGTTCAGCATCTGGTAACGGATGTAACAGGTGTGTTGGCAGACGGGGCGGCTGTTCTTGGCCTCGCTGCATCGCTGCACCCCACCGCCGCAGTGTGCGGCACACCAACTGAACGAGCACTCGGGCTCATTCGCGAGCTCGAGGGTATGGATCGCGGACGTTACGCCGGGCCAGTTGGTTGGATGGACGCACGCGGAGATGGTGAATTCGGCATCGCACTTCGATGCGCGAAGATCGAAAACGACCACCAACTAAGACTTTTCGCCGGATGTGGTCTGGTCTCCGGATCCACAGCTGATGCGGAACTAGCTGAATCAGCAGCCAAGCTCGTGCCCATGCGTGATGCGCTGGAAACGCCCTAGTTCAACGTTTGTTAGACATCAAGGCAATGTGGCATCGAGACTGCCAGCGCCACGAACCGGCTCAGCCTTCTTCACTAATTGCCTGAGCAACCTCGGCGCTGATGGAACGCAGCAAAGCTGACTCGGCATCGCGATCACCAACCTTGGCAATGATCACGCGGATACTTCCCGCCACCGCAGCATCGTCGAGTGCTGCAACCAGTTCAGTCACATCGGTTACCACCGCAACCCCATCGACAACCGCTGCCTTGGCCACCGTCGCTAGGTCAAGACCGAGCGGCGTGCCGAACACGCGCTCGAAGTGTTCGCTTCCAGCCTGCTCCAATTGCGAGAAGATTCCACCACCGTCGTTATCAATGACAACGATCACGAGATCCGGTCGAGGTTCATCGTCACCAACGACCAGGCCATTGTGATCGTGCAGGAAGGTCAGATCACCAATGAGCGCATAGGCCACACCACCGGTGAGAGTGACGATATCCGCCTCACCTGATTCGTCAATGTGCACCGTTTGGCGTGGTGTTTGATGCGCGAGCGCAGCACCCCAGGCTGTTGATATGAGCCCATCAATTCCCGACGTGCCACGATTTCCAATCACGGCTGGAGATTCAGAGTTCGGCCGAATTCGGGCGAAGGACTCCAGATAACGGACCGGCCATGAAGAACCGGCCAGCAGCAATGTCGATGCATCAAGAACATCCCACAGTGTCCGGGCCACATCAGGGCCCGTTAACCCAGGTGCATTGTCCAGATGCTTAGAAATGATTGCCGCCGCTCGCACATCTGCGGCCAACCAACTGTCGAGCCACGTGTCGTCGTACTCGTCGTACTCCATCGGCGGTTCGGGGACGACTGAAACGAATACAGTCGCATTTCGCGTTGGATCCGGACGTCGGACAGCATCGCGCCCATCAGCAACAAGGACGAGCGGTGCTTCACGAATTAGGCGAAGAACCGAGCGCGATAGGCCAGGGGCACCAACGCAAATGACAATGTCAGGCTGGTGCTCTTCCGCGAAGGTTGCGTCTGCCAACAGGATCGGTCCATGTGCAACGGCGGTATCACCACTTCGCGCATTTCCACTTGGTTCGCTGATTAAAGGCCAGCCACATGCTTGCGCCAACGCGATGGCTGAGTCACTGGCTTCAATGTCCGCAACATCACCAACGATGACAACCCCGCGGGCTGGGACGATCCGTGAACGATCCGCATCCGGACCAGCAAGTAGGGCGAGGATTTCATCGAGTGGTTGTGCCGCAGCCATCCCGAGACGGGCATCGGCAGCAATTGGTAGACGCTCGTTCGGATCAGAACCCGGCGCAGCCAGACCAAGTGATTCAATCCAGTCGTCGTCCCCCGTGGGGACGAGCGGATCGCGGAACGGCATATTGAGATGTACGGGACCAGAATTTGCGGCTTCAGTACTAACAGCGACTGCGCGGGCAACCACTGAACGCCAGTAGCGCACCTGACCTTCACGCAGCTCGGCAACGCCAAGATCATGCGACCAACGAACAATGCGGTCAAAGAATCGCGACTGATCGATCGTCTGGCTCGCACCTGTGTCGCGTAACTCCGGTGGACGATCCGCAGTTACAGCGATCACTGGAACACCTGAATAACTTGCCTCAACCATCGCTGGCGCTAGGTTGGCGACGGCTGTTCCACTCGTGGTGACAACAGCCACCGGATCACCCGAGACCTTGGCCAATCCAAGCGCCAAGAATGCGGCGCTACGTTCGTCGACGCGAACATGTAGGCGCAGTTCGCCGCGCGCATCAGCCGCCGCGATCGCGATGGCTAATGACGCACTGCGGCTCCCTGGCGCTAGCACGATTTCACTCACCCCGGCAGCAACGAGTTCATCAACGATCACACGTGCCATCGCAGTTGATGGATTCATCACGACGACACCGACTCCTCGAGGTAGTTGCGCACACGCATGAGCCGATCGTTCCACCACGTGACCCGGTCCGCGGCCAGAGCAACTCGCGCGTCGGCAAGAGACAGCGGATCTGGGGTTAATCGCATGTAGGACAGTCTGCCGTGTTGCGGGGTTAGCGTCTCTTCGGTGAGGTCCTTAGCCAGCAGTCGTCCAGTTCCCATGCCACAGGCAAGCGGTTCATCGGGAAGTGAGGTTGCCAGGGCCAGAGCTGCTGCTAGGCCAATGGAAGTGTCCATTGACCCACTTACCGTGATGGGCAGAGCCACCCGCTGCGCAATCGCTAGGCACGTGCGAACACCGCCAAGCGGGATCGCCTTCAAGATCAGGACATCGGCTGCGTCGCGGATCTGCGTAACGAGTTCATCATCAAGTGCGCCGGCAAGACGCAGACCCTCGTCAACAGCGAGCCCAACCGACACCCTCGACTTAACGATCGCCATCTCTTCAAGGGTGCGACATGGCTGCTCAACATACTCAAGGCCGTCAGCTAAATCATTGAGAATCTCGATCCGATCGACCGCTTCGTCAACCGTCCAAAGTCCATTGACATCGATACGAATCCTGGCCGATTCGGCACCGCATTCGTCCAAGGCAGCGCGCACCGCAGCAATCCTGGCCACGTCATCAGTGAAGTGCTGATTGGGTTCGCCCACCTTAACTTTGACGAACTCGCATCCGTCCAACAGCACCGCATCGCGCGTCATAATCGCAGCTTCACTCGGGCCAACAGCCGGAATGATTGCGTTGACGCCAACGCTGTCTCGGATCGGCGTTGGCCAATCACCGGCAGCTGCTTCAAACGCGGCATGCAACCAACGGGCCGCAACCTGATCGTCGTACTCCGGGAACGGCGCCCACTCGCCCCAATTTCGGCCAATCCGAAGGAGCACTCCCTCGCGCTGCGTAACCCCACGAAACCGTCGATTCAGCGGCACCACAAACGGGATCGCTTCATCGAAATGGAAGGTGGTAGCCACGGACGATGACGGCATTTCGCTATGGGCGCTTAGGGAATTTTTCGAACTCCGGGCGACGCTTTTCCCTGTAGGCGTCACGTCCCTCTTGAGCTTCCTCGGTCATGTAGAACAGCAGCGTCGCGTCACCAGCCAATTGCTGAATACCAGCGAGCCCGTCGTCGGCGGCATTGAGCGACGCCTTCAACATCCGAAGAGCCAGCGGGGATTCAGCAAGCATCTCCTTGGCCCACTGAACGGTTTCGCGCTCGAGATCCTCGAGAGGAACGACCGAGTTCACCAAGCCCCAGTCAAGTGCCTGCTCGGCACCATACTGACGACATAGGAACCAGATTTCCCGCGCTCGCTTCTGACCGATCTGACGGGCCAGTAGGCCCGAGCCATAGCCACCGTCGAAGGATCCGACCTTCGGCCCAGTCTGACCGAAACGCGCGTTGTCCGCAGCGATCGTTAGATCGCACACGATGTGCAGAACGTGACCGCCGCCGATTGCGTACCCGGCAACCATCGCAATAATCGGTTTGGGGGTGCGACGGATCTGCACCTGAAGATCGAGCACGTTGAGGCGACCAATCCCACGGCGGGCCATCTCATCGTTGCCGATATAACCGTCATCACCACGGATGCGCTGGTCGCCGCCACTGCAGAAAGCGGCGTCCCCCTGACCAGTCAGGATGATGACGCCCACCTGATCGTCATCGCGAGCGAGATTGAAGGCGGTTTGCAATTCAAAGAGCGTCTGCGGACGAAAAGCGTTGCGAACTTCAGGACGATTGATGGTGATCTTGGCAATCCCGGCGTCGTCACCGCTGGATACCTCGTACCGAATATCGGTGAACTCACCTTGGGGTTCCCACACAGCACCGGGCGCGATACTCGAATGTGCGGGATCCGCCGCAGCCGGCGATTCCGCTGCGATCACGGGTGGGAGTTGGTAGCGAGTGCGCGAGTCCATCATCGTCCTTGTCCGTTGCGGGTTTCCTCGCACACGCTTGCCGGTAACCCCGACACAGCATCATAGCGTGGAACGTGCAATCCCAGCCTAGGGTGAGACCTGTGATGGAGCATCGCGAGGATCAATCAACTGGTCAAGTACGGCCCGTTAAGCTGCTTGAAATCCCCAGCGGCACCGCCGGTATCGGCGTGCTGCTCGGTGAGTTGGCGGACGCTCTGGCAGGGGTTGGTTCGGCCCTGGCGCTTGTTCCAGCAGGCGATGACGACTACGCGCAACGCATTCGCAGTGCAGTTGGCTTTAGTCGCGATTCATCTGCCCCGACGGTCGATTCTGATATCGCACTCGTTTTATCCACCAGTGGTTCCCTTGGCCACCCCAAGGGGGTCCTACTCCCAGCCACAGCACTGCTAGCTGGTGCACATGCCGCACATGAGTTTCTCGACGGTCCCGGCAGTTGGCTCTTGGCTGTACCCGTGACGTCGGTGGCCGGGGTGCAGGTCTTGGTCCGTTCCCTGATTGCCCAGACCGAGCCTGTCACACTGGCGTCGATCGGCGGGGCCAGTGCATTTGACCCAGCCGAATTCGCAAAGAAAACCTGGGCTTTGGACCCGTCGCTACCGGCCTACTGCTCACTGGTTCCAACACAGGTCGCTCGGATTCTCGAGCACCCCGAGGCTACGTCCGCTCTCCAGGGCTTTGACGCAGTGCTGATCGGTGGCGCGCGACTACCCGAGAGCGTGGCTGCCCAACTAGATGACGCCTACGTTCAGTGGTACTCGACGTACGGCATGACGGAGACGTCAGGCGGGCTGTTCTACAACGGCAGTGCCCTCGGTGGAGCACATGCCCGCCTCATCGACACCGACGCAACAGGAACCGGGCGCATCGTCCTTGAAGGGCCGATGATTGCGCGGGGCTACCTGGCCGATCGGTCAGCATCGGACGCGGCGTTCATCGATGGGGCACACGTGACATCGGATCTTGGTCGCATCGCTGACGGACGACTCGAAGTGATCGGCCGCATCGACGATGTCGTGCAGGTTGGTGGGGTAAACGTTGCCCTCGCTGCGATCGAAGAGATCCTCCAACGCCACTGCAAAGATGCCGCAGTTCTAGCCGAACCTGACGACGCTTGGGGCAGTGCAATCACAGCGTATGTCAGTCAACCGATTCGATCCGAAGCCGAGTTTCTCGACGAGGTTGAGCGCATCCTCGGCCGGGCTGCTAGACCACGAACCGTCATGGCAGTTGCTTCAATCCCCTACTCTCCAAATGGAAAGCCGGATCGCGATGCACTGCGGCGATCCATCAACACGTGACAGGTCCTACTCGATGCATGATGCGCCAGTGCGTCTACAACCATGACCTGAAACACTGAGACATCATGGCGAGTTTGAATCAGTGGATCGAGGGTGCCCGACCGCGCACACTGCCGGCGGCTATCGCACCCGTCCTCATCGGAACAACTATCGCCTACGTCGAACTTCACGCCAGCAGTGCCGGGCTCACCTGGTCTACTTTCGCGGCTAGGGCGATGCTTGCGCTCCTAGTTGCCCTCGCCCTTCAGATCGGCGTGAACTACTCGAACGACTACAGCGATGGAATCCGGGGAACAGATGAGGTCCGGGTTGGCCCCGTGCGACTCGTTGGTCAAAAACTCGCCAGCCCGGCGTCGGTCAAACTCGCAGCCTTTGGCTGCTTTGGTATCGCCGCCCTGGGCGGCCTTGTCCTGGTGGCCCTGACGGACAAATGGTGGCTGATTCTCGTCGGTCTGACAGCGATCGTTGCCGCTTGGTTCTACACCGGTGGCAAGCATCCGTACGGCTACGCAGGACTCGGTGAACTGTTCGTCTTCGTTTTCTTCGGGCTAGTAGCAGTCATGGGTTCGACGTACGTCCAGACGCTTACGCTTTCTGCACTCGCTGTTATCGGCGGGATCGCAAGTGGCCTTCTCTCAGTCGCGATTTTGATCGTTAACAACCTGCGCGACATTCCAACCGATCGACTGTCAGGTAAACGCACCCTCGCCGTCCGCATTGGCGACAACGCCACGCGAAACCTTTACTCGCTCTCGCTGCTCGCGCCGTTTGTTCTGGCGATTTCCATCGCCCTCATGGGGCACGTGGCCGCACTCCTTGCCTTAGCCGCGATACCCCTTGCACTTACGCCACTTCGCATCGTGCGCTCCGGGAGTAACGGCCGCGATCTGATCCCTGCCTTGGCCGGCACCGGCAAGTTGCTACTTGCCTACGCGGTACTACTCAGCCTTGGGCTCGTGCTCTCCGGCTGATTCACTGGCGGCTCCGGGGCGTTCCCCACCGAGGAATCCGTCGTCACCATCCTCAGCCCTCGACGATGCATCAATCCGGTCGTTCATCTTTCCAAACAACGACGAGATGCCGCCAACGGCCTGCTCACGACGACGATTCAGCACGAAGATCGAGGCAACGCCTGAAATCAGGAAGGCGAAAACGATGAGCCACACGTCACGTAAACCGACGAGGTACAGAACTATAAGAACCACAATGAAAATGGCGAGTCGCCACGTCGTGTAGAGCAAGACGGGATGCTGATCGCGCACCGGCGTCTCGGACGTCGGATCTTCCGCGGCAGGCACTGTGGGTTCGTCTGATGAACTCATAGGTCAACCGTACGTGCAGTCGGAGGCACGGCGTTAACCGGCCGCTGCGCTCGGCCCAGAGCCTGGTTCGTCCTGCGTAGGGTCGGACGAACGATCACGCTTGCGCTTCATCTTCTGCGACCACGTTTGATCTCCGAGTTGGCGCAGGAAATCGGGATCGTCATCTGGTGCAGTCGGGGCGGATCGACCAGATAGAAACCCACCAGCTGAACCAGCTGACCGCTCTCGGCCAAGGAACAACCACGCCACACCGCCTAGCCCAGGCAGTAGCACGATCACCAGAATCCAGACCGCCTTGGGAAGTGACCTCGCTGAACGGGCAGGTGTCTGGACGCAGTCGATAAGCGCGTACAGCCCAACGACAAACATCGCAACGTAGATGATATATCTCATCGCTTGCCACCCCCCGTACCTAGAGAGTACGTCGGAAATGACCTCGGTGCCGGATTACACCCCTGCGTAAGAATGCAGACCAGTGATGACAAGGTTCACACCGAAGTAGTTAAACAAGAAACAGCCGAATGCGATCAGCGCGATGACGGAGGCCTTGCGACCCTTCCATCCGGCTGTGGCGCGTGCGTGCAGATACGCGGCATAGGCGACCCAGGTAATGAACGCCCACGTCTCCTTCGGGTCCCAGCCCCAGTAACGACCCCAAGCACTCTCTGCCCAAATGGCACCTGCCACGACGGCAAACGTCCACAGCGGGAACATGAAAGCGTGAATCCGGTATGCCATCGCATCAAGTGAAGCTGCCGGAGGAAGTCTACGTGCCAGCCAGTTCAGCATGTATGGCTTCCCAGCAATGGCTCGGCGCTCACCTGAATCTGCGACGAGGAACAACATCGTCACCGCGGCTCCAACGCAGAAGGCGCCACCACAAATGACTGCAGCGGAAACGTGGATAACGAGCCAGTAGGACTTCAGCGCGGGCACAAGTTGTTCGGCGTCGGTGTACAACACCGAGACTGCCAGACCAAGGGTCAGCAGCACGGGTACGACGACGAAGATGCCAAGCCAGCGGATGTCCCGCTTGAGAGACAAGACAAGAAAGGCCAGGGAAACAGCAAATGCCGAAGTAACCGAGAACTCGTACATGTTGCCCCATGGCACGCGACCGACGGACAGACCGCGCAGCAGAACCCCGACACCAAGCAGGACTGTCGCCAACCATGTGATGGACATCGCGATGTTCGCCGATCGACGCCCTGGAGCCAGCGCACCATCGTTCGGCCCACCGACTGCCGTCTCGACCCGCGTAGCGACGGCAACCCCACCGGACTGTTGCTCCGCCGATGCCGCGACAGCTGGCACCAAGTCGCGACCGCGGGTCGCGGCCATTGCGACCGCGAAAGTGATCATGGCAATCGTGTACGTGACCATCGCCGCGTACACAAAGCGGTTACTGAACTCCGCCAACGTCACATTCACCATCGCGCTGTCCTCCTACTGCCTTGCAACCAGAGTCGGTCGGTCGGCCAATTCTTTTGCAAGTGCCTCGACATCGTCAGAGACCGATGCATGCTCAGATCGGGTCATACCGGCAACCTCTATAACGGTATCTCCTCCTGGCGAAGTCGACACCTTGACCCATACTCTGCGACGGCGAACGAGCAGGGACAGGGCCAGCCCGGTGATCGCGGCGATCGCGCTAGCCAGCGCCCAACCCTGGCCTGGATCATGGGCGACGGTGAACGACGACCACAGCTTGAATCCGTCGAAGGTGACCGTTCCATGCCCTTGGGGCAGCGTCCACGATTCACCTGGGCGCATCGCCTTGATGCCCAGACGCTGCATATGAGAGGTGTCGAGTTTGTAGACGGACTGGGGGCGGCCGCTATCAAGACCAAGATCACCAACCCATGCAGACATAAACACCGCAGGGTCGTCAGGCGCAGGGAACGTTGAGTGCGGACCAAGAACCTGATCGACGGCAGCCGTCGGTAGGAAGAATCCTGTGAGGCCGAGTTGCGGAACGGTATCGGGCGCCTTAACTACACCTGTTGAGGTGTAGGCACCGTCCTGCGGCAAGAACACCGCTGTATCGCGAAAGACAATGACCCCCTTGGCATCGCGAACAGTGAAGGTGGGAGCGTAACCGTGGCCAACCAAATAGGTCTTCACCCCACCAACATCTAGTGGATCGTTAACCTCAATTAGTTTGTCGTACGCCGGTGAGCCCGGTTCGTCTTTCACCGTGACTTTTGCAGAGAACTCGCGTGCCGCACCGTCTTGCTGACCACCGCGTTGGTAATCAGCCGTGAACTTATCGAGGGTGAACGAAAACGGCGGCAGGGACGAATCGTCGAACATTCGACCTGGCTGGAAAGAATCGAATTGTGAGCGAGTGTTGGCAAAGGACGAGCCTTCACGAACAATTACCGTTCCACGAAAACCAGCAAGCGCTCCAAGACCAACTGCGGCAAGCAAACACAGTAACGCCATGTGAAATAAGAGATTTCCGGTCTCGCGCGCGTAGCCCTTTTCCGCCGCGACCCAACCCGACTGGCCATCGAACTCTGAGATATCAACCCGCCAACGGCTCTTCCTGAGTACGGACTGAGCGAAACTCAAGACCTCGGCTGGCGATTCACCATCGAACTGTGGAAGAACTTGATAATCGCTCAGTCGGGAAAGATTCTTCGGGGCGGCAGGTGGGCGCGAGCGCAGAATCCGCCAATGCGCAACCATGCGCGGAATCACACAGCCGGCTAACGACACAAACAGCAAGAGATAGATCGCGGCGAACCAAGGCGAGGCAAATACGTCGAACATGCCCAGTTTGTCGAGGAACCGACCGACCGTCGGGCTGTCAATGATGTACTGGTTGACCTTGATCGGATTAGCGCCACGCTGCGGGAATATCGATCCTGGAATCGACGCAAGAGCAAGCAGGAACAGGAGAATCAGCGCTGTACGCATACTGGTCAACGTGCGCCAAGCCCAACGCAACCAGCCGACAATTCCGAACTCTGCTTGGGTAACTTCAACAGGCTGGGTCGAAAGTTGCGTGGTCCCCTCGTCAGTGAGGTCGGTTCGCATGTCCGTCACAGTGCCACCCCGAATCCACTCGCCCATGAGCGCAGGGCAATAGTGGCGCTGTCCCACACCCCAGTCACGAGTAGCACCCCAATCAACACGAGAAGTCCGCCGCCAAGTTTCATCACCATGTCACTGCGCTGACGAACCCACGACATGGCGCCGAGGGCCCGCCGGAACATTAATCCGACAATGACGAACGGTAACCCGAGGCCTAGGCAATAGACGAATGAGAGCAAGGCACCGCGGGCAGCACTTCCCTCGGTAAACGCAAGGGTCTGAACCGCAGCCAGTGTTGGCCCGATGCATGGTGTCCAACCGAGCCCGAACAAAACCCCGAGGGCAGGAGCAGCCCACATCCCCCAGTCCGGAATCCTGTGCAGGCGAAACTCGCGTTGAAGACCGGGCAGAACGCCCATGAAGGCAAGCCCAAGCACAATCACCACGATGCCAAGAATGCGTGCAATCGGCTGCTGATAGCGCACGAGTGCTTCACCGAGCGCACCGAAGAGCAGGCCATAGGCAACGAACACGAGGCTGAACCCGAGGACGAACAGGAGCGACCCCACGAGGACTCGGCTCTTCGTACTGGCCGACGTCGCGACCGTCGTCACGCTGGGGTTGCTGCCCGAGCTACTGGCTGTCGTACCCGCTGACTCACCCGAGAGTTCAGCTCCCGTCAGACCGGTGACAAACGAAAGGTAGCCGGGTACGAGGGGTAGTACGCACGGACTGAGAAACGAAACTGCTCCGGCGGCAAAGGCAATGGGGGCAGCAAGTAGCAGCGAACCTGAGATTACGGTCTCGGCGGAACTCATGGCATTAACCGTGAGACTCACGAATGACTGGCTCAACGATGCCCAACAGCCGTGACTCCGTCACCGGACCCAAAGCGCGAGCGGCAACCCGACCCTGCCCGTCAAGGACGAGAGTGGTCGGGATGGCCGAAGGCGGGAGCTTTCGTCCAAAGGCGAGGATCAAAGAGTTATCGGAATCGAACATCGACGGATACGAGATGTCGAATCGATCCACGAAAGCACGAGCATTGTCGACTGAATCTTTGCTACCGGACACAACGCCGACGAACTCGACTCCTTTTCCTGAAACTTGGCTATGCACCTTTTCAAGCGCTGCTGCTTCACCACGACATGGTGCACACCATGAGGCCCAGACGTTGACGACAACGACGTGTCCCTTGTGCTCGGCAAGATTCCACGCCGCCCCGTCGAGGGTCTTACCTGAAAGAGTGATCGCTGGATCGCGTTCAGCCGGAGCAAGAATCACCGTTGAACCATCACCGGCTACGTAGTGCTCAGAGTTGTCAGTTGATCCCGTTGTCGCCGAACAGCCAGAAAGCAGGGCGATCGCCAAGACGGTCACCGCGAGCGCTTTGATCCGCATGTAACCCTCCTGCTCCCTATGTCTTCATCTGCGTCGCTGAGTCGCACGAACTGCCCCGAGCCCCGTTAGACCGACGCTCGGCCGGCCTCTTGCGTTCCCTAAGCGCCGGTCGCCTTTTGAGCCGCTGAGCCGCCCTTGCGGACAAGATCGGCGGCGGGTTCGGTGTAGGTGATCGCGGCCAAGCGGTCACCATCAAAGGTCAACGACGTCAGACTCGCGAGATTGCATTGCCGGCTGCGGGGATCGTGCACGAATCGACGGTTCTCCGCATCAAGGCGAGCAACCCAGACCGGCAATTGGTGGCTTACCAAAACAGCTTCGTGGCCACGTGCCGCCTGTCGAGCGGCCTGAACAGCTCTGCGCATGCGGGCCGCAACTTCGACATACGGTTCGCCCCAACTTGGCTTGAACGGGTTGTAAAGGTGACGCCACGTCTTCGGTTGACGGAGCACTCCATCGCCAACTGCAACCCGTTGACCTTCGAAGATATTGTCGGCTTCAATCAGCCTTTCATCGGTTCCAACTACGATCCCTTTGCGCGCGGCCAAAGGTGCAGCCGTCTCCTGTGCCCGATCAAGGGGTGACGAGGTGATAACCGTGATGTCGCGACGTTCGAGAACTTCACCGATCCGCTCTGCCATTTCACGGCCCAGCTCTGACAGGTGGAAATCTGGGAGTCGACCGTAAAGAACCTTTTCGGGGTTGTAGACCTCGCCGTGACGCAGAAGATGGACGATCGTTTGCTCGGTCACACAAACTCCTTGGCGATGTCGGGTTGAGCTGCGGCAGCCGCTTTCGCCGCTGCGGGAAGCGCGTGTACAAGACGGTTGAGCGCAGTGTCATCGTGGGCCGCCGAAACGAACCAGGCCTCATAGGCACTTGGGGGCAGGTAAACCCCGTTATCGAGTAGTGAGTGGAAGAACGCGGTGTAGCGCCACGCCTCTTGGGTGCGGGCTTCGTCGTAATTAGCGGGGGCATCGGCGCTGAAGAAGATGCTGAACAGGTTCCCAGCCGTCGCCAATGTGTGCACAACACCTTCAGTGCTCAGTGCCTCTGACACCAGGCGACCCACCCGCTGCGCAGTGCGATCTAGCGACTCGTACAACGCAGGCGTGCACTCGCGAAGGGTAGCCAAACCACATGCCGCAGCAACCGGATTTCCAGCCAGCGTGCCAGCTTGGTACACCGGCCCGGCCGGTGCGAGATGGTTCATGATCTCGGCGCGGCCACCGAAGGCAGCAGCCGGAAGCCCTCCGCCCATCACCTTGCCGAAGGTCACAAGATCGGGGGTCCATTGACCGCCATCGCGAGCTTCAAGCTCGAGCCAACCTCCAGGGGCCACGCGGAACCCTGTCATTACCTCATCGATAACAAACAGGGCGCCGTATTCGTGTGCGATCCGAGCGAGTTCGCCGTTGAAACCGTTGCGCGGTGCGACGACTCCCATATTTGCTGCCGCAGCCTCGGTGATCACTGCCGCGATATCCGAGCCATGCTCGGCAAAGGCCGCTTCAACCGCAGCAACATCGTTGTACGGAAGAACAATCGTGTCGTGCGCCTGCGCACCGGTGACGCCAGGAGTGTCTGGAAGTGCGAAAGTCGCCAGACCTGACCCTGCAGCAGCGAGAAGCGAATCAACATGTCCGTGATAGCAGCCAGCGAACTTGACGATCTTAGATCGGCCCGTAAATCCGCGAGCAAGTCGAATGGCCGACATCGTCGCCTCAGTGCCACTGCTGACGAGTCGAACCTGATCAACAGCATCAACCCGCGACACGATCTCTTCAGCCAGCAGCACCTCACCAGCGGTGGGTGTACCGAAACTAAATCCCTGCGTCGCTGTGTTCCGAACTGCCTCAACAACATTCGGATGCGCATGTCCAAGGACCATTGGGCCCCACGAGCACACCAAATCGAGGTACTCGCGACCGTCAACATCAACCAGATACGGGCCGTGTCCGGAAGCCATGAATCGCGGTGTGCCCCCGACGGCCTTGAATGCGCGCACGGGAGAGTTGACGCCACCAGGGGTTACCGCACGACCTCGCGCAAAGAGTGCTTGTGATTCGGGGGCTAGATCGGGGTACGTCACAGGGTTCCTTCGCTAATCCATCGAGCGATTTCGGCCGCCCAGTAGGTGAGCACAATGTCCGCACCCGCACGATAAATGCCGGTGACCGACTCCACAATTGCGCGATCGCGATCGATCCAACCACGCTCGGCAGCCGCTTCGATCATCGCGTACTCACCCGACACTTGATAGGCAGCCACCGGAACATCAGAGACATCGGCGACCTCGCGAAGGATGTCGAGATAAGCGCCAGCGGGTTTCACCATCACCATGTCGGCCCCCTCTTCAATGTCGAGGCGGACCTCACGGGAGGCCTCGCGACGATTGGCGACATCCTGCTGATACGCGCGACGATCACCCACAAGCTGCGAATCAACTGCCTCACGAAACGGTCCGTACAGAGCAGACGCGTACTTGGCCGCATACGCCAAGATGGCAACATCGGTTTCACTCACGTCATCAAGTGCGGTGCGTACATGACCGACTTGACCATCCATCATGCCGCTGGTGCCAACAATGTCAGCGCCAGCACGAGCCAGCGCGATAGCCATTTCGGCATAGCGATCAAGTGTGGCGTCGTTATCGACAGAGCCATCGTCAGCAAGTACCCCACAGTGACCATGGTCAGTGAACTCATCTAGGCATAGATCAGCCATCACGATGAGGTCTTCACCGAAGGCACCCTTGAGATCAGCAATAGCCATATTCAAAATGCCATCAGGATCACTAGCCCCCGACCCGAGGGCATCACGTGAACTTGGGACCCCGAACACCATGACACCGCCAAGGCCCAAGAGAAATGCCTCACGAGCTGCATCAATCAACGACGCACGCGAATGCTGCACGACACCCGGAAGTGATGAGATCGGATGTGGAGAATCAAGCCCCTCACGAACGAATACCGGTAAGACCAAACCCGCAGGATGCAGGCGAGTCTCAGCAACCAGCCGGCGCATGGCCGGTGACTGCCGCAACCTTCTGGGTCGTTCGATCGGGAATGTCATCGTCAGGTCGCCTTACGACGTGATCCACCACGACGCTTGCTGGGACGCCACACCGATTCGCCAACCTCGAGCGCGGCCAACCTCAAGGCGTCACCGTGAGCAGCGAGCGCCTCGGCAAGTACGGCAACTGACGGTATTTCAGCCAAGACATCCACGCGTAGTCCATGCTCTTCGGCCGTTTTAGCGGTGGCCGGTCCGATGCACGCAATAACCGTTGTTGCATGAGGCTTACCGGCGATACCGACAAGATTGCGCACGGTACTCGACGAGGTGAACAGAACCGCATCAAAACCGCCGGTCTTGATAGCCTCACGAGTTTCCGCGGGGGGCGGGGCAGCGCGAACAGTGCGGTACGCAGTGACGTCTTCAATCTCCCAACCGAGCTCAATCAATCCGGCGACCAAGGTGTCCGTCGCGATGTCAGCTCGCGGAAGGAAAACCCGATTCATTGGATCGTAGATTGGATCGAATTCAGGGAAGTCTTCTAAGAGACCGACGCTGCTCTGCTCACCCGACGGCACGAGATCAGGACGCACGCCGAATGCCGTCAGCGCCGCCGCTGTCTGTTCACCAACGGCCGCGACCTTGAGCCCGGCAAATGCACGGGCATCGAGACCATACTCTTCAAACTTTTCGCGAACTGCGCGCACGGCATTAACGCTCGTGAAGGCAACCCACTGGAACCGGCCAGACACCAAGCCGGTGATGGCGCGATCCATCTGCTGCGGTGTGCGAGGTGGCTCAACCGAAATCGTTGGCACTTCCACACCCACGGCTCCGTACCGAGTCAACTGCTCGGATAGCGCACCCGCCTGCTCCTTAGTGCGAGGCACCAGGACTCGCCAACCAAACAGCGGCTTGGTCTCAAACCACGACAACTTGTCGCGCATGCCTACAGTCTCACCAATGACAACGAGTCCGGGGCCGGCCTGCTTTGACGCCTTCACAGCCGCCGCAACCTCAGCGATCGTTGTGACCACCGTGCGCTGCTCGACAGTGGTGCCACCGCGTGTGATCGCAACCGGGGTTGTTGTCGGACGACCGGCCGCACCAAGGGCACGAGCGATGTCGACGATGCGATCGGCGCCACCGAGGACAACAAGCGTCACCCGAGGATCAACGTGTTGCGTCCAGTCCACGGCCGGATCATCAGCGTCGACAACCCGCACCTCACGTGCCTTACCGCCGAGCAACCCGATACCCGCATACGCCGGAATGCCCGTCAATGTCGAGACACCTGGCGCGATGTCGAAGGCAATCTTGTTCTTGACCAGAACAGCAGCCTCAGTCGGAAGCGCACCATCGAGTAGTGGGTCACCGGAGAACAGCCGAACGACATTGCGTCCAGCCTTTGCCGCATCTGCGACAAGCTTGGCGCGTACAGCGTTCTCCAACGGCAACCCATAGTCATCAAGCGCCGACACGACGTCAGCCTCGGCAGACACAAAAGTGCGCGCAAGGTCGACGACATCGATATCGGCAATCACCACATCTGCGTCGCGCAGTAGCGCAGCAGCTCGCAGTGTTATCAGGTCTGGATCACCAGGTCCTACTGCAACAAGTGAAACCGAGCCGACGGGCTTGGTACGGGTACGGGACGTGCTGGCGCTCATGCGGCGCCTCCCTTCACGGGACGTGAGGTACCGGATTCCAACGCGGCGAGAAGCTCCTCGGCCAACTGACGGCCTAGGCTCTGCGCATCCGCGCTGACTCCGGTGACGGACTTTCGGATATGGCCGGAACCTTCGATTGCACCAAGCAAACCGGCGAGGTGGAGCACTGAGTTACCTGCGTCGTCGGACATCGTGGCGTAAGCACCAACAGGTGCCGAACACCCCGCTTCCAACGCAGCAAGTAGAGCTCTTTCTGCGGTAACGGCCAACCGGGTTTCGGCGTGGTCGAGAACTGCAAGGGCCTTACTTAATCGTTCGTCATCGTTGACGTGACGAGATTCAACTGCCAACGCGCCCTGCCCCGGTGCGGGCAGCATGTCAGCAAAATCAATGGTCTGACTGACGTCAGAAAGTCGTCCAAGCCGCTCGAGCCCGGCCTTGGCAAGCACCACGGCATCGACGACACCCTGCTCAACTAGACCGATTCGCGTATCAACATTGCCTCGAACAGCAATCACATCAAGATCTGGACGAAGGACCCGAATCTGGCAGGCACGCCGTGGCGATCCTGTGCCGATTCGAGCACCAGCTGGCAACGTGCCGAGTGTCAGTCCATCACGGGCGATCAGAACATCCTGTGCGCTAGCGCGCGGTGGGATAGCACGGATCGCCAGGCCTACCGCCGGGGCCGTGGGCAGATCCTTCAGCGAGTGCACCGCCAGATCCGCGTCCCCATTGAGCACAGCTTCGCGTACAGCGGCAACGAACACGCCGACCCCACCCATCAACGCCAACGGTGTTGTCTGATCCAGATCTCCGTGAGTGCGAACCTCAACAAGTTCGACCGTCTCGCCAAGCTGCTGCGCTAGTGCATCGGCGACTGTCTGCGATTGAGTGCGGGCCAACGCGCTAGCCCGAGTCGCAATTCGAATGGTCGTCACAACGCACCACCGAGCAGTTCGTCGTACGTTACCGAGCCCGATGTGGGCGATTCCCGTGTTGGCTGTCCGCTTGAATCGACGATCACATCGGATTGCTCCGTGAGCTGACTAATCGCGTCCGGGTCAAGATCGAAGAGCAGATGTAACGCCTGCGCGAAGCGGGTTCCGTCTGTTTCGGCTGCCAGTTCCTTCATTCGCACGGTGGGTGTGTGCAGCAGAGTTGAAACAGCGCGACGAAGCGAGCGAGCGAATTCAGCCGCTGTTTCGTCGTCAATCGCCGGTAATCGCAGACGAAGTCGTTCCAACTCAGCGTCGACCACCTCGTCTGCCCTGGCACGAAGCGAGACAACGACAGGTTCGACCCGGTGAGCGGCGATCACTCCAATGAAGGAGGCGACCTCCATGGCAACAATGGCGCGCGCCGCCGCAACATCGCCTTCAGATACATGAGCACCCGGTGCACTGGCCAACGAAGAAAGATCGATGCGAGTGACCAGCGGCAGGCCGTCGATCTCTGGCTCAGTGTCATGCGGCAGCGCAAGATCAACGACGACGAGAGCGCGCTCGCGCGTCAGCATCGACGCACGCACGGTCTCAACGTCGAGGATGACACCCGCAGCCCCAGTGCAGGCCACCACGATGTCGGCATCCGCAAGTGTGCCTGGCACCTCAGCAAGGGTGATCGCCTGTGCCGAGAGCGAGTCTGCAAGTCGCTTACCGTTATCGAAGGTCCGGTTCGCAATAACCAGCGATGCGCCAGCCCGCGTCAAAACGGCGGCGGCCAAGGAACTCATGGAACCCGCACCGATGATTAACGCGCGGCGGCCTGCGAGCGAACCGCCGATTTCGGCAGCCGCCATGTCCAAGGCCACGCTAACGACCGATGCACCCGCCTGATCGATCCCGGTTTCGTGATGCACTCGCTTACCCACGCGAAGCGCGGTCTGGACCACATCGTTCAGCGATCGACCGATCGTCGCCGATTCCTGAGCTAACCGCAGTGAGTTGCGTACCTGTCCGAGAATTTGAGTTTCGCCAACGACCATCGAATCGAGCCCGGCGGTGACGTCGAACAGATGCTGCACAGCACGTTCTCCGTAACGGACGTAAACGTGGGGCGTTAGCTCATCGCGCGCGATACCGGCGGCCTTCGCCAGTCGCTCGGTGACATCCACAACGCCACCGTGGAACTTTGTGACATCGGCGTACACCTCAATCCGGTTGCAGGTAGCCACAACCATTGATTCGGCAACGTGCGGCGAGGCCAGCAAATCAAGTTGGAGAGCTTGCACCTGCTCGTAGACAAGAGCGATGCGGTCCAAAACTGAAACCGGTGCCGTGCGATGCGACACACCAACGACCAGGACCGTCACACGATCACCTCATGTGCATCACCACGGCGCTGCTCATGGAAGGCCAGGATTTGTAACTCCGTCGCCAGATCAACCTTGCGCACGTGCACATCGAGCGTGGTCGTTAGAACCACGGGGGCAAAGTTCAGAATGCTAGTTACGCCACAATCCACGAGTCGATCACACACGTCTTGAGCCGCTGCCGCGGGAGTAGCGATGACTCCGATGAGTGCATCAACCTCATTAACGATCTTTTCGAGATCGTTGAGTGATTGGATCTTGAGTATTTCTCCATCGCGGCCAACCGTGACGGTTTCACCAATTAGTTCTGGGTCGGCATCGATAAGACCCACGACCCGGAAGCCTCGGTTTGCGAAACCGCCATAGTTCGCCAGAGCGTGGCCGAGGTTTCCGACGCCGACAATGACGACGGGCCAATCCTGAGTCAGACCAAGCTCACGCTGGATTTGGTAGAGCAGATAGGCCGCGTCATAGCCCACTCCCCGCGTGCCGTAAGAGCCGAGGAACGAAAGGTCTTTGCGCAGTTTGGCACTTGAAACTCCACTGGCCGCGGCGAGCTCTTCGGACGAGACGGTGACGATTCCGCGCTCAGTGATCTGGGACAGCACGCGGTGATAGATCGGCAGGCGGGCCACAGTCGCCTCGGGGATGCCACGTCGCAACGCATCGTTCGCGCGACTGTTCGGCATAGTTATCAACCCCAAGGCAGTAGATCCCTCGAGCGTAGGTAGTTGTGAACGTATGCACAAAGTGAGATGGGTCTAACCGTCCACCATGTGGACACCTCACCGTGTGACGTGTGTCACAGGTTTTGACCCCCGCCGCTATAATTTGACATTAGCGGGCCAGACCCGTATGCACGCTCAGAATGCCTATCCCCGTTGGGATTACGAGCGCGCGGATGCCCGTTCAGCACGCGCGGCGCGCTTTTCTTCGAAGCGACTAGCGCCCTGATCAAGATCGGCCATGAACGCGACGAGTTCATCGCGAGCCTGCTCGCCAACTGGTCCAAAGTCGGTGCGGTCCCACACATTCCACGCCCGGAGGACGGGGGCAAGGACTTCGTCATGGTGAATACGTAGATCATAGATTCCGGCCATCGCGATAGTGAAGGAGCGACGAGCGAAGCCATCGACCTCGCTACCTGGCATGGCGAAATTCCGGGCGACATCAAGCACTGCCACCATCGACGCATCCGGGGCAACATCGAATGCCGCCCCCATGATGTTGCGATAAAAGAGCATGTGGAGATTCTCGTCAGCGGCGATACGGGCCAGAAGGCGATTGAGACCCTCGTCCGTGCAATGTAGGCCCGTGTTGCGATGTGAAATACGGGTTGCCAACTCCTGGAACGAGACGTAGCCCATGGACTTAAGGACGTGCTCCTCGGTCGAGGAAGCGAAACCGCGGCTCATGTGCTCCATGCGCTCTTGTTCAAGGGCCACCGGATCGACCGCGCGGGTCACTGTCATGTAGTCGCGCATTGCAATCGCGTGCCTTGCCTCTTCGGCCGTCCACCGCTGAACCCATTCACCCCACGCACTCTCGCGCCCGGTGATGTCGGACAGTGCCCGGTGATAACTCGGCAGGTTGTCCTCAGTCAGCAGATTGACCACCAGCGCAGTTCTTGCAACACCATCCACGGGCGACTGCTCTTCATTCCACGGCTCGCCACCGTAGATGCCATCAAAGTTTGTGCCCTCGGCCCACGGTACATACTCATGGGGCATCCAGTTCTTGACCATCGACAAGTGACGATCAAGCTCCGTTGCTGCGAGTGGTTCCAACTCGCGCACGAGCGAGGCGGAATCGGCAAGTTCTTCGAGCGTGGGCATCGAATCTCCAAACGTGGTTACGAGTCCGTAGCCTACCTACACCATACCGCCCACGCCTCACGAAACAGCGGCGACCGTTGGGCTACTACTAGCCCGCGGTGAGCGCTTTGCGCAGCCGCTGCGCATCGACCCGCCAGAAATCATGTGGCCGCCCATCGACGAGAGTCACGGGTATGCGCTCCCAATACAGATCCGCGAGCTCAGGATCATCAAGTATCGATCGCTCGACGAAGGACTCGCCTAACTCAAGGCATACCTGCTCGATCACATGGCGAGCCTGCTCACACAGGTGACAATCAGGCTTACCGATGAGAGTCACGCGCGCGATTACCGGTCCAGAATCCACACAAGGATCCTGTCACACCCGAAACTCGCTACCCTTACCAAGTGGATGCATTACATGAAGGCGAGCCGAGCGAAGATCTGCTTCATGCTTCCCATCGCGCTGGCGTAGCCTCAGCCGCCGCAGCCGCCGTCCATCAGGAAGGCGCAGTCGAACAAGACCTGACTGGCGCAGCATTCTTCGACGTCGACAACACAGTCATGCGTGGGGCCAGCATCTTTCACTTGGCGAGAGGAATGGCCCGCCGCAAATTTTTCACGGTGCGTGAGGTCAGCGATTTTGCCCTCAAGCAGGCGAAATTCGTCATCAATGGTTCAGAGGACCTTGAGGACATGGCCCAAGCCACCGAGGCAGCGCTTGCATTCGTCAAAGGTAGGAGAGTCGACGATGTGGTCAGCCTTGGCGAGGAGGTTTTCGACGAGTTGATGGCTCGCAAACTCTGGCCAGGAACTCTGGCACTTGCACAGGGTCATCTAGATCGCGGACAACGCGTATGGCTCGTAACCGCGACGCCAGTTGAACTGGCCTCGATCATCGCCCAACGCCTGGGCCTCACGGGGGCACTGGGCACAGTCAGCGAGATTGTTGATGGGGTCTATACGGGGCGACTCGTTGGAGCACCGCTACACGGAAAAGCAAAAGCAGAGGCAGTTCGCGCGTTGGCTGACCGTGAGGGTTTGGAGTTAGTGCGCTGTACGGCGTACTCAGACTCCGCGAACGACGTACCAATGCTGTCCGCCT
>Ga0194035_1000499_pt1 | contig 22447 bp, 18 predicted proteins | sample JunL2320m_MetaG_FD_148680 | JGI IMG/M metagenome (GOLD analysis project Ga0194035, IMG submission 148680) | Anoxic zone freshwater microbial communities from boreal shield lake in IISD Experimental Lakes Area, Ontario, Canada - Jun2016-L239-20m | ecosystem: Environmental > Aquatic > Freshwater >...
GAGCTGCGGTATCTGCGTCGCAGTGTGTCGTCTTCGGTCTGATCGGCGAATACCGACTGGTTGCCTGACTTGGATGGATGGGATTGTCGGCACCCACTGGGCAAGATTCAGCGCCAGAACACATCTTCTGGCGCCATAATGGCGCTAAATTGAGGGGCATGACGAGTGTGCAGATCAAGTCCGTTCCGGAAGACGTCCACGCAGAGCTACGCCGACGGGCGGCGAACGAGGGAAAGTCGCTCCAAGAGTATTTGCTCGGACGTCTGATCGAGGAGGCGCGTCGGCCTAGCCTCGATGACTTCCTGATCCGTGCCGGCCAGCGAAGCGGTGGGCACACTTCGTTCCGCTTCTCGAGTGAGGCGGTTCGCAAAGACCGGGACTCCGGTTGATCGTCGTTGACGCGTCGGTCATGGCGCCCGCTCTGGCAGACGACGCCACAGATGGCGACCGCGCCCGCGAACGCCTGCAGGGTGAGCGTCTCGCGGCGCCGGAGCTGTTCGATCTTGAGGTCGTTGCTGTTATCCGGAAGGCACTTTTCGCTGGACTGCTTGATGAACGCCGAGCAGCCATTGCCGTCTCAGACCTCGCAGACCTCGATCTCCAACGAGTCAGCCACCAACCACTCGTGGCTCGGATCTGGGAGCTGCGGGCAAACCTCACCCCGTACGACGCGGCATATGTGGCCTTGGCCGAGATGACAGAGGCGACCCTCGTGACCGCAGACCGTCGTTTGGCACAAGCGCCAGGCCCGCGGTGTCAGATCGAGTACCTCGGTTGATCCATCGCCAAGTACTCGGTAAGAGGCGTGCCACTGGCGATGAGTGGCAGGAGGCAATTTAGGAGGGCGCAAGGACGCGGTGTCGGCTGCCGTCGCCAGGTCATCCGGCCGACCTTGGAGCCTCAGGATCGAGCCCTGTTCGCCGGGCTGAATCGACTCCTGGACAACTTCTTGACCCCGTCGGCCTTCATCGCAAGGTACTCATTGACCTTGCGGATGTTGGCAGCGAACAGATGGAAAGCCACCAACACGCTCCGTGCCGCGATACCCCTGATCCGGCGGCGCTCCGGGTCGTCAATGATCCCGTGGGCCGCCGTCCTTGATGAATCCGTTCATCCCTCCGTTCGGGTTGCGGACGCGAGCGACCGAGCTTCGGTGTCAGTGTGGGTTCATGATCATCGAGCCGATTTTCGTGGTGGGAGCACCGCGGTCCGGGGTCCGCCTGGTTTACGAATCGCTGTCAACTTGCGGGGGTGTGTTCTCGCGAGAAGTTCCGTTCATCGAACCGTTGACGGAGATGCCCGACTTGGCTCCGGTGACGCGGGGGTGGGATTCAGACCGGTTGACGGCGGCGGAGTCAGCAGTGATCGAGCACTGCCACGCGATGTTCGGGAATCACTTGCGGGATCGGGACGACCTGGTACCGGATGCGCCGGATGCGGTGGATCCTGCAGGCGTGGTTCGCACGATGGAGTTCGGATTGACCAACGCGCTCCGGGTGCCGTTCTTGCGGAAGGTCTTTCCGAGGGCGCAGTTCGTGGTGGTCGAACGTGAGGCTCCGGCTGCCGTGAGTTCGCTGATCGAGGCATGGGAGTCAGGCCGGTTTGTCACGTACCCGTCGTTGCCCGGGTGGGAGGGCTTGCCCTGGTCGTTCCCGCTGATCGACGGTTGGCGGGACCTGATCGGTGCGGGGCTGAGGGAAGTCGCCATCCGTCAGTGGTCGTCAATCACTCACCGTCTCCAAGTGGATGTCGCTGACTTGCCGCCCGCCGATGTGGTCCGGGTCGAGTGTGAAGCGTTCCTCAGTGACCCGGCCGGCGCGGTGAGACGGATCGGTGACCGTCTGGGACTGGTGATGGATCGGCCGGTACCCATACATCTGCCGTTGACCAGGTCGACGGTGAGTTCTCCGGGTCGGGACAAGTGGAGGCTGGCAAACCCGGAGTTGGTTTCGCTAGCGGAGCCCCCTGGGTCGGCGGTGGAGGCGCGGGAGATTCCTGGAGGCGGCCCTGTCGGGGGCCGGGAGCCGAAGCCGGCAGGTCCGCCCCCGCCCAATCTGTTCGAGAGCACCTATTCGCTGTCGATCTTGGAGTTGCTGGCAGCCTCGTCCTGCTCGTTGATGATCTCGACCTATCAGAGTGGCCGGCTGATCAGTCTGCGCGAGGAAGACGGCAAGCTGAACACCCACTTCCGGCTGTTCGATGCCCCCATGGGCGTTGCCTGCAGCCAGTCGGCGCTGGTGGTGGCGACGGCGAGAGAGATCCACGGTCACCAGAACCACGATGGAGCCGCTCAGGTCCTCGCTCCCCAAGGAAGCCACGACGCGTGCTACCTGCCGCGCAACACGCATGTGACCGGCGACATGGGGGTGCACGAGATCGTTCTGGCCGATGACGGGTTGTGGGCGGTGAGTACTCGGTTCAGCTGCCTGGCCAGCTTGGACGCTCTGCACAGCTTCGTCCCGCGCTGGACGCCCAAATTCATCACCGAGCTGGCAGCAGAGGATCGCTGTCATCTGAACGGGGTGGCGGTGCGTGACGGCCAGGTCCGCTACGTCAGCGCACTGGGCCGCACCGATGAACCGGGCGGCTGGCGCCATGGGAAGGGAACTTCTGGTGTGCTGATCGATGTGACCGATGGCGAGGTGGTTGGCGAGGGGTTGGCGATGCCGCACTCCCCCCGATTCCATGATGGGCACCTGTGGGTCCTCGAGTCGGGCAAGGGAACGCTTGCCCGGGTCGACCTGTCCACGGGCACGGTCGAGACGGTGGCCACCCTGCCCGGCTTCACGCGCGGGTTGGCCTTCACTGGGCGGGTGGCATGGGTGGGACTGTCTCAGGTACGCGACACGGTGTTCCGAGGGCTGCCGGTGACCACTCAACCTGATCGGGCCTGCGGGGTGTGGGCGGTGGACATCGACTCCGGCCAGATCCTGGGGTGGGTCCGATTCGAAGGGATCGTCCAAGAGATCTTCGACGTCCAGATCTGCCCTTGGCGTCACCCGGGCATCGCCGAAGCGGGTGATGACGTCGTCGGGGAGTCGTTCCTCCTCCCGTAGCGACACTTAACGAGATACGCTGTTATTGTTACGGATAGTCACATTGTTGATCACTGGCAGCTCGCATCGAACCAGGAATCCGGGGGCAGTTATGAAGAGTTCCATGAGTGGGCGCACTCAGAGTCGGCCGGCCAACGGCCGGTATACGCCGCCGAAGCGCAAGCAACGCGTGACGCGGGTAGCCCTGGGCGGTCTCGGCCTGACCGGCTTGGTTCTACCTGGTCTGATTGCTGGCTCTTCGTCTGCTGACGCCGCGACAGCGATTGCCTTGTATGTGAACAGCGGGGGGACGGGAGACTGCTCCTCGCTGGCTGCAGGGTGTGGTTCTATCCAGACTGCCATCACCAAGGCCCAGGGCAGTGCCTACAGCGGTAACGTTGTGACCATCAACGTAGGTGCCGGCACCTTCACCGAGGACGACACCATCGACGCCACCGGCCTGGCTTCACTCACCATCGCCGGTGCCGGCGCTGCTTCCACCATCGTGAACGGCGGCGGTGCGGGATCGGTGTTCACCGTCGGAGCTGGCGCGATCCCGGTCAAAATCTCCAACCTGACCATCACGAACGGTCGAAGTGCCTCTGGCGGCGGGATCAACAACGCCGGCAACCTCACCATCGCTTCCTCCACGATCTCCGGGAACACCACCCCCGATGGCCTCAAGGCGCCGCTCGGTGGTAACGGCGGCGCTGGTGGTGGCGGGGTTGGTGGCATCAACAACTCCGGAACTCTCAGCATCGCCGCTTCTACGATCTCAGGAAATGCCACCGGGGGTGGTGGTCAGGGCGGCCTCGGTGGCCTCGGTGGCACCGGTGGCAGCGGCGGCAATGGTGGGGGTGTCGGCGGCATTGTCAACACTGGCAGTCTCAGCATCAGCACATCGACTATCTCAGGAAACACAACTGGAGCTGGTGGCGCTGGTGGCACCGGTGGCAACGACATCGGAGGCGCTGCTGGTAATGGTGGTCGCGGTGGCAAAGGCGGCGATGGCGGTGGTGTCGGCGGTATCTCCAACAACGGCACCCTCTCCGTTGCCTCCTCGACCATCTCGGGGAACACCACGGGCGCTGGAGGCAATGGCGGCAACGGTGGGGTTGGTACAAATTCCGGTGGCTTACCCGGCATCGGCGGCAACAGCACCAGTGTTGGAGTTATCAAGAACCTCGGTACGCTCACTATCGCCAGCTCGACGGTCGTAGGGAACACCGGCGGAGCGGGTGGTGGCGGCGGGGTTTTTGGCAGTTCTGCTTACGGGAATGGTGGTAATGGTGGTAATGGTGGCAACGCCGTTGGCGGGGGTAGCATTGCCAACGGCGGCACTCTTTCCGTTGCCTCCTCGACCATCTCGGGGAACACGGGCGGAGCGGGTGGCACAGGCGGTGCCAACGGCTTTTCTGCATACAACGGCAACTTCATCAACTACAACAATGGTTCCAATGGTGCAAGAGGCACGGGTGGCGGCATACAGAACACTGGGACCGCTACGTTGCTCACCACCATCGTGGCCAACAGCCCTTCGGGCGCCGACTGCTTCGGCACCATCATTGACTCTGGCTACAACATCGCCGACGACGCCACATGTGGGTTCACGGGAGCAGGAAGCGTCAACGCCTCGACTACCCTGAAGGCTTCGTTGGGCGCACTTGCTGGCAATGGGGGTCCGACGCAGACCATCCTGCCTTCCGGAACGAGTCCGGCCGTCAGGGCCATCCCCCTCGGCACCGCCAGGCTGTGCCCGACAACGGACCAACGTGGCATCATCAGCGGTATCGGTGGCAACTGCACCATCGGGGCTGTTCAGGTGGACCCGCGCCCGTCTCAGACGGTCTCTTTCACCTCGACGAACCCCAGTTCCGCAGTCCTAGGGGGAACGACCTACTCACCGACCGCCACGGCGACCTCCGGCCTTGCGGTAGTGATCTCCTTGGACCCTGCATCCACTGGTTGTGCCTCGGTCAATAACATCATCTCCTTCACGGGAGCGGGCACCTGTCTTATCAACGCCAACCAGGGTGGCAGCGTCGACAATATGCCCGCCGCCCGGGTCCAGCAGTCGATCGTCGTGTCGTGGGGGATACAAAGTGCGACCCTGACTACACCGACCACTCCCTGCAATCCCTGCTCGACCAACACCAGTTATTTGGTCTGGGGCAAGGTGACTCTGGACTGCCCGGTGGGCACGGTCTGCGCCACGGCAGCTCCGGTGCTCCCCGGTTGGACCATCTCGGTCAGCGGGGGAGGATCCAGCTGTCAGCCGTCAGCGCTCACCTATTTGGGGGCTTCCACCGCCACCAGTGGGCATGTCCTCCGGGGTTATTCGTACACGTGCTCACTTACGTCCCCTGCTGCTTCTTACGCCTACCCCTACCTCGTGACGGTTTCGTTCAAGGTCACGGGAGCGAGTATCTCGGCCAGCACAGCGGTCGATCCGATACTAGATGGGCTGTAGGACGATATGGGACAAGCGGTGCAGGCATCGAAGAGCGGGCGCACGCAGGCCAGATCAGCCAGCGGTCGATACACCCCGCCGAAGCGCAAGCAACGCGTGACGCGGGTCGCACTGGGCGGTCTCGGCCTGACCGGCCTGGTCGTACCTGGACTGATCGCCGGTGCTTCTCCTGCCTCTGCCATCACCGCGGTCTCGTTGTATGTGACGAGCGGGGGGACAGGAGACTGCACCGCTACGACGAAGGCCTGTGGTTCCATCCAGACTGCCATCACCAGGGCCCAGGGCAGTGCCTACAGCGGTAACGTTGTGACCATCAACGTCGGTGCCGGCACCTTCACCGAGCACGACACCATCGACGCCACCGGCCTGGCTTCACTCACCATCGCCGGTGCCGGCGCTGCTTCCACCATCGTGAACGGTGGCAAAGCGGGATCGGTGTTCACCGTCGGAGCCAGCGCGATTCCGGTCACGATCTCCAAACTCACCATCACCAACGGTCGCGGTGCCGCAGGCGGCGGGATCAAAAACGCCGGCAAACTCACCATCGACTCGGCGACCATCTCCGGGAACACCACCGGCGCCGGAGCGACCGGCAGCGCTGGCTACTACGGCCATTTGAACGGTGCTGGCGGTGCTAGTAGCGCCGGTGGCAACGGCGGCGGTATAGAAAACTCTGGCACCCTCACGATTGCCTCGTCGACGATCTCGGGGAACACCACCGGCGCTGGGGGAACCGGGGGCGCTGGAGCTAACTTCGGCGCCACGTTCGGCCCCCTGGACGGGATCTACTCCTGCGTCGGCTGTAGTGGCGGTGATGGCACTGATGGCAGTGCCGGTGGCAACGGCGGCGGCATCGACAACTCCGGCACCCTCACGATTGCCTCGTCGACGATCGCTGGGAACACCACTGGCGCTGGGGGCTCTGGTGGTAACGGCGGTGCCAAACAGAATATCGATACGACGGGGTACGTCACGTTGCCCATTTCCGCCGGCGCCGGCGGCGCCGGCGGCACCGGCGGACATGGGGGCGGCATCATGAACACTGGCAAGCTCTCCATCACCGCCGCGACCATTTCGGGGAACGTCAATGGCCCCGGCGGCAACAGCGGTGCCGTCGACGCAAGCGCATGGTCCCATGGTGGTAGCGCTGGCAACGGCGGCAACGGCGGCGGAATCGCGAACTCGGGCACCCTCACGATCGCCTCGTCGACGATCTCGGGGAACACGACAGGTTACGGGGGCCTTAACCGCGGATGGGCCAATCACGGCGTCGGCGGACATGGGGGCGGAATCATGAACACTGGCACGCTGTCAATCACTGCCGCGACCATTTCGTGGAACGCCACCGGCAAGGGCGGCAACGTCACCTATCCGGCCGCTGGTGTTCCTGGCAAGGGCGGCAACGGCGGCGGAATAGCGAACTATGCCACCCTCACGGTCGCCTCGTCGACGATCTCGGGGAACACGACAAGTGCCGGGGGAAATAACCTCAATTATGGCAATGTCGGCCCCGCCGGCAATGGGGGCGGGATCATCAACTCTGGTACCGCCAAGTTGTCCGGCACCATCGTGGCGAACAGCGCCTCCGGCGGAGACTGCTCTGGGGGCGTGACCGACGCTGGGTACAACATCACCGACACAGGATCGTGCGGATTCAGCGGCACCGGGAGCATCAACGTTTCGGGCACCCTGATCGCCTCGCTCGGTGCGCTGGCCGCCAACGGGGGTCCGACCCAGACCATTCTGCTTTCTTCGACCAGTCCTGCCATCGGTGCCATCCCTAATGGGACGGCCGGACTGTGCCCGACTACAGACCAGCGGGGCGTGACCGTTGCCACTGGGGTCAACTGCGCCATCGGGGCCGTTCAGGTTGCCCCGACTCTGTCTCAGACGGTCTCCTTCACCTCGAGGAATCCCAGCACCGTGGTCGTAGGGGGAACGACCTATTCGCCAATAGCGACTTCCACCTCCGGCCTTGCCGTGGCCATCTCACTGGCTGCGGCATCGACGGGCTGCACTATCGCCGGTGGAATCGTGTCCTTCACGGGTGCGGGGAGCTGTGTGATCAATGCTAAGCAGCCCGGTGCCGGCCTCTACTTGGCTGCAGCCCAAGTCCAGCAGTCGATCGTCGTGTCGTGGGGTCAACTCAGTGCCGCCCTGAGTGCACCGACCTTCAACCCGGTGCCGGTTGCGGCCAGCACCAGCTATGCGGTCACCGGCAAGTTGGTCCTGGACTGCCCGGTGGGAACGGCGTGTGCCACGACCGCCCCGGTGCTCCCTGGGTCGACCATCTCGGTCAGCGGGGGAGGTTCCACCTGTCAGCCGTCCGCCCTTACCTATTCGGGGGCTTCCACGTCCACCACCAGTGGGGACGTGCTCCAGGGGTATGGGTACACGTGCTCGCTGACGTCTCCTGCTGCTGGTGGCACCTATACGGTGACGGTGTCGTTCACCGGGGCGACGGTCACGGCCACCACCGGAGTGACGTCGGATCTCAACGGGTTCTAGATCCAGTAGGGCTCGGTTGCATTGATCGATCGTCGGGCCAGAGCTGACCAGCCTCGGTGAGATTTACCGCTCAGATCACTTGCGCCAGTTCGTCGAACGCTGCGGCAAGGTTGAGTGCGGGAATCGCGTCGACTCCGAGTTCGTAGTGGCCTCGCCGCAGGTTCTGGATGAAGGCATGTCCCCGAATGACCACGCTGGCTGTTCTGTCCCGTTTGAGACTCCGCATTGGTCGGAGCCTGGCGTTGCCGCGCCCGTGGTCGGCCTCGACACGGTTGTTGGCGTATTGGGTGGTGTCGTGTAGTGCCTCCGCCAAGAGCTCCGAAACGACTCGGACCAGGGCGTGGGCCCGATCGGTGACCTGCCCCTCTTGGTCAACAGCCCGGTAGACGTATCGCCGGGACCCGGACTCCTTCCGTTACGTCTCGTCAACGAACCAGTTCCTGCCCACGTGGTGCAGGTACCAGCACACCGCCAACAGGATGACCTCGGGCGAGAACCAGAACCCAGCAACAGCCGAGTTGGGCTACTAGAGGAATAGGCAGGGACGGCGTCGCTTCATCCTGGATGCCTCGCCCAACCTGGATCTGTACACGAATCCGGCACCGGCTCGAGAGGGTCGCCCTCAATGCAACAGTGCCTTGTGGCGGCCTAGCGGATCCCTGGGGGCGGCTGGTAGCCGCACTACCCCAGCAGTACCCCGGCGCTACTCTGCACCAGAGCCCGAGCCATATCTTGGCGACGAGCGACACCGTCCGGGGGAGGGCACTTGCACGCCGTGGATCACGCCATCAGAAACAATGCGGCGCGCTGGTGGGTCGTCCTCGTCCTCCTCGCCGGGACCTTGGCTGCCTGTGGGGGAACCGGTACGTCCTCACCCACGACTACTGCGGCTCAACTGACGGGCTGGCGGGCACCGGCGCTGTTCTCGGCACCACCGAGTACCGGAACCATCATCGAACCCATATCCGCCAACCCCAACGGACTGGCCGCCCATGGGTACGTAGAGCAGGAGTACTTCGCCTCGGGCACTGCGTACTCGTTCACCGGTCGCGCTACACCCGCCAACGGACGGTGGACCATCGCTGTCGGGGGATCGGCGCCGTATGCCACCCGCATGATCGTGCGCCGTCCCCGTGACCCGTCCACGTTCGACGGGAACGTCATCGTGGAGTGGATGAACGTGTCAGCTGGTGAGTCCGCCCCGGACTGGGACTACCTGAATCCGGCCTTGATGGATACCGGTGCTGCCTACGTGGCGGTATCCACACAGGCCCTGGCCGTCAACGGTGGCACCTCGCTACTCGGTTCGGGCTCGATGCCCGGCCTTCGAGGAGCCGATCCGGCCCGCTATGGCGACCTGCATCACCCCGGTGACCGGTACTCGATGGACATGTTCGCTCAGATCGGTCAGGCGCTACGAGCCCCTGCTCCCTCGGTCCTCGGCGGCCTCCACCCATCGCATGTGGTGGCGATCGGCGAGTCTCAGTCGGCGTTCTACCTCACTACCTATGCCAATGCGATCCAGCCTCTTGATCCTGCCTACCAAGGCATCTTCATCCACTCTCGTGGAGGTGGCAGCGCACCGTTTGCAGGCCACAGCGTCACCGCAGCGATAGACGGCAACGTCCGCATCCGCACTGATCTCTCCATTCCTGTCTTCATGTTCGAGACCCAGTCCGACCTGATCGAACTTGGTTACGCCGCCGCCCAGCAACCGAATACATCGAAGATCCGGACATGGGAGGTGGCCGGTACGTCGCACGCTGACGCCTTCGAACTCGGCGTGGGGGCCGCCTTCCTCGGCTGCACGACCCCGGTCAACTCGGGACCCCAGCACGAGGTGGCCCAGGCCGCATTGGTGGCCTTCCTGCGCTGGGTGGACGATGGGAAACGGCCGCCTTCACCAGCACCGTTCACCTTTTCCTCGACAAAGCCACCTGGGTTGGCCGTAGACACCCACGGAAACGTGGTGGGTGGGGTTCGCACCCCTGCGGTGGATGTACCAGTGTCGACACTGAGCGGTGCGCCACCCCAAGGCAGCAGCGTGCTCTGTGGTCTATTTGGATCGACCGTCCCCTTCGACGCGCAATCACTGTCGGCGCTGTATGGGTCGACGGCCGGATACGTCGCCGCCTACACCACTGATCTCGACCGGGCCATTGCCGGCGGTTATGTGCTGCGCGCTGACCGTGCGTCACTCCTCGCCCAGGCAGCCCAGACGTCGATCCCCTCCTGATCGGAGATCGCCAGCCAGCGGAGTGGACCTCCCGACCTCCCGACCTCCCGACCTCCCTAGTGTCGGCTAGATGACAGTTCCACCGTCGCCTAGGCGGCGGAAGCGGATCGCCCGAAGGCGCAAGATGACTGCAGTCCAGATCGGACGCATGAATCACCCTGGAGGAATCCGATGAACCACTCACGCATTGCCGCTGCCATCACCGCCGCTGTCGCTGTCGCTGGCCTGTCCCTCGGCGGTGCAGTTGCCGCCCAACCGGCCGGGGCCGTGTCGATGAGCTTCTTCTCCCCGGCGCTCTACTGCTCCACACATCCCACCAAGGCGACACTCATCCAGTCCAGTGGAGGAGTGGACCTGAACGGGCGCGCCATCACAAACCTGAGCATCACCGGCAGTTGCTTCTCGTTTAACTCGTGGGCCTCCTATCAGTTCATCGATATCAAGTACAAGAACCTCCTCTCCTCTACGGTGGGCACGGTCATGACCAGGTCCGACGGATCTTTTTCGCAGACGATGTCGATCGTTTTTCCGGTGGCCAACAGTGGCATTTGTGCGGTCTTCACCGATGGTGCGACCAGGGCGGTTGTCTCGACCTGCTGAACGATGCCGCACTCCTCGTGAGGATGAACAGGGAATGGAGAACGGAGGGTGCCTGCCAGGCGCCCTCCGTTGGCGTCCGGCGAACCGCAGGGGCTCCTTCTACGTCCACCCCTGCCGCCCTACTGCTTGCGTCCCTGCTGCAGGGCAGCCACAGCCGCTTTGGCCTCGCGGTCAGTGGCCCAGTCGAATGCCGGCGCGGCGGCCTGGTGGCGCTCCGAAGCTTCAACAATCATTGCCCTGCGGACCTGGACGAGGGACCGCACGGCGGTCTGCGGGTTATCGAGGATTTGGCGGGCCAGCGCTTCGGCAACCTGCATGTGCTCGCCGTCTTCGGCGAGTCGGGTTAGTGCGCCGCCTGCCATGGCCTCCTCAGCCGTGAACATGCGCCCGGTCATAGCCACGTCGTAGGCGAATACCGTCGTGCCCAGCTGAGGAATCAGACCTGGCATGGCCAGTCCGATCTTGGTCTCGGTGACCTGGAACTTGGCGCCACGAGCAGCAACGACATGGTCACAAAGCAGTGCTGTGGCCAGCGCATGGCCGAGGCAGTACCCGTGCACCGCCGCGATCATCGGCTTCCAGTGCTCGCACTCCAGAATGGCCGCGCGCTCTGTCGTCCGACCCGCGGTCGATCCTTCATCCATGGAGCGCTGCAGGCGGTCAGTGACGTCACCCCCACTCGAAAACGAACTCCCTTGGCCGAAGAGAATGGCTAGGTCCGCGTCGGTGTCGCCGTCCAATCGCCGAATAGCTTCGCTCAGCGCATGGAGGTCTTCGTCGCGAAATGCATTGTGCTTTTCTCGACGTTCGAAGCTGATGTAGGCGATTCGATCCCTCACGTCATACCCGATGCTCATGGGACAACCCTTCCCGAGATCATTTTCGACGTCAACAGGCTCGAGTGGAAGGTCCGTGTGAGTTCCTCCGACATCTGGGCGTGCGAGATCGAGGGGAACACCGAGCCAGCCTGTAGACCGCTGGTACCTGGACCCGCTGTCTCACTGCACACCCACGGGGCCAAACTAGGGGGATGACGCACCGCTGGTTGGCCGCCATGACCATTACCGTGCTTGCGCTCGCTGTCGCAGCATGTGGCTCCGGCACTTCCACCGCCCCTGCGAAGCCACCGCTGAGTGCGACTGCCTCCGCACAGCTCGCCGGCTTGCGAGACCAGTGCGTCGGCATGGACGGAGTCTTCCTGGTCGATCGCTCACCGGCGGCATCCCACCAGACGCCGTATGGCTGTCGCTACATCGGTCTCGACGGCAGGACTTCCGTGAATTTCGTCGGGACCGAGGACGGCAACTACGGCTACGTCGACACCATGCCTACGACATCGGCAGTGCCTGCACTACGAGCCATCAACCAAGCCGGCGCCGCCTGCACCGCCGCAAAAGGGACGTTCGCCTCGGTCGGCGACTCCAGTAACTCGTCGTATGGATGCACGACGGCGTCCGGCAATGTGGACCTGCTGGTCATTGCCACTGATGCCAGCTGGTCGTGGCAGACCCCGCTAGGGCCCTGAGACCTGACGGCAGAAGTCTCTCTACGAGTCGTCGAACCGCTGCTTTCCGACCCTCAGACTCCTCCTGAGAAACTCGGTCGGTCCCCAAGATCCACTACTCGAGACGTCCAACACCGAGTTCCGTCGGTGGAGTGACTGGACCTCGGAGCGCAAAGAGTTCAACTCGTCTTCCATCAAATCACGATCGGGACTCTCCGCCATGAGTGGAACCGACATGGCCAACAGCGCATCGCGGGTCTCTTTAGCGGTCTGGATCTCTTCTTTGAGTGCGAGGAGTTCCCGACGGAGTTCCGCTCGCTCGCGTCGCAATCCAGGGATCTGGTCCCCGAGCTCCAATACCTCCACGCCAAGCCGGTCGCGCTCCGTGGCCAGTGCGGACTCCGACTCCAGACGCCGAAGCACCTCGCCAGCACCTGCCCGCTCTGCTCCGTGTCTGCATGCCTCGCTCGGGCCACTGAGTGGAAGCTCAGGCACTGGCACTGGCAACGGACGCAGACGGGCGTCACTGTGGAGGAGGACGGTGGGAAAGGGGAGGTCGAGGTGCCAATCGGAGGGGGCTGTTACGTCCGTCATTGGCACCTCCCTTCTCATTCCCACAAGTAATGCTCACTGCACCTAGGACTCTACGATTGTTCCTGGAATGGATGGCTGACCTGCATTGACCTGCTGCAATGGCGGCACTTCCAGGACTTACCAGGGTTTGCTTATCTAGAGGAGAGCGACTGATCCATGACCACCCCTGTCTACTCTCCTGACAGCTCGACCGTTACCGGTCGAACAGGAGTCTGTAGTGAACAGGGCTGATCCAGCCGCATCTACCCGGCGATCCCACCTGTTTTCGTCCTCCCTAGCGCCCGTATCCCACGGCCACTACCCTGGACCGCAGTCGGGAACCGTCGAACGAGGAGTAGCCATGACCAACGAGCCGCAGGCCCCCTTTGCGTTGCGTGGGATCAACCACCTCGCCCTGGTGTGCAGCGATATGGCCCGAACGGTCGACTTCTACTCGGGGGTACTCGGGATGCCCCTGATCAAGACCATCGAGCTCCCCGCCGGCATGGGCCAGCACTTCTTCTTCGACTGTGGGGGCACCGACACCTTGGCGTTCTTCTGGTTCCCCGATGCCCCCGAGGGCATCCCTGGCGTCTCGTCGCCGGCCACCCGTCCTGACGAAGGCACGCTCACCAGCGCCATCGGCTCCATGAATCATGTGGCCTTCGACGTCGAGGCCGACAAGATCGAGGAGTACGCCGAGCGCCTACGGGCTGCAGGCGTGCCGTGCTCGGACATCATGAACCACGACGACAGCGAGTGGGGCATCTCCCCCGACAACCACTCTGGGGTACTCCTGCGCTCCGTCTACTTCACCGACCCCGATGGCATCATCTTGGAGTTTGCCGCCTGGACTCGCGTCATGGGACCCGAAGATGTGCGCCACATCCCGGCTCGGGCTGTCGACCTGGCTCAGGCCTGAGACGCCATGCCCCGCCTTCGCCAGGTCTCCCGAGCGGACACCGACGACGCCCTGACCATCACCATGTACGACCTGCTATTCGGCGACCGGGATCCGGTGGCGGAACCCGGCACCTCGGACGGGACCCCCGGGGACTGGTGGACGGTCTTCTCCCTCGTGCCTGACGTGCTCGAGCACGCTGTCCAGGGGATCCTCCTCTACCAGAGCCCGAAACGCCTGCTCGACCCGCTGCTGCGCGAGTTGGCCCAGGCCCGCGTCGGCTGGGTCTCCGGTAGCCAGTTCGTGTTCTCCCAGCACTGCAAGTCGTTGCGAGCCATGGAAGTGAGCGAGGAGATGATCGAGGCCGTTCCCCATTGGGCCGCCGCCGACTGCTTCGACGAACCCCAGCGGCTAGTCATGGCCTACACCGACTGTCTCGCCTTGGACCTCGGGCGGGTACCCGACGGACTCTTCGAGGCACTGCATCGGCACCTGTCCGACGAGCAGATACTGGAACTCACCTACATCACGGCGATGTACTTGCAGATGGCCGTGATGTCTCGGGCCCTCCACACCGAGTGGGATGCCGCCCCCGAGCCGGTGGTAGAGGTCTGGGTCGAGGGTGCGGACAATGCCGCCGAGCGTCGCCCCGGAATCCGTCCGCACCGTTGAACTGACCGGCCCCGCCAAGGGTTTCTGTCCCGCTCGTCGACGTAGTGCTCATGAACCTCGATCTGAGCGGATGCGATGCCCTCCCCTTCCGTTGCCCTAGTGACCGTCCAAGGAATATTCCGTGCCCTCTGACCAGACCTTTCGCATCGATCGCATCATCTCCCTCTGGCCGCTCGACATAGGTGCTGGGCTCGAGATCGGTCCGTTGGACTCTCCCCTCGCCCGCAAGAGCAGTTGCAACGTGCGCTACGTGGACGTGGTCGACACCCAGGGTCTTCGTGACCACTACCTCGGTGACCCCAACGTCGGACAGGAGGACATCGTCGACGTCGACTACTCACTCCACGACTCCGACGGAATCATCCACTCACTAGCCGAAGTGGTCGCACCCGGAGCCCCGTTCGACTGGGTGTTGGCCTCTCATGTCGTCGAACATGTTCCGGACCTCATCGGGTGGCTGGCCGATATCGCCCAGGTGGTCACCGACGATGGCCGACTGCTGCTGGCCATACCCGACCGGCGGTACACCTTCGACGTCCGCCGTCCCCAGACGTCGGTCGGCCAGATCCTCCAGGCCCACACCGACAGAGACATGGTTCCTTCTGAGCGGGCGGTGTACGACTACTTCCGTTCCGTAGTCACCGTGAGCGCCGTAGATCTTTGGGCCGATGTCCCGGTGGCTGATCTCCCACGGTGCTACACGTTCGACCAAGCCCTCGACTTCCGTCGGCGCGGGCTCGATACCGCCGAGTACCTCGACAGCCATGTCTGGATGTTCACGCCCCGTGATTTCGTCGAGCAGATCACTGATCTCGGGCGTCTCGATCTGTGCGACTTCGTGGTCGACAAGGTCATCGACACTGCCGTCAATGAACTCGAGTTCTACGTCTCGTTGCGACGGATCCCACGTGGACTCGACCCCCTCCAGACCGAACAGTTCCGCGCACTTGGCATGCAGGAGTTCGTCGAGGAGATCAACCCGAAGGCTGAAACAACTCCCGATCAGGTTCCCCGGGTCTCCCCTCCCAACGAGGAGGCTGGCGGACAGTCGCCCGGCTCCGAAGCCCACCTCCTCGGCGGGTCTGCCCTCAGTGACCTCGAACTCCGATTGATCAACGGCAAACGGCGGGCTATGGCTGTCGTGCGCCAAATCTTCCGGTAGCCGCTGCACCTGAGGGCCGGCCACAGGGCATCCGCTGAAGCCATGCCGTAAGACTGCAGACTCTCGGTCATGATCGGTCTAGTGATACTCGCAGGGGTGGTGTTCGCCTATGCCATCGTGGCCGGGCTGTTCGACCGGCTGTCGATTACTGGGCCGTTGGTACTCATGGTTGCCGGGCTGATTGTCGGACCCGGCGGATTGGACCTCTTCACCGGATCGGTCGGATCCGAGTCAGTAAAGACGCTCACTGAGCTCGCCTTGGCGGTGATCCTCTTCTCCGATGCCTCATCGGTCTCGATCGACTCGGCCCGCACCGAGGCAGGGGTCTCGGTCCGGCTCCTCGGAATCGGACTCCCCTTGACCATCGCCCTCGGAGCCGTTGCCTGTCATCTCTTGTTTCCCTCGGCCAGCTGGGCGATCTGCGGCCTGGTCGGCTCGCTGCTGGCGCCTACCGATGCCGCTCTGGGCCTGGCTGTGGTCACCAACCAGGCAGTTCCGGCCAGCATCCGCAGCGCCATCAACATCGAGAGCGGCCTCAATGACGGCCTCGCTACCCCGTTCGTCTACTTCTTCCTGGCCCTCGCTCTCTCGAACAGCACCACTGGACACTGGGTCCGCTCGCTGGACCAGGTGCTGGCTGCCATCGTCATTGGTCTGGTCGTGGGCCTGGCCTTGGGCTGGTTGGCTGCCTGGGCCGTGGCCCGAGGTTTGACCAGCGCCCGGTCGCGGCAGTTGAGCGTACTGATCGCTGGGCTCTTCTGTTACGGCCTGGGCATCGAGCTCGGTGCCAACGGGTTCGTGGCCGCCTACGTGGCTGGGTTTGCATTCACCATCGGATCCAAGGGGTCGTTGGCCCCGGATGCAGAACTGTGCGAAGAGACCGGGCTCTACACCTCATTCGCCGTATGGGTGTTGTTCGGTGCATTTCTTCTTGGTCCGATACTGCGCAGCGGAGTGTCCTGGCAGGCGGTGCTGTATGCCGTGCTCAGCCTCACTGTCATCCGGATGGTCCCGGTCGCCCTGTCGCTGATCGGCACCGGATTCCACCTCCGCACCCTGGCCTTCATCGGATGGTTCGGACCTCGGGGGCTGGCCTCGGTGGTCTTCACCATCGTGGCCATCGACAGTCTGCCCCACGATCTCCATCTCCAAACCGTGGTGGACGCGGCCACATTGACCATCGCGCTGTCCGTGCTGCTCCACGGCCTGACCTCCCGCCCGCTGGCCCTCCGCTATGGACGGTCGATCACCGCAGACGATCCAGAGCGCATCGCTGGTGCGGAGGGGAAGCTGCAGAAACCTCCCCCGGGGCGGTCTCTTCCGTGAATGGCGCTGTCCGTGACTGGCGCTGTCCGTGAATGGCGCTGTCCGTGACTAGTGCATCCCAAAGCGCCAGACCGAGGTGGCAGACCATGAGACGCAAGGCGCTCAGGAGCTTCGCTGTGGCGGCCGGCATGGTCGCCTTGGGCTCGGTGATCACCGGGTGCGGTGCCAACGTCTCGTCCTCGGGCAACTTCACCCCGGCACATGCCGGCGTACTGACGGTCGCCACCGACGACATCCCCGTTCCCGGCCTATGGGTAGGAACCCCCCTCCATCCGACGGGCGGGTTCGAGTACGGGCTGGCCCGTGCCATAGCTGCCCGGATGGGGCTTGGCCGGGTCCAGGTCGTCATCGTCCCCTTCGACCAGATCCTGACCGGCGATCTGTTGGGGGCCGACCTGGCCCTGTCGGATCTGACCTCTACCGCGGAGCGCAAGAAGAACTTGCAGTTCTCCGGGGTCTACCTCTCGGCCACGCCCGCCGTGCTGTGCCGCGCCGGTCAATCCGTGGACGACCTCAATACGGCCCAGGGTCTCCATTGGGCTGTCCAACGCAACACCACGCTGTCCGCTTTCTTGGAGAACACCGTCCAGCCCAACTTGGCTACCACCTACACCGCGTCCAGCCCGGAGACCATCCAACAGGTGGCAGATGGCACTACCGACGCTGGTCTGCTCGACCTACCGGTAGCGGCGGCGGCGGCCCGGTCCTCTGCTGGCCGGCTCGTCGTCACCAGCCAGTTCCCCACCAACGACAGCCTGTCGGCCGCCTTGGCCAAGACCTCGTCGAACCTCGATGCTGTCGACTCGGCCATCCATGCGCTAATCGCCGACGGCACGGTCACCCAACTGGCGCACCGTTGGCTCGGACTCGACCTCAGAGGTACCTCGGCCAACGACATCCTCGCCATCCCCATCATCCCTTAGGAGACCGGCAGTTCATGATCCACGTCCATATCCCCGACTCACCGGACTTCACCTTCTTGGTGGTCTTCGCCGTGATCCTGGTCGGCCCGTTGGTCATCCGGCGGTTCAAGGTGCCCGGGATCATCGGCATGCTGATCGGTGGACTGCTGATCGGACCTCACGTCTTCGGGTTCCTCGGAAGTGGGGAAACCACCATCCCCAACCTGGGGAACTTCGGGCTGCTCTACCTGATGTTCATGGCCGGGCTCGAGCTCGACCTCAAGCTGGTCATGGCCCACCGACGCGACACGCTGCTGTACGCCGCCTTCACCTTTACCCTGCCGATGGGGCTCGGCATGCTGGTCGCTCGGGCTCTGGGATTCGGTTGGATGGCCTCGGTGCTGCTCGGCTCGTTGCTGGCCTCCCACACCTTGATCGTCTACCCGACCATCAAAGAGATGGGCCGGGGTGACAACCGGGCGGTGACCACCGGCGTCGGGGCCACCGTGGTGACCGATACGTTGACGCTGATTGTGCTGGCCGTCGTCCAGGGCCTGACCACGGCGAGCCACCAGAGCACCGGGGTCATCGTGCTTCAGATCGTGGTGGGCATGGCTGTGCTGGGCGTCGGCGCCTTCGTAGTGCTGCCGCTGTTGGCTCGGTTCTTCTTGGGCCGCTACGGCACGGCGCGTCCGACCCGGTACGTGTTCGCTCTGGTGGCCATGTTGGGAATCGCCAGCCTCGGCGATGCGTTCGGGATCGACGGCATCATCGGCGCCTTCTTCGCCGGCCTCGCCCTCAACCAGGTCGTCCCCAACGAAGGTGATCTGATGGAGCGCCTGGACTTCTTCGGTGGGGCGTTCTTCGTCCCGGTCTTCCTGGTGTCCGTAGGACTGAGGATCATCCCGTCGGTGATGATCCAGCCCCAGACCTTGCAGATGGCTGCCTGGTTCATCGTGGCGTGTTTCGCTGGAAAAGGGTTGGCCAGCCTGCTCACCCGGCCGCTCCTCCGCTACGGCTGGCCCGAAGTCGGCATCTTGTTCTCGTTGACCATCCCCCAGGCGGCGGCCACCTTGGCTGCGGCCCAGATCGGCTACGACATCGGACTGTTCTCCAACACCGTGCTCAACGCCATCCTGGTGCTGATCGCCGTCAGCCTGGTGCTCTCGGCGGTGATCACACCGATCTTCACCCGTCGCCTCGAAGCCCGTACGTCCGATGACTACCAGCCGGGGAAGCGGGTGCTTCTGGTGATCTCCCTGGACTCCCCGGTGCGCCGGCCCGTTGCCGAACTGGCCGTGCGCTTGGCCAAGTCCGACGGCGGGGTGGTGATCCCTGTAGTGCTCATGACCGATTCGGCCATGGGGCTGGCAGCCAGCCCACCGGTGGCCGAACCGTGGCTCATCGGTCTTGGTGTGGATCGTCCCATCGTCATGGTGATGGACGACAACCGGGCCGAGGCGGTCCGTCACTCGGTCCACTCGTTCCGTGCCACTTCCGTCATGATCGACGATGCCACTGGCATGCTGCACGACCTGCTCGGCTCGCTGGTGCTCACCCAGCCGGTCCTGTTCGTTGGTCAGGCCACCGGAGGGTTCAAGCACGCCGCCGTGCGGTCCACCTCAGGCACCGATGGTTTCTGGCTATCCGACACAGCCAAGCGTCTGGCCCGGGCCAGCGACGGCACGTCGGAAACGTGCGACCTCATGGTGCAGGCGGCTGGCAGCGCCGCACCCGAGTCCGATGGCCGGGCGGTCACCGTGGTGCGGATGCTGGGACCGGCCTGACGCGGCACCGGCCTAATGCTGCACCGGCCTAATGCTGGGGCCGGCCTAATGCTGGGGCCGGCCTGACGCTGTGCCGGCCTAATGCTGGCACCGGCCTGCTCGATGCCCTGGTGCATCCGATCGGCACTGCCAGTGACCGATCAATCGGTGCGCTGCACCTCGTCGAGCAGTCGGTCGAAGTCCAGGCCCCGGAACAACTCAACCGCACGTTCATACTTCTCGAGTCCCCACGTCCAGTAGTCGAAATCGATGGCGCTGGTGGCGTCTTGGATCGATGCCCACAGCGTCCACCCGTACATCGAGACCAGCCCGTGCAGGCGGGCACGTGCCATCTTGTTCCTCAACGGTCGTCCGTAGTACGAGGTGATCAGCAACGCCAACTGATCGTCACTCAGATGGCACTCGCTCCAGGTATTGCCGAGCTCGAAGCAGGCATCATTGTTGCCGGCGTACTCATAATCGATCACTCGGACCTGGTCTCCTTGATCGATGAAATTGGCAGCTAGGAGGTCGTTGTTGCAGGCCACAGTGGGCTCACGGCGAGTAACCATCGATCGGCGGATCTGCTCGATCTGGAACTCGAAATCGCCATAACCTGCGGGCAACCGGTACCCGTGCCTATCGATCAAAGCGAGGTACCCCCTCTGGATGTCGAACATGTCGAAATCATTGACGAACCGCGCTCCCTGGTGGAGCCGCCGACATGCCCCCGCCACCCGTTCGATGACCCCAGGCAGCGAGAAGTCCTCTTCGGTGAGTGTCCGGCCCTCGATGAAGCCGATGAGCATGATGTCGTCGTCTGGAAGTCGGGCGACCACCGGTGCACCGACTCCGTCCTCACCGGCAATGGACGTATTGGCGTATTCGTTGTCCCGATCGATGGCCAGCGCAACCGACGACGGGTCCGAGATGCGCAGTACGTAGGACCCCTCTGTGGTCGTCACCTTCAGGTTGCGGTTGGTGAGCCCACCATGGAGCTCGGCCACCTCACACGGTCGTCCTCGCAGCACGTCGAACCGGTCACGCAGCCCATCGGGGAGTACGGGATCCCCCCGTTGGCCCAACTCGTATCCCATGCCCGCATCCTCCTGGCCATCACCCGTAGCGCCCCTGGCCTGGCCTGGCCTGGCCTGGCCTGGCCAAGTTGTCTCATCGCAGGTGGGAGTTTGACTCTGTCACGGTAGCCCGAGGTCGCATTCGACTGCCGTGGCCGACTTCGGTGGCCGACTTCGGGGACCGGTCCACTTCAGTCCCAGCCGACTTCAGTCCCGGCCCACTTCGGGGACCAATGGCGTATTGTCTACCTACTGGCACCTGGCCTGATGCAATGGTCGTGTCGGCAGCGGTCCTCACCACAGCCAATCGTTCTTCCCTGACCTCGCCGCCGCACGGTGCAGCAACGTTGCTGGGACGTTCACTAGGAAACGAGAGACACGATGACACTGCTCCTTACCGGATCCGACGAGACCGTCCACGGGATCCTGGGTGCCATGCGGTACGTCAGCACGGCCGGAACCACCCGCAGTTTCGGTGGGCCCTCTGCCGATCTGGTCAACGCCATGGCCAAGACCTTCGAGAGCGCACGCACGGGCCTCGCGATAGGTGGCCCCCTCCTGGAAGAAGGCGGCGTTTGGTCGACTAGCGATCAGGCCCTAGCGGAGCTGTGCACGCTATTGCCAGACCCGCGCTCTCGACATGAAGCCATCGTGGCCGCCTCGCTGTGCGTGTTGATGGCCGAGGACTTCGACATTGCTGGCGAGCAATCCCTGGTGTCACTGTCCGAGGCCTTCGGTGTCGACCAAGAGGCCGCCGCGCTGATCGGTTCTTTGACCCAGAAATCAGCAGAGGTGGCTGGCGGCGATATGTTCCGGCGGTTCCTGGCCGAACGGTCAGGGGAGTCCCTCGAGGTGATCACCACCCGGATGGACCGTCTCGAAGAGCCGCTCACCACCGAGCCCGAGGCGCTCGAGGCCTACACCGCGCTGCTTCACCAAGCCCCAGCCGGTTCGGTCGGGGCCGAGCTCATACGTTTTTACCGTCACACCGGCTACGACATACCAGGTACCCCGATGACACCCCCGCTGGAAGTGCTGGGCTCACACGACCTGCACCACATCCTCGCTGGCTACAGCACCTCGAGTAATGACGAAGTGAACATCGCCATGTTCACCGCCGCCAACTGTCCCGATGGCGGACTCACCTACCTTGCCGTCGTACTGCTGCAGTGGCACCACGACGTACAGATCACCCCGTTCGCTCCTACCTACTCCGTGCTGGACCCGACTGACCTGGCCGAGGCGGCCACCCGTGGCGCCACCACCACTTTCGACGTGAGCGATCTGTCGTGGGACTGGATGGGCATCATGCACGAGAACTTGGGAGAAGTCCGTCGTGAACTCGACGTCACGCCGGGCGGCACGGTCCCCGATGGTGGAGCCTGGGATGCCCGAGGGCTCGGCGACGGCTGACCGGACCGCGGGTCTGGGCTGCTCCGCTTTGGCTGGTGCTGCCCCTGACCGTGAGTCACAGAAGGTGACGGATCGGTGTCAGCCGACGAGGCGCTCGAAGATGAACTCGTGGAGAAGGAAGTCCACATCTCGCTCGTGACCGGGCAGCGCACGATGCATCGCAGATGCCTGGATCAGGCGCCACCCATCACGTAGGGCGTCCACACCGGTGGCGTAGGGCGGTGTCGGGTCGGAAACCACCGGCGGTGTCGGACCATCGCCGGCTCCGTCGTAGCTCGACCACGCGATAACCGGTGTATCCAT
>Ga0194035_1000502_pt1 | contig 22404 bp, 16 predicted proteins | sample JunL2320m_MetaG_FD_148680 | JGI IMG/M metagenome (GOLD analysis project Ga0194035, IMG submission 148680) | Anoxic zone freshwater microbial communities from boreal shield lake in IISD Experimental Lakes Area, Ontario, Canada - Jun2016-L239-20m | ecosystem: Environmental > Aquatic > Freshwater >...
GACATCAGCGCACTCATCGAAGCCGCCTGCTGCAGTGAGCTCAGCGATCAACGCAGCAGTAGCGGCTGCTGTGGCAACAGCGTCGGCTAGCTGGGTTCGCAGGGTAACTCGACCGTCGTACATGTGTCTTATTATGGCATAGGCTACTGACAGTTGTAAACCCCGAAACCCCAATGGGGACAACTATTTTCGGGGAATTGATTCCTCAGCTCATCCTGCGAAAGACATTGAGATCAGCAGTCTTACCCACCGCGAGATCCGGGCTTCATGGATGGCGCACAACCCAGCTTGGTCCGGCTCAGCCGATTCTTGTTCTGGCCCGGCCGATCCCTGTGAGCCTGAGGGGCCCAGCTATATGAGGACCTCGGTTGCCAGTGTGGAGGTCCAAGCAGAGTCGAGCGGCCTGAGCCTGACGAAAGCGATGACTCCTGCGATGCAAGCCATTCCGGCCCCAACGATGAAGGCAAGGTCGTAACCATGTGCGGCGGCGTACATCACGGTGGCTGCCGAATGGGGCTCGGCTGATTGAGACAGCCACATGGCAGCGGCCCCCGTCGCCACAGCATTGAGCAGTGCCGCACCTATGCAGCCGCCAACCTGTTGTGTCGTAAGGAATGCCGCCGATCCAACCCCCACATCATCTGACGCAATTCCGAGCAGGGCCGCACTGCAGAGGGGCACCAAAGCTAGGCCGACACCGGCGCTTATGAGCACTTCTGCCGGGAAGATGTCGGGCAGGTACGACGACGAGACCGTCAATCGCGCCAGCAATACGAATCCCAGTGCCGCACAGGCAAGCCCACTAACCGCCAGACGCCCAGGGCCCATGCGTTGCATGAGTTCACCCGCGGCTGCGCTGCTGATCACGATTCCAACCGACACGGGCACAAGAGCTACTCCGGTGGCTAACGCCGAGTACAGCAGGACTCGCTGCATAAACAAGGTGAGGAGCAAGATGGGCAGCACGCCTAGGGAGAGGACAAACACGGTGAGCAAGGCTGCGCCGCGACCGCGATCAAGGATGATCTCTGGGGGCAGCAGCGGGTGCTTACAGCGTTTTTCGATGTACCAGAACGCGATGAGGAAGCCCACAGCGCTGATGAGGGCCAGCCACACCAGTGCGGGATGGGCACCTGAGTCAGACCTTCCTACTTGTGAGACGCCTAGGGCAAGCAGCGCAACACCAATGGTTCCAGTGGCGGCGCCGTAGTGGTCGTACAAGGTCTTGCCGGATGACCTGCTTTCCGTCAAGAACTTCGCTGAGAGCGCTGCCAGGACCAGCGCCAACGGCACATTGGCGAGTAGACACCAGCGCCAGGATGCGTACTCCGTGAGAGCGCCACCGAGAACGAGCCCAACCATGGAGCCAGCAGCTGCGACAGCACCGTAGATTCCAAGAGCCCGAGCGCGGGCGTGCGGTTCGATGAAGAGCACGGAAAGCAGTGCAAGAGCAGCTGGGGTTAGCAGACCTGCCGAAACACCTTGCAGCACACGGCCGATGATGAGGGCGAGTTCGTTCTGCGCGGTTCCGGCGACCAACGATGACAGAGCAAAGCCAAGCAGGCCTATGTGTAGCGCCCGTCGCCGGCCGGAAATGTCAGCGATCCTGCCCCCAAGTAGTAGCGAGGCCCCCCACGCGAGGGTCATGGCGTTAGTGATCCACACTCGGTCTATATCGCTAATGCCTAGATCACGTTGGATCGACGGCAGTGCAACACTGAGCGAACAAGCGTCGAGGACGATGAGAAGTTGCGCACTGCATAGCACTGCGAGAGCGCACCGCAGACGCCAGTTGGTCACGTCAACTCATCTCTTGGTACGACGAAACGTCACACAGATCCGTTACCCGAAACCGTGCGAAACCGCCTGGCCAAGAAGCCTTCGCGACGCGCGGGGCTTTTCGAACCTGGCCGAACTCAGATCAGAGCGTTGCCCCGGTCTCGGGGAAGGCTGGTTCGCGGCTAAAGACGTTGTGCACCATTGGGGCGAAGTACTCGAGGGGGAGAGATGGGTAGTCGGGGTCGAAGCAGTTCTCGTCGTAATTGGCGGTGAAGTACTCAGCGTCGTCGAACCACTCATGATCACGGAATCGCTCTCGCGCATCGCGGGTTCCGCCCATATGCGGGGCGTAGTAGTACATCTGGAAAACGGGGTGCTGCTCGACGATCCACGCGATTCTCGGTGAGACGAATGGCTTGATGATTGAGGCGGCCAACCTGCCGTGCGAGAAGGGTGCGAGCGGATCGCCAACATCGTGGATAAGGGCCGCTACAACGTAGTCTTCCTCTTCGCCAGCGCGCAGAGCGCGTGTTGCAGACTGCAGACTGTGTGACGTGCGGTCGATTGTGTAGGCGCTCAGACCGTCGGTTGCCAGTGCAGCTACTGCCGCAAGAATGCGCGTCGGTAGCGCCGCGAAGTACTCAGCGTCAGCCTGGTCGATCTTGGCGTAGTCATCTGCTGTGCCGTCTTGCATCCTGGTGAAGGTAGCTCGCGTACTTTCGGCGACCATCTTTGTACCTCAGCTATCTCTTAGGAATCTGTCCAAAACTCGTTCACCAAACAGGAGAGCGTCTACGGGAACGCGCTCGTTGACTCCGTGGAACAGTCCGCCGAAGTCAAGGTCTGGTGGAAGTTTAAGCGGAGAGAAGCCAAAACAGCGCATGTTCAGCAGCGCGAATGCTTTTGCGTCAGTGCCAGCGGACAGCAGGTACGGCAGCGGAATCGCGCCGGAGTCTTCGGCGATGAGAGCGGCGCACATCGCGTCGACCAACGGTCCTTCGAACTCGGTCTCGAGTGCGATGTCCTGGAGGACGAGTTCCCAGTCGATGTCGGGGCCGAGCACTTCGGTGATCTGCTGGTGGAACTCTTCTTCGAATCCGGGGATGAAGCGTCCATCGACATACGCATGGGCATGTGTCGGGATGACATTTACGTTCCAGCCAGCTTCGAGCATGGTGGGATTCGCGGTGTTGCGCAGCGACGCTCTCAGTAGTGAGGAGATGGGTCCGAGTTTCTCCAACTGCTCTTCAACGTCGGCGCCCGAGAAATCAAGTCCGACAACCTTGCCAGCGGTGTCTAGAAAGCTCTGGACTGTTGCGGTCATCCGAAGGGGAAACTCATGCAGGCCTATGCGCGATACGGCCGAGCTGAGCGCGATGACGGCGTTGTCCTTATGGATCATCGACCCGTGGCCTGCTGTCCCTCGAGCGGTCAGGCGCATCCAGGTCTTGCCCTTTTCTGCCGTCATGATCGGGTAGAGCCGGACGTCTTCACTCACTGTGTAGGAGAAGCCACCGACTTCGCCGATCGCCTCGGTGCAGCCTTCGAAGAGTTCTGGATGGTGCTTAACCATCCAGTGCGCACCGAGTTTGCTGCCGGTCTCTTCGTCGGCAAGGAAGGCAAGAACGATGTCACGAGACGGCCGATACCCGGTCTTGGACCAGCTGCGAACGACGGCCAGGACCATGGCGCACATGTCCTTCATGTCGACGGCGCCGCGTCCCCACACCTCGCCGTCATGCACCTCGCCTGAGAACGGGTGAATCTGCCAGTCCATTGCCACGGCTGGCACCACATCCAAGTGGCAGTGCAGAAGCAGAGCGGGGCGGCTCGGATCGGTACCTATGATCCTGCCGATCAGGTTGGCGCGCCCCGGTTCTGATTCGAGGATAGTCATTTCGATCCCGCACTCTGCGAGAAGGCCTGCGACGAATTCGGCCGCCGGCCTTTCGTTCGCACCGCCCGAGCCTCCGTAGTTAGAGGTGTCGATACGGATCAAGTCGCTACAGATCTGAACTACTTCGCTTGGCGAGTTGCCCTCAGTGTCAGTCATAGTGGTGCTCCTTAGTAGCGATGCTGCTATCCGGATGTCAGCACAGAGCGCTTGCAGGTGTTGAAGAACGTGCGATCCCGGAATGGTCCGGGCTGTCTACCTGACTTGGTCACCAAACTCGATCTCGTTGAGGTACTTGCGGATCCATTCGAGTGTGTACATCAGCGCTGTTCGGAGCGCGGCTTCAGCGGCTTCGCCGTCATGCGCTTCAACTGCGTCATAGAAGTGGTCCCAGATTTTTGAGCTAAGTACGTCATCGCCCGCGCGAGCCACGGCGATTCGCAAGTAGCGCTCAGATGAGCGACGCAGGTCCTCGACCAGTCGCAGCAAACGTGGCCATTCCGCCGCTGAGTAGCAGACATCCTCGAACTCGCGGAGGTGGACGATGTAACTGTCCATGTCCTTGTTCTTGATGTCCTTCTTGATCGCGGCAAGGCTCTTTCGCATGCGCGCTAAGCCTGCTGCGTCGACTTTGGGTGCCCCCCGCAGCGCAGCGAGTCCTTCGATCCGCCAGCGCATGGTTTGGATTTCTTCGATGTCCTCAGCCCGCAGCGGGGCGACGCGCGAGCCGCGCCGGGGGAGGGTAATGACGAGCCCCTCAGACTCAAGCCGACGCAGTGCTGCCCGGACTGGCATCGTGCTAACCGCCAGCGATGCAGCAATTTCGTTGAGCCTTAGCGGCGTTAGCGGTTCGAGCCCATGCACGATTTGATCACGGAGCGCTTCGTACACCTGATCCTCCGCGCTGCGAATAGTCAAGTGGCCGGGCACAGCAGGACCCATTCGTCTTCCATCCAATCGCGCGTTCGCTCTGTGCCGAGGGTGGCGCCAGCGCTGTGCGCAAACCATAGCCGGGAAGGTCTTTGGTTGCAAACTTGTGATCAAAGATCATTGACAAGAGTTTGGCTACTTGACTAGCGTTCGAGAGCAGTTGGCCGTAATGATCAACACCGTCGAACGCAATCTGACTTGGATGGGGTGGGTGATCAGGTGGCGACACTGCAACTCACCCGAGTCCCTGGCCAGGTAGCTCGCCGTCTGGACCGTTTGTCGGATCGACAATTCGGCGCGGTGTTTGCGTTGCCCAGTTTCTTCGTAGTCGCGCTTGTCGTTCTTCCGCCCGTCATCTCGGTCTTCGGGATGAGTCTGTGGCGCGTTGATCTGCTCAAGGAAAACGGCATTAAGTTCGTCGGGCTGCGCAACTACCTGTACATGTTTCAGGACAACGAGTTCGTAGCCTCGATCCCCCGCACCCTGATATTTGCGGCAGCAGCCACGGCGCTGACCGTCCCCCTGGCACTTGCAGCAGCGCTCGCCCTGAATCGTGTCTTCCGCGGTCAGAAGATGTTGAGCGTGATGCTCTTGTTGCCCTGGGCTGTTGCACCCATCGTCACGGGTTTGTTCTGGCGCTTCATCTTCCAGCCGCAGTTTGGAATTGCTACTGGTTTCATGCACCTCATTGGCGCGAGCAATGGCTCGATCGACTGGCTCGGGGATTCCGGCCGAGCGATGGGGCTCGCGGTCATTGCCACCGCGTGGAGATCCGTGCCCCTGCTCGCGCTCCTGATTGGCACCGCGTTACGTACGATTCCGCGCAATCAAATCAAGGCCGCGCAACTTGACGGCGCGGGGTCGTGGAACACATTCCGTTACATCGTGCTGCCTGCGGTGCGAAACATGCTGATCGTCGGCACCGTCCTGCAGGTCATTCTCTCGCTGCAAGTTTTCGACATCATCTTCACTCTGACTCGTGGCGGCCCAGGCTTCGACACCACGGTCATGTACTACTACATCTACAACACTGCGTTCGGAACGTTGAACTTCGGCTACTCGGCGGCGCTGAGCGTGCTGTTGATTGCTTTCATCGTCTTGTTCTCGGCGCCGTTGGTGTGGATGCGTCAGCGGTCTCGGTATAAGACCGTCGCGCACCGACGAGCCGCCGATGCCCATGAGTTGGTTGAGGCCACGACCATCGCCACTTCTGGTGTTCGGCTCTCTGGTGAGTCGACCTTCGGGACCGTCGTGTATAACGACAAATCTCGGATGCGCCGCAAGTTCCTACCGAGCGGAGTCAAGACCTGGACTCGTCGGATAGCGACGGGCTTGCTCTTCTTCTGGCTTGTTGGCCCGATCGTCTGGATCTTCATTGCCAGCGTTCAGCCCACTGCGGCGATCACTCATGCACCCCCACAACTCACCCTGCACTTGACTCTTGAGCATTTCGCTCAGTTGCTTACTGGTGCCGGCTGGTATCACGCGATATGGGTAAGTCTTCAGGTCGCGGTGCTGACCACCTTCTTCACAATCTTGATCGCATCGCTTGCCGCTTACCCACTCGCGCGGTTGGACGTGCCAGGTAAGAACGTGATGCTGACGAGTTTGCTGTTCATCCAGACGGTCCCCGGTATCAGCCTCGCAATCCCGATCCTGCTGATGTTCCGTTACGTGCATCTCCAGGACACGGTTATTGCGCTCGTCATCGTTGATACTGCATTCCTTGCGCCCCTTGCCATCTGGATCCTTCGCAATGTGTTTGAGGACGTGCCACGAGAGATGGAGTCTGCGGCGCGCATGGATGGCTGCACGCGGGTCGGAACGCTTTTTCGCGTGATCATGCCGGTTGCGAAATCAGGAATTGCAGCAACCGCCATCTTGGTCATGGTCTCCGCTTGGAACGACTTCCTGTTTGCGGTCGTGCTCGGAGATCGCAACGCAGTGACGGTAACGCGACAAATCGGATTCCTTGAAACGCCCCACAGCCTGGGCAACTCATATTCATACGACCTGCTAGCGGCCGGCGGCGTACTTGCCGCACTGCCGTGCATCTTGATCGTGATCCTGTTCCACCGTCGGATTGTGTCTGGTCTCACCGAAGGGTACGGGAAGGGTTAGCCCGTCCCGCCACTGAGACCGCCCGAAAGCCGCACGTCAAGAAGACCAATAGGTACCACCCACCATTTCGATCGAGAAAAGGATTTCGTATGACAGTCAATGAAATTCCAGAGACCGGTGCAGCCAATGACCCGAGTCGACGGTCTGTCCTCAAGTGGGGCCTCGCGTTACCTTTCGCATCCTCAGCGTTCCTAGCTGCTTGCTCGAGTGGGTCAGACACTCCTGTGGCGTCAACCTCACCGTCGGGTTCAGCCCCTGCTCCGTCGGGTTCAACGGCGAACGCAAACTTCGAGGGTGTGACTCTCTCGATTGGTACTAACCCAGGTGATGCTCCCGCCCTTGAGGAGTACGCAATTGGCTGGAAGGCGCTCACCGGCGGCACGGCAGTCGTCACGGTCGTTCCTTACGCCGAGCGGGCCATCAAGTTCGCTGGCTTTGTCGCGACCCAAGACGGTTCGATGGACCTGCTCTACGGCGACCCTGCCTTCGTTGGCAAGTTCGGCGAGCGACTGTTCATGGACCTGACCGGCAAGCTCGACACATCGGCGTTGCTGAGTTCGGTCACTGAATCCATCAGCGTCGGTGGGAAATTGCTCTCAGCTCCGCTGAGTTCAGACATGTACTTCATGATCTACAACAAGGCAATGTTCGAGGCTGCTGGCGCTAAGCGCGACGCACCGCCGACGACCTTCGAAGAGCTCTATGCGTTGGCCCCCAAGCTCCACCAGGGAGACAACTACGGCATGCTGCTGCCGTGGCTTGCCGGCTATGCCCGTAGCTACTACGTCATGATGTACAACGGATCTGGACAGCCGATGTTCAGCCCTGACCACACCCAGGCACTGTTCAACAACGCAGATGGCCTCGCTGTCTTTGACTCGATCAAGAAGGGTCTGGACACTCAGTTCTACGACCCCAACGTGCTCAGTGACCCGGGAGCCGACCAGGACACAGCGCTCCTGTTCGCGCAGGGCAAGGGCGGATCGCAGTTGGGTTGTTCGTCGTACTGGTCCATGGCCTTTAACGGCCCGGATTCCAAGCTCAAGCCCGAGGATGTCGGCGTTTGTGGTGTGCCAGCGACTATTCCGGGCAAGTTCGGTACCGCGAACGCGTTTGAAGGCGTTGGCATGAACAAGTTCACCAAGAACCCAGACGCCGCACTGAGCTTCCTGTCGTACATGACAAGCCATGATGGCCAGAAGTTGATGATGACCGTTGGTAAGTCTGGTCTTCCGTCAGTGCGTGCGGACGTTCTGACCGATCCCGATGTTGTGAAGATCTTCCCGGTCGGTGACATCTTGGCCGCTCAAGGCGTTCTGCCATCAAGCACGTGGCCGACCCCTTACGACACCTACCCGGTGTTCGACGCCGCAGTGAACGGCATCGCAAAGAAGGGCTTCTCTGGTCAGCAGGCTCTCGACCAGGCGTTCGCCGACACCAACCAGTTGATCGGTAAGTGGCTCAGCAACTAGGACTATGAACTGAGCACTATCCGTGTCCACCAGGATCATCCAGAGGAGTACTTCGTATGAAGCGGATCTACGCGAATCTCGGCGAAGCAGTCGTCCGAGAAGTGCCAGAACCGTCAGTGCGAGCTGGAGAGATCCTGGTGGACACGGCTTTTTCGACTGTCAGCACGGGAACTGAGTCACTCATTCTTCGACGGAGCATAGAAAATCCAGGCGTCGATGAGGAGTACCCGGGTAGCGAGGGCCACTGGTCCAAGATCCGTGACGGGATCCCCGGCAATATGTTTCCCCGACCTGGCGGCGGCCCCGATATTCCCTTGGGCTACAGCGCTTCTGGAGTAGTCCGTGAGGTCGGGGCAGGTGTTCTCGACGTATATCCGGGGATGGAGGTCGCCTGCTCGGGGAGTCAGTGCGCGCACCACGCGCAGGTCATCGCGGTCCCAAGAAACCTTGTCTCGGTCCTGCCTCCCGGTGTTACGTTGCGCCAAGGCGCCTTCGTCACGCTGGGGGCGATCGCGGTCGAGTCACTTCGCAAGAGCGAGACACGTTTTGGCGAGACGGTTGTTGTCTACGGCTTGGGTCTGCTCGGGCTCCTCTCGGCCCAAATCGCGCAAGCGGCTGGGCTCCGGGTCGTGGGATTCGACATCGACCAGGGGCGATTGGAGTTGGCCCGTTCACTCGGCATTACCGATGTCTGTGATCCGAACGAAGCCGAGGCGAATGAGCGGGTGCTAGCAGCGACGGGAGGATTCGGGGCCGACGCGGTTTTGCTAAGCATCGTGAGCGAGTCGAACACGCCGTTGAACCACGCGTTGGACTTGTGTCGCCAGCGAGGAACAGTCGTGGGTGTTGGTGTCTTTGGGATGAACATCGATCGCTCGCGCATGGGTGGAAATGATGTCGTGATCAAGCAGACCATCGCCTATGGCCCGGGCCGATACGACCCTCGCTATGAAGAGGAGAGCATCGATTACCCGATCGGTCTCGTGCGTTGGACCGAGCATCGAAACATGGCCTACTTCCTGCGCTTGGTTGCAGAGGGCAAGGTCGATGTCTCGAGGCTTGCACCGGATCCGATTCCGATTGCCGACGCAGCGCGCGGATATGATCTGCTGCGCTCACCTGGGCGCCCACCTACAGTCCAGTTTCAGCACACCGACTGACATGACGTTCGCGCGCAGACCTCTCTCAAGCGCTGACCTGTCTAGTATCCGATGGCTCGATGATCCCGATTGCAGACCCGATGGCGGATTAGTCAGTGTCACCGAGACGTGGATCAGCGATAAGAGTGGCCTGTATGAATCGTGCGTCCTCGTCGTGGATGCCACCAACAGAGTCGTTTCGGTGCTGCCACCCGGGCCTGCCTGGTCGACGTCGGGCCGATGGTCGTCGTCAGGCAAGTACCTAGCGGTACTGGGCGCAGACACCGGCCCACCGCAGATTTGGATCTGGGAAGTCGGCGAGGATCGCATCTGGCAACTGACCGATGAACCAAACGGCGTCGGCGGACCCTGCTCGTGGTCACCGGACGAGACAGCGATCGTTTATCCGTACAACGAACCTTACGTGGGTAGTGGCGCCACATCAGATGCTTCCTATTCGGTCGTCACCGACGCTTACAAGTGGGATGGACACCCTGTTGGTTACCGGCCAGATCGCCATGGGCTGCGGACGATTTCGTTAGCTGACCGGCGCACGCGAACCTTGACGGAGGCGATCGGCGGCGACCAGTTTTGTAGTTGGTCCCCTGACGGTCGCCACGTTAGTTTCATCTCGGACCGGGCCCAGCCAGCAAGTGGCAGCCAGGGATCGGCACTCTGGCTAGTAGGTGTCGACGACACCTCACTTCGTCAGCTCACCGACGGGGTGGGGCTGGTTCTGAGCCCCACTTGGTCTCCCGACAGTGGTCGCATTGCCTTCATCGGCAACCGTGATCGACACGACCATGCGTCGAATCGAAAGGTGTTCGTCGTCGGGATCGACGATGGCGGGATCAAGAACCTCACGCCCGACTCTGACAGTTCTTTCGGCGTGTGTGTTCAGTCCGACGATCTGCGTGGTTCAGGTCATCGTGCGCTTTCTTGGTCTCCTGGCGAAGGAATTCTGTGCAGTTTCCCCGATGGCGGATCGGTGCGGGTTGCCTGGTTGCGCGCTTTTGACCAGACAGCGAGCACTGGCGACCTCGAGGTCGTCATCGATGGCGATGTCGCGATTTTGTCCTTCGCTGTAGCGAAGGACTCCGGCCAGATTGCCTACATCTCGAGTGATCCCACCGAGCCGGGGGAGTTGTACATCTGCGATATAACGGGGCACCAACGTCGTCGCCTAACGGAACGCAATGCGTTGTGGCTCCAGGAGGTTGATCTTGGCCAGGTCCAGATGCACACAGTTCAGGCCAGCGATGGGCAGCCGGTGCAGATGTGGGTGCTTTCGCCACCTGGCTCGGCTCAGACCCCCAGGCCAGTCGTTCTGAATGTGCACGGTGGCCCTCATTGGCCGACTGGTTGGCGCTTTTCCTTTGAGGGGCAGCGTCTCGCGTCGCAGGGGTACGTGGTCGCTGTGGCTAATCCTCGTGGTAGCCAGGGCTATGGTGAGGCGTATTCCGCTGCCATCGTTGGTGATTGGGGCTCGCGCGATTATCTTGACCTGCTCGAGGTCGCCGATCATCTTGCGGCCCAAGCGGAAATCGATGGTGAGCGCATTGTGTTGTCAGGTGTCAGTTATGGCGGCTATCTGACCTGCTGGGCGATTGGGCACACGGATAGATTTTCTGCGGCGATCGCAGAGAACTCAGTGATCGAGCTGGCCAGTTGCGCACTGACTACCGCAGACGCTGGCGCGTTTTTGGCGCAAGACCTCGGAGCTCCGCCGTGGGTGGATCCCCAGTTGTACCAGCGGCTTTCCCCGCTGACTTACGCAGCCGATATCCGTACACCGCTGCTGCTGATTCACGCAGAGGATGACCACAACTGCCCGATCAATCAGAGTGAGCAGCTCTATGCGGCACTGCGGAACCAAGGCCACGATGTTGCTTTCCTCCGTGTGCCAGGTGAGGGCCATCTGATGGTGATCAACGGCACTCTTGACCACCGGCGCCAGCGTTGGGCCGTGATCGACACGTTCTTGCGCGAGCACCTCACGTCGCAGTATCCGCTACCAGAGATGATTGAGAGTCAGTGATGTTCACCGTCTTCCAAGTTGATAGGGACGACAGTCTCGAGCCTTTCGCATACGAAAGGGCACGCCTTGCAGATGCAGGGGGAGAGTTAGTCGTCGGTGGCTGCACCACCGAGGAAGAGCTCATCGAGATGGCTAAGGGCGCGCGAGTGCTGTGGCTCGCTTGGAAGCCTGGTGTCACCAAGACTGTCCTTGCTGCCCTGCCAACTGTCGAACTAGTTGTGCGCTGGGGTGTCGGATTCGAGCAGATCGATGTCGCAGCGGCAACCGAGATGGGCGTGGCTGTTGCCAATGCCCCCAGCTATGGCACGCATGATGTCGCTGAGCATGTGATCGCACTTCTCATGGCGGGGTCGCGCCGAATCCCTTGGTATCAGCAGCAAATGATCGAGGGTGCATGGCCTCCTGCCATGCCAGGAACCATGCATCGGGTCTCCGGACGTCAGATCGGGATCATCGGAGTCGGTCGAATTGGAGCTGGTGTTGCGCAGCGCGCAGCGGGGCTTGGTCTTGACGTGGTGGGCTACGACGAAGCGCTGACCCCAGAGGAAATCACGAGTAGGGGAGCGCGCCCCGTGAGCCTCGAGCAGTTGCTACGCACGTCCGACTTTGTGTCGCTTCACGTACCCCTGAACGCGAGCACTGGCCACCTCATCGGTGCAGCTCAGGTTGCGCAAATGAAGCCTGGCGCCGCGCTGATCAATGCCAGCCGCGGCAAGGTCGTCGACACCGATGCGGTGATCGAGGCTCTCAACAATGGTCACTTGGCCTGGGCCGGTCTCGATGTATTCGAGCAGGAACCGCTACCTGCCGATGCAACAATCCGGGCTACGCGCAACGTCATCATGACTCCGCACGTTGCCGGGTATTCAGACGAGTCCTGGCAGGACCTGCGGAGCGAGATGGTGCGGACAACTCTGGACTGGGTGAACTCCGGTTGGGCGTCTACCATCGTCAACCCTGATGTTCGGTCGCACCTGCGCGTAGCGCAGGGCAACTGAGGGCCAGCTAGGTGTCCTCGCGAATTGCACGCACCGAAGTCCTTACCCTGCAGCACCCTGTTGTAACGCCCAGGGGCCCCGCCGCGGTCACGTACTCGAGTCGAGAGTGCGTGATCGTGCGGCTGGAGGATGCGGACGGGGTCGTTGGGTGGGGTGAGACCTACACCGGTCCCGGACTAGCGGCAGTCGCATCAGCGCTCGGCGAGCAGTTGCACGGTGAGGTGCCATCGCAGGCTCGCAAGTTGCTGCATCACATGTTGGCATCAGGCGCCGACACCATGGCCATCAGCGCATGGTCAATCGCATTGGATGACCTGCGCGGTCGTCAACTCGGGCTGTCGGTAGCGGATCTCTACGGAGGTCGTCTGCGCGATTCCATCCGTGCCTATGCATCCAGTGGCGGCTACCAAAATGACGCAGGTCCGGAAACCACGTGGTCTGATGACGTCAGCAGCGCGATCGCGGATGGCTTCACCGCCGTCAAGATTCGCATCGGTCGATTCGCGCCTCGGCGTGAGGCCCCGCTCCTGGAGAACCTGCGAGCACTGACTGATGCCGACGTCGAGCTGATGGTCGATGCGAACGGTGCCTACTCGGTACCGCAGGCGATTGAGGTCGGCCGAGTGCTTGAGGCTAACGGCTACCGTTGGTTCGAGGAGCCGCTGATCCGATTCCGCGACGGATTGAGTTACCCCGGCTATGAGCATCTCTCGTCGCTGGATATCCCTATCGCTGCGGGAGAGGGGTTGCCGAACCGAGGAGCATTCGCCCAGTTCGTCACCAGAGGCGCAGCCGACATCATCCAACCCGATATCGCCATCTGTGGGGGTATCGGTGAAGGCGTGTTCATCGCTGAGTTCGCGGCCTTGCATGGGAAGCCAACTGTTCCGCATGCATGGGGTGGAGCGATTCTGCTGGCCGCCACCGTCCAGTTCGCAAGCCTGATCCCTGAGCCGTCGGAGTTGCCCGGGCTCACCAGCCCGCTGCTCGAATTTGACCGCTTCGAAAACCGCATGCGCACTGAGATCACCCGTACCCCGCTGGCGCTCGAAGACGGCCACGTGCGGGTTCCCGTCACTCCCGGTCTGGGCATCGAGATCGATGAAGACGCGCTTCGAGCGTTGTCGGTTCGGCTAACGGACTAATGGGGATGCATCCTTCGGCAGTTGGCCTCTTCTCTCCGGTGGGCCCGACGTACGTCGACTCCGCGAGTTATGGACTACCGCCAAACTCGACGGTGCAGGTGATGCAGGAAGCACTTACGGATTGGCAAGAAGGGACAGCAAACTGGATAGCGGACTGGGATCCCGCAGGTGACAGGTGCCGGCCCCTTGCGGCTGATCTTCTCGGCTCGGGCACTGATCAGATTGCATTGCTTCCGGCGGTCTCAGTGGGCGTAGGCGTGGCCCTATCCGCGCTTGAGGACGGGGTCGAGATATTGATCCCCGACGACGAGTTCGCCTCAATGACTCTGCCGGTGGTGGTAGCCGCCGAACGTCATCGCCATACGGTTCGGCGAGTGCCGTTCGATCGACTCGCCGAGTCGGTTTCCGCTGACACTGCTCTTGTGCTCACCAGTCACGTGCGGTCCAACGATGGACGAGTGCAGGACCTTAGATCGGTAGCAGCCTCTGCAAAGGCAGTAGGCGCAAGGGTTTTAGTCGATGCCACCCATTCGGCGGGGGTGCTACCCATTGATACGAACGAGATCGGGATCGACGTAGTTGTCGCGGCCGCGTACAAGCACCTGCTTTGCCCTAGGGGTGTGGCGTTCATGGGTGTGAGTCGTGACCTGCTCTCAACCATGTCGCCACTAGTCGCTTCTTGGCGGTCAGCGCGGGAGCCCTATTCCTATTACTACGGCGGTGATCTCGGTGTGCTCGCGCCAGATGCTGCCAAGTTCGACGTTTCCCTTGCCTGGCATGCCTGGGTCGGTGCCGAGAGATCCTTGGAGTTCCTTGGGTCGGTGCCGGTAACTGAGCGCGCGAGTTGGTGTGTCGGGTTGGCCGATCAACTTGCTGCTCAACTCGATGTGCCTGCCACGGGCTCGTCGATCCTTACAGTGACCGTCGCACGACCAGATGAAGCGCGCCAAGAACTCGCACGACGACGAATTGTCACGTCGGGCAAAGGTCCGAACATCCGCATCTCGTTCCACCTCTACAACGAGGCAAGCGAGGCGGACCTCGTGGCTGAAGCACTGAAGCCATTCCTTGTGCGCTAGGAAAGTACATCCATGGAGGAAGCCACATGACTGAATCTCGAATCGCCCCAGGCACTTTGCGGATGTTCCAGGAGTATCACTGGCTCATGCTCAGGGTGTTCTACGACGCAAGTCAGCAGACCTTTGGCGACGCTGGAGTTGAGGCAGTCCGCCGGGGTGCTCATGCGGCCGGCTATTACCGTGGCGCTCGGATGAGAGACCGCGCCACATCGTTTGTCCATCCGCGGAATGCTCTGTCGTTGGTTGAGCAATGGGACACAGGCGAGTGGGAGTTGGCCTTCGCTGACAGTGAGATCAGAGTCGAAGGTACGACGTCGGACCTGATCTTGGAGTTGGATCACGCGCCCGGTCACGCTTACTTCATCGACCTTGGTCTCTCGCCGGCGATGTTGGACATCTACTGGCCGGCGCTACTCGCTGGGATCGCGCAAGGCTATGGGTCCAACTGCCAGGCGAGTGTTGTCGATGATGTGCCAGGGAAGTGGCGAGTGCGCATCGTCCTTGATGACGGAGCTGCCAAGCCGGCGCAGTTGGTGCTGGGCGCTGTTATGGGGGATGAGTTGTCACTGCTTGAGATGTCGCGTCGAACCTCGGGCCTGATTGCAGCTCTGCAGATGTATGTCAGTCGCGAACTTGTGCGTGATTTTGACGCCGAAGGCGAGCAAGTGATCCGTGAGGCATCGTATGAGTTTGGCGCGCTGCGCGGTTCGGTGATCCGGGAGAAGCATCTTCGCGAAGGCGTGCCGATTACTCTCGCGAACTTTGCGAGCAAGTCAGGTTTGCAAGAGCGTGATCCGTCGGAAGCTGTTTTTGTTTTCAGCGACCGCCAGCATGTGAGCGAGGGCGCGTACTACCTAGATTGCACCTTCTGCCCGCTGCAAGAGGTATGGGCTCATGAAGGCGCAGAGGGCTTGCGGCTCGGCTATCTCTTTGATGCCTCGAATCACCGGGGGCTTTTCCAGTCCTACCACCCAGAGACTGTGGTGCGTTGGGACAGCGTGAAGACTCGAGGCGACAGCGTCTGTCGGTTCAGGTTCACTGTGCCATCGCTACTGACATCTGATGACCCGTCTCCGGAGGAGTTCGACGCGATCAGATAAGACGTTCACCGGCAATTGCTGCAGCCATGTGAGCTGGAGTGAGATTGCCCCCGCTGATGACTAGCACGACGGTCTGCCCTGCCAACTCTGCCCTGATGGAGGCGGCGCCCGCGAGACTTGCAGCACCGGCCGGTTCAGCAACCAAGTGCTGTAATTCAAGCAGGGTGTGACAGGCGCGTAGAAGGACCTCGTCGTCGACCAGGAGCACGTCGTCGACCAGGGCTAGGACGCGCTCCAACGCCAGCTCAGCGGGAACACGACACTCGAGCCCGTCTGCCAGGCTGTGGGCAGGTAGTTCGACGGCAGTTTTGCGCGCGAAACTCTCTGCCATCGCTGGTGATTGTGATGACTGAACCGCCGTGATTCGTGCGAGTGGATGTATCGCCTTGAGTGCAGTGGCGCACCCTCCGGCGAGGTTTCCACTACCCATTGGGATCAGTACTCGGTCAATCGATGCGAAAGCTTCCGCAATCTCTAGCCCAACTGTGCCAGCGCCTTCCATGACGTCTGGGTCCTCGCCATCATCGACGAAGTACGCGCCCCGATCTGCGGCGAAGATAAGTGCCTGCGCCTTAGCGAAGTCAAGGTCATGTCCAACTTTGTGAACGCTAGCCCCGAGTGATTCGATCATGGCGAGTTTGACTGGATTGGGGTCAGCGGGCATGAAGACGTGGCATGGGATCCCGCGCTGCTGCGACGCCAAAGCCACGCCCTGCCCGTGGTTTCCCGTTGATGACGTGACGATTTCGGTAACGCCGCGTCCGCTGATTGCACGCGTTATTGCGACCGTGGCACCGCGAGACTTGAACGATGCGATGGTGTTGGTCGACTCGACCTTGAGCCATACGTCGGCATCGAGCGCCTTTGAGAGGTGCACTGATCGCATCAGCGGCGTACTTGCAAAAGGTGGGGCAAGTAGCGTCGCGGCATCGCGAATCCCAGCCAATGTGGGAATTCGGACCTTGCTCATGGGCCGAGCCGTTCCTCGGTGTCGCCATTGAAGAAGTGGCTCCGGCTGATGGTGAGTTGGAGCCAGACGCTGTCGCCGAGGTGAATGTCTGCTTGTGGCGAGATTCGCGCGACTACCGACTGGCTACCGATCCGGAGTTCGACGAAAGTGTCAGAACCCATGGGCTCGATCAGGATCACGCTCGCCTTGCACACGCTCACGCCGGTGGTCGGGCTTGGCTCTTCACCAAGTGAGACTCTGACGTCTTCGGCCCTAGCGCCGAGGACGATTGCGGTTCCAGACTGGGCGGATCCAAGCCCGATTGCGTTGGCGTCACCTAGCGCTAGATCAAACGCTTCGGTATGCAACGTGGCGCTGTCGCCGGACTTTACGAGGGTGCCACGCACCAGACTCATCTGTGGGCTGCCGACGAAGGTTGCCACATACAAGTTTGCGGGGCGGCTGTAGATGTCCTGCTGGGTACCGAATTGGATGACCTTGCCATCCTTCATGACCGCGATGCGATCCGAGAGGCTCATCGCCTCTTCTTGGTCGTGGGTCACAAAGACGGTCGTGGTCCCGAGGCGAAGGTGTAGGTGCTTAATCTCGGTGCGCATACGAGCTCGAAGGGCTGCGTCAAGATTGGAGAACGGCTCGTCGAGTAGGAAGACCCGCGGCTGCTTGACCAGGGCGCGACCCAAGCCCACGCGCTGCTGCTGCCCGCCTGAGAGTTGAGAGGGCCGCCTGTCCAAGAGGTGGCTGAGGTCCAATAGTGCGGCAACGTCATTGACGCGCTGGGTGATTTCTGCGGCAGGCCGGCGGCGCAATTTGAGGCCGAAGGCGATGTTCTCCGCCACTGACATGTGGGGATAGAGGGCGTAGGACTGGAAGACCATCGCCATCTCGCGCTCATTCGGCGGCAGGTCTGTGATGTCGTCGTCGCCGAGGAAGATCCGCCCGCCGTTAGGACGATCAAGCCCAGCGATCAGGGCGAGCGTGGTGCTCTTGCCGCATCCTGATGCACCGAGCAAGGTGAGAAAGGTTCCTGCAGGGATCTCTAGGTTGAGGTCGTCAACCGCCTTTACCGGGCCGTAGTAACGGCTGAGGTTTTCGATGCGAACCGATGCGCCGGTGCGGAGTTGCTCGGGCTGCTCTGCAGTCTCGAGTACGGGTTGGGTGGTGCTCATCGTGTTGCCCTTACGACCCGGTTGGAGAGTTCTCCAAGGCTTTCAATCGAGGTCTTCACGTGGTCACCTTCCGATAGGAACTGTTGCGGTGTCATCCCGATGCCGGTACCTGCAGGAGTGCCCGTCAAGATCACGTCGCCGGCCTCAAGGGTTGAGATCCGGCTGCACAGGCTGACGATTCTTCGAACGTCTGCGACGAGATCTGACGTAGTGCCGTTCTGCCGCATCTCTCCGTTGACCGTGAGCTGGATCGCAAGCCCCGATGCGTCACCTACTTCATCAACGGTGGTGATCCACGGGCCGAGAGGGCAGAAGGAGGTGAACGATTTTGCCCGTACCCATTGGCCATCGCGGGCCTGGATGTCGCGCGCGCTCACGTCGTTTGCCACCAGATACCCGCCGACGAAGTCGAGGGCTTCGGACTCCGAAACTTGTGATGCAGGTCGAGCAATCACCACTGCGAGCTCGGCCTCCCAATCAACTTTGGTCGCCTCGGGTGGCAGGAGGATGACGTCATTCGGCCCGGTGATCGAACTAGGAAACTTGGCGAAGACGAGGGGCTCTTCAGGCAGTGCCAAGCCTGATTCACGAGCATGCTCGCCGTAGTTCAGGCCGATGCAGACGATCTTCGAGGGATTGAGAACCGGTGAAAGGAGTCGAACGTCGACCAGCGGTACAGGGGCGGCCGATGCCTCGAGCAGGCTTTCTAAGGTGGGTTTGCCCGACTCCATCGCGGCTTTGAGCGAAGGTGCCCCGGACGCGACTGGACGTACCTCATCGCCCTCCACGAAGCCCCAGGTGGTGAGGGGTCCGTGCGTGAATCGTGCGAGCCGCATAAAGAATCTCCTACTGAAAATGTGATCAAGGATCACAGTAGCGTGGTGTGAGGGCGAGGGGAAGGTCTGCGTTCGGGACGGTTGCCGGGTAGCTGCCTTGCTTGCGGACTTCCGTGGCGAGAGCGCATCTATGCCCCGTTACCTAAGCGATAGCGCAGCCAAGGCAGAGTTGACGATCACCTCTGGCACGAGACCGTGAATCTCATACAAGTCAGCAAGGGAGCCACTTTGGCCAAAGGAGTCAACCCCGAGGCTGATGGTCGGCACGCCGAGCGCTGCTCCGAGCCAAGCCATGGCGTGTGAAGACGCGTCGTGGACCGTAACTAGGGGCGCTCCCGCCGCGAAGGTCGATCGCAATGTCCCAGGGATACTTGGAACTTTGGCCTCATGTACCGCGACGGCAGTCGCCAACCGCCACGAGCGGTAGAGCCGATCCAGCGAGGTAACGTCCACAACGTGGGCCGCAATCCCTTCGTCAGCAAGGATTTTCGCGGCCGCCAACAACTCGGGCAGGATCGCGCCACTACCAGCAAGGTTGACGGTTGGCGCACCGGTACTGCTGAGGCCCGAGGCATCCACGAGCCGATACGCGCCAGCCAGCACATGCCTGCGTAATAGCGCTTCGCCAAGACGGGTCATGGCCTCATCGAATGGGCTCTGATCGATCGGCCTCGTGCTGAGCCGAAAGTAGTACGCGCCATCTTCATGTCCGGCCCCGCCAGCTGGGGCAGCGACGATGTGGCTCATTGCGTCGCACACGAGCCAATCAAGTGCGCCCGCGTAGGCGGGCTCGATGAGTGTGCAGCCAGGAAGTTCGAGACCGACCGAGGGAGTCATGGTGGATTGGTGCGCGCCACCTTCGGGGGCAAGTGTGACTCCAGACGGCGTTCCAGCAACTATGAACCGCGCGCCCGAGTAGACCGAGTAGATGAAGGCGTCGAGGCCGCGTAGCACGAAGGGGTCGTAGACCGTGCCGACTGCGACCAGAGGCTGGTCGGACAGATCCCAACTCAGCCCGAGTTGCCCCAGAAGTAGGAACAGGTTCATCTCGCTGATTCCCAGCTCGATGTGCTGGCCCTGTGGCCCCTCCTCCCATCGCAGCGCGCTGGTGCCACTCCAGTTGCGTTGTTCGGTTGGCCGAAAGACACCGGTGCGATTGAGAAATCCGGCGAGGTTCGTCGATGTTGCTACGTCTGGTGCTGTCGACACCATGAGTGCACGCAGCTGTTCATCGCGAGATAGGTCGACGAGTACCCGTCCGAACGCCTCTTGCGTGGCCACTGGCTTGGTGGGACGAAGCCCGGTCTGGCTCGGCACTTCGATTCGACTCTGCGGGCGTCGGGGCCTCCGGGTTAGGTGCCTTCCTCGCTCATCGGCCAGTTTGCCCGCGGCTGAGCCAGCTGGAAAGCGGTCCCATTCGGTGTGTTTGGAGAGCCCAAGCCCGGCCCGCATCGCATCGATCTGCTCGGTTGACATGAGCGCCGAGTGGTTACGCGGATTGCCAGCCAGGGGTAGCGACCAGCCTTTGATGGTGTACGCGAACACAACGCTCGGGCGGTCTGTCTGGGCATCGCATGCTTGGTAGGCAGCGAGCATGGAGGCCAAGTCGTGTCCCCCAAGGTCGGTGACCAACGCGCGCAGACTTTCGTCGTCATAGCTTTGGCAGAACTCCGCAACGCCCGGTAGCGCGCCGTCTAGGAAGCGCTCCCGCACCTCTGCGGGCGCAAGTGCAAACAGCGACTGGTACTGCTCGTTGGGCATTGAGTCGAGCCAAGCCTGCAGATGGTGACCACCTGGGAGACCGAATGCAGCGGTGAGGGCCACTCCGTACTTAACGATGACCACGTGCCAGCCTGCGGCCTCGAACTGCTTGGTCCATTGGCCGATGCGGATTCCGGGGATGACCCGATCGAGGGACTGCCGATTGAAATCGACTACCCACATGACGTTGCCAAGGCCCTCTGTCGCTGGATCTGAGATGGCCTCCCAGATGTTGCCCTCATCAAGCTCGGCGTCACCTAGCAGCGCAATGAACCGGCTCGCCGGGCGTGCGTCGAAATGGGAGTCCACGTATCGACGGGTAGCCGCTGCAAACAGTGGCGCGGCCGCCCCGAGACCCACTGAGCCAGTCGAGAAATCGACCCGATCGGGGTCCTTGGTTCGACTGGGATACGCCTGTAGGCCACCCTTCGCGCGCAGTGTTGTCAGGTAGCGAGGGTCGAGGAATCCGAGTAGGTATTGGATGGCATGGAATGCGGGGGATGCGTGCGGCTTGACGCTCACCAAATCAGGTTCATCGAGGTGCGCGAACCAGAGCGCGGTCATCGCCGTCACCAGACTTGCACTTGATGCTTGGTGACCACCGACCTTGATTCCATCAGATGAGGGTCGGTCGTGATTGGCCGAGTCGACCATGCGCGCAGCCAGCCAGAGCACCCGATGTTGGATCTCGTCGAGAACCTCGAGTTGGTCCGGGGACGGGTCGATGCCGAACCCGTTTAAGGGCGCTGCGGTGTCGATCGCCATATCGCCTCCAACGTGTAATTTGAGATCAAAGATCACATTAGTGCCTGAGGTGCCGCAGGTCGAGATGCAATATCTCCCATGTCCAGGGGGTTGCTTACTCCGACTCTGAACGTCGGCACCCACATCGCGGATCACAAGATCGTTAGAGGCGGACCGCCATGACCTAGTGCTTGAGGCCTACCAGGTGGGTGGTTGGGGTGGTTGCATCTGCCAGTAGCCGTGTTCGTGGGGTTGTACTCCGGGGCGTGGGGTGATCTCCCAGTGTTCGTGATGAACGGCGAAATGATGTCGGCCGCATAGGAGTGCGAGGTTGTCTAGGGACGTGAAACCGCCTGTGGCCCAGTGGATGACGTGGTGGGCTTGGGTGTGTTTACCTCGTCTGTCGCAGCCGGGTGCGATGCAGGTGTGGTCGCGTTTGGTGACTCGTCGTCGTAGCCCGGGTGGGACTATTCGTTCGGATCGTCCGTAGTCGAGGATCTCGCTTGGCGCTGCGAGGATCCGCGCGATTGCTTGATCTTTGTGTGGGTGGTGTGTGCCGGTGGTGGTGATGCGTCGTACGTCGGAGTCGCAGGTGATCATCTGCGCGGTCTCGATGTTGATGGGTGTGGGTTCGACGCTGCCGCTACCGGGGGTGAGTTCACCTGTGCCGATGCCGGCTGCGAGTTCGGCGAGGGTGATGATGAGTTCGACGTGGGGTCGTTCACCACCGATGGTGCCTGCGTGTCCACCCTCAAGGAGTTCGTGGGCGATCTCGCTGAGGATGAGCGCGTTCTGGTGGTTGATCCGCCGAGCCGCGTCCGCATCGTCGTAGGGCAGATCCTCGCTGGGTGCTGCGTCGCTGGCATCGCTCGCACTGCCGTGTTCAGCACTGCCGTGTTCAGCACTGTCGTGTTGGTCGTGGTGTTGGCCGGTGTGGTACTTGGTGTTTCGTCGTCCGTCCAGGACGGTGGCTAGTGCGGCGCCGGTGAGGTGGTCGAGCCAACCAGCGAGTAGCCATCCGTCTGCGACGGGGGTGAGGCGGCACCATTGTTTCCCGTTGGCTTCCACTGCTGCTGCTCGAGCCCCGTCAGGATCAACGGCAGACCTGATTCGTTTGAGCGCCGCGGTGGTGTATTCGACGTTGTAGTCGGTGGAGATGTGCAGGAGCACGGCTTCAGATTCGCTGCGGGCTTGGTTCTGCAGTGCGGGCTCAACTGCTGTGACGATCTTGG
>Ga0194035_1000504_pt1 | contig 22320 bp, 26 predicted proteins | sample JunL2320m_MetaG_FD_148680 | JGI IMG/M metagenome (GOLD analysis project Ga0194035, IMG submission 148680) | Anoxic zone freshwater microbial communities from boreal shield lake in IISD Experimental Lakes Area, Ontario, Canada - Jun2016-L239-20m | ecosystem: Environmental > Aquatic > Freshwater >...
GAAGAATAAAGGGTGCCCCAAGAAAAATAAAATAATTTATTTAGAGAATAGTTACCACGGAGAGACTCTCGGTGCTTTATCTGTGACAGACATCAAACTTTTTCGAAAAAATTATGCCTCTTTGATTAAAAAAAATAATTCTATCAAGACGCCAGACTGGCGATATGCTGATAAAGGGGAAACAGCTGAATCTTATGCATTAAGATGTATTCAAGATTTAGAAATATACCTACAAGATAATCATCAACACATTGCAGCCTTTATTTTAGAGCCACTTGTGCAATGTGCAACAGGTATGGGGATGTATCATGCATCTTATTTAGTGAAAGCTAGAGAGCTGTGTACGAAATATCAAATTCATCTTATTGACGATGAGATTGCAGTTGGTTTCGGAAGAACAGGAAAAATGTTTGCATTTGAACATGCACAAATAAAACCTGATTTTATTTGTCTCTCAAAAGGATTAACAGGCGGCTATCTTCCTTTGTCATCTGTATTAACGACTGATGACATCTATATGGCATTTTATGAAGATAAGATAGAAAAAGGATTTCTTCATTCGCATAGTTATACGGGTAATCCGCTCGCTTGTAGTGCAGCATTAGGTACATTAAGTTACTTTGAAAATCATGACGTGATTAATCAAAACAATAAAACTTCAGCCTACTTATCGGAACGCATAAAGACACTTGCAACATTGCCTATTTCTAACCTAAGAAATATAGGCATGATATGGGCATTTGAGCTCGAAGAGGCCTCAAAAAAGACAATAAAAAAAATAACTATGAAAGCCATTGAGAATGGTCTTTTCATAAGGCCAATAGGAAATACCATTTACTTTATGCCGCCCTATGTTATTAATCATGACGAAATAGATTTTATGATTGATACAACTTTAGAAGCAATTCAGTCATTCGTATAAATATGCGAATACTCCTTCTCATATATGTCTTATGGACGCATGCTGTATTAGCGGATACTGATGCCATTAATAAAATACTCAATCGCTCTGAGCTTTCAAAAGAAAACTACTCCCTTTATATTAAAAATATCTCGAAGCAAAATAAAGTGTTTAGTTATAACGAACAAAAACCATTCAATCCGGCTTCCGTGATGAAGCTCGTCACGACTTACGCTGGGCTCCAACTTTTAGGTCCAGAGTTCCAATGGAAGACGAGGGTGCTTTATAAGGGCACCATAAAAAATAAGCACCTTTATGGCGACCTTATTATTAAAGGATATGGCGATCCGACGCTTACTTATGCAGATCTTTCAGAAGTTATCGAGAAAGTTCAACAGCAGGGCATTTCGCACATTCATGGCAATGTTATTTTTGATGAAAGCTTCTTCGGGGAATTGCAAAATCAAGATATTATTGACGATAAAAAATATCGAGCCTATAACGTCAATCCAAAATCTTTTGTCGTGAATGAGAATACAATTAATTTTAATTTTTCAATCAAAAATGAAAATATTAATATACAAGCCTTCCCTGAAATTAATACGCTTAAAATTCTTAATCATTTAAAACTTACGGATCAGGGTTGTAATGACTGGAAAGATAGTCTTAGATATGAGGTAGAGACGAAACTGAATGTGACGGAGATTAAATTTAACGGGCGCTTTGATAAGGCTTGTGAAAGTAAGGATATTGATTTGTCAGTGATGGGTATTGATCGCTTACCTATAGCCCTATTTGAAAAGCTTTGGAAACTCCATGGTGGAAGCATAGACGGTGAATTCAAAAACACCTACCAAAATATTACCAATACGCATACGTTCTATGAACACCAATCGAGGCCGTTAAGTCTTGTTGTGAGAGATATTAATAAATATAGCCAAAATTTAATTGCCAGGAATTTATTGCTCACCATTCTTGCAGAAAATAATGGTAATCCCATCACCGAAAATGAGGCGGGAAGATTTATTAAAGAGTCTTTAATGAAAGGTAAAGTTAAGCTTGATTCTCTTGAGATGGATAACGGCGCTGGACTATCAAGAAATGCAAAAGTGAACTCTGAGAATCTAGGCTTTTTATTAGAAAAAGCCTACACCGATATTTATATGCCTGAATTTATAGCTTCGCTCCCTAATCTTGGCATAGATGGTACCTTGAAGAGTAGAGGAAAAAAATTATCTGTTGCAAAGCATGCTTATTTGAAAACAGGTAGTATTCAAAATGTCAGCGCTATTGCAGGATATATTTTTGATAAAAATAATGATGTGAAAGTTTTTGTATTTATAGCCAATGATCCTAAGGCAAACGAATCATCTAAAATACAAGACGAGCTGATTGAATGGACTTATCTTAATTAAACTTAAGGAATGTTAATATGCGATATATGAATGCGATTAAATTTATCTTAGTTTTTGGTATTATTTTATTTAATATTGATTTGGCTTTTGCTGAATCAAAAATCTCACAAAAGGAAATGAAATTGGAAAAAAATATCACTACATTAGTCATTCAAGATACCGCCCTAGGAAATGGACGACAAGCTGAAAAGGGCCTTGCAGTTACTGTTCATTACACTGGCTGGTTATACGATCCTAATCAAAAGGATGGTAAGGGCAAAAAATTTGATAGTTCACTAGATCGCAATGATCCTTTCGTTTTTAATTTAGGTGGTGGTCAGGTAATTCGAGGCTGGGATGATGGTGTGGATGGCATGAAAATTCATGGCAAAAGAACTCTAATTATTCCTCCAGATATGGGCTATGGCTCGAGAGGAGCGGGCGGAGTGATTCCACCAAATGCCACTTTGATTTTTGATGTTGAGTTGCTCGGAGTTAAATAATGAAAGCTCGGGTTAAGTGGGTTGAGAATGTATGTTTCATAGGTGAGTCCGAGTCAAATCATTCAGTGATTTTAGACGGGCCCGAAGAGTTAGGTGGCAGAAAATTAGGTATGCGACCCATGGAAATGCTACTTATTGGCATGGGAGGTTGCACATCATTTGATGTGGTCACCATTCTTAAGAAATCAAGACAAGCTATTAGCGATTGTTATGCTGAAATGGAAGCTACAAGAGCTGAGACAGTGCCAAAAGTATTCACGAAGATCCACATTCATTTTGTGCTAAAAGGTAAGGACTTAGATAAAGATCAGGTAGAGCGTGCGATTAACTTATCTGCTGAAAAATATTGCTCAGCTTCGATCATGTTATCTAAGGCAGTTGAAATTACGCACGATTTTGAAATTAAGGAAGATGCTTAAGCAGTAATTAATGCTTAATAATTTTTAAATCAAGAGGCTCTTCATTTTCCATGACGGAAAGGAGGCGATCAATATTTGGATGTTTACCTGGATTTTTTTGTGCATCCTCAGTATGTTCTGAATACAAATCTAGACCTTCAATCGCAGCGTCTAGGGTAATTGAACCAAATAGCTTCCAAAGATGTTGGTAGACCTTAATAGAACCTTGGCTTCCAGGCTTATTCTCGATAGAACCCATTAACGCATTGTTTTTATAAATCTCGATACGATCGATATGATCTGAATTATCGAGCGTTAATAGAATTTCATTAAATTTTTGCATCGATTAAATTTTTGCAGAGAGTGTAGTCATAACTTTTGATGTTAATGACATTGCTTTTTTGACTTGATGGGATAATTCGATACCGCCTAATTCCTTTGCTTTGGTTGCATGTTGTTCTTCATCATTTGCCATCACTTCTAAAATTTTATTAGTTTTTAGATCTTTTTTTGATATTTTATTTAAGTGACTTGTTAAATGTTGTGTCACTTGATGTTCTGTTTCAGCTAAAAATCCTAAGTTATATTTTTCACCTAATACGCTTGCAAAAGAGCCCATTAAAAACGATCCTGTATACCAAATAGGATTAAGAAGACTTGTTTTGCCACCCAGTTCATGAATTCTAGTATTACACCAATCCAGATGATCAATTTCTTCCTTGGAAGCTTTTTTTAAAGATTCTGCTCCTTCACCATGCGGATTGAAAAGAAGTTGTCCGCTATATAAAGCTTGTGCGCATACCTCACCCGAGTGATTGACTCGCATCAATTCAATGGTGCGTTTTTTTTCGTCTGGAGTTAATTCGGTATCTTCAATGTGAAGATCAGGTCTTGGTCTAGAGCCCTTCGGTTTAGAGAATAAAACCTTCAGGCCCTTATCAAATTCAATGATGAGATCATCAATCATTTGTTTTGAATAATTTGTAGACCTTTAAGGATATTCATTGCTTCCTGGAATTGCTTATCTGCTTTACTTGTAGGCTCAATCGGGCCTGATGGCGTATCGGAAGTTTTCTTTTTCTCTTCTTCAGGTTTTTTGACTGGTGGGGCTACAGGCTTAGTATCTTTATCTTTAGGCGCAGCACTCGTATTAGCATCTTTTGGATTTGAAAGATGGTTTGTAAGATCTGCTTCTTTAGTCATAAATGAAGGATCGCTTCCATCATCAACGATGATGTCAGGCACAATACCTTTGGCCTGAATAGATCTTCCGTTAGGCGTAAAGTATCTTGCTGTAGTCATCTTGATTGCCGTACCGTTATTCATAGGCAGGATACTTTGCACAGAGCCTTTACCAAAGCTTTGCATACCCACAATCAAAGCCCTCTTGTGATCCTGGAGTGCGCCCGCCACAATTTCAGATGCGGATGCGGAACCGTTATTCACTAGAACTGCCATAGGTGTTGTTCTAATATCTTTCGGAAGATCTTTCAGGTAATCGTCTTTACCGCCACCTTTAAGATAATCCCCTGGTACAGCTGTTAAGTGCATTTTTGAATCTGGCGCACGACCTTCGGTATAAACAACTAAATCACCTTCAGGCAAGAATGCTGCAGATACACCGACAGCGGCATTTAATAAGCCACCTGGATTATTTCTGAGATCAAGCAATATGCCTTTGAATGGCACTTTGTTTTCCTGACGAAGATTTTTTAAGAGCTTCGCTAAATCTTCACCTGTATGTTCTTGGAATTGTGCTACGCGAACATAAGCGTAATTAGGTTCAACAAGTTTTCCTTTAACACTTTGTGATTTGACAATGGCGCGCACTAATTTAAAGATTAAAGGTTTAGTTTCGCCTTTTCTTAACACGGTGAGCACAATACTTGTGCCTGGTTTGCCACGCATTTTTTTAACAGAGTCATTAAGCGTTAAGCCTTTTGTGGAAGCATCATCTAATTTCATGATGAGGTCACCACTCTTTAAACCTGCCTTATAAGCTGGGCTATCTTCAATGGGAGATATGACTTTTACAAATCCATCTTCCATGCCCACTTCAATACCAAGGCCGCCAAACTCACCTTGTGTGGCTTGGTTTAAATCTTTAAAGTCATCCAAATTTAGGAAAGAGGAATGAGGATCAAGGCCAGTTAGCATCCCATTGAGCGCTTCATTAATCAGTTTTTTATCTTCAACAGGCTCGACATAGTCAGATTTAATTTTGCCAAAAACTTCAGCAAAAGTTCTAAGCTCATCAATAGGTAAATTATTTTTTTCAGCTTTATCCGCAAAAACGGGTAAATTTAAACTGATCAGTACACCAATAATAGCGCCGCAGGCTATAAGGGTAAATTTTTCTAATTTTGAGCGCATGAATGACTTTCGTAATAAGCTATTAAGCAGTAATCGTTAAATAATTAAACATTTTGTCTTTTTGTTTAACTTATATCAATAGGCTTTAATAAATATATTTTAAGAATAACTTTGAACTATGGGAACTAAATCTAAAACACATCAAATTGAAATTCAATTTTGTACACAATGTGGCTGGCTTCCTCGTGCTTCATGGATGATGCAAGAAATCCTAACTACTTTTCAGGATGAAATTTTATCTGTCACATTGACGCCTATGTCAGGTGGTATTTTTGAAATTTTCCTAGATAAAGAAAAGATCTATTCTAGATCAGAATTTGGCGGGTTTCTTGATATCAAGGATATTAAAAAGTTGATTAGAGATAAGATAAGCCCAGAGAGAAATCTGGGTCATACGGATGTTTAAAGCGTTTCTTCTGGCTCAACTCTTGTTGCGCCATTAAATCTTTTAAGCCAGTAGTTTTTTGTAAGACTTTCAACGCGAATCGTTTTGCCTGTGCGCGGCGCATGAATAAATTCATTATTTCCCACATAGATACCGACATGAGAGAACTTCGATTTTCGTGTGTTAAAGAATACAAGATCACCCGGTTGCAAGTCTTCAAATCTGATAGTTTCACCTATCTTACTGAGAGACCTGGCGCTTGGTGGAAGGCTTAAATTTAAAGCTTGTTCGAAGACATATTTTACGAATTGACTACAATCAAAACCTGTTTCTGGTTTTGAGCCACCCAACTTATATTTAATACCCGTGAGCTCATAGGCTTTATTAATGATGAGGCCAATATCACTTTTCCATTGCTGATCAGGTGTCGATGACACTTCGGAAGGAATAGCTGTATCTAGAGTGCTTAGATTTGATGAATCAGCTTCCGCCCAAGACGGGCTGGAAAATGCGAGAGCTAAAAAGATGAGTAAAGCTTTGAAATTCATAATTTGAAGTCGATTAAATTTTAGAGATCTTACCATTTATAGAGAGTTTGTGAAATCGGAGTTTCATCTGCATGAGATAATCCTATGATCATGAATGAACTATTTATAAAACAATTTTTTAGCGAAAAAGGTCAGCTTTCCAATAGTGTTGATGATTATCGCGTGAGACAAGAGCAGGTCGATATCTCAGTCTTAATTGATGAAGCCATTACACATAAAAAAAAATTAATTGTTGAAGCGGGTACAGGCATCGGTAAAACTTTTGCGTACCTTGTCCCTGCATTTCTCTCTGGCGGAAAAATTATCATTTCTACTGCGACTAAAAATCTTCAGGATCAATTATTCACTAAAGACATTCCTATGATTAGAGATGCATTAAAAGTCCCTGTGACTTTAGCCATGCTGAAAGGCCGATCAAATTATCTATGCCATTTGCGATTAGAAAACGCCATGATTGAGGGTGCTTTTATGACCAAAGAAGACGTCACCTATCTACATCTTGTTAACCAACATGCAAAACATAGTGAAGATGGCGATAGGGCGGAATTAGATACCATTCCAGAAAGCTCTTCTATATGGCCACAAGTGACCTCTACCAAGGAAAATTGTTTGGGTCAGGATTGCAGTTTTTATAAAGAGTGCTTTGTCATGAATGCAAGAAAAAAAGCATTAACCGCGGACGTGACAATTGTGAACCATCATTTATTTTTTGCCGATCTTAATATGAAAGAAGAAGGCATATCCGAACTTCTTCCAAAAGCTACGACAGTCATTTTTGATGAAGCGCACCAGATACCTGACATCGCTTCAATTTTTTTTGGAAAAAATATTTCAACAGGCCAGATCAGCGAGATTGTGCAAGATGGTTATCAGATTTATTTAAAACATATGAAAGATGTTTCAGATTTTGAACCGATTTTAAATGATCTCGAAAAAGCAAATAAAGATTTTAGACTGGTATTTCCAAGAGAATCCAATCGATATCCCTATCAAAAGATTGCTTCTTTTAATCGATTCGAATCTAACTATCAAGAGCTGAGTGAAAAACTCAAAAAAATAATTGAATTATTAGCGCTGCATAAAGATAGGGATACGGAGATCGAAAAGTATTTTGATAGGACCAATGAAATACTCTCAAGCTTTGCTGCTTGGTTCGAGGATAAAGATAACAACTCAATTAAATGGGTCGAGGTTTATTCGCAGTCCGTGCAACTTAATAATACGCCGTTATCGATTGCTGATATGTTTGCAAAACATATTAATAATGAATCCACTTCATGGATCTTTACATCAGCAACACTTGCTGTAAAAACTAATTTTGATCATTTCAAAAACCAACTAGGTTTAATGGATGCAGATTCAGTTTCTAAAGAGAGCCCATTTAATTACGCTGAAAAAGCTTTACTCTTTGTTCCCAAAACAATGCCGGAGGCCAATCACGAGAACTTTAATTTCGCGGTTGTGAATCAAATTTATCCTTTTATTAAAGCAAGCAAGGGTAGAGCATTTATCTTATGTACGACATTAAAATCGATGCGGGAAATATTTATACTCCTTCAAGACAAAATTGAAACAGATCAATTGGATTACCCAATCTACCTTCAAGGGGATGGCTCAAGAAATCATCTTTTAAATAAGTTTAGAGAACATGGTCACGCTATCCTTATAGGTTCCTTAAGTTTTTGGGAGGGCGTGGATGTAAAGGGCGACGCTTTGACATTGGTGGTAATAGATAAATTACCATTTTTTTCACCAGAGGATCCCGTCCTTGCTGCGAGAATTGATAAAATCAACCAAAGTGGCAAGAATGCTTTTATGGAATATCAACTGCCTAACGCAGTCATTACTTTAAAACAGGGCGCAGGTCGATTAATAAGGGATGAGTTTGATAAGGGTGTTCTTGTGATATGTGATACAAGGGTTATTGATAAAGCTTATGGAAAAAGAATGTGGCAGAGTTTACCCCCTTTTGCACGAACGCGAGACGATTTAGAAGTCATCCAGTTCCTAGAAAAAATTTAATTTATGAAAATTTTATCCTTAGATACCTCTACTGAATATATGTCTTTAGGCTTGAAGATTGATGAAGATTTTTATTCGATCAATATCAAAGCTGGGCAGACGCATTCAGAAATTATCTTGCCGGAAATAAAAAAATTATTAAGCGAACATCAATTAACGACAAAAGATCTTGACGCTATAGCATTTGGCAGAGGACCAGGTTCATTTACAGGTATAAGAATTGCCTGCGGTATCGCATATGGATTAGGTTATGGTGCGTCGATTCCAGTCATTGGTGTTAATAATCTTTTGGCGCTTGCTGATAGCTCGGGCAAAAATAAAGTGATTAGTAGTATTGATGCCAGAATGGGTGAAATATATTTAAGTGCTTATATAAAAGATAGTAAAACATTTTCAAAGCCCATCGCCGAAGGAGTTTATAAGCCCCATTCATTACCTCAGCTTATAGAATCAGGCTGGACCTTGATTGGCAATGCAATCGAAACATATGAAAATGAAATGAAAGATCATTTTGGCCAACAGATAGACGATCTTATAGACGGCCCATACGAAGTAGTCGAATCTATTTCAAAACTGGCAAAACCTTTTATTAAAAATAAAGTATTCGAGGTGATTAATGCCGAGCCTGTTTACTTAAGAAATAAAGTTGCCTTTACCACAGAAGAGCGAAAAGTATTTAATGCAATTCAGTAACTTTAAGGAGAGTGATTTAAGTACAATTGAATTGATTGAAAATGAAGCCCAAGCCTATCCTTGGACGCGAGGTAATTTTTTAGATTCAATAAAATCAAGCCAAACATGTTTAATGATGAAGCTCAATGAAGAAATCGTAGGCTTTACAGTCATGATGTTTGTATTAGACGAATGCCATCTGCTCAATATAAGTATCAAAAAAAGTATGCAAAAAAAAGGTTATGGGTCACATTTTCTCAAAGAAGTTATTCGACGGGCAAGGCTAGCTCATTCGAAAACAATCTATCTTGAAGTGAGGATATCTAATCATGCTGCCATTCATTTATATGACAAACATGGATTTAATGAAATGAGCATCAGAAAAGACTATTATCGTGCTAAAGAGGGGCGGGAAGATGCAGTGTTAATGGGGCTCGTAATTTAATGGATGCTTATCATAAAAAAAGAATCTTAAAAGAGCTTGAATTATTTCCTTTATGGAAGGAAAAAAACAAGCCCAGTAGCGAACTTCATTTAAAGCCTGTTGAGGCTGATTCATTTTTTGCATTCAAAATTAATTACACAGAAGGCTCCCTATTACTTTTGAGTCAAAATTTCGCATCGGGAACGGAAGAGGTTGCTCAAGACTTGTTTTTAAATATTGCAAAATTTATTTCAACGACGATAGGCATAAATACATTCCAAAAGAGTCATTTATTAATACTCACTAAAGATCAATTAAGTGAGCTTTGTTTAAATACTCCCCCCAGGCATGTGTTAGCTTTTGGATTAAATAATGATTTGTTTGAAGAATACAAAACAAATATTTTGATGAATAATGTCACTATGAACATTAAGCATACATTTGATATTAATCACTTGCTGCAAAACCCGAAAGATAAGAAATTGGTTTGGGAAAATATTTTAGATTTAATTAAAGCTTTTTAAATAAGAAAGAACATAAATGCTCGCATCAAAATTTTATATTTCAACCCTAAAAGAGGCGCCTTCAGACGCTGAGCTTATCAGTCATAAGCTTATGATTCGTGCAGGCTTTATTAAGCGCCTAGGCTCAGGCCTATATTCTTGGATGCCGCTCGGCTTAAAAGTATTAAGAAAAATTGAAGCTATTGTTAGAGCTGAAATGAATCAGGCTGGAGCAGTGGAGCTATTAATGCCAGCCATCCAACCATCAGAATTATGGGAAGAGACAGGCCGATGGGAGCTTTTCGGTCCACAGATGTTAAAGATTAAAGATCGCCATGACCGAAGTTTTTGTTTTGGACCGACACACGAAGAAGTCATCACAGATATCGCCAGAAAAGAAATTAATAGCTATAAGCAATTGCCTATTAATTTTTATCAGATTCAAATGAAATTTAGGGATGAGATAAGACCCCGTTTCGGGGTGATGCGAGCCCGCGAGTTTCTTATGAAGGACGCCTATTCTTTCCATACATCAAAAACTTCATTGCAAGAAACCTATGACAAGATGTATCAGGCTTATACCAATATTTTTAATAAGATAGGCCTTCAGTTTAGAGCAGTGAAAGCGGATACCGGTGCCATTGGAGGGGACGGGTCCCATGAGTTTCATGTCTTAGCTGATTCTGGCGAAGATGCGATCGCATATAGCTCGATATCCGACTTCGCCGCTAATATTGAATTAGCAGAGGCAGTTCTGCAAGATGATAAAAGACCAGATGCAAAAGAATCGATGGTTAAATTTGATACGCCGAAACAAACGACCTGTGATGACGTAGCAAAATTAATTGGTGCGTCTATTCAGAAGACAGTTAAAACTATAGCGCTTATCAACCAAACCAATGAAGTAAATGAATTTTTCTTAGTCCTTATTCGCGGCGACCATGAGCTTAATGAGGTTAAATTAACTAAAGTGAAGGGTTTCAAGAATTTCCGTTTTGCAACAGAAGATGAAGTAAAAGAGTACCTTAAATGTCCACCAGGATTCATAGGGCCTTTAGGAGTTAAATCTTCTATAAAAATCATGGCAGACAAATCCGTAGGAATTTTGTCTGATTTTATCTGTGGTGCAAATGAACCCAAGTTTCACCTAAGAGGTGTTAATTTTGTGCGAGATCTCCCAGAACCAATGCTTTATGCGGATTTGAGAAAAGTGGTTGAAGGCGACGCGAGTCCAGACAATCAAGGAACGCTTCAAATATGCAGGGGCATTGAAGTGGGCCACATTTTTCAGCTAGGCAATAAGTACTCTAAGGCGATGAAAGCAGAATACTTAGATGAAAATGGCCAAACTCAAACTTTAGAGATGGGTTGTTACGGTATCGGGGTATCTAGAATTGTAGCTGCTGCGATTGAGCAAACGCAAGATGATAAGGGCATTGTCTTACCCGTTAATATTGCTCCTTTTGAGGTGGTGATTGCGCCCATAGGTTACGACAAGAGTATTGAAGTCAAAGCTTCGGCTCATAAAATTTATGATGCTCTTAAAGAAATAGGTGTGGACGTTTTACTCGATGATCGTGGTGAACGCCCAGGCATTATGTTTGCCGAAATGGAATTGATAGGTATTCCTTATAGAATTATTATAGGGGATCGCAATCTAAAAGAAGGCAAAGTCGAATTTCAAGGTCGATTGGATCAGGAATCTAAATTAATTGATGAAAATCAAATATTTACAGAAATTAAATCTTTATTATCCCTCTAAAGCATTAAACCCATTTTTTTATAACTAACTGATTTAATTGAGTTATTTTTGTCAAGCATTTATTACAAAATAATTACAATTAAGTGGTGTACTTATTAAAAAAAAGGGTTAATATTCGGCAAGTAGTTAGTAATCGATGACCTGGAAGACTAGGGCCAATTGATAACTAAGTGCCCAAGTACTATAGCTCTTTGATGTTCATATACAGTCAACTAACTTAGGAGATGTTATGTCGAAATCATTAGCATTAGCAATCAGTGTTGGTGTAGTAGCAGGTCTTTGGACTTTCCTCGGAAGTGGTTATCTCAGCTTTGCAAGTATCGCGATTGGTTTTTTAGCTTGGGCTGCATCTGGCCTAGTTGGCAAATCAGACGCAATGCAAAAAACAGTTATCGGAATGACTTTCGGCGCAATCATTGCATCAGTTGCTGTTTTTCTAGCGGGTATTGAATTACCTGTAATAGGCGCAAATCTTGCAGTAGGCGTTGGTGTAGCGGCACTCATTCTAGTACTTGTTGCTGATAAGGTGTCTCAAGTTGCTAATGTCGGCGTGAATGTTTTAGGTTTTGCGTCAGCTTTTACACTAGCACCAAGCGCAGCTAGCATCGGTGCAATGGATTTATCTAATCCAGTCGCCATTGTTTTAGTTTCAAGTATCTTGGGCGTAGTTGCAGGTAATGTAGCAGGAAGACTTGCGTCTGCAATTAAGTAATTATTTTAAATAGCTTAAAAAAACGCACCCTTCAGGGTGCGTTTTTTTTATTTAGATTTACTAGAGATTTTAAATCCGTAATAGGTTCCGAATTCACCTTCAGATTCGTTATATATAAAGAATAGATTATTTGTATAGCCGAGACCATTGTAATGATTATGGGCTCTTAGTTTTATCTCTTTTGGTAAGATGGATTTGCCAACATAATTACCTTTAGCATTAAAGATTAATACTGCCTTATGATCGACATCAAGAATCGCCATCTCTTCCCCATCGATGCTTGTGGCTGCAATAAAATTATCACTTAGATCGTCAAATGCGACACCGGCCGATTTTAAATCTAAATTAATTTCCCCTATCTTATTACCGTCGTTAGCATCAATGACGATAACTTTGTCACTCCTCTTTTGTTTAGCAAAGTAATGATTAGATTTGGAATCAAAGGAAGGCATCGTAGCCGAATCACCAAAGGCAGGATTAAAACCTGAAACCTCTTTTGAGCTACCTTTCAAATTACCTTGAGGATCAAGATCTAACGAATAAATACCAGTATTAGGCGCAAAACCTACCTCACTCGATACATTATAAGTAATCGTTGTAAGCTGAAAGGTGACTTCATTATAAAAAATGGAGCGATTGTCAAATCCGGCTTGAGTTGAGGACAGATATTTTCCAGATTGATCATAAGTGTGAATAAGGGATTTGGAAATAGGGGCTTCAGTTTCCGAGCCCAAGGGCGCTAGGCCACCATCAGCAATATAATATTTTTTTTGGCCTGGTATAAAGGCGACTGTCATAGGTCGGGTAGTGGGTTTTTTAGCGAGCGCTATTTTAATTTCTGATTTTGCTTCGGGAAGCACATCAGCATAAATCGAGAAATTAAGCATTAAAAAGCACAGGGCAATAATAATTTTCATAAATATATCTTCTTAGATTGAGTTATTAATTTTAGTTTGATCGTTCAATGAATGAAGCATCACCATAACTAAAGAAACGATACTCATGTTTAATAGCATGTTGATAAAGTTTCTTCATAGTATCACTTCCGCTAAAAGCAGAGACCAAAATAAATAAAGTACTTTTAGGTAAATGAAAATTGGTGAGCAACGCATCCACAATTTTAAATTGATAACCAGGTTTAATAAAGATAGAAGTTTCTTTATACCCTGATTCAATAATTTCCTCTGAGAATTTACTTTCTAAGGCTCTGAGCACTGTAGTCCCAATAGCAATAATTCTGCCTTGATTGGCTTTAGTGTCTTGAATCATTTGGATAGTTTCATCTGGCACATTAAAAGATTCGCTATGCATTTGATGGCCATCGAGATTGTCTTCTCGCACAGGCTGAAAAGTACCAGCACCTACATGAAGCGTTAGAAATGCATGTTTAATTTTTTTAGCATCTAATGCTTTGAAAATTTCATCAGTAAAATGAAGCCCCGCTGTAGGAGCTGCAACTGCACCTGATTCTTTTGCGTAAATCGTTTGATATCTTTTTTCATCAGATTTGTCTGCACTTCTTTCGATGTAAGGCGGTAAGGGGATATGTCCGAATTGCTCTAGTACATCATAGGCAGACAATATTGAATGAAATTCAATATGAAAAAGATCATTTTCTTTTTTGATGACTTTAATTACGACATCTTTATTGATCTCAAAGATATTGCCATCTAATATTTTTTTTGATGTCTTTAAATGAGCCAAAGCATGATGATTGTTGATAATACGCTCAATCATGATTTCAACTTTTCCACCTGTTAATTTTTTCCCAAATAACCTCGCTTTAATCACACGTGTATCGTTGAAAATTAAAAGATCATTTGGATTTAATAAATCAATAAATTCGGTAAACTTTTTATCGCTGAATGACTTTGTATTTTTATTTAAAACAAGAAGTCGACTTGAATCCCTTTTTTGAAGAGGGGTTTGGGCAATAAGATGCTGGGGCAGGTCAAAATTAAATTCTTCAATTAGCAATTATATTTATGCGCTTAATATTTTAAGAGGAATCTTTAAATGATCTGAATATTAGAATTATGTAATATGATTTAAAATAACATTAACTAAAATTGCAAGCGTTAACAGCAAAAGAATAGCCACTAAAAAACCTATAATCAGAAAATACTTTATTCCATGTTTTTGAACAAAGGCATCATCCTGAGAAAATTTTCTATTGCTTTGGACGCCGAAAAAAGCAGATAGGATACTTTTAATGATATGGAGCATAGTCTTTTTATTAAGTGTTAAATCCCTACAATTTTAATATAGTTATCAGATATAAGCCGATATTATCTATAATGTTTATTAGGCCGGGATGGCGGAATTGGTAGACGCACGGGACTCAAAATCCCGCGCTAGTAATAGCGTGCGAGTTCGATTCTCGCTCCCGGCACCATAAATTAGAAAATTATTGGAATTTTTTTCTTTTGTGTGTGTCAAGGAAAAATATGATTCAAATCAAAAATTTAAAGAAAGGCACTTTAGACGAATTTATTCTTCGCCCAAATCCATCTATGCCATGGAAAGTGATTAAAAAAATTTACTTTTTTTTCTTTATTTTTATCCTCATAATTGCCTCAATGCTCTGTTATTTTGGATTATATCTAGCGATTCCTTTTTACGGCATTGAGGTTTTTTTGCTTGGGTATGCTTTGTATATCACTTGCCTTAAAAGTACTTTTTATCAAATTATAAGAATCAGTTCCCGTTTAATTGAAATTAAAACTATTCAAGGAAAAAAAATAATTAAAGAGGAATTTAATCGAGACTGGAGTAAATTTAGACTTGTGACAACATACTTCAATCGGCCTAGTTTCATTGTCATAAGCTCTCATGGAAAAAATACTCGTGTTGGAGATTTTTTATGCGAGAGTGAGCGCTTAGAATTATTTAAAAAAATTTCCTGATTACAATCTTTTCGTATTGATTTTAAAAAATCCTACTGATAACATGAGAAACATAAAATTTCAGTAAATAAAGATCATTTAACTTTTACGGTAAGGAACATTAAATGCATTTGAATAAGTGTATGGCTAGATTTTTATCTAATTTCACAGTTATCTTGTCGGCACTATTCTTATTGAGCCCAGATATATTGCATGCTGCTTGGGGTTTGAATATGACACAAGGAGCTACCCCTATAAGTCACGATGTTTATAACATGCATATGACTTCTCTATATGTATGTACTGTCATTGGTTTTTTAGTTTTTGGAATGATGTTTTGGTCTATATTCCATCATCGAAAGTCAAAAGGTGTTAAACCAGCAAAATTCTCTCACAGCACAACCGTTGAGATCATTTGGACTCTTATACCTTTTATTATTATTGTTTCATTGGCAATACCAGCAACTAAACTTCTTGCAAGAATGGATGACACTTCAAAATCTGAAATCACTATCAAAGCAACAGGGTATCAATGGAAGTGGAAATACGACTACATAAACGAAGATCTAACTATTTACAGTAATTTGGCGACTGATAGTGTTGAAGCTAGCCAGAGGAATTCAGGGATTGATCCAAAGACTACTGATAACTATTTACGAAATACTGATACAGCTCTTGTGCTTCCTGTAGGTAAAAAAATTAGAATTATGACAACGGCGAACGATGTTATTCATGCATGGTGGGTCCCTGATTTAGGCTGGAAAAGAGATGCTATTCCAGGATTTATTAATGATAACTGGACAGTAATTAATAAAGAAGGTACTTATCGTGGGCAGTGCGCTGAAATTTGTGGTAAGGGTCATGGATATATGCCCATTGTAGTAAAAGCTGTTCCAGAAAAAGAATACCTAGCTTGGGTTCAAGAAACAAAACTTGCATTAAAATCTAAAAAAGATAGTGGCGATAAAGAGCTTTCGATGGATGAGTTAAAATCTAAAGGCGAAGCTGTTTATAAAGCCAATTGTCTAGCTTGTCATCAAGCAAATGGACAAGGGATTAAAGGAGTTTTCCCAGCACTCGATGGAAGTCCACTTGCAATACTTAAAGATCGTATTCCTGAGCATATTCATCAGGTGATTTACGGTAAAAATAATATGCCTGCATTTGGAGAGCAATTGTCAGACACAGATATTGCTGCAGTCGTCACTTACGAAAGAAATGTTTGGGGTAATAAAACAGGCGATATTATTCAGCCTAAAGATGTAGCAGCTGGCAGAAAGAAATAATTTTAAATTTAATTTTTTTAATTTAGGAAGATTTTAAGAATGAGCACAATAGCGCACGCCGATCACGATCATCACGATCATAAGCCCACAGGTATTAAACGTTGGTTGTTTTCAACAAACCATAAAGATATAGGTACGATGTACCTAGTATTTTCATTGATCATGTTCTTTATTGGTGGGTCAATGGCGATGATTATTCGTGCAGAGTTATTTCAACCAGGGCTTCAGTTTGTAGACCCACAATTTTATAACTCCATGGTTACTGTGCATGCGCTAGTAATGATTTTTGGAGCTGTGATGCCCGCTGGAGTTGGGCTTGCAAATTGGATGATACCTATTATGATTGGTGCTCCAGACATGGCACTTCCACGCATGAATAATATGAGTTTTTGGATTTTGCCTTTTGCTTTTGCGCTTCTTTTAGGTACTTTATTTATGGAAGGCGGAGCTCCTGCGGGCGGCTGGACTATGTACCCACCTCTTGTGCTTCAAACAGGTAAAGCATTTCCATTTTTAATTTTCGCAGTGCACTTCCTTGGTGTGTCATCTATTATGGGGGCGATTAATATCATTGCCACAGTATTTAACATGAGAGCGCCAGGAATGACATTAATGAGACTACCTTTATTTGTATGGACCTGGATAATTACAGCATTTTTACTTATTGCCTCTATGCCAGTTTTAGCTGGCGCTGTGACAATGTTGTTAACCGATAAATATTTTGGAACCAGTTTCTTTAATGCTGCAGGCGGTGGCGATCCAGTATTATTCCAACATATCTTCTGGTTCTTTGGACATCCGGAAGTTTATATTTTAATTTTGCCTGCATTTGGAATTATTTCGCAAATTATTCCGACTTTTGCTCGTAAGCCGCTTTTTGGATATGCATCTATGGTTTACGCAACGGCTTCAATTGCCATTCTTTCTTTCTTTGTATGGGCGCACCATATGTTTACAGTTGGTTTGCCTATCAATGGCGAATTATTTTTCATGTATGCGACAATGTTAATTGCCGTACCTACAGGCGTTAAAGTTTTTAATTGGGTAGCAACAATGTGGAAGGGGGCTATGACCTTTGAGACTCCAATGCTATTTGCATTAGCATTTGTCATCTTATTTACAATTGGAGGCTTTTCAGGGCTTATGTTAGGCATTACGCCAGTTGACTTCCAATATCATGATACTTATTTCGTTGTAGCTCATTTTCACTACGTGCTATTGACAGGCGCAGTATTTGCTCTTATGGCTGCGATTTATTACTGGCTTCCCAAATGGACGGGGCACATGTATGACGAGAAATTAGCCAAGATTCATTTTTGGTTATCGGCTATCTTTTCAAATGTTCTTTTCTTTCCACAGCATTTTCTAGGCTTAGCCGGCATGCCAAGAAGAATTCCGGATTACAGCGTTCAGTTTGCAGATTTTAATATGGTTTCAAGTCTTGGTGGTTTTGCGTATGGTATTTCACAATTGTTATTCGTATATATTGTTATCAAATGTGTCTTAGGAGGCAAAAAAGCTACGGGTCAAGTTTGGGAAGGTGCGCGTGGATTGGAGTGGACATTAAGTTCACCACCACCATTCCATTCGTTTACTAAGCCACCAAAAGTCACAAAAGCCTTAATGGACTATTGATGGTTAAAAAAGTATTTACAAATAATAATCAAATAGTTAAAAAAAGAAATAAACGTTTAGCATTAATTTTAGGGCTGATTGCTTTTTCTTTGTACTTAGGATTTATTTTAAGCAATATGAAATGATTAAAATTGGCGGCATTAAGCGAACAACTGTTCTTTTAACGTTGCTCACATTGGTAATGTTTGGTTTTGGTTATGCACTTGTGCCGCTATATGATGTTTTTTGCGAAGTCACTGGATTGAATGGAAAGACGGGCCGTATTTATAATGCAGAAGCCTCAAAATTAGTTATAGATGATCAACGGTTTGTCACTATCCAGTTTGATTCGAATATAAATGGTAATTTAGCTTGGAAATTAAAAGCTGATCAAAAGTTTTTAAAGGTTAATCCAGGTAAATTTTATGTTGCAACTTATACAGTTGAAAACATGATTAATGAAGAGATAGTGGGGCAGGCGATACCGAGTGTTACGCCCCAAATTGCATCACTTTATTTAAAAAAGTCAGAATGTTTTTGTTTTAGGAATCAAGTGTTAAAGCCCGGTGAGAAAAAAAAGCTTACCGTACGTTTTGAAATAGACAGGGATATTCCTAAAGATGTGGAATCACTTACTCTTTCATATACTTTTTTTAGAGCTTTAAAAGATAATAAAAGAGCAAGTTAGGTAGCATAAATAAATTATTAACAGATAACGAGGAAATATATGGCAAGCAAAGATATTTATTTTATACCCGAACCAAGTCAATGGCCAATTGTGGCGTCACTCGCATTGTTTACGACTTTTATTGGTGGTGCCATGATCTTAAATCAATCACCCAATGGTAAATACGTTTTAATACTAGGCGCTATTGGGATTATTTATATGTTTGCAGGCTGGTTTTCTAGTGTTATTAGTGAAAGTCTTGCTGGTAACTATAATAAACAAGTTGATATAAGTTTTAGAATGGGCATGGGCTGGTTTATTCTTTCTGAAGTTATGTTTTTTGCAGCTTTTTTTGGCGCTCTTTTTTATGCTCGTGTTTTATCTGTGCCTTGGCTTAGTGGAGAAGGTCATGGTGTAGTGACACATCAGTTTTTATGGCCAGCATTTAAAGCGTCATGGCCTATGGCAGTGATGCCAAATCCAACCAATTTTACCGCATATAAAGATACTATTCCGGCGTTTGGCGTACCTGCAGTGAATACCTTGATACTTTTATCTAGTGGAGTGACAGTTACATTTGCTCATTGGGCCTTAAAAAAAGCACAAAGAACTCATCTTTGCGTTTGGCTTGCCGCTACAGTTGCATTAGGGGCATTATTTGTTTATTTACAAGCGGGCGAGTATCACCATGCTTATACCGAATTAAGTTTAAAGCTTAGTTCTGGGATATATGGATCTACATTTTTCTTGCTTACAGGATTCCATGGTTTTCATGTAACGATGGGAGCTTTGATGTTAGCGGTGATTTTATTCAGATCATTTAAAGGGCATTTTACAAAAAATGATCATTTTGCTTTTGAAGCTGTGGCATGGTATTGGCACTTCGTGGATGTAGTTTGGTTAGGTTTATTTATATTTGTGTATTGGCTTTAAGCTAGCAGATTTAAAAAGCGCTATATTTTATAGCGCTTTTTTATTTTATATGCCATGAGGATGAATCAGGCCAGAATAAAATCCGTAAAAAAGTAAGAGAAATAAAAAAATAGAAAGACCAACTCTAAAGGAAAGTGAAGTTACCATTCTGTTAGAATTCTTTTTTTTATCTTTGATTAGAAAAAAAAGTCCCCCTGAAAGAGATAGTAAGATAAAGAATAGAATTGCTATTACAAGAATCTTAAATAAGAATTCACTACTCATAAAATAACCCTGCCTTCAATATAATTTTTGAAAATTTCAATATACAACATTAGTTTTAATTATAAATTATTACCTAACCTGGTATTTATTATATTTTTTACTCTTTTTATTAAATTAGGGTTTTGGCAGTTGGATCGTGCGGATCAAAAAAAAATAATTAATATGGCGTTTGTCGAAAGACAAAATCAGCCACCAATACCATTAAATAAAGAAACTATCCAAATGCCAATAATTGATATTATTTGGCATCACGTTACTATAAGCGGGGAGTTTTTAAATGATAAAAATATTATTCTAGATAATCAAGTTGTCCAAGAAAAAGCAGGTTTTCTAATTTACACCCCTTTTAAGATTTTAGATTCCAATAAAATTATTTTAGTTAATAGAGGTTGGTATCCTCTATCCAATTCTAGAAATGATGTTCCCAATATTCCCCCTATTAAAGGTGCGCAAGCAATTGAAGGTGAAATTAATCAAATGCCCTCTTCTGGCATTTCACTGGGAAAAGTTATAACTGAAAAATTAGATGAATCGTCTTTTAGGCTTCAGAAGATGGATTATGAAGTTTTATCTTCTTTAATAGGCAAAGATTTAATGAGGTATGTAGTTAAGCTAAAAAAACCGATTTTTGATAAGACTTATGTTATAGATTTGGGTATTCCAGTCCCAGACAGCGATAAAAATTATGGTTATGCATTTCAGTGGTTTGCGATGGCATTTACTCTTTTCATTATTTTTATAAAATTAGGCTTAAAAAAGAAATGATGATAAGTAATATTTCTAAGTCACGATTAAAACTAATCGGCATTGTATTGTTATTTGTTACACCTGTAATTTATGCATGGTATTTAGTTTTTTTTACAAATTTCAAAATGCATTCAAAGGGAGTTGAGCATGGACTCTTAATTAGTCCAATTATTCAGGTTGGTGATTTTGAATTAGTAGAGCCAATAAGCCATAAAATATATCAATTAATGGGCAAATGGACATTGGTTTCTTTCGTTGAAAATAAATGTGACAAGGCGTGTGAATTCCAATTATATTCATTAAGACAAATTTGGCTTGCGCTAGGTAAAGATGGCAATAAAATACAAAGACTAGTGATAGTTAAAGATAATAATTTAATTACATCTGAACAGATTAAATTGAGCCAAGGTCAGTTTTTACTGAAAGATGATAGAGATTTAAAAGAAAGGCTAAATAGTCGGTTTAAATCGTATCCAGCCTTTGAGAGTGAGGCTATCTATTTGATAGACCCTTATGGTAATTTGATGATGCAGTATAAAAAAGGAACAAATCCATCTGGAATAATTAAAGACCTAGAGCGATTAATAAGAATTTCAAAGTAATTAGGAATTAAGATGTTTTTTTAAAAGAGCGTTTAATTTATTAAAATCCAATTCTCCAATCACTTTATCAATAATTTTTCCATTTTTATCAATAAGTATTGAAGTTGGCGTAAGGCGAATATTTTGAAACGATCGCGCAATTTGACCATCAACGTCTAGTACAACAGGAAAAGGGATTTTATTCTTTTGGGTAAAATTTAAGACCTGATTTGGCGGGTCATAATTCATAGATATAGCAATAATTTCTAAACCTTGACCTCTGAATTGATTGTAAGTAGCAGCTAGATTTGGCATTTCTTTGATACAGCCTGGACAGTCGGTTGCCCAGAAGTTAATAATTGTGAAATTATTTTTAACTTGATAAAGCTTGATGGCTTCACCAGTAATTGTGGTCACTCTAATTTCAGGAACTTTTTTATTTGTAGTTAATGACAAAAAAAATAAGACTAAAAGAGCTAATAAAACGAGTAACAGCCAGCGAGATTTTTTTGCCATGATTGGGTGAATGTTATAATTCTTTTATATTGTTGGAATTTTTTCTTCTTAGTTTAATCGATATTAATATAAATTTATAGAAATGTAATTATGAATCTTTTTAAAAAAATTACTTTATTTTCAACAATTATGGCTTTCTGTTTAATTGTCCTAGGCGCTTACGTAAGGTTATCGGATGCTGGTTTAGGTTGCCCAGATTGGCCAGGATGTTTTGGAACACTAACTGTTCC
>Ga0194035_1000505_pt1 | contig 22304 bp, 21 predicted proteins | sample JunL2320m_MetaG_FD_148680 | JGI IMG/M metagenome (GOLD analysis project Ga0194035, IMG submission 148680) | Anoxic zone freshwater microbial communities from boreal shield lake in IISD Experimental Lakes Area, Ontario, Canada - Jun2016-L239-20m | ecosystem: Environmental > Aquatic > Freshwater >...
CCGGCGGTGGGGCCTGTCCGGGCACGACGGAGGTTGATTGCCCCCACCGCTCCCCATCCCACCAACGCACGTACCCACCGCTGGAAAACGGGTCCGGGTACCAACCCGCAGGCATCGACGACATGGATCTCACTCTAAGTCGTCACGACGTCGGGGCGCGGCATTAACCGCCCGGCGATGCACTCAATACTCGCCCGAAATGTGACGATGACGGCAACGGTGACGTAACGTCTATCCCTAGACCGTTGTCGCCAAGCGGCAAAGAAACTTCGTCTAACGATCTCCTGGGGGTAGGAATGATCAAACGACCACGCCTGTCCCGACGCTTAACCGCACTGGTCGTTGCAGTGGGCACAGCACTGACCCTGACCACATTCCCGACCCTGGCAACTGCAGCGGGCACCACCGACCTCCCGGCCCTGAATCCATCCGTCTCGGCCGGTCTGCCGTCGAATGCGGGAGTCGCTCAGCGCCGAATGGCCAAACTGATTCCCGCGCGCATTGCCAAACTGAAACCGTTGGCCGCTTCCCGAGGAATTCTCGTCGCTGACGCGCTATCTGGAGACACAGCATTCAATCAACGGTCGACCATCGCACTTCGCGGGGCATCCACGACCAAACTCGCGACGGCGGTCACCGCACTGCACACCCTCGGAACGACGACGCGATTCCCAACCCGGATTGTTTCTGGTCGAAACTCACGTGAGGTCGTGATCGTTGCCGGCGGCGACCCGCTCCTGACCAGTTCGCAGCTGCGACTTCTTGCACGCGCGACTGCAGTGGCCTTGAAATCCGCTCTACCTGCTCGCGTTCCTGCTCCCGGACCAAGCCCGACTCCGTCGCCAACCCCCACGACGTCTCCGAGCGCCACGACGTCTCCGAGCGCCACGACCTCCCCGAGCCCCACACCGTCGCCCACAACCTCGCCTGCGCCTGCGCCGGCGATCCCGGTGCGTTTCGTGGTGCGGGTTGACGATTCGCTTTACCCCGATCCCACCGCGGTTCAGGGGTGGCCCGCTGATTACCTGCCCTACGTCGTCTCACCTGTTCGACCGCTGGTCTACAACCTGCGTCACAGCAGCGACACGAGTGCGGATGCGGCTCGCTACTTTGCAACTCAAGTTCAGGCATACCTGCGGTCCTTTACAAAGAGCCGCACCGACCTCCTGATCACCTCGGTGTATGGCGGACGACTGAAGTCACCCGCCGGCAACAGGGAAATCACCCGCTTCGACGGAAACACCTCGGGTGCGGCGCTCGCATGGATGCTCTTGGTTTCTGACAACGACGTGGCAGAGAAATTTTTCCGTAACAGCGCGATTGCCGCTGGTCTGACAGGTTCCTGGCTGGACGGTCGCAAACATGAAATGGCTGTTTTGGCGAGCCTGGGTGTCGACACCCGCGGCTGGGTGATTCGCGACGGAAGTGGAGTAAGCCGCGCCGATCGTCTCACCGCGCGAGGCTTGGTAACCCTGCTCCGTGCCTCACTGTCTCCCGCACACCCCGAACTGGCACCGCTCAAGGGGTACCTGCCTGTTGGCGGGGTCAGCGGCACTCTTAAATCGAAGAACGGCCGTTTTTCAACTACACCCACAAAGTGCGCCCGGGGCAAGGTATTTGCCAAGACCGGAACTCTTCACGACACGGTCGGTTTGGCTGGATTCGCGAACGGTTCAGACGGCCGACTCAAAGTTTTCGCCGTGATGGTGAACAACTGGAACGTAAAGTTCAATGTGCTACAGGTACGTCAGGCCGTCGATCACATTCCAGCAACTGCGACCGGCTGTTTCTAAACACGACTACCTCGGTGGCATCACCTACGACAAAAAAAGTTGTGGGGGTGCCAGCCACAAGGCCGACACCCCCACAACCAGAAGTGCTTAAGCTTTGGTCAGGCCCTTCATCTGGAAGGCGCCGACGATTTCGCTGATACCCAACAGGATCAGCATGATTCCTGAAATCCAGATCAATGTGGTCAGTGATCCGAGCGGGTAGAAGAAGATCACTAGAGCACCGATGATCATCAAAATGCCGCCACTGATGAGCCAACCGCGGCCGTCCACTCCCTTGGCTTTGATGCCGATAAGGAGTTCGATGATGCCACGGAAAAGCCATGCGAAACCGATGAACAGAGCCAGCAGCTGCGCTGAGTTGGCAAGACTCTTGAAGCAGTACATCGCGAGCAGAATCGACAAGATTCCGGTGATGATCAAAAGTGCGCGATCGTGATTACTTGAAAAAGCGCGGACGATGCTGAAAATTCCGCTCACTAACAGGTACGCGCCAAACAGTGAGCCGATAACTGCGAGCGTCGCATTTGGCCAGGCAACGCAGGCGATGCCTAGCAGGAGGGTCATGATGCCGAGGAAGAGCACCAAGCCCCAGTTGCGTCCAAGAGCGGCAAGAACATCACTCTCGTCAACGAACTCTTCGGTGGTGGACATACAGGACTCCTTGTTCGGCACATCCGAAGATGTGCTGTTGCACAGCAACCAAGCGGACACTGCACTTATACCGTAGGGGATACTTCCATTCGGATTTGCTAAGGCGCCGTCGTAGTCACACCGTGTCGCCACACAGCAATGGAGTCAGTGAATCCTTGTCCTGCTAAGGAATTCACGGGTTCGTTCATGTTTCGGATGATCAAACAACTGTTCTGGCGTGCCCTCCTCCAGGACGACCCCGCCGTCTAAGAAACAAATTCGATGGGCAACCTCACGGGCGAATGTCATCTCATGGGTAGCCATGATGATCGTCATCCCCGACTCCGATAGTTCACGCACAACATCGAGAACCTCCCCCACGAGTTGAGGATCAAGGGCTGAGGTGATCTCGTCAAACAGCATCAATTCCGGATCCATGGCAAGCGCGCGCATGATCGCTACTCGCTGCTGCTGACCGCCAGAAAGCCGATCCGGGTAGCTCTCAGCCTTGTCGCCAAGCCCGAATCGACCGAGGAGTTCACGAGCGGTGGCCTCGGCATCGGCTCGCGGCCTACCCAACACCTTTCGCGGTGCCAAGGTGATGTTGTCCAACACGCTCAAATGCGGGAAGAGGTTGAACGACTGAAACACGATGCCGATTCGTTCGCGAACAGAATCTAGATCGGCGTCCGGCGCAGAGATCTCCAGGCTGCCGTCGAGCAGAATGTGTCCGGCGTCAATGCTCTCAAGACCATTGACGCATCGCAGCAAAGTTGACTTACCCGACCCGGACGCACCGACAAGAACAACGACTTCGTGTGCATCGACATTAAGCGATATTCCGCGAAGAACGGGGTTCGTGCCGTACGCCTTATGAACGTTCTCGACAGCCAGCAAAGGGTGTGCCATCAGCCATGACCCCGCTGATCTGCCGCACGACGATTGAGGTAGTCGGCGAAACGCGTCATCGGAACAGTCAGCGCGATAAACAGACATGCCGCTACGACATAGGGCGTGAAATTGAACGTGAATGAGGAGTCAATCTGCGCTTGCCTGAGCGCCTCAATCGGGCCGATGACAGAGACGAGCGCAGTGTCCTTCTGCAACGAAATGAAGTCGTTCAGCAGTGGCGGAATCACCCGACGAATTGCTTGCGGAAGCACGACGTAGCGCGATGTCTGAGTTGCACTCAGACCCAAGGATCGAGCAGCCGCCCGTTGGGACGGGTGCACTGATTCAATGCCAGCTCGGAAAACCTCTGAGACGTAGGCGCCATAGGACAGAATCAACGCCACCGTGCCCCATACCAGCGGCTCATTGGTAATGAAGTCGCTATTGAGCGCTGGCACGCCGAAACCTAGAAGCAGGACAAGAAGGATCGTTGGTATTCCGCGAAAGATGTCGGTGTACAGGGTGGCCACCGCGCGAAGCGGAAAAAGGATCGGAGCCGTCGAGCCGCGAGTGAGTGCCACGATTAAAGCGAGAATCAGAATGCACGGTTCGGCGACGAGGAAGATCCGCACATTGAGCCAGAAGGCCGACAAGACCTCCGGGAATGACTTTTTGAACGCCTCACCGTTGAAGAACAGATCCTGAACAGTAGGCCAGCCCGGTGAGCGCGCGATTAGCACTACGGCCACCACAACGCACGCGATGAGGCTCACAGATGCGACCAGAGCGTCGCGACGCGCCTTTCGGCGCATAAGGTCGCGACGCTCTGGATCCACGTATGGTGACCCCACGTCGGAAGTCAGTGCTGACATCTCACGAAGTCTGCCCCATTAGCAGTACCGGGTGTTAACTAACTGGCGAAGTATGGCGCGTCTACCCCGGCGAGCCACTGATCCTGAATCTGCTTCAACTGGCCAGATGAAGTCAGATCGGCAAGGGCCTTGTTAACACACGCCACTAGCGGATTGCCCTTCTGGAAGAGCATTCCGAACTGCTCAGCTTCCGGACCATCAACCGCTGGGAACTGGCCAACAATCTTGCTGTTGTCAAGTTCGGCCGCCGTGATGTAGTAGGCAGTGGGAAGGTCGACAACGAGACCGTCGATCTGGCCGCTCTTGAGTGCGGCCTCGGCACCAACAGTGTCGTTGTAAACACTTGGCTGCGCCGATGGCTTGATGTCGTTCTGGATGTAGAGAAGAGACGTGGTGCCAACCTGCGCACCCAACTTCGCACCCTGCAAATCTGCGAGTGTCTTTGCGCCGGCGATCTTCGAACTGTTCAGAGCAACTACCGCTTGGTTAACGGTGTAGTAGCCATCTGAGAAATCAACGACTGCGGCACGTTCCGGCGTGATCGAAATCTGATTGATGTCGAAATCAAAGTTCTTCTTACCAGGGGCGTAAGAGTTGTTAAACGGCACAACTGACCAGGTGACCTGATCCTTGGTGAAGCCCAACTTCTCAGCAACCGCGTACGCGACAGCAGACTCAAAGCCCTTGCCATTACTCGGTGTGTCATCGACGAAGTACGGAGGATAGGCAGGCTTATCGGTGCCGACGGTTAGCGTGCCGGACGTCACCGTGGCAAGCGAGCTGGCCGCACAAGGATCAGTCGAAGCTGAAGGCGTCGATGCCGCGGACGACGCAGTAGTAGAACCGCCGCCATTGGAACTTCCACATGCAGCAAGGACGAGTACCGCAACGGGGACCACGAGCAAAAAATTACGACGCACAACAACCTCCATGAACGCGCGGAACGAGACTTCCCCGCACCGGCCTTCATTCTGCCAAACGTCGCCGAGGTTCAAGACCGTTCAGACCTCAAATCATCGAAAGTGGCCCCTATTGCAACCATTTTGAGATCAAAGTCACCCGTGACCAGTGTGGGTACTCGCTTATGAGTGATCAGTCTGTTGCGATCGCAACTGATGTCGTGGGAATTCGTCGGGAAACGATGGAGCCACCTAGTGCAACGGCAGCCATCACCCACCAGATCCACGTAAACGTCCAACCCGAAACGACGCCACGGGCGAGTGCGCTGCCGTAGATCACACCGGCAATGCCGATGAAAACGATTGAGCCGGTGCTGTCGAGCACCTGTAGGGCTGCGCTATTGGCACCCTGATCGTTGGGTCCGGACAGTTCTAACGTCAACGTTCCGATGGCCCCGAAGGCCATGCCCATACCTAGCGCACCAACGAGCCAGGGCAGCGCCGCCACCCAAAATGAAACCGACGACATCATCGCGACAGGTAGAACACATAAACAGAAGGCCACCAGCGCAGCACCAGACTGCACTAGCTGACGTCGCTGGACGCGCGGGTAGAGACGACCCTGAAGTTGCGAACCCACCGTCCAGCCGAGGGCGCCGATTGTTAGTAGCAAACCGCCCTCGGCCGTGCTCGCACCACGGACGGTATGGACCGCTAACGGTAGGAACGCTTCGCCGGCGAAGAAGGAGCCGGCTAGGACACCTCGCATCATCACCACTGTCGGTAGGCCGTGCGCAAAACGCAAAGCCCCGTCCGGAAGCAATCGCGACAAGGTCGGCACCAAAACCAATAACCCAATCACGGCAAGGGCCGCACCGAGAACATCCCGTCGCGACCCCGCCTCCTGCAGAACCGCAAGTGAGCCAGCGGCAGCGAAGGCGAAGACCAACCGGTTCCAGCGCAGAGGGTGCTCGGTTGAACCACCGCCGAGATGACCGAGGCGCGAGGACATAAGAAGAACTGAGAAGGAAAACGGGATCACCAGCCAAAAGACCGCACGCCACGTCACATGATCAGTCAAAAAGCCTGCGACGAATGGTCCGACGATCGATGGCAACACCCATGCCGCCGATAGCAATGTAAAAGCCCGCGGACGCAGTTCATCTGGGTAAGCCCGACCAAGAACCACGTAGACACTAACGACGGCCAGCCCGCCACCCAAACCTTGGATCACGCGGGCAAAAACCAACATGGGCATGGTCACAGACGATCCGGCTATAACCGCGCCGAGCCCAAACAAAATCGCGCCGGTCATCAGTGGCAGCCGCGGCCCAGCGCGATCGTTCCACTCCCCTGCAATCACCATGGCGACCAAACTCGACACCAGATATCCGTTGAACGCCCATGCGTATGAATTCAATCCGTCGAGTGCGCCGGCCACTGAGGGCATCGCGGTAGCGACACCGATTCCTTCGAACGCAAACATCGTCATGACCGCGACGATGCCTAGTGTGAAAGCGCGGTAATCGCGCTCCAAGAGGCGCGACAAAGGCACCGTACGCGGAGACGACTTGCCGGCCGATTCAGCTGAGCCAGGCGACTCGCTCAGGAGTCGGCCCCACCCTTATCTGAACCACCGGGTGATCCAGGCATCCCTTCGTAGATGCGCTTGCAGTCAGGGCAGACCGGAAACTTGTTGGGGTCGCGGCCCGGCACCCACACCTTGCCGCACAGTGCAATCACCGGATCCCCACTGAACGCCGATTCGAGAATCTTGTCCTTTTTCACGTAGTGAGCAAACCGTTCGTGATCACCATCACCGAACGACGTATCTGGACGGTCCTCAACAAGGGTTCCGAAATTGGTATCCGGCTCAGCCAGGGGCATCGGTTCTAGCGGCGTGGTCATGAGTTCATCGTAGAGGTCGACTGGCTCAGGGGCCGATCAATTGAGGGCAGGATCTTCGGAGAACGTGCCGACGAAGGCCAGCTCGCCGGGCTGACGGCGAAGGACTCGACGCCAGAGGGTCTCGGGCTCGGGATCGAAAACATCCCCCGACCCTCCAGCCACGACGTACCAAGCCCCCTCATCAAGTTCGTCATCGAGCTGCCCCTCTTCCCAACCGGCATAGCCAGAGAAGATGCGAAGGGCACTGAGCCCGGCCATATGCGGCTCATCGTCTAAATCCACCACGCATAGCTCGTCGGTAACGGCCCGCACACTGTCGGGGGCGCTGCTCCTGCGGTCCAAGAGCCCAATCCCCAGTGCACTATCCGGAGAAACTGGTCCGCCCATGTACAAGATGTCACCGCCGACTGGGTCATTACTCCACTCAGGGAGTACCGAATCCACGGTGATATCCGAGGGCCGATTCAACACAACAGCGAAGGTTCCGGACTCATCATGTTCGAGGATGAGAAGGACCGTTCGGTCAAACTCAGTCTCGCTCAATACCGGAGTAGCGACGAGCAAGAGACCCACACGCGGTTGCGAAATAGGCACTTCGAGCGGCTGCAGAGTCACCAGACAAATATGCCCTAGACACAGCAGTCACGGAAATGTTGCTCTGAGTAACCCAAACGGGTGAATTAGAGCTTTAAACCCTCTCGCAAACCCACCGAACGGCCGATGCCAAAACTGTTCACGGTCAGTGAAGATTAACGCACGGGGAGTAACTCTCTGCTACGCCGAGCCGGTGATAGCACCGAACTTAGGAAAAGGAGGGGGTCATGCCACAGCAACCCCTCGCACAGGTGCCCATGGACGCAACATGGGATTGGCAGGAACACGGTGCGTGCCGTGATGCCGATACCGCTCTGTTCTTTCACCCCCAAAATGAACGCGGATCGTCTCGGCTGCGCCGTGACAGGGCCGCGAAATCGGTCTGTGGCCGCTGCGAAGTACGCCTCGAGTGCGCGGATTACGCAATTCGAGCTCGCGAGCCCTACGGCGTCTGGGGCGGACTGACCGAAGAAGAGCGTGAACATCTCTACGTCCGTCTAACCTCCCGCGACTCAGCGCGTGATCGCGGAGATGGCATCCTTGCTGTCGGCGTCGAAACCCTCAACCGCCTCGCTGCTCAGTAGCCAACGTCAAGCATCCGATCAACCGCTGATCGATTGTCGATCTGGCGGGGCGAGACGCTTATCAACGGGTCCTCTCCGAGGTATGGGGAGTTTCGCGAGTAGAGTAAGGGTTTCTCGTCAGCGGTCGATGACGCCCGCTCCCGTCCTAAACCCAGGGGAGTGCCCACATGCCCAGTCGTCCACTACCGCTGCATGACGTCGACCTTCGCGGTCGAGATGTCCTCAAGGAAGCTGACTTCAGCCGCGACGAGCTCCAATATCTCATTGACCTCGCAGCCCAACTCAAAGCACACAAGCGCGAGCGCGCTGAAGAACAATTCCTCCGCGGACGCAACATTGCGCTCATCTTCGAAAAGTCATCCACGCGCACCCGCTGCGCCTTCGAGGTCGGTGCCTACGACCAAGGTGCACATGTCACCTACCTCGACCCCTCCTCATCCCAACTCGGCCATAAGGAATCAGCCGCCGACACCGCACGCGTCCTGTGCCGTATGTACGACGGAATTCAGTTCCGCGGCAGCGCACAAGCTACGATCGAAACCTTGGCGGAGTTTTCCAGTGTGCCGGTCTACAACGGCCTCACCGACGACTGGCACCCAACGCAGATGCTCGCCGACTTCCTCACAATGACCCAGCACCTCAATCGTCCAACCGACGCGATCTCATACGCGTACCTCGGCGACGCGCGAAGCAACATGGGCAACTCCCTACTCATGATGGGCGCGATCATGGGCTCGGACGTTCGCATCGCCGCTCCCAAGGCTCTATGGCCCCGCGACGAGGTCCAAGAGCTCGCCCGCGCCCGCGCCGCCGAATCCGGAGCCCAGATCACCCTCACCGACGATCCGGCAAGCGCCGTCGCCGGCGTTGACTTCATTCACACCGACGTATGGGTTTCGATGGGCGAGCCGGTCGACATCTGGGACGAGCGAATTTCCCTTCTACGCCCCTACCAAGTCAACGCTGACGTGATCACGTCCACCGGCAACCCGGCAGCGAAGTTCATGCACTGCCTGCCGTCATTCCACGACATGAACACCGTCGTCGGTCAGCAGATCGCCGCTCGCACGGGCATGGTCGACGGCCTAGAAGTCACCGACTCGCTGTTCGAATCGGACGTCAACATCTGCTGGGAACAAGCAGAGAACCGCCTCCACACCGTCAAAGCCGCCATGGTCGCAACCCTCGCCAACTAGCGCCGCACAATCTCTACACAAAGGCGAGCGGTGTTGGCTGACCGGAGGGCAAATAAAAGCGCAGCACAGCGGCCACCAAGGTGGCCGCGAGCAGCAAGCCTTTGCCCGCAGGTCAGCCGGTACCGATCGCCGCCCCACCGCAGCAAGTCTTTGCCCGCAGGTCAGCCGGCACCGATCACCGCCAACTCGCCACGACAGCTCGCCCAAGATCCAGATCAAGACTTTCATCAACAACACCTCCCAAACACTCAACCAAGGCTCAAGGAATAGAAGCGGACGCCAGATCTATTCGACGTAGGCAGCGACAAGCCCTAGCCTTACGTCGGCAGATCTATCTCCATGAGGACTGCTATCGGCAACACCCAACTACCGGGAGCGACCCATGACTACCGTGATCTCCGTTCACTCGTTCCGTGGAGGCACGGGCAAGAGCAACAGCACGTCCAACCTCGCTGGCCAACTTTGCGCAGGTGGCGCTCGGGTCGGAGTCATTGACACCGATATCCAGAGCCCTGGCATCCACGTTCTGTTCGGCTTCGCCGACGATCTCGACGGCACGCTCAACGACTACCTCTGGGGTAAGAGCCCCATCAGGGACGTTGCGCATGACATCACGAGCGTGATCGCTAAAACGACGACGGTCGCCGATGGTGGGGCACTGTTCCTAGTGCCGTCGAGCATGAAGGCAGCAGACATTGCTCGGGTTCTGCGCGAAGGTTACGACGTCGGCACCCTCAACGAGGGCTTCCGTGAACTGGCCAAGGAACTTGCACTCGATTACCTGCTCATCGACACCCACCCGGGCCTGAACGAAGAAACCCTCTTATCCATCACGATCAGCGACATCCTGCTACTGATCCTGCGTCCGGATCGCCAAGATTTCCAGGGCACGGCGGTCACCGTCGACGTCGCTCGCAAGCTCGGCGTCCCTGACCTCTTCCTGATCGTCAACAAGGTTCCGTCGGGAATCGATCTCGATGACCTCGAGGCGCAGATGACGGCTGCCTACGCCGCCGAGACCGCCGCGATCCTGCCGCTGTCAGAGGAGGTCGTCCAGAACGCGTCCGCGGGTCTGTTCTCACTTACGAGCCCCGACCATGAATGGTCGAAGCAAATCCGTCGAATTGCAGCGCGGGTGACCCAGTAATGACGGGCCAGCCCGCCTCGGTGGCGACCGTTTCTGCTGTGACAGCCTTGCGCGGGAACCTCGCATGAGCGCGGCTGCGCCCGCCGTAGTGGCCGCCGTGACCGCTGACACGTCGGCTGCGCCGCAGAATGCCAAGATTCGGTTCGGGATGCGGGCCAAGATGCTGACGGCCTTCGCCGTGGCGTTCTCGATCATCTTTGGCATCCTGACGTACTTCGTGATTCAGTTCGTCACCGATCAGGCACAGACCAAACTCGTGACGCAGTTACGGGAAACAGCAGTCGGCGGCTCTAGCACGCTCGACGCCACGGGCCTCCAGACTCTACTTACCAATCATCCTGCCTATGACGCGAACAACCTGTACCCCCAAAGTGACCCGCTTTACGTTGCGGCCAACCAGCAACTGCAGAACATTCGCTCAGTCGTTCCTAACGCCAGCCCTTACACTTACACGTTAAATCCCACCACCGGCAAGCTGGAGTGGATGACGTCTTACTCCGCTCTTAGTCCCGATCCGCCCTTCACCAATTCCTTCCGAGGCCCGGTGTCCGGAGTAGTCAACGCGGAGACTTACAAGTACCTCGAGGCCGGTCTCAAGGCTCCGACGGACCAGCCTAGCTACACCGATGCCAACGGTTCTTGGATCTCGACCTACGTCCCGATCACTGCCAAAGACGGCAGTGTTGTCGGTGGGCTGGCTGTCGACTATCCGCTTTCCTACGTCGACGAAGTTCGTGCAGCGGCGATCCGCAATATAGTTCCCCTGCTCGTTATCGCGTACCTGCTTCTGACCGGACTCGTGCTGCTGGTATCCACGTGGTTGACTCGACCGCTCAAAAGATTAACCGCGGCGACGCGTCGCATCGCTTCCGGCGACTACGACGTAGATCTCAGCAACGTCGTTGTCACCCGAATCCCCGACGAGATGGGTGTCCTAGCCGCATCGTTCGCTGTCATGGTCGACAAGGTCCGTATTCGTGAGAAGGACCTGACCCAGCAGGTGAAGCGGCTCACCGTCGAGATCGACTCGAAGAAGCGAGAGCAGTCTGTCAGCGAAATCACCGACTCGGACTTCTTCAGCGCGCTCACGGCGAAGGCAGGCAATATGCGCCGTCGTATGCGCGAACTCGAAGAGTCCGAAGGCTCGGCTGCCGGCTCGCCGTCACCGGCTTAGTAGTGGGAAGCGGCCATGGGCATCATCTTCCTCGAACCAATGGCATCTGCTTCTCCAGAGCATGTTGACGCTCTAGTTGAACTCCACCAGCGTTGGTTTCCCGACTACGGCTACGCGATTGATGAGATTCGCGACAACGCGTCGGGGGTCAATGGCCGCGACGATCGCATCGTGCACCAAGTGCTCGTCTTCGTTGACGAGGTTCCAGCCGGCTTCATTCTGATCCACAGCAATCTGCTGCGACGAGTTGGCCTCATCCACTTCATCGCGGTGGAGCAAGAGTTTCGAAGCCTTGACCATGGTGGACAACGGCTGTCAGCAGCACTGGTTTCGCACGGCGTCTCGCTCGTCGCCGCGGATCTTGCGCGCGCCGGAGATGGCCCGACCCACGGCGTCACTGCCGAGACAGAAGAATCAATGATTCCAGTGTGGGAGCGGCTCGGATTCGCGGTTCTGCCGTTCCCCTACGCGGAGCCACACTTTGGAGTTCAGTGGGCAGCCCATGGTGAGCCCACCTTTTTCGACCGCACGCTCGTCGGGACTCCGATTGATTCGGGTCCGTACGATCTTGAGGCGGCGGGCCGAGCAAGTGCTTCTGCGTTCCTACTCGACCACTACCTGCTTCCATCTGACTGTCCCGCAGTCGCGATGCTGAGCCAGCCATGACGACCACGACTACGATTCAACGGTTCGCTGCGTCCACGCCGGGGGCCATCCTGGCCGACGCCATGCGGCGCGATGGCTGCGTGGTGATCGAAGGATTGATCGACGCCGCCGCAGTGGGCCGAATGAACGACGAACTCGCCTCGCATGTCGCTCGACGACCAGACGGACTTGGTGGAGATACATACGGAGACTTCTGGGGAAGCAACACCGTGCGGTTCCAGGGCCTGGCTACCAAGTCGCCCACGTACGTCTCTGCTGTGATGCTCAACCCGGTACTACTCGCGATCGCAGATGAGATCCTGCGGCCCAACTGCGGCGATTACTGGATCAGCCAGACCGAGACGATCTTCATCGGCCCCGGCGAGAACGCGCAGGAGTTACATCGCGACGACCTCAACTGGTCTTACGCGACCGCGATGGGCATCGACCTCCAGTTCTCGGCGCTGGTCGCAGTAGGCGATTACGACGCCGAATGTGGTGCCACCATGGCAATCCCAGGGAGCCACCTATGGCCCCGCGATAAGCCCGTTGATCCTTCCCTCGCGGCACCGGTAGAACTCGAGCCCGGTAGCGCGCTGGTCTACCTCGGCAGCCTCGTCCACGGAGGTGGGCGCAATGCCACCACCGATCGTGTCCGCAAGGCCGTCTACTGCGGGTATCTGCTCGGCTGGCTCACACCTGAGGAAGCTACAGCTCTGTCGTTGACGCCGGAAGACGCGAGCTCCATTCCGCCGCGCGCGCGGCAATTGCTCGGCTGGTCTAGCCAGCGCGGCAACAAGGCCACCTCCGGTGTTGCCGGGGCGATGCAGCTCTGGCAACTCGACGACGACGATTTGGGTCGCTACGACGGCCTCTTCAGCAACGACCCACTTCCTGAAGGAGCCGACCGATGAGAGAGTACAAACCACCGAGCGCGTCCGACAGCAACGACGATGATGATCCGTGGGCCTTCGTCACGGCGAACAACCCACGTAACGCCGCACCCACCCCTGCTGCTGACGCCGTTACCTCAGATGGCGACGAGTCGGACCCGTCCACAACGGCTCCGACCTCCCCCGTCGCCGGCCAACGGCTGCAGGACGCCGGTGAGTTCACTGCGATGCAGTCGCTCAAGCATCGGGCCCGACCGCTGGCCTGGGCGCTTGCCGCCGTCTTCTTTTTCGGGTTCGTGACCGAGGTCGTAGCAGCCGCCCGGTTCGTATACCTACTCGGGCCGACTGCCCTTGTCATCATCTACACGGTCGGCGGCGTCTCGCTCATCACTGTGGCACTTCTGCAGATGACCCGGATCGACATGATCAGACGCGACAAGGCTTTCCGTTTGGTCACCATCGTGTATGCAATCGCTTTCGTGGTGGCGATAGCTCTGATCGCGAATCAAAGCACCACAGTGTGGGGCACCGGTCTCGCGTGGCTAATCGCCGACCAACTTAACTTCCTTCTTCCGCTCATCGTCTGGGCGATCGTCGCCGATCTGTTCAACGCTGGAGAAGGTCGCAAGATCTACCCATGGGTGACCTCATGGCAGTACGGCGGTCAACTGCTCGGCTTGGCCGTGCCAGCAGTAGCCCCGCTGCTGTTCGTACCGCTGGGTCTCCCGCTGTGGGCCTTGCTCGTGATCTGCCCCATCGGCGTCTTGATCATCGGCATCTGGCTCCCGAAGGTACTGGCCGGCAGGGCCATTGGCCGCGGTCACGGACGCCAGGAGAGCCTGTCAGAGTCGGTGTCCTCAACCTGGGATTTCGTGGGCGGCGTCAAGGCGTTCCGGGCGATGTTCGTTTCGTCCATCTTGGTGTTCATCGCCGCACAGTCCCTTGAGGCTTCATTCCTCAGTTCGGCGGACCGCGCGCTCCGTAACGAAGCACAGTTGCAGGTGCTTTACGGAAGCACGCTGGTCGTCGTCTTCATCCTGTGTGCACTGCTGCAGAAGTTCTTCACCACCGGCATCTTGGAGAAACTCGATATCCCAGGTTCGCTCGCTGTGCTTCCTATCGCCGCAGTGGCCTCCGCCGTCCTGATCATTCTTGGAATCCTCGCCGGCGAGACGCTGCCACTGCTGATCGTCGGCATCATCTGCTGGTGGGTGCCGCGCTGGAGCATCGGCGATGTTGCACGGCACGCAGCACTCACTGTCGTACCCGACGAAAAGCGCGCCCGGGTCTCGTTTGCCGTCGGAGTGGTTCCGTTCGCATGCGGCCTGTTCGTGGCCGGAATCGTCACCTTCATCGTCGACCACATCGGCTACCCAGTAATCGCGCCGGTCGTAGCTCTCGTCCTAGCTGTCGCCGCAATCTTCCCAGCGCGGACAATGATGGCCGAGTGGAGCGATGCACTACTGGACCCCCGCCTGCGCCGCCGCAAGCGCCTCTCGTCCTAACACACGAGGTCTGCCCTATGAAGGCGATCGGTGTTGGCAGACCGGAGGGCAAATAAAAGCGCAGCGCAGCGGCCACCTAGGTGGCCGTGAGCAGCAAGTCTTTGCCCGCAGGTCTGACAGGACCGGTCGCCGGCACCTAGCCCTGAAGACGAGCCTTCAGGGAATCAAGCTGACCAACAAGCTCAGCTGGCAAACGATCGCCGAACAGTTGGAAGTACTCAGCAGTTAGATCTGCCTCAGCCAGCCACGAATCTGAATCAACTGCGAACAGATCTGCCAAGACATCGTCAGAGATGTCCATACCCGTCACATCGAGCGCACCGGCAGCCGGTACCCGTCCGATGGGCGTCTCAACAGCTTCGGCCAAGCCTTCAAGACGATCGATGATCCAGGCCAGCACACGACTGTTTTCGCCATAGCCAGGCCAGATGTAGTTGCCCGCTGCATCCTTACGGAACCAGTTGACCTGATAAATCTTTGGCAGCTTCTCGGGTGAGGTGGCCTTACCAACTGAGAGCCAGTGACCCCAGTAGTCGGCCATGTTGTAACCACAGAACGGCAGCATCGCGAATGGATCGCGACGAAGTTCGCCAACGGTTCCCTCCGCAGCGGCAGTCTTCTCAGACGCAATAGTGGCGCCGATGAATACGCCGTGTTCCCAGTCGAAGGATTCGTTGACGAGGGGGACGTTCGTAGCGCGACGACCACCGAACAGGATTGCCGAGATCGGTACACCCGCTGGGTCTTCCCAGTTCGGTGCGATCGACGGACACTGGCCGGCTGGTGCGGTGAAACGGGCATTCGGGTGTGCAGCGAGTTCGCCATTAGTTGGCGTCCAATCGTTGCCCTTCCAATCGATGGCATGGGCCGGCGCCTCGTCGGTCAGCCCCTCCCACCAAATGTCACCGTCATCAGTGAGAGCCACATTGGTGTAGATGCAGTTAGCCGTGAGCGTCTTGACGGCGTTGGCGTTCGTCGCCATGCCCGTGCCCGGGGCCACACCGAAGAAGCCAGCCTCAGGGTTGATCGCGTAGAGGCGTCCATCTTCGCCGAAGCGCATCCAGCAGATGTCGTCGCCGACCGTCTCGACCTTCCAGCCGGGGATCGACGGCTCGAGCATGGCGAGGTTTGTCTTGCCACATGCGGAGGGGAAGGCGGCAGAGATGTACTTAACGTCGCCATTGGGGTGCGTGAGCTTGAGGATCAGCATGTGCTCAGCGAGCCAACCTTCGTCGCGTGCCATCACTGAGGCAATGCGCAGCGCGAAGCACTTCTTACCGAGTAGCGCATTGCCACCGTAACCAGAGCCGTAGGACCAGATCTCGCGGGTCTCCGGGAAGTGGACGATGTACTTGGTATCACTGCACGGCCAAGCCACATCCGCGGCACCGACGAGCAGTGGGTGACCGACCGAATGGAGGGCCGGAACAAAGTCGCCGTCTTCACCGATCAGATCGAGAGCAGCCTGCCCCATGCGCGTCATGATGCGCATATTTACAACGACGTACGGGGAATCGGTTAGCTCCACACCGAGCTGTGAGATGCGCGAGCCAAGCGGGCCCATTGAGAACGGCACGACGTACATCGTGCGGCCACGCATCGAGCCAGCAAACAGGCCCTTGAGGTTCTGACGCATCTCGACTGGGTCTGCCCAATTGTTCGTCGGGCCAGCGTCCTTCTCGTCGAGTGAGCAGATGTACGTGCGGTCTTCAACGCGGGCCACATCGCTCGGGTTGGAGCGGGCTAGGAACGAGTTCGGACGCAGGTCGTCGTTGAGACGAATGAAGGTGCCGTTTTCGACGAGCAGTTGCGTGAGACGGTTCCACTCTTCGTCAGAACCGTCAGACCATTCGATGCGATCCGGCTGGGTCAGCTCAGCAACTTGCTCTACCCATTCGAGCAACTTCTTGTTGCGGGTGGGTGCATTTTCAAAACCCGGAATCACCGACATGACGACATTGTCCAATCGCGAAAGTTTTAGAGAACGTGCTCAGCTGTACTGCCCTAGCGCTAGGTCCCTAGAGTGCCTCAAGAATGCCCGACTTTGCACACCACTAATCCCGAAAATGCCCGTTTGGACAGGGGTTTGTGACCAAGGGCACAGGTCTCGACATCCTCGACGACGGTTTCGGTGACGCACGTCACTAACGGCGCCGACATCGTTCACTGAGTCCACGAATGGCTCTTCAAAAAGACGAAGCGCCCACCCCCGAAGGGATGGGCGCTTGTTTGCGCATCGTGTTTCAGACTGCGCTGACGTCCTCGGCCTGTGGGCCCTTCTGGCCTGTGCCAACGGTGAACTCAACTCGCTGATTCTCTTCGAGCGAACGGTAGCCGTTGCCCTGAATAGCCGAGAAGTGAACGAATACGTCCGTGTCGCTGTCGTCCGGGGAAATAAAGCCGTAGCCCTTTTCCGCGTTGAACCACTTAACGGTGCCTTGCGCCATTACTTGTCTCCTCATGGGACGGTGCAGACCGAGCGGTTTACCCGGTCCGGGCTGCCTTGCCGTCGCCGTCCAGACCTGCCCATGGGGACGTGTCTTGCGCGGGTACCGTAGGAATCCTGCGGTACCCAGTACGAACGAAGTACTGCAACCTTTTCCAGCATACCCCTGTTTCCCACCGTTACACCATGCTAGGGACCGAATCTATGAAGTTCGTGATCAAACAGCGACGAGAGTGCTAGCCGGGTACGGTCGGATCATGAGCGAAACACCTCCGTCAATGAACCGTGCCCACAAGATTGAGCTGCCAACCGAACACGTCGTTGGAGTCCCGGCCGATTTTGCCTCGGTGTGGCACACGGCCGAGTCTCTCGTCATCGATTTCCTGTCCGCCCGCGGCCCAGCCAGGGTTGATCATGACGCCGACGGCGCCACGGTCGTCCAGGATCTCGTGGTGAGCGCTCGCGTTCGCATGCCACCGACGCACGTAATCGAACTGATGAAAGCGCTCGAGCACCAACTATCAACCTGGGAAACCGAGACGGGCCGGCGGCCACCCGTTGATCCAATCATCTCGGATTTCTGATTTTCTCTTAACAGTGCGCCCCGGCAGTCACACTGACGGCGGTGCGGGTGTTTGTCACGGAAAGTGACTGCCCCCGTTCGGGCTGTAACCCCGGTGGGCCCTATCGGAGCATCGAGAACGAAAACAGTTCCGACGGTGAACATATCCCGATCTGATGTTGCGCTTGCTTTGAGGTTGAGGCGTCACCTTCGTACTTACGCGGGCAGAAAGTTCAGCCCGCGAATGCCATGAGATGCACCCCATAAGTTCATAGACATCGCAGTCGTGTTCGCCCCACCCCCCTGATGGCGGCGCGACTCACCCCGATAGTGAAGCGGCAATCCCCCGCTCGCTTCACTATCGAAGCCCCGCCTCACCCCCCCCGAGGCGGGGCTTCGGTTTTTTCCTAGTAGAACCTCTGCTCATCACTCGACGCTCTAGGCGACCGCGTACTCTTTCGCCATGGCTGTCCCCAACCTTCCTGACCGTGCCCGCGTCGTAGTAATCGGTGGCGGTGTTATCGGCTCCTCAGTCGCGTATCACCTAGCCGACTTGGGCTGGACAGACATCGTGCTTCTGGAACGCGACAAGTTGACGTCCGGCACGACGTGGCATGCGGCCGGCCTGATGGTCACGTTCGGGTCAACCTCTGAGACATCGACGGAGTTCCGTAAGTACACCCGCGATCTGTATTCCCGTCTCGAGGAAGAGACAGGCCAGTCGACGGGCTTCATGCCGGTGGGCTTCATCGAGATCGCCACCGATCTTGACCGCCTTGAGGAGTACCGACGGGTGTCTGCGTTCAATCGCCACGTCGGTGTAGACGTGCACGAAATCTCAGCCCGCGAGGTTGCCGATCTTTTCCCACTGGCACGCACCGATGACATTCTGGCCGGCTTCTACGTCGCCGAGGATGGACGAGCAAACCCGGTGGACGTGACTATGGCCCTGGCCAAAGGTGCGCGCCTGAAGGGTGCAACCGTGTTCGAAGGTGTGCCCGTCACGGGCATCACCAAAAAGAACGGTGCCGTGACCGGAGTTGTCACCCCGTACGGCTCGATCGAGGCGGACTACGTCGTCAACTGTGCAGGTATGTGGGCCCGTCAACTTGGAGAGCAAGCGGGCGTCAACATCCCACTGCAGGCTGCTGAGCATTACTACCTGATCACCGAAGAGTTCGACGCAATCAATAAATCGTTCCCGGTGCTGGAAGATCCAGCGAACTACGGCTACTTCCGCGAGGAGGGTGGCGGTTTGATGATCGGGCTGTTTGAAGCGGTCTGTGCGCCATGGAATGTTGGCCGAATTCCAGAAACCGCATCGTTCTCCGAGCTTCCACCTGACTGGGACCGGATGGGTCCGTATCTCGAAGCAGCAATGAGTCGCATCCCGATCTCAAGTGAGGTGGGCATCCGTAAGTTCTTTTGCGGGCCAGAGAGTTTCACCGCCGACCTTGCACCCGTGGTCGGTGAAGCACCCGAACTGCGCAACTATTTCGTAGCGGCTGGCTTGAACTCAATCGGAATCCTCACCGGCGGTGGCATGGGGCGCGCACTTGCCCACTGGATCACCACTGGCACACCTGACGTCGACATCACCGGGTTCAACATCGATCGTTTGCAGACCTACCAGCGCAATCCGGAATACCGGGCCACTAGAACGGTGGAGAGCCTCGGCAGAGTTTACGCCTGCCACTATCCCGACCACTCAATGCACACCGCACGCGGTGCGCGACTGTCTCCGATCCACGATCGACTTGTTGCGCAGCGAGGGTTTTTCCGCGACGTAAGCGGCTGGGAAAGCCCGGGCTGGTATGCCCCCGAGGGTGTGGATCCTGCGCAAGGTGAGCTCACATTTGGTCGGCCCGAATGGTTCCCCTATTGGGAAGCCGAACATCACGCCGCGCGCAACGACGTGGTTGTGATGGACATGTCCTTCATGGCCAAGTTCCTTGTTCAAGGCAAGGGTGCCGGCGCGCGGCTTAACTGGCTGTCGGCTAACGACGTCGATGGTGAATGCGGTGTGATCACCTACACCCAATGGCTCAATGTCGAAGGCAAACTCGAAGCTGATCTGACCGTCACCAAACTTGACGACGATCGCTTTTGGGTGGTGGCCTCCGATACCGCACAGCGGCACGTCGAGACGCATATGCGCCGTAACTTCGAGGGGCACCACGCTTTCGCCACAGACGTGACGGGTGGTTACGCGCAGATCAATGTCCAAGGGCCACGATCTCGCGAGCTTATGGCCGCCGTGACGACGCAGGACATGTCCAATGAGGCGTTCCCATTCCGAGGTGCGAAGGAAATCGATCTCGGCTTTGCCCGCGTTCTGTGTATCCGCATTACGTACCTCGGCGAATTGGGCTACGAACTCTACGTCCCGGCCGAACAGGCAGTGCACGTTTACGATCGACTCGTATCTGCCGGCGCGAGCTACAACCTCAAACATGCTGGGCTCAAGGCACTTTCGAGCCTGCGTATGGAGAAGGCCTACCGCGACTACGGACACGATATCGACAACACAGACACTGTTTTAGAGGCTGGCCTCGGCTTTGCGGTCGCGATGGATAAGCCGGGCGGCTTCCTAGGACGCGAGGCAGTGCTGGCTCAGAAGGCTGCTGGTCCACTTCGCAAACGACTCGTCCAAGTACTCATTAACGATCCCGAACCACTGATGTTCCACGCTGAGATCGTTCGTCGCGATGATGTCGAAGTTGGCTACATCCGGGCCGCGTCATACGGCCACTCACTTGGTGGCGCGGTTGGTCTTGCGATGATCGAGGCCGACGTGCCGATCGACGATGCGTGGATTGCTGGCGGGAGCTGGTCCGTGCAGATTGCAAACGCGATCCATCCTGCAACTGTTTCGCTGCGCCCACTGTTTGATCCGAGCAACGCCAGAATTAAGGCGTAGCAGGCAGACCTGCCGTCAACCTTGCTACCGAGGACTCTTTGAGGAAGACCTCGGCGGCATGAAGTTCGGGTGCTAGGAATCGATCCGTGCCCGGGCCAGCGACCGTTTGCCTCAAGCCGGCAACGACAGCTGCGGTGACCGGTGCTGGTTCGAGTGGTGCCCGCATATCGAGGGCTCTTGCCGAGGCAACCAACTCGATGGCCAATACACGGCGAGTGTTGTCCACCGATTGACGGAGTTTGCGCGCTGCCGACCAACCCATACTTACGTGGTCTTCCTGCATCGCGGAGCTTGGGATCGAATCAACCGACGCTGGCACAGCCAACCGCTTGTTCTCAGAGACGAGGGCGGCCTGCGTGTACTGAGCAATCATGAGCCCGGAATCAACGCCAGCATCGTCGGCCAAGAATGGCTCGAGCCCATGTGAACGGGCACGGTCAAGTAACCGGTCGGTACGTCGCTCCGATATTGAACCTAGATCCGCAGAGACGATCGCTAGGAAGTCGAGAACGAAGGCCACCGGAGCGCCATGGAAGTTTCCATTCGACTCAACTCTGCCGTCCGGTAACACGACAGGGTTGTCGATCGTCGCAGCCAATTCCCGGCCGGCAACCAGGCGCGCGTGAGTGATCGTGTCGCGTACCGCGCCCGTGACTTGTGGTGCACATCGAAGTGAGTATGCATCTTGCACTCGATCGTCACCCTCGCGATGAGAGGCGACGATGGGTGAATCTGCAAGGGTGGCAAGCATTCTCGCCGCTGACAACGCCTGACCTGGATGTGGACGTAGCGGCAGATGTAGGTCAGGGGCGAACACCCGGTCTGTACCAAGCAGTGCCTCAACTGACATCGCACCGGTCACATCAGCGATATCGCATAGCTCTTCGAGGTCGACGATCGCCATGCACAGCTGACCAAGCATGCCATCGGTGCCGTTGATCAGCGCCAAGCCTTCTTTCGCCTCAAGCACCACCGGTTCGATTCCAGCGGCAGCGAGTAGTTCGGCAGAGTCACGCTCAACTCCATCAAGCCCGGTAGCCCGACCTTCGCCCATCAGAACGAGTGCACAGTGCGAGAGCGGCGCAAGATCACCGCTGCACCCGAGGGATCCGAACTCGTGCACGACGGGAGTGATGTGAGCATTTAGCAGTGCGGCAAAACTTTCAACGAGAATCGGACGAACGCCGGTACGACCCGAGGCCAAAGTCTTCAAGCGCAGGAACATAAGTGCGCGCACCACCTCGCGTTCGACGTGTCCACCCATCCCCGCAGCATGTGAGCGAATTAGCGAACGCTGCAATTGGGCCCGCAGTTCCGGCGAGATGTGCCGGTTGGCAAGTGCACCGAATCCCGTCGAGATTCCGTACTTCGGCTCAGCAGCAGCTGCTAATTCTTCGATCCTTGCGCGGGCAATGCTCACGTTGGCCAAAACCTCGGCGGTGACATCTACCCGCGCATCACGTCGGGCTACCGCCACCACCTCATCAACAGTGACGACGTGGCCATCGAGGGTCACGATCGAATGGTCTGCATCTGACATGTGCGCTCCTGCTGTGATTGGACTGATGGTAAGGCGGTGAGTTGATATCCGGATTGGCCTGTTTAGCGGAGTCTGACACCCTGACGCCAGACCGCGCTAACGAGT
>Ga0194035_1000510_pt1 | contig 22234 bp, 19 predicted proteins | sample JunL2320m_MetaG_FD_148680 | JGI IMG/M metagenome (GOLD analysis project Ga0194035, IMG submission 148680) | Anoxic zone freshwater microbial communities from boreal shield lake in IISD Experimental Lakes Area, Ontario, Canada - Jun2016-L239-20m | ecosystem: Environmental > Aquatic > Freshwater >...
GCCTCGATGACCTCGGACACCGACTTCTTGGCATCGCCGAACAGCATTGAGGTCTGGCCGAGGAAGAACAGCGGGTTCTCGATCCCGGCGTAGCCCGATGACATCGACCGCTTGAGCACGATCACCGATCGGGACTGGTCGACGTTGAGGATCGGCATACCGTGAATCGGGCTCGACGGGTCATTGCGGGCGGCCGGGTTGGTGACGTCATTGGCGCCGATCACCACCGTCACGTCGGTACGCGGGAACTCGCCGTTGATATCGTCCATTTCCTTCATCGAGTCGTACTCGACGTCCGCCTCGGCAAGAAGCACGTTCATGTGACCGGGCATCCGGCCGGCCACCGGATGGATCGCGAACTTGACCTCGACGCCCCTGGCCTCCAGCAGGTCGGCCAGTTCTTTGACGGTGTGCTGGGCCTGCGCGACCGCGAGGCCGTAGCCGGGCACGACGATCACCTGGTTGGCGTAGGCCATCTGGATAGCCGCGTCAGCGGCCGACGTCGCCCTGACGGTGCCCTGGTCGCCGCCGGCCGGGCCGCCCTCGACGTCGCCGCCACCGAACGAACCGAACACGATTGCCGGGATGGACCGGTTCATGGCGACAGCCATCAGATTGGTCAGGATCGAGCCGGATGCGCCGACGATCATGCCCGCGACGATCATGGCGGTGTTATTGAGAGCCAAACCTGCTGCGGCAGCAGACAATCCGGTCATCGCGTTGAGCAGCGAGATGACCACCGGCATATCCGCGCCGCCGATGGGGAACACCACGAACAATCCCATCACCGCGGCGAGGACCAGTAGCAGGACGATCCACCACTGGGCAAGGCCCTTATTTAGGCCGATATACACCGCAACGGCGACAGCGACGAGCAGCAGCACGATGTTGGCGGCCTGGAAGACCTTGGCACCCTTAACGAATGCCTTCTCGACATTCTTCGGAATGATCGTTTCCTGCAGTTTCGCGAAGGCGACCAGCGATCCCCAGAACGATACCGAGCCGATGATGGCCGCGAACAGTGACCCGACCACCAGCGCAACGGTGGGTTCCTGTTCCGGCTTGAACTCCGAAAAGCCCTTGGTTTCAATGAATTCCGACCAGGCGATGAGCGCGACCGTGCCACCGCCGACGCCGTTGAACAGTGCGACCAACTGCGGCATCGCCGTCATCTTGGTCTTCTTGGCCGGCGGCACACCCAGGATCACACCGATCGCCAGGCCCGCGACGATCAGGATCCAGTTGATCGCTGCGGTGTCACGGACCTTGATCAGGGTCGCAACCACGGCGATACCCATACCGATGGCGGCGATCCAGTTGCCGCGTACCGCGGTCTTGGGGCCGGTCAGTCCGGACAGACCGTAGATGAACAGTGAGAAGGCAAGGATGTAGAGGACATCAACGAGGTAGGTCACTTGGTGACCTCCTTGACGTCGGCGCCTCTAGCGGCCGGGAGTTCCTTCTTCTTTCCCTTGAACATGCCGAGCATGCGGTCGGTCACCAGGAATCCGCCGATGACGTTGAGCGTGCCGAACACCAGCGCGATGAAGCCGATGATCCGAATGCCCCAGTGCGCGTCGGCAGGCAGGTTGCCCAGCACCAGCAGGGCACCCAGCACGACGATGCCGTGGATGGCGTTGGTTCCCGACATCAGCGGAGTGTGCAATGTGTTGGGCACCTTGGAGATCACGGCGAAGCCGACGAAGCCGGCCAGCACCAGGATCGCGAGGTTGGCAAGTAGCTGGGTATACATCAGTTCTGCACCTCGGTGTTCGTTTGCTTCGCCGCCGGTGCGGCTTCGCGGGTAACGCAGGAGGCCGAAATGACCTCGTCGTCGAAATCCGGTTGTAACGCACCATCGTTGATCATCAGTTCCAGCAGCGACGTCAGGTTCTTCGAGTACAGCTCGCTGGCGTGCTCGGGCATGGTGGCGGGCAGGTTCAGCGGCGAGGCGATGGTGACCCCATGCTTGACCACTGTCTGGCCCGGTTCGGTGAGCTCGCAGTTGCCGCCGGTCTCGCCGGCGAGGTCGACCACCACACTGCCGGGCTTCATCCCCCGCACTGCGGCGGCGGTCACCAACCGTGGCGCCGGGCGGCCGGGCACCAGCGCCGTGGTGATCACCACGTCGAAGCCGCCGATGGCCTCCTCGAGTTTCTTCTGCTGCGAAGCGCGCTCGTCCTCGGTGAGCTCACGGGCATACCCGCCCTCGCCCGCGGCATCGATTCCGATATTGAGCCACTGGGCTCCGACCGAACGAACCTGATCGGCCACCTCGGGACGGACGTCGTAACCGGTCGTCCGCCCACCCAGCCGTTTGGCGGTGGCCAGTGCCTGCAGGCCGGCCACGCCGACGCCGAGCACCAGCACGCTGGCCGGTTTCACCGTGCCGGCGGCGGTGGTCAGCATCGGGAAGAACCGGGTCGATTCGCTTGCCGCAAGAATGACGGCCTTGTACCCGGCCACGTTGGCCTGGGAGGACAGCGCGTCCATCGCCTGGGCGCGGGAGATGCGCGGTATCGCCTCGACCGCGAACGCCTGCACCCCGGCCGCCTTGAGCGCGCCGATCTGGGTGTCGGCGTTGCGCGGTGCAAGAAAGCCGACGAGGGTCTGGCCGGACCGGAGCCGGGCCACCTCACCCGCGCTCGGCGGGGCGACCTTCAACACGATATCGGCGGCCCAGGCATCGCCGATCGTCGCGCCGGCGGCGGTATACAGGTCGTCGGGCAGCAGCGCGGCATCCCCGGCACCGGATTCGACCACCACGGCGACACCGTCGTTCACCAGCGCCGTGACCGCCTTGGGTACCAGCGCCACCCGGCGCTCGTCGGCCGCCGACTCGGCGACGACGCCAACAGTCGTCTTGGTATCTGTCATGACCTTTGCTTTTGCTTCCTGGGACACTCGGGTTCTGCCCCGACGCTCGTGACACCCTAACCGCTTCTCACAGTTCACCTATTTAGGGTGGGCGTGCGCGTGCCACAATCGGGCCATGAACGCAACCGAGGTCTATGACACCGTTGTCATTGGGGCAGGGTTCGCCGGGCTGGTGGCCGCGCGTGACCTGATCGAAGCGGGACGCACCGTGGTGGTCCTGGAAGCCCGGGACCGGGCAGGGGGGCGCACCTACTCCACCACATTCCCCGGCACGGACGTGGTGATCGACCTGGGTGCCGAGTGGTTCGACCCGGCGCGACATCACTTCCTGGCGGCGGAGGTGACCCGCTACGGTGCGAAGTTCGTCGAGGCAGACAAGGGCGGTGCCAGCCGCTGGTTCCTCGATGGCCGGCACTCCGACGGTGACGAACCCGACGGGCTGATCGATATGAACGAACTGGAGGAGGTCCTCAACCGACTGCGGGCCGATATCACTCAGGTCGTCTTCGCCGAGGGCTTCACCCAGACCAATACCGCCGCTCTGGACATCCCATTCAACGAATATCTGGACAAACTCGACGCTCCGCCGGCGATCGCCGATCTGCTTCGCGCCCAGTCCTACACGCTCACCGGTGCGCTGCCAGGAGAGTTCTCGGCTCTGGTCTACCTCCGCGAGATCGCGGGCTTCGACCACAACCCGGACTACTCGTTCTTCGCCTCCCTGGCCCGCGTCGACATCGGCAGTGGCGGACTGGCGCAGCGCGTTGCCGACGAGATCGCCGATCACATCCGCCTGGGCGAACCGGTCACCTCGGTGACCGAATCATCCGACCGGGTCGAGGTGGTCACGGCAACCGGCACGCGCTACTCGGCTCGCCAGATCATCCTCGCCGCCCCGCTGAACACCCTGGGCGATATCGAGTTCACCCCCGACCTCCCGCCCGCCCTGGCCCAGTTGGTGCGCGAGGGTCACACCGGTCGGTGCATCAAGGTCTGGTCCAAGGTGGCCGGCTCCAAGCATGTGTTCGCGATGGGCTGGCCGGGGATTGTCGAGTGCACGGTCAAGGGCACGGTGAGCGAACCGGACGGGGAACGGGCCATCATGGCCTCCTTCGGCCTGGCTCCGGATCTGGCCATCGACCGGCCCGATCTGCTGCAGGCCGGCCTCGATGACCTCAAGTTGGAAGCCACCGTCGAAGAGGTCTACGGCCACGACTGGATCGGTGATCCCTACTCGAAGGGCACCTGGGTGGCGTTGCGACCGGGACAGCCGCCTATCCATGGGCGCGTCGAGAGTCGTTGGGGCGCAATTCATCTGGCCGGGGCCGACTTCGCCGGCGTCTGGTCGGGCTGGGTCGACGGGGCCATCGAGTCAGGTCGCGACGCGGCACGCGCGGTCGACGCGGCCCTGGCCTAGCGGTCAAAACCGGGTCCCCCGATCGGGGGAAACGCGATTCCGCCCGGTGAGGGTCCACTCGGTGGACGGACCGGGGCCCCTGACAACCCACGCTGGGGTTCGCGACACCGTGACATAGGGTGAAACCGGACCCCAGTGGAAGGGAATTACCGTGGATTTCGCTCTGTCCGCCAAGGCGGCCGACTACCACAAGCGCCTGACCGAATTCATGGCCGACCATGTGTTGCCGGCCGAGAAGTCCTATGACGAGTATCGCGCCGCGGCCGGCCCGACAGACTTCACCGTGCCGCCGGTCGTCGAGGAACTCAAGAAGATGGCCAGGGAACGCGGACTATGGAACCTGTTCCTGCCCGCAGAATCCGGCCTGACAAATCTGGAGTACGCCCCGCTGGCGGAGCTGTCCGGCTGGAGCCCCGAGATCGGCCCGGAAGCCATCAACTGCGCCGCCCCGGACACCGGCAACATGGAAGTGCTGCACATGTTCGGCACGCCCGAACAGAAGAAGCAGTGGCACGAGCCGCTACTGGCCGGCGAGATCCGCAGCGCCTTCTCGATGACCGAGCCTGCGGTGGCCTCCAGCGACGCCCGCAATATCCAGACCGAGATCACCCGCGACGGCGACGACTACATCATCAACGGCCGCAAGTGGTGGAGTTCCGGCGCCAATGACCCGCGCTGCAAGGTGCTCATCGTGATGGGCCGCACCAATCCTGAGGCCGCATCTCACCAGCAGCAGTCGATGATCCTGGTTCCCAAAGACACCCCCGGCGTTAATCTCCTGCGCTCCACCACAGTGTTCGGCTTCCACGACCAGCACGGGCACGCCGAGATCGTCTTTGACAACGTCCGGGTTCCGGCCGCCAACCTGCTGGCCGAGGAGGGCATGGGGTTCGCGATCGCCCAGGCCCGCCTGGGCCCCGGCCGTATCCACCACTGCATGCGCGCGATCGGGGTGGCCGAGCGAGCGCTTGCGTTGATGACTGAGCGGGCCCGCACCCGGATCGCCTTCGGCAAGCCGCTGGCCGAACAGGGCATGGTCCAGCAGCAGATCGCGTTGTCCCGCAACGAGATCGACCAGGCCCGGCTGCTGTGCGAGAAGGCAGCCTGGACCATCGACCAACACGGCAACCGGGCAGCCTTCTCCCTGGTCTCGCAGATCAAGGCGGTGGCTCCGCAGATGGCCTGCACGGTGATCGACCGCGCCATCCAGGTGCACGGCGGCGCAGGCGTCACCGACGACTTCCCGCTGGCCCGCATGTACAGCCTGCATCGCGCCATGCGGATCTTCGACGGCCCCGACGAGGTGCACATCCGCACGGTTGCGCGCGCGGAACTCGGCCGGGAGAAGAGCCTGCTGGCCGCTGCGGCGACCGGCGGGTGAGCTCACCCAACCAGGCCGGACACGAGAAGCTTTCCGGGGCCTGGAATTTCCGCGATGTCGCGCAGACGGTCGGTGTGTTTCCCGGATTACTGTTCCGGTCCAGCGAGCTGAGCAAGCTCGATGAATCGGGCCGCTCCGCTCTCACCGAGCTCGGCGTGACCGATGTGGCTGATCTGCGGTCCCCGGCCGAGTTGCAGCGCCGCGGTACCGGCGCGGTGCCCGATGACGTTGTCATCCATCATCTTCCGTTTCCGGAGGTGTCGCACACACACGCGGATGCTGAGGGCGCCGAAGCGCCGCACGAGAGTGCCTGGCAGAAGATGATGACGGAATACTCCGACGAGGAACCCGCCGAAGCGGGTCAGCGGTGGATGACCGGCGAGTACGAGCGGTTCCCCACCCTGGGCGGGGCGCAGCGGGCGGTGAAAAAGATCATTACGCTGCTGGCTGACGGCAGACCGACACTGGTGCACTGTTTCGCGGGCAAGGACCGGACCGGGTTCGCCGTCGCGATCGCACTCGAGGCAGCCGGGATCGACCAGGACGAGATTCTCACCGATTACCTGCACAGCAACTCCGCGACCACCCGATTACGCGACCAGATCCTGCAGACGACGCGCGACCGCGAGGGAGTGACCGACGAGGTGGTGTCGTTCATGGAATCGCGGCTGACCGATGAGGTGCTCGGGGTGCGCGAGCAGTACCTGAGCACCGCACGCCGGGTTGTCGAGGAGAACTACGGCGGGTTGGCCCCCTACCTGCGGGCTGCCGGGGTGACCGAGGACGATGTGACCCGGTTGCGCACCCAGTTAGTGGGTTAGCAGTAACCCGACGACCCATGCCGCTGTGGCGATGAGACCGCCGGCCAGTTCCACCCCCGCCGACAGTGCCACGCCTTTGACGGCGTGCACCGTGGATGCCCACGCCCGCCGCTGATCGCGCCGTTGGAGCAGCTCGGCGAGGTACACCCCGAGGACGAATCCGATGATCATGCCCAGGACCGGGATGGCGAAGAAACCGATCACCGACGCCACCGCGCCGGCAGCCAGGGTCCACCCACTGATATCGGCAGCGCGCATGCGGCGCACCGGCCACAGGTACTTCACCAGCAGGCTCGCGCCGAGTACCGCGGTGACCACACCCAACACCACCCAGGCGACGGTGCCGCGCACCACGAACGCCCACACCGCAATCGACGCATAGACCAGTAGCGTGCCCGGAAGGAACGGGACGATGATGCCTGCCAGTCCGATGGCAATGGCCACCGCGATCAGGATCAGCCCACCGGTTGTCACGGCTACAGTGCACCGGCGACAAGAGCTTTCACGTGCTACAGCTTGAACGCGGCGGGCTTGGGCGCCGAGAGGTCGTCGATTTGGGACCAGTGGGCGGCCACGTCATCCACGCTGGGCACGTCGTCGAAGGTCACGCCGTCGTTCTGGAAGAGTGCCGCGCGCTGAACCTTGCCGCCGCCGACGATGAACACCGAAGCACTGTCCGGCACCTCCTCGGTGCACAGGTAGGCCACCACCGGGGCGACATATTCGGGCGTGAGCTTCTTGAGGATCTCCGGCGGCATGATGTCCTCGGTCATCCGGGTAGCCGCAATCGGCGCGACGGCGTTGGCCTTGATGTTGTACTTGGCACCCTCCTGGGCGAGGGTGTTGATCAGACCGACCAGTCCGAGCTTGGCGGCGCTGTAGTTGGCCTGGCCGAAGTTGCCGAACAGTCCACTGGTCGAGGTGGCGACGACGATGCGGCCGTAGGACTGCTCGCGGAAGTGCGGCCAGGCCGCGCGGATGACGTTGTACCCGCCGTAGAGGTGCACCTTGAGGACCGAGTCCCAGGCCTCATCGGTCATCTTGTGGAAGGTGCCGTCGCGCAGGATTCCGGCGTTGCTCACCACACCGTGGATGGCGCCGAACTCATCGAGGGCGGTCTTGACGATGTTGGCCGCGCCGGCGGCATCGGCGACGGAGTCGTAGTTGGCGACCGCGCGTCCCCCGGCCGCCTTGATCTCGGCCACCACCTGATCGGCCATCGCCGAGCCGGCGCCGGTGCCGTCGCGTGCGCCGCCGAGATCGTTGACGACGACACTGGCGCCCTCGCCGGCCAGGGTCAGGGCGTACTCACGGCCCAGTCCGCCTCCGGCACCGGTGACGACGATGACTCGATCCTGCACTCCTGGCATGGGGTATCCCTTCGTTCGACTGATGCGGGCAATCGTAACCAGTGCCGCTTGAGGGCCCGCGCGCTCACCGACCCCCGGTGCGCTCCGCGATGACGAAGGTGGAGAAGGCGTCCTGCTCCTCGGTGCCGGCGAACTCGATGTATCGGTCGAGCCGACGCATCTCGTCGGTGGACTTCTCTCCCGTTGCGTTCCAGCCGTGCGCATTCAGCCACTCGACGACGTCCGCGCGGTGCGGGTCGTTGTAGATCAGATCGGAGACATCGACGGGCCGCTGCAGACCGATCTCGTCGACCATCTTCTCCCAGCGCATCCGCATCTGCTCACGTCGCTCCTCGTCGCGGTGACCCATCGCCTCGGCCGACACCCGGCTACCCGGTGCACTCAGTTCGGTGATCTGGGTGAAAAGGCGGTCTTGGGCCTCGGCCGGCAGATACATCAGCAGACCCTCGGCCAACCATGCCGTCGGCGCAGCCGGGTCAAAACCCGCCGCCGCCAACGCGACCGGCCAGTCCCCTCGAAGATCGATACCCACCTCATGGCGCGCGACCGCCGTCTCGACACCATGGGTGGCCAGGGTCGCCGACTTGTACTCAAGCACCTTGGGTTGATCGATCTCGAAGACGACGGTTCCGGCCGGCCACTGCAGACGGTAGGCCCGCGCGTCGAGTCCGGACGCCAGGATCACCACCTGTCGGATGCCGGCGGCGACGGCGTCGGAGAAGAACGCATCGAAGAAGTGCGTCCGCACCGCCTGGTAGGCGAGCATGTTCTCGAATACCGCGGCGGCCTCGGGGTCGGCCGTCTTGATCCGCTCCGCCACGGACTCGTCCATGAAGTTCTGCCACATCCCGGTGCCGGCACCATCGACCAGGATGCGCGCATACGGATCAGAGATCAGCGGCTGGGCGCTCTCGGTCTCACGAGCCCGGGCCGCGGCCACCATCACCGCCGTCGACCCGACGCTGGTGGCGATGTCCCAGGTGTCGTCGTTGCTGCGCAGTGTGCCCATAGGGCTGAACCCTAAAGCAGGCGGCGCAGGATCTTCATCGCCCGATCGGTGTAGGGCGGGTACAGCAGGCTCGGGTCCGGTTTGGCCGGCTTGGCCAGCACGGCCCGACGGTGGCTGAGCGCCTCGAAACCCCACTGCCCGTGGTACGCGCCCATCCCGCTGGCACCGACACCGCCGAATGGCAGCTGCGGCACCAGGCAGTGCATCGCGATGTGGTTGATGACGGCCCCACCCGAGGGCATCCGGTCGATCAGGTCGCGTCCCTTCTGCTGGGACGAGGTGAACACATACAGTGCCAGCGGCTTGGGCCGAGAGTTGACGAAGGCGACCGCCTCGTCGGTCGATCCGACGGTGATGATCGGCAGGATCGGTCCGAAGATCTCGTCGGCCATCATCGAGTCGTCGGGGCCCGGGTCGACGACCACGGTGGGCTCGATGGACAAGGTCGCACGATCCGAGCCACCGCCGGTGACGACGGTGCCCTCGGTGGCGCTGAGAATCGAGACGAGCCGGTCGAACTGACGCTCGTTGACGATCCGCAGCGACGGATTCGGTTGATCCGCGCGGAATTTGGCGATAGTGGCCACGATCTTGTCAGTGAGCTCCTTGGCGATGGAACGATCGGCCAGGATGTAGTCCGGCGCGATGCACGTCTGCCCGGAGTTGAGCAGTTTGGTCCACGCGATCCGTCGTGCCGTCACGTCGAGGTCGGCGTCGGCGAGCACCAAAACCGGGCTCTTACCACCGAGTTCCAGCGTGACCGGAGTCAGCGTCGGCGCGGCGGCGGCCATGATCTTGCGTCCGACCTCGGTGCCGCCGGTGAACAGCGCGTGGTCGAAACCCTGTGACATCAAGTCCTGGGTGACGTCAGCGGCGCCCTCCACCACCCGGACGGCTGCGGGATCCAGGTACAGCGGAACCAGTCGGGCCATCAGTTCAGAGGTGGCGGGCGCCAACTCGGAGGGCTTGACCACGACGGCGTTGCCGGCGGCGACGGCGGCGATCACCGGCGACATGCACAGGAAGAACGGGTAGTTCCACGGCCCGATGACCAAGACGACACCGAGTGGGTCGTACTGCACCCACGCCCGTGCGGGCATCTGCGCCAGCGGCAGACTCTGGCGGCGCGGCTTCATCCACCTGCGCAAGTGCTTGCGGGCGAAGGCCGCTTCGGCCTTGGTCGAGGCGACGTCGCCGAGCCACGCCTCGAACGTCGAGCGGCCCAGGTCGCGAGTCAGCGCCTCGGAGATCTCAGCTTCGCGTTCTTCGCACATCCGCTCAATGGCCCGCAACTGCTCCTCACGCCACTGCACAGCACGGGTGCGGCCGGTGTTGAACACGGTGCGAACCTCGGCAAGCACTCCGGCGGAGCCGCCTTCGGTGGTGTGATCGGTGGTCATCTGGATGGTCATACGCATTAGTTTGCCGCATCTCGGGCCGGGAGCCTTACTGTTTGGGCATGGCAATCGTCACCGCCAGGGAGGCGTACTTCGAGACCGGCCTGGAGATCCTTGCCGACCTTGGCCTCGGTAGGCTCAAACTGGCGGAGGTGTGCGGCCGCCTCGGGGTGACGACGGGCTCGTTCTATCACTACTTCACCAGCTGGGGTGCCTACACCAGCGGGTTGATCGCGTACTGGCGGCAAGACCGAACGGTCAGACTCGCCGACATGCTCCGACGCGAACCCGATCCACGCCGGCGGATGCGGTACATCATCGAAGCTGCCCTGTCGCTTCCGCACGGGGCCGAGGCCGCGATCCGGGCCTGGAGTTCGGTCGACGCCGATGTGCACGCCGTGCAGGTGGAGGTCGACCGTGATCGCTTCACCCTCTGCTACGAGTACGCCATGGATATCGTCAACGACACCCGCCAGGCCCAGGTGTTCGCCGACTGGGCGATCTACCTCCTCGTCGGTTACGAGCAGTCGACACTCGAGCGCGCCCCCCAGGTCTATGAATGGATCAGCAACCAGATGCTCGACCATCTCGAATCGGGACGTTTCGCCACTGTGCCGCCGCGATGATCGCGCGGCTGCTCCAACAACTGCGCGAGCGTGACCCTGAACGAGACGGATTTCGGAAAGCGTTGCGCGCGGCCATTTTCATGCCGATCGCCGCGGCGGCGAGTTTCGCGGTGGCCGGTGACACCCAGACACCGATATTCACCATTCTCGGTTCCATCGCACTGCTGATCGCGGCGGACTTCCCCGGCAGTCTCGGTACCCGGGCACTGGGCTACTGCGGTCTGGCCTTCAACGGTGTCGTGCTGATCACGGTGGGAACGTTGGCCGCGCCTCACCCGTGGGTGGCGGTGCCGCTGTGCTTTGGGGTCGGAGTGCTCGTGAGCTTCCTCGGCCTGCTCAGTGAGGTCGTCACCGGGGGGCAGCGCGCAACGCTGATGGTCTTCGTCCTGCCGGTGTGTATCAAACCCGTTGCGCCACTGGGAGATCGGCTCTTCGGCTGGGTGATCGCGCTACTGCTCTGCGTGCCGGCCGCCCTGTTTATACTGCCGCCCCGCTATGACAGCGAACTGCGGCGTCAGGCCACCCGGGTGTGCGTAGCCCTGGCCGATCGTATCGAGGGCAGCTGCTCGGCGAACGAGATCAGTGCCGCCATGGACGCGTTCCGGACCGGGTTGTTCAACGGCGGGGTTCGACCGGTCGCAATGACCGCCGGCAGCCGGGCCCTGGTCCGGGTGGTATCGGATCTCCGATGGCTTTGCGACCGGGTGGACTCCGGCACCGGCGCGCTGCTGGGGCCGATGACCGCACCGGCAATCCGGGTGCTGCGGGCCTGCGCCGTCGTCCTGAGTTCCCATGATCCAGCCGAGGCCCAGACCGAACTCGATAACGCCCTTGTCGCGCACCGGGCAGTTGCCGTGAGCCTGTACCGCGACGACGTCGCCGCCATCCTCGCCGACCCCGACGACGCCACAGCGGTGCAGCGGGGCCGCAGCGTGCTGAGCCGGCGCACCATGAACGGCAGTATTGGACTGACCGGTCGGATCATCCTTGCCGCCGTCGCCGCCGACACCCGGCCGCTGTGGGCCCGCCTACTCGGGCGCCAACTACCCGAAACCGGAATTGCCGACCGGGTCTACACCAAGCGTGCCGCGTTCGCCTCGCTGCGCGGTTACCTCCGCACCGGTTCGGTCACGGTGCTCAACAGCCTGCGCACCGGTCTGGCCCTGGCCCTGGCCGTGGTGGTCACCATCGTCTTTCCGGTCCAGAACGGACTGTGGGTGGTGCTCGGTGCACTGTCGGTGCTGCGCACCAGTGCGCTGACAACGGGGACGACGGCGTTGCGCGCCGTAGCCGGCACGGTGATCGGATTCATCATCGGTGCCGTTGTGATCGGACTGCTGGGCGTGGACCCGGTCGCGATGTGGTTGTTGTTACCGCTGGTTGCTTTTGGATCCACGTATGTCTCCCAAGTCGGTTCGTTCCTGGCCGGCCAAGTCATGTTCACCATGATGGTGTTCATTGTGTTCAACCTCATCCAGCCGACCGGCTGGCAGGTGGGCCTGATCCGGATCGAGGATATCGTCCTGGGGGCAATGGTCGGCCTGACGGCATCGCTACTGCTGTGGCCCCGCGGCGCGACGGCGGCGGTGCAGCGAGCCATCGACGCGGCCCTGGAGGTGAGTTCCCGTTACCTCGACGTCGCGGTTTCCCGAATCACCCGGGGTGCCTCGGAGCAGTCCGATGACGCCGTCGTCGCGCTGAGCCGGGAAACTCTGACCGCGGTGCGCACCTACGGTGACGCGGTCCGCAATTACCTGTCGGAAGGTGCCGGTGTCATCGATACGGGCGTGCTCGATAACGACAGTCGCATACCACGAATCCGCACCGCCGCTGATCTTATTGCCGATCTCATACCGCCGCCTCTCGACGTCTACTCGAAGGCGCGAAAAGTGTTGGAGGAGCGCACATCCGCGGTGTGCGATCTGTTCCTGCACGGGCATCCCGCCAGTACTTTGCCACCGATCAGTGATGATTTCATTCCGGCGCTGCGGGCCGAGGCACGGGATGTCGACCTTGCCGTCTCCGCAGCCCTGCCGTTGGTAACCACCGCCGCCAATATCGGTGAACTGGAGTTGACCTACCCCGCGATGGCGAAGGAACCGGTCGGCTGAGGCAGATTGAGCGTTCAAGTGGGTCGGCACAATGTTGGCACGAGCAGCGTGCTGCCCGGTTGGGGCCGGTAGGTGTGCCCGGTCGGCGCAGTCCAGATCACGGTGCCATCGGGGAGTTGTTCGTCTCGCCAGCCGCCGGTTCCGCACCAAAAAGTTTTCAGTAAATGAACTTTGCGGAGTCAGAAAAGACACGTCACTGATGAGGGGGTGTCGGCACTCCGCTGACGTTCTAGCGCGCGGCGTCGCCTCGGTGCTGCGCTTTGAGCCGAGACGGCTCAACCGCAATTCGGATCGTCGGGCCCGGTCGATTCCCACGGGATGCAGTGCGTGACGCCGAGAATCTTGATCACGTGGATGATTGTGTCGGTGTTACGCCATTGGGGGCCGTCGGTTGCGCCGGCGGCGGGGGCGTAGGCGACGGCGACCGTCGATCCGACCCTCTGCCCGACGATGACCTTCCCGAGGGGCAACTCTATGGTCAGCGGCCATTGAATCACCCCTTGACCCACGGGGGGGACGCCATGGGCGCTTCTCCCTTCGTCACATTGGTAACTGCAGTCGTAACTGCTCTCGAACCAATCGACTGAGCCAGTGCGGCCGTTGACAGACAAAAGGCAGAGCGACACCCACGTCGGGCCCGCCGGGGGTGTTACGACCGGACCATCGCCGGCCTGCAGTGTGTGGACCTGGGTTTGGGTGACGCTGAACGGGGCATCGACCTCGATGAGCGGGGCCGTGGTCGCGGTGGGCCCGGTGACCGACACGCTGCCGGTAGCGCCGCGTAGCGTCCACTCGGGTGTACCGCCACTCTGCGGCATTGCCGATGGGCACGTGCTGGCCGGAGCCGCGACCGATGATGACACTTTATTGACGGCGCTGGCCGATGTCATGTCGGCGTTGGAACCGCATGCGGCGAGCATCACGGCGAGCGATGCTGCACAGACAGCGGTGGCGACGGGAGAGCACGTGCGGGATGATGTCACGGCTACCGACGTTACAGCGGCCGGCCGAGATCGAGCGCGTCATGCGGGCCTACAACGGAACGATCCCCATCGACTGCAGTTGATCTCCGAGGCGGTGCTGGCGCTGGCGATCTTGCGGCGGGGCCGGCGCTGATCCGGCGCGGCCCGATAGCCTGGTCAATGTCACTTATTGCGTCCGGCTGATGTATAAATCTCTCGTGACTAGCTCAAACGAGACCCGTGGCCGCCGTCAACGCACCCCTTACACATGGCTCGGCGTCGGTGCCTTGGGCGCGGGTCTCTGCTGGGCTGCAATTGCCGGGGCGGGTGTCGCCTCGGCAGACGGCCGCACAGACAGGCACGCGAACAACTCCAGCGCTGCGTCCGCGACCAGGACTGGTCCTGTGTCGAAGGTAAAAACCGGAACTATCCACCCCGGTCTGCGATCCCGTGATGCCAGAAGCGCCCTCGGTAATAAGAAGAGTGTGAAACCGAATGCAGGGGGCAATGGCGAGGTAGGCGGCATTTACCCGGGGGAGAACACTACTGTTCTATTCAACCTTTCCGGTTACGCGCTTCAGGTCGATAGCTACGATCTGCCCGACGGAGGCGGTCTTCGGTACTCCCCAGCAGTTGGAGCAGTGATCCAACCAAACTCAGGAGCGCAGTTCGATAGTTGGTCCGCCTCTTCGGTCAGCGTGACTCTCAGTGGTGTGACCTCCTCCCAAAGTTGGATGGTCCAGGGTTCTAGTCCATCGCTACCCGCTTCCGTCACATTGCAAGCGAGTCCGACGCCCGGGATCTCCTGCAGCGGCGGATCCGGATCAATTTGTGGCCAATACTCGAGCGGAATTTTTCCTAAGAACGTGAACGCTGCGTTCTGGGTTTACTCGTACGACACCATTTTCGAGGAGCCAGAGGCGGATTGATCGCGGCCCCCGGCCATCCCGGCCGTGATCGACTGAACCGCGGCCACCTCAGCGACCACCGCCTCCCACGGATCAATCCGCCACAACTCACGACCATGGCCGTCCTCCACCGGAATCTGCCGACGCTCATACAACTCCGCAATCGCCGCAAGGCGGCGCGCACACGCCATGTTCTCCGCCCGGGCCGACTCACCAATCGCCTCAACGACCCCGGCATCATTCATTGATTCGAACATATATTCGATACTAGAGGTATCCTCGGACCGGATCCAGCACGCCGATCGCACCTGTGGACGACGCCGGATCTGTGGAGGAAACTCAGCCCAGAACCGCCATGGCCGCCTCGCGCGCCTCGGCCGGGCTGGCAGTCGCCAGTACCGCGTCGGCGGCATCGCGGCACTGCTGCAGCGTCACCGAGGCGAGTTTGGCGCCCACCGGTGTGACCGCCGAGGCCGCCGCCGACAGCGAGGTGATCCCCAAACCCGTGAGGACACAAGCCATTAACGGATCAGCGGCGGCCTCACCGCAGACACCCACCGGCTTGCCCACCGCTGCGCCGGCGCGTGCGGTCGCGGCGACGAGGGCAACCACTCCGGGCTGCCACGGGTCAGTCAAGGTCGCCAGATCCGAGGACATCCGGTCGGCAGCCATCGTGTACTGAGCAAGGTCGTTGGTTCCAATGGACAGGAACTCGACATGCTCGAGAATCCTGTCGGCCAACAACGCGGCCGCCGGCACCTCGATCATGACGCCGGGATAAAGACCGCGTTCGCGAGCCAGTCCGGCGAACTGTTTCGCCTCGGCAGCGGTGGCGATCATCGGTGCCATCACCCACGGTGCGTTACCGGTCTGCTCGGCGGCAGCCGCGATCGCGTCGAGCTGGCGTTCCACCAGATCGGCATTGCTGCCGACGATCCGGAAGCCCCGCACGCCCAGTGCAGGGTTGGCCTCCTCCGGAGTGGTGACGAACTTCAGCGGCTTGTCCGATCCGGCGTCGAGGGTGCGAATCACCACCTTGTGACCGGCGAACGCCTCGAGAACCTCCGCGTAAATCGAGGCCTGCTCCGCCACGCTCGGCTCGGAATCGCTGCCCAGGAAACATAATTCGGTCCGGAACAGACCGATGCCCTCGACCGGAGCTTGACGCGCGGCTCTGGCCGCAGTGCCGTCGGCGACATTGGCCAGGATCGATACCGCGTGGCCGTCGGACGTCGTGCCGGGACCGGTCCAGCCCGCCATCGAGGCGGCCGCAACATCGGCGGCAGCGACCGCCGCGGCCGCATCGGCCCGGTCCGGATCCAGCGTGACGGTTCCGCGGTTTCCGTCCAGCAGCACCATGGTGCCGGTCGCAACATCGTCGAGTCCGGGAATGGCGACCACACACGGGATCCCGAGCTGACGGGCGATGATCGCGGTGTGACTGGTCGGGCCGCCCAGGGTGGTGGCCAGGCCGACGACGCGGTGCGGATCCAGGCCGGCGGTATCGGCGGGCGCGAGATCCTCGGCACACAGAATCGACGGCTCCGTCGGCACCGGCACGCCGGGCTCGGGTAGGCCGGCGAGTTCGGCGATGACGCGGTCGCGGATGTCTTTGAGGTCGGTGACCCGCTCGGCCATCAGGCCGCCCATTTTGGTGAACATCTCGATGAACTGGGTGGCGGCCTCGGCCGTCGCCCGCACCGCGGTCTTGCCGGCTTTGATGGCGTTCTCCGCCGATCCCAGCCAGGCACGGTCCTGGGCCAGCTGGGCGGTGGCGCCGAGCACCTCCGCGGCCGCCCCCGTCGCCGCCGCGGCACGGTCGCGCAGGCGTTGCGCCACCGAGGAGGCGGCGTTGGCGAACCGGGCCGCCTCGGCGGGCCGGTCGGGTTCGGCCAGGACGCCACCGGAGTCGAGGTCGTCGATCCGGGGTAGGCGGTTAGCCCGGATCACGGGCGCGAAGCGGACTCCCGGGACCACAGGCACGCCCTGCAGCACCGATGGATGTGGTTCGGTCATGTCATGGATTACAGCAAATCGTTGACAACCCCACACGACGACCGCTGAAACCGGCCGTCATGATTGTCACCGTCACGCCCAATCCGAGGCTGTTATCGCTGCCAAGCAGTTCCTAAACCCGAAGGCCGAAGCGGAGGCGAACGCCGCGTTCGCGTCTGTCTGAGTCGATTCACTCGCTGCTGAGTTGGCTCACACGTTGCGGTGACACCTGCAGCAGTGTCGCGGTGTCCCGAACCGGAATCCCATGATCGGACAGGCTTCGTATCAAGGACCGAAATGCCTGGGAGGCTTGGCTTTCGACCTCTCGGGCTTGCTCGCGCAATCGAGTGACCTCCCGAGCGGACTGGGCGATATCCCCGAGGGCGCCGACCTGAACTCCGGTGATCCGGATACCCACATCCTCGGACCGCGACCCTGTACTGACTGCGATCAGGCTGCGGGCCATCTCCTCGACCTCACCGATTCGGCGGGCCTGAGTGAGCCCGGTGATCTCAGGTATCTCGACCATCCACCAGTTGCCGGCACGGCGGATGTGAACGTCATAGGTGTGCATCATGACCTCGCGTCCTTACTGAGGTGGATGGTTCGGTTTATCACCGGTCTGGTGGGCTCTTCCGGTGACCACAACAATAGTCAAGGGCAGTTAATCCTTCTAGTACAGCCAGCTAGACGCTCACCTGTGGATGGAATAGCGGGATTTCGGCGGGTATTTCCAGTAGACATCTGCGTGAGGTCGTATGAGACACAGAGGAGCTAAAGATGCCCAGTAAGACTGTGACGGTCGGTTCTGCGGTCGGATTGCACGCCCGCCCCGCCGCCGTCATCTCAGCGGCCGTGGTCAACGCCGGCGTTGCGGTGACCCTCGCACTCGACGGCGGTGACCCGGTGGACGCCGGTTCAGCGCTGATGATCATGACCCTGGGTGCCGTCAAAGGCTCCCGGGTGACCGTGACCGCCGATGACGACGCGGTGCTCGCTCAGGTGGCCGAACTGGTGGAGCAGGACCTCGACGCCTGAGGCGCTCGGGTCAGGCGTCGGATTGCACCGTGATCGGCACGTGCTTCTCCGCACACACATCGCCGACGGCGGCGAGGACGTCTCGGGTACGCAGCCGCTCCAGATCCTCAAGGGTGACCGAACCCCGATCACTGCGATTCTGAGCGGCCACCCGTGAGTCGCGTAACCGTTCGGCACGCTCGACGATATTGCGGGCGAATCGGCCGTTCTGCAGTACGTCGATCCCGTGGGTGCCATCCGGGGCGAGGAAGCAACGCAGTTGCCGACACACATCGGCGAGGGCGTCTCGAGCGTCGTGGTCGATGACGGTGGCTCGCGGCCGGCCGTAGCGGACGGCGATCTCCACCAGCTCATCGGCGCTGTAGGACTCGAACCGAAGCTTGCGATTGAACCGGCCGGCCAGTCCCGGATTCACCGTGAGGAACGCGTCAACCTCCTTCTCATAGCCCGCGCCGATGAAACAGAAATCGAACCGGTGAACTTCCAAGGCGACGAGGAGTTGATTAGTCGCCTCCATGCCGATCATGTCCGGTCTGCCGTCCTGATGTCGCTCGACGAGACTGTAGAACTCATCAAAGAAGAGAATCCGGCCCAGGGAACGGCTGATGAGTTCGTTCGTCTTGGGTCCCGATGACCCGATGTGTTCACCGCAGAAGTCCGCGCGTTTCACCTCGATGATTTCCGGGTGCCGAACGATGCCCAGGCCCGCATAGATTTTCCCCAGCGCTTCGGCGGTTGTGGTTTTGCCCGTGCCCGGCGGGCCAACGAGCAGCATGTGGTTCGTCTGATTCGTCACCGGCAATCCGTGCGCCAACCGCAGGGCCCGCACCTCAAGCTGATCCTCGAGTTCGGCGACGGCCCGTTTGACCTCTGCCAGGCCAACCTGGTTGTTGAGGAGGCGGCGTCCCTCTACCAACAACTCAGCGCGGCGTTCCCGGTTCTGCTCATCGGCGCGCGCTTCCTCAGAGCGCGCCGTCGTCACATCCCAGATGTTGGTGCGGCTATTGATGGTCGCCTCGTCGGTGACGATCAACTGAACCCGGGGATCCCCCAGGGCCTGCTTTGCCACGTCGATGAGAACACCATTGATGGTGGCCTTTGATAACCAGACCTGAGCCTTCTCCTCCTGGCCGAGTTGTCGGTACACCATTCCCCGCACATACGCGAGGTCCGCAGCAATGAGCGGGAAATCCACCGGATCGAACGCGGCGACACGGTCCGCCCATTCCAGGGCCACCCGAGCCTGACCCAGGTGCGCGGCCGCATGCGCAGCCAGGGCGCTATTGCCGGCTGTGACCGCCGACATGACTACAGCTTCGGATGGGAGCACGCGCGCGGCCTCCGCAATGACCTCGGGCCAGCGCTGGGCGGCGAACATCAGATAGGTCCTCATGTGTTGTCGCCATTGGTGATTCTCCCAGCCGTCAAGGAGGCCGGGACTGTCCAAGATCAGCTCTGCCTTCTCGAATTGGCCGTCGTCGACGAGGGCGCTCGCGAGCGCGATGCCGGCGTGGGAGGCCTCCGTCACGGTGATCGAGAGATAGGGGCCCGCTTTGATGGCGGCCGCCAGATGAACCCCCAGGCGGGTCGACTCTCGGTGCAGTCTCGAGCCGTGGCTGTAGAGCACCTCCAGGGTCATCAGATCGTCATCGCCTGCCGCGATCCGGCCTAACCAGGCGTCGGCCATGGAAGGGTCCGCCGCCGTCGCCTCTCCGAAGAGTCGCCGCGCCATCGGAGAATCGTGGTCGAACACCGACATCGCCTGATCGAAATGTCTGCGAGCCGTCACAGTCGTACCGATACCGGCCATCGACTAGTCCACCACCATGAAATCGCCAGGGATACCGGCTGATTCGGAGGCGTATCGGTTCTCGGCCCGGAAAAACTCAACCTCGGCTTCGTAATTCATACCGGCGGCGTCGACGCGGACGGTGGTCGGGTCACTCTGTGTGATGACCACATCGGCTGCGGAGTCGTGCGCTGCATTCGGTGGGCTGACGGCAATGACGGTAGTGGGACGCGGCGCCGGCTGGACCGTGCCGTCGGTCACGCTGACGGTGGTACCGGGAAGCGGTCGGGGGTTATCGGTCACCACCACATTCGGCATGCGCACGCTGGACCAGCGTTGTAGATCATGGGTGTGCACAGTGATCCGCTCTCCCGCTCCGGCTGTTCGGATAACGATCCGCTTGGCGATCAGATCGTCGGCGATCACAGAGACGCGGCCGTGCTGACCGGGATCGCCGAGCGGCATCAACAGCCGATCACCGCTGGCGGTCTTTCCCAGTAGCACACCCGACGGACCAACCGGGATTTCCAGCGAACGAGGCAGGCGACCTCTGCGCAGTCCCCGAATCTCCGGCCGGGGACAGCACAGACCGGCGGCAACGGCCGGGGCTTGTTCGCCCGGAAGGGTCTGCAATATGACGCTGGGCGATGTCGTGGCCGGCTGCGCCGTGTGAACCGTCACGGTCGCCGTGGCGCTGCCGTCCGGGAAGATCGTGAGGTTCTGAGTGATCCCGTCGGCGGGCAGTGACCACGCCTGGGCTAACGTCTCGGCGTTGATATCGACCGGTCGATACGCGTAGGTGGTGTTCCAGCCTGCATCGCCGCGCAGACTGCGCCAACGGCGATTGCGAGGCTCCAGCGAATTGCTCCCCAGCCGTTTTTCCAACTCGGCCATATCGGATGCGGAGGCGACCCTGACCCGTATTCCCCTGCAGCGCAATGCTGCTGAAATCCGTTGTGCAGCAGCAAGGGCCGCGGTACCTACCGTGTCACGCCACTGCAGAGCCTCGCCATTGTCCAGGGTTGCGATCCTGATGATCATCCACGTCTCGCGCCTCCCGGCGTACGGCGATGTCCCGATCAAGGTGTCGTATACCCGTGGGTAGTCACCGACACTGCGGCGCCGTGAACCTGAGCTGACCACCGTGATGGATTCGATTTCGAGGTCCAGGCTCTGGTGCATGTGGGGCGTTAACTCACTGATATCGAGGGTATTGGCCGTGTGTGTCGCCGTTGAGCCGGTCAACCAGGTTGGCCGGTAGGGCTTTCCGAGCACCTGAAGCGCGGTGACAGCCACGTCGTCGTGGATTCGGACGCCGCCGCCTGCGCGGTCATTGGCCACCGCCAGCGGTTCGATGAGTTCTATCGGCCGGTTGCGCCGAAGGTACACAGCTGCCCATGACCACAGCGGTTGCCGCCACCACGGCAGTACACACGTTGCCAATCCGAGCGCCATACCGATCCCCGCGCCCACGTAGCCGGCTGCGGCCCAACCCAGAAGACACCCCAGGAACACACCGCACACCATCGCCAGTCGAACGCCGTCTTTCATCGGGCCCTCCTGGCCCGGGCTATCACGGCACCGAGGCCGACGATGCCCGCGATGGCGACGGTGAATCCGAGTGCAGCGCTGCGAGCCCGGTGATCCGGCGCCTGCGGCGCTGTCGGTGCAGTCAGAACTCTGGTCAGCGCGCCAGGTGCCACGCGGTCACCGGGCGCAACGTTGAATGTCAGGGCGGCAACCGGGTCGACCACTCCGTAGCCCACCTGATTGTCGACTCCGCCGGGTGGGTTGTGGGATGTCTGCAGGATCCGGTTGATCACCTGGTGGGCCGAGAGCTCGGGATACTTTGCCCGAACCAGCGCCGCGACCCCGCTGACATATGCCGCCGCGAAGCTGCTCCCCCAGAAGGGCACCGCCGGATCGCCGGGGCGTGCGGGTGGGTAGGCGTTGACCGCGCTCGCGTTCTGCGGCGAGAGCCCGACGATGTTCACCCCGGGTGCGGCAACCCCCACCCACGGACCGGCCAGGCTCTTGTCGATCGGCACGCCAGTGCTGTCAACGGCGCCGACGGACAGCACATAGTCGGAGAACCAGGATGGCGATGACACGGTGACCACACGGGCCCAGTCCCGCGATCCACCGTTGACCCACGGCTCGAAGGCAGGGTTCTGCGCGCAGCCGTCGTCGCTCGCGTTACCGGCGGCAGCGACGATGACGGCATCCTTGACCGTGGCGGCGTACCAGACCGCCGCACCGATCGCGCGCTGGTCGAGTGGGTCCACCGCGGACGTACACGCCGTGACACTGACATTGATCACCTCGGCACCGGCGTTAGCGGCGTGGACGATCGCGCGTGCGAGCGTGGCGACTGTTCCGGCCTTCTTACGTACCGCGCCGTCTGCGCCGCCTGAGTACTGGGGTTCGAAGGCGCGTGATGACTGGCGGATGGAGATCAGCGTCGCGTGGGGTGCAACTCCGGCGACGCCGTCCGGAATGCCGGGCGGGGCCGGTGGATTTGTCGGCAGGGGGT
>Ga0194035_1000511_pt1 | contig 22183 bp, 18 predicted proteins | sample JunL2320m_MetaG_FD_148680 | JGI IMG/M metagenome (GOLD analysis project Ga0194035, IMG submission 148680) | Anoxic zone freshwater microbial communities from boreal shield lake in IISD Experimental Lakes Area, Ontario, Canada - Jun2016-L239-20m | ecosystem: Environmental > Aquatic > Freshwater >...
CTGCGGCGCCGAAGTCACCGGCGTCACCCTGTCGGAGGAACAGTACAAGCTGTCGAACGAGCGGGCCGAGCAGCGCGGCGTTTCCGATCGCGTGCAGTTCCTGCTGAAGGACTATCGTCACCTCGATACCAAGTTCGACCGCATCGTCTCGGTCGGCATGTTCGAGCATGTGGGCGTCGGTCACTTCAAGGAGTTCTTCACCAAGGTGAACGCCCTCCTCAAGGACAATGGTGTGGCCGTGCTGCATTCGATCAACCGCTCGGCAGGCCCTGACGCAACGTCCGCCTGGATCAAGAAATACATTTTCCCGGGTGGCTACATCCCGGCCCTCTCGGAAGTGCTTCCCTATATCGAGAAGTCAGGGCTCTACGTCACCGACATCGAGATCCTGCGACTGCACTATGCCAAGACGCTGCGCGAATGGTACCTGCGCTTCGCCGACCACCGCGAGCGCGCGAAGGAACTCTATGACGAGCGCTTCTGCCGCATGTGGGAGTTCTATCTCGCCGTATCAGAGTGCGCCTTCCGCTACGTGGGCATGAACAACTTCCAGATCCAGTTCGTGAAAAACCAGAATGCCTTGCCGCTGACCCGCAACTACATGATCGCGGAAGAAGACCGGCTTCGCGAGATCGACAGCAAGCTGCCACGCTTCAAGGCGGTTCCCGCCGAGTAAGGTGCACGGGGCGAAGAACCCCTGCCCTGCGCCGACGCGCAGGCCATGATTGTGGATAACGTGCATAAGGCGCACAATGGCGCCGCAACTGCGCTGCATGTGTCTACGGTCTCGCGATGAACCAGAACCCTGCCCTCCGCGCCGTCGATCCTTCACCGGACGACGAGAGCTTCCGCAACCCGCCCCACAACATCGAGGCGGAACAGGCGCTGCTGGGCGCCATCCTGGTCAACAACGAGGCAGCGGACAAGGTGTCCGCATTCCTGCTGCCGGAGCATTTCTTCGAACCGCTGCACGCTCGCATCTTCGAGGCGGCAACCACGCTCATCAAGATCGGCAAGCTGGCGAGCCCGGTGACGCTCAAGACGCATTTCGAGAATGACGCCACGCTGAAGGAAATTGGCGGCACGGCCTATCTCGCGCGGCTTGCGGCGAGCGCCACGACCATCATCAACGCCGAAGAATATGGCCGCACGATTTATGAACTCGCGCAGCGGCGCAAGCTCATCGGCATCGGCACGGAACTCGTCAACGAGGCCTTCGACCCCGACATCGAGGACTCCTCGCGCGAACTGATCGAGCGCGCCGAGCAGACGCTCTACACCATGGCCGAGACCGGAAAATATGGCCAGGGATTCCAGCCCTTCGCCCGGGCACTCACCGATGCTGTCGACATGGCGGCGAGTGCCTACCAGCGCGATGGTGGCTTGTCCGGCATCTCGACGGGGCTCAAGGACCTCGACGAGAAAATGGGCGGCTTGCAGTCTTCCGATCTCATCATCCTGGCCGGCCGCCCAGCCATGGGCAAGACATCGCTCGCCACCAACATCGCCTACAATATCGCCAAGGCCTACAAGGCGCAGCACAACGCTGATGGCTCGGTGAAGGTGACGGATGGCGGTGTCGTGGCCTTCTTCTCACTCGAAATGTCGGCCGAGCAGCTGGCGACGCGTATCATCTCCGAGCAGGCAATGATCCCGTCGGAGCGCATCCGCCGCGGCAAGATCACCGAGGATGAATTCGCCAAGATCGTCGAGGTGACGCGCGAGATGCAGTCGCTGCCGCTCTACATCGATGCGACCGGCGGCATCACCATTGCGCAGGTGGCAGCGCGTGCAAGGCGGTTGAAGCGCCAGCGCGGGCTGGGGCTTCTCGTGGTCGACTACTTGCAGCTGCTTTCCGGCTCCTCGCGCCGCGCATCGGAAGGCCGTGTGCAGGAAGTCTCCGAGATTACCGTGGGCCTCAAGGCACTGGCCAAGGAGCTTTCGGTGCCGGTCGTGGCTCTTTCGCAGCTGTCACGCCAGGTCGAGAACCGCGACGACAAGCGCCCGCAGCTTGCCGACTTGCGTGAATCAGGCTCGATCGAGCAGGACGCCGACGTGGTGCTGTTCGTCTACCGCGAGGAATATTATCTTGCGCGCAAGGAGCCTCGCCCCAACACACAGGAACACTTCGACTGGCAGGAACAGATGAACCGCGTGAACGGAGTTGCCGAAGTCATCATTGGCAAGCAGCGTCATGGCCCCACCGGCATAGTCGAACTGCAGTTCGAGGCGAGCCTGACCAAGTTCCAGAACTTGGTGCGCACTGACTACATTCCGGAGCGCTTCGAATAGCAACTCAACTCTACTTTCAGATGTATTTTCTACAATTATTGCACAGTGTTTAGTTCAAATTGTGCAAAATTGGATTACGTTCTGCGCGCAAACAGTGCATTATACGCCAATCCGGTTCAGGATAACACGGCGGAGCCGCGGATGGGCGTGTCACGATTCTCAAGCTTGGGGCTTTGGCGGTGAACCAGCACACGCCCTTCTCGCCGCACAGGAATTTCGCCGACAATCTCCGCGCGCTGTGTACGCGCCACGGCTCGATTGCCGCAGTTTGCCGGGCGCTCGGCATGAACAGGCAGCAGTTCAACAAATATCTCTCCGGTTCCACCCTTCCAAATGCTGCGACGCTCGAGAAGATCTGCAACTTCTTCCGGATCGAGTCCGAGAGCCTGTTCCACGATCCGGCGCGTTTCCAGAAACCCAAGGAAGATTTGCTGCTCAGCGGCTTTCCGCTTCATGGCCTGGGCCTTGCTGCCAATGCCTTCGCCGGGATGCAACCCACCACGCTGCGCACCGGCTGCTATCACCTGTACAGCCTGTGGCCGCGCGATGAGGCGAAGTGCCTGCGTGAGGCGGTGTTCATCCAGAAGAAGGGCGATGTCACGGTCTTTACCCGCTTTACCAAGTACCGTGCCGTGGGCCAGCGCCAGCACTATTACCTGAGCGGCAGGCATGACGGTGTGGTGCTCGAAGCGGAGAAGGCGCGCTTCCTGCTCTCGCTGAACCGAAAGGGTTGCGGCGAAGTGAGCCTTGTTTCGATGGGGTCGGAAAATGCGCTGTCTCAGGGGTTCTTGAGCGGTCTCGCGCTCACGATGGCGCCATCGGGAACGCCACAGGCAGTGCGTGCCACACTGCAGTTTCGTGGGTGTTCGGACGCACTGAGGCGCGCCATCCGGGATGCAGGCGTGCTGCCACTGGATGATCAGTCAATTCCAGAAGAGGTAAGGCAGTCATTGACCCTGCCACGCCAGGCACCGGTGGCCCATCTTGAGGCTTTCAGCCTTCTGGACGGTCTGCCCTCGGCTTTCCCCTGATCAACCCGTGATCACGTCGTCCGGCGCATATTTGTTCAGCGCCAGCATCGCGGCAACGACCTTGCGCGTTTTGACTGCAATCGGTTTCGATGCTTTCAGGCGGCGAATGGAGCCGGCCAGCTGATCTTTGAAGGCATCGAGCAGGATTGCCTGATAGTGGTCGTAACGGCTGGGACCACCAGGTGCAATCGGTTGCTTGAGGGCGCTGCCATCACCGCGGGCGACCTTCTTGACCGAGCGCAACACGCGGCGCAGTTCCTTGTTGTCGACCGTGGGAGCCGGACGGATAGCACGCTTCGTCGGTTCTCGCGGCGCTTGCAACGTGGCCTGCGTTCCATCCATGTGGTGCCTCCCGGTCTGGTCTGTCGAACGCAACTCCGTTACGTTCATCTGGTTGTAAATTATGCAATCGCTTGCAGAAGGCAATTTCGCTTTGATTTCGCTCTGCGCGCGAAGGGCGAGCGTCATGCGCTTTTTGAGCCTCCCCAAGGCAAGGCTTGATCCCTGGTGCAGGTGACCTTAAGCCAATTCCGGAAAGGATTTTGCGACCAGATGACCCCCACCCCAGAGGACCTGGCCGGAGCGGTGCTGACCATCGATCTGGTCGCGCTGAAGGAGAACTGGCGGCGGCTTAACATACGGGCCGGAAAGGCAGAATGCGGCGCGGCGGTGAAGGGCAACGCCTATGGGCTGGGCATCGAACCGGTGGCCCGGGCACTGTGGGAAGCGGGGTGCAGATCGTTCTTCGTGGCCCGCCCCAAGGAGGGCGAGGAGCTGCGGGAACGCCTGCCGGAAGCAACAATATACATCCTTGACGGTCTGTTTGCGGGCCAAGCGGAATTTTACGCAAAACTGAACCTCTGCCCGGCGCTGATTTCCATCGAGGAAGCGCAGGAATGGGCAATGTTTGGAAGGGTTTACGGGCGGAAACTGCCCTGCGCGATCCATGTCGACACCGGCATCAACCGGCTGGGCTTTTCAATGGCGGAATTCGATTCGCTGCTGGCCGACAACTTCACCATGGAGGGGCTGAACGTCACCCTGCTGATGAGCCACCTCGCTTGCGCGGACGAGCCTTCCCACCCGCTTAACCAGCGCCAGCGCACGGCTTTCGCGAGCATACGGGCCAAGCTGCCGGGCGTGGCGGCGAGTCTTGCCAATTCATCGGGCGTGTTCCTGGGCGATGGCTTCACCCATGACCTGGTGCGCCCCGGCATTGCGCTGTACGGCGGAAATCCGATGCAGAATGTTGCGAATCCGATGCTGCCCGTTGCCATTCTGGAAGGTGCCGTCATGCAACTGCGCAGCGTTGCCCCCGGTGACACGGTGGGCTACTCCGCCACCTGGAAAGCCGACCGCCCGAGCCGGATTGCGGTGCTGGGCGCCGGCTACAAGGACGGCGTTCCGCGCGCACTGTCCTCGAAACAGCCGCATGGCCCTGCCCAGGTCTTCATCAACGGACAGCGCTGCCCGGTTATCGGGCGCGTCTCCATGGACATGATGGGGATCGACATCACTGACCTTGCGGAAGGCAGTGTGGTGCGCGGCACGCGGGCGGAGATCCTGGGGCGCCACATCGGCATCGACGAAGCGGCCAACTGGGCAGGCACCATATCCTATGAGTTGCTGACGAGGCTGGGCAGCCGCTATGCAAGGCTCTACACCGGGCTCGAATCGGACAGCACAGCTTGAACATATTTGCCCATATCGGCCGCGCCTCGCTGGCCCTGCTCGGAGAAGTGGGCCGGGTTGCGCTGTTCCTGAAGGACGCGCTGCTGCAGGGCCTGACGCCGAAGATCTTCGTCCGGCAGATCCTCGAGCAGATGATGCGGATCGGCTATTTTTCGCTGCCGGTCGTCGGCCTCACGGCCTTCTTCACAGGTGGCGCGCTGGCGCTGCAGATTTACCTCGGATCCTCGCGCTTCAACGCGGAGAGCCTCGTCGCCTCGATCGTCGCACTGGGCATCACGCGCGAGCTGGGGCCGGTCCTCGCAGGTCTGATGGTTGCGGGACGTGTCGGCGCCTCCATCGCGGCCGAACTCGGCACCATGCGGGTGACCGAGCAGATCGATGCGCTGGTAACGCTGGCCACCAACCCGTTCAAGTATCTCGTGGGCCCGCGCATCATCGCAGCGGTGGTGACGCTGCCGATCCTCGTCGGCATCGCCGACGTCATCGGCATCATGGGCGGCTACATCGTCGGCACGCGCTCGATCGGGCTCAATGGCTATGCCTATATCCGCAACACGGCGGACTTCCTTGAATTCAGCGACGTCTCGTCGGGCCTCATCAAGGCTGCCGTCTTCGGCTTCATCATCGCGGTGATGGGCTGTTATCACGGCTTCAATTCCAGTGGCGGCGCCCAGGGCGTGGGCCGGGCCACCACCAATGCGGTGGTCTCCTCCGCGATCCTGATCCTCGCTGCCAACTTCGCCCTCACTTCGCTTCTGTTCGCGGATTGATGTGATGGCCGAGGCATTCATCGAACTCACCGACGTCAGAAAGAGCTTCGGCTCGAAGCACGTGCTGAACGGCGTGACGCTGTCGGTGCCGAAGGGCCATTCGCTCGTGGTGATCGGCGGCTCGGGCACCGGCAAGTCGGTGATGCTGAAATGCATCCTCGGTCTGCTGCATCCGGACTCAGGCTCGATCAGGATCGCCGGCGAGGAAGTGATCGGGCTCAAGGGCAGCGCGCGCGATGAATATCTGGCGCGCTTCGGCATGCTGTTCCAGGGTGCGGCGCTTTTCGACTCCCTCTCGGTCTGGGAGAATGTCGCCTTCGGCCTCATCCAGGGCCGCCAAATGGCGCGCGCCAAGGCGCGCGACATTGCCATCGACAAGCTGGGACAGGTGGGCCTCACGCCGGAAGTCGGCAACCTCTATCCGGCAGAGCTCTCGGGCGGCATGCAGAAGCGCGTGGGACTTGCCCGCGCCATCGCGGCCGACCCCGAGATCATCTTCTTCGACGAGCCCACCACCGGCCTCGACCCGATCATGGCCGACGTCATCAACAACCTGATCGTCGACTGCGTGAAGCGACTGGGCGCAACCACGGTGTCGATAACCCATGACATGGCGTCGGCCCGCAAGATTGCCGATGACATTGCCATGATCTTCAAGGGCGAGATCATCTGGCAGGGACCCGCGAAGACGATTGACACCAGCGGCAACCCATACGTCGACCAGTTCATCCACGGCCGCGCCGAGGGACCGATCCAGATGGATGTTCTGAAGCCCTGATCACATATCCGCGTGGAGCAATGTCTTGAGCCGACCGGGATTGGTGATCATCAGCTGGCGGTAGTCCACATCGACGCATTGCTGATCACGCAGAACCCGCAGGAGGGCGCCCACCGAGTTGCGTGACAGGTTCGTCATGTGTGCAAGGTCAGCTTGCGAGATGTCAAGCTCCACAGGGCCTTCGGCAAGTGGCTGGCCATGCCTGAGACCAGCCAGCCGCAGCAATGTTGCCGCACAGCGCTGCAGCGGATTGCGCAGCATGAGATCATAGGCGGCACCCATGGCGAGTTGGCCATTGAGGATGGCCAGCTGGACAAAGCCAGTCCAGCGACGGGGCTCTTCCTGCACCAGCGCATCAATATCGCGCATGGGAAGAACCACCGCGCGTGTGGCGCGCATGGCATGAACGCCGGTGTTGCGGGGCTTGCGCGCAAACGCCGTTTCACCAAACCATGCACCCGGCAGGATGATGTGCGACACGGTGGGGCCGGACTCCGGCACGACGAAGGACATGGCGAGGGCGCCCGAGAGAAGGCCATAGATTCCATCCGAGGGATCACCCGGACGATAGAGATGCTGGCCCGCTTCCAGCACCTGGATGCGGGTCTTGCCGAGCACAGCATCCACGAAGGCCGGCTCGCAGAGGCTGAGCCAGCCGGCAGTCTTCAGGATTCGTGTGTCTTCGCCAGTCAAAGGTTTCACAGCCTCGGATTTTGGCGACCTTGGGCAAAAGGATTGCCCAAGTCTGGGCAACATTGGACTGAATGATCAAAATAGCATCAACTTAAAACTGCGCAAATGATTTTTTAAGCCAAGCGGCGACTTGGCAGCTGGTGCCGTAGCTCGTGGCTGCATGTGGGACGGGAATACAGTCCACAAGGCTAAAATATTGATTTCTTTCAGCCCTGGTCACTCCGCCTTCAGAGCCGTCACCCGTCGTTGGCGTGCTTCTCCATCACCTCGATGGCATGCTGCAGCGGGTCTGGCGACAGGTTGACGAAGCCGCGATGTGGTGTTTCCAGCTCGAGGAGCAGGAGAACGGCGCCCGATGCGGCGCCCGATGACAGCAGCAGCACGGTGATGGATGTCAGATGCCGCGGGGCAAACAGGCCAAAACTTGCGAAGAGCAGGACGAGCCACAGCAACATCAGCACCAAGAGCGCGGCCGGAATGGCATCGAGCTGCTGCTTCACAAGCGTGAAGTGCTCCTGAACGATCCTGTCGGACACATCCATGATGTGCGGCTGCAGCCAGCGCTGTGTTGCGTTTGCCGGAACCATCAGCGTGGCCCATTTTTCCACTTTCGCCAGAAGATCCAGCGTCGCTTCGTTTTCGACGGTGCGCTGGCTCCCGTCCGGAGGGAACACGTCATTCAACATGGAATGTGCGTATTGCCTCAGCAGGTCCCGCGAGCCATCCGCCTCGGTTCCATAGAGACGGAGCAAATGATCCATTCGGATGATGTCGCTGGAGGTCGACATCAGCTGCTCCTGATTATCGCCGAACGACGTATTTGCGACAGACAGCAGAAGGCCAAGCACAAGCGCCGTCAGGGTGCTGACCATCGCCATCGAGTTCGACACCACGTTGCGGCTGTCGTCCGTTCGATGGCCCTCGGGCAGCCGCGCGCCGATCCATATGCCGACCAAGCCTGCAGCAAACACCAGAACCCATGTGAACAAGGCAATGACCAGTGGCGGCACATTCATCGGGCAGGTCTCCAATTCCGAATGTCCTGGGGCTTGGCGATGAAGCAGCACGCTGCGCCGGTGACATTGCCGACTTGAAGCCTGAGGCAGGGCCGCAGACAAGTGTTTTCAGCAGCGCGACACACAGGACCCAGCAATCCAGCGCCGCCGCCCGGAGAAACTTCCTCGTACAAGCCGCAGGAAGGAAAGCGATTGCACAGAAAGCTCATGCCCATGGTTCATCATGTCCGGGCTCCGTCCCGGGCACCCTCTTTGGCATCGGCGAAAGGGCTGCCCGGAGCAAGCCCGTGCATGATGAATGAGAGAGCGGGACGCGGAGAACGCGAAAAAGGCCGCCCCGGGGGGCGGCCTTTCCGTGAGATGCGCCGGAGGCGGTCTCGATATCGTTGCGTCAGCCCCGCGTTCCCGCGGAGGCAACGATCCGGCTCGCCGGCACAGTGAACTCACTCGACATCGGATCACCTCCTTTCGCTGTTGATACTGCCATGCAGGGTGGGGGCTTGCCGCGGTTTCGTCAAGCGGGCATTTTCGCCGCTCATTCGAAAGGACCGCCTGCCATGACTGCCGCCGACATCCTGATTACCAACGCCCGCGTGCTGACGATGGACCCTGCCCGCCCCCGGGCCGAGGCCGTGGCCATTGCCGGGAACCGCATCATCCGCGTCGGCTCGCTTGACGATGTGGCGGGGCTGAAGGCCAGGCACACGCGCGTGATCGATGCCGCACAGAAGACGGTGATGCCAGGCATCATCGAGGGCCATGTGCATCTGTTCGGCGGTGCTGTCGAACTCGAGACGCTGATGCTGAACGGCATGACCGGTTTCGAGGCCGTGGCAGAAGCCGTTGCCCTGTTCCGCAAGCAGCGGCCGGGCGAGCCCGTGCTGCTGGCCACCGGCATTGCGCATGAGGCCTTCGGCGAACCCATCACCCGGCAGATCCTCGACCGCATGGTGTCCGACATTCCCTTCATCATGGGCTGCTTTGACCACCACACCATGTGGGCCAATACCAAGGCGCTGGAAGCGGCGGGCCTCATGAAGGGCCGCGACCTTCCCGTCGGCAATGAGATCGTGCTGGACCACAATGGCATTGCCACCGGTGAGTTGCGCGAACCCGCTGCCTACATGCTGGTGCAGGCCCTCACCCCAACGGGCGGACGCGAATGGCTGGGCATGACGACGGGCGAGAGCCCCAACCCAGCAGCAACGGCGGCCCAGCGCGAGCTCGACATCGGCTTCTTCAAGAAGGGCATCGCGCATGCGGCTTCTCTTGGCATCACCTCGATGCACAACATGGATGGCAACTGGTACCAGCTGGAACTGCTGCAGACGCTGCTTGATCGCGGCGAGATGCATGCGCGCGTGGAAGTGCCCTTCCACCAGAAGAACACTTTCGAGATCGCGCGCGTCGAGGAAGCCGCCGACATGCGCGCCAAGTATGGCCGCACGCGGCCGGGCGGCGACATGCTGCATTGCGACCGGGTGAAGGTGTTCGTCGACGGCGTGCTCGAGACCTACACCGCGCTTATGCTGGAGGGCTACCCGGACCAGCCGGATAACATGGGCGCGCCATTGTTCACCGCTGAAGAGATGAACGAGATCGTGCGCCGGGCCGACAGGCACGGCCTGCAGGTGGCGACGCATGCCATCGCCGATGGCGCGGTGCGCCGCACGCTCGATGCCTATGAAAATGCCATCAAGGCGAACGGCCGGCGCGACTCGCGCCACCGCATCGAGCACATCGAGATGATCGACCCCGCCGACATCAACCGGTTGAAGCAACTGGGCGTCGTCGCCTCGCTGCAGCCCATCGCGGGCGTAGGGGTGCCGGGCTCACCGCCTGAGCCCATCCTGTCACGCGTGGGGGACAAGCTACCATGGTCCTATGCCTGGCAGACGCTGCGCGATGCGGGCGCGGTGATCGCTTTTTCCTCCGACTGGCCGGTTGCCCCCTTGAGTCCCTTCCTCGGCATGCAGGCGGCGATGACCGTCGTACCGCTCAGGACCGACTGTCCGCCGCAGGCGCAGAGCCTGATGGACACGCTCAACGGCTTCACCGCTGCCGGCGCCTACATGGAGTTCATGGAGCACGCCAAGGGCACGCTGAAGGAAGGCTACCTCGCCGACGTGGTGGTGCTCGACGCCGACATGGAACAGGCCCCGAAGGACCAGATCGCCAATGTGCGGCCCGTCACGACGATCTGCGACGGCCGTGTCAGCTTCGGGGCATAAATAAAATTCAGCCTGATCACCATGGACTTCGTAACGATTTTTTTTGGGTTTGAATTTTGTCAGTTAGGGCCCTAGCTGGGTGCCGCCGAAAGCCCGCCTAGCCTCTCCGCAAGGGCTTTTGCTGCGCGCCCCTAGGGCTTCGTCAGCAACTCGGCGACCACCGGGTTGGGAAAGCGCCGCTCGCGCGTGACGGCGAGAAATGTTCGCGGATGCCGTCGAGCTGCGCCACCTCGACGAGGAGGCCAGAGGTGAGCTCGTCTCGCACCACGATGGGCGGGATAACGGCGAGGCCTGCGTCCTCGCGCGCCAGCAGACGCAGCATCGCCATGTCATCAGCTTCCGCCGCGATGTGGGGCGAGACGCCATAACGCGCCATCAAGGCGTCGAATGCGCCGCGCAGGGCGGAATCCTTCGCAGGGAGCACGAGCCCCTCGTCGCGCAGCAGCACCTGCATCTTGCGCCTGGCCACCCGCTTGGGCGTGCCGATGAGACTGACCGGCTGTTCGCCGATCTGGTGGACAAGCCACAGTGTGTCAGCCTCGCGCGGAGGCGCCATGTTGGTGAGCACCACGTCGAGCGCCAGCGCATCGAGATCGCGCAGCAGCTCCGCCTGGCTGCCCGAGCGCAGGATGACCTCCACATCGCGGCGGCCCACCAGCGGGCGCAGGAACTCCATCTGGAAATTGCGCGACAGTGTCGCCAGCGCGCCAACGCGGAGCGCACGGCGGACATTGCCCGTCTCGCGCATCACGGCGGCCAGGTCCTCCGCGGTGCGGAAGATGGCATCGGCATGGTCCAGCGCGATGCGGCCCGCCTCGGTCAGAACGAGGCTGCGGCCCCGGCGCTCGAACAGGTCATGTCCGAGGGAAGCCTCCAGCCCCTTGATCTGGGTGGAAAGTGCTGACTGCGACAGGTTGAGCCGCCGGGCAGCCCCGGTAAGGGTGCCGTCGGCTGCCACGGCCCGGAACAGGCGAAGATGATGCAGGTTCATATCACTTCCATAAAACAGAACGATATGTGTTAAAAGATATAATTTTATGGAATAGCGAATGCGCTTATCCCTCCGTCCACATCCGGACCGGAGTTACCCCATGCATGCGCTGCCCCCGCTGACCGCCCTCGCCCCCCTGCTCCTGCTGGCGGTTGCCGCTCTCACCTTGATCAATACCGGCCGACGCTCCGGCCTGCTGCCGCGCATCGCGGAAGGGTCCACGCTTGCCGCACTGGGCCTTGCACTGGCCGGGTTGGTGCAGTTGTTGTGGACGGGGCCCACCACGCTCAGCCTTGGAAGCGGCGCGGCACTGCTGGCGCTGCGGCTTGATGCGGTGAGCGTGAGCATGGCGCTGCTCGTCAGCTTCGTCGGTTGGATCGTGGTGCGCTATTCGCGCAGCTACCTCGACGGCGAGGCGCGCGAGGGGCGCTTCCACGGGCTGATGCTGGCAACGCTTGCTGCCGTGCTGGTACTGGTGCAGGCGGGAAGCCTCACCGTGGTGGTGGCGGGCTTCATCGCCATCGGCCTCTTGCTCCGGCAGTTGCTGCTGTTCTACCCCGAGCGTGCCGAGGCGCAGCGGGCGGCGGCAAAATTCTCGCTCGTGTGGGGTGCAGGCGACGTGGCTCTCATCATCGCATCGCTGCTGATTGGCGGCAGCTTCGGCACCGGCAGCCTGGCAGCGATCGGCGCAGCGGCGGTGAACGGGCTTCCGCTTGCCGCCGAAATCGGTGTCGCGTTCCTTGTGCTGGCGGCGGCGCTTAAGACGGCGGCCTTCCCGCTGCATGGCTGGCTGACCGAGGTGATGGAGGCGCCGACACCAGTCTCCGCACTGTTGCACGCCGGCATCATCAATTCTGGCGGCGTGCTGCTGATCGCGCTGGCGCCACTGGTGCAGGCGAGTACGGGCGCGATGGCGGCTCTCGTCATGATCGGTGGGCTCACCGCACTCTTCGGTGCGGCGGTGATGCTGACGCAGAGCGCGGTGAAGACGGCACTCGCCTGGTCCACCGTGGCGCAGATGGGTTTCATGCTGCTGCAGTGTGGCCTCGGACTGTGGACACTGGCGCTGCTGCACATCGTGGCGCACTCGCTCTACAAGGCACATGCCTTCCTCTCCTCAGGTGGTGCGGTGCAAGCCGTTGCCGCGGTGAAGCGGCCGGGGCCGGTCGCGGTGCCGGGCATCGCGGCGGTGGCCAAAGCCTTCCTGCTGGCACTCGCGCTCTTCGCCATCGTCGCCAGCATCTTCTCGCTCATGACGCCGAAGTCACCGCAGTCGCTGGCGCTGGGGGCGATCCTGATCTTCGGTGTCGCCTACCTGGTGGCGCAGGGGTTGGCCGATGCCGCACCGCGCGCACTCACCCTGCGCACCGGCCTTGCCGCCACCGCAGCGGCCGTTGCCTACTTCAGCTTCCAGCTTATCGCGCAGGCGCTGTGGGGGTCGAGCCTGCCGCAACCGCCGGAGGCCGGGCCGCTGGAATGGGCACTGATCGTGCTGGCACTGCTCTCATTCGGCATCGTTGCAGTGGCGCAGGCGCTGTTCCCGCTGTGGGCGCACCACCCGGCGACGACGGGACTGCGCGTACACCTCGCCAACGGGCTTTACCTCAACGCGCTGCTCGACCGGGCGACCGGCGGCTTCCGCACCTCACGCACGACCTGACATCAGATGGAGGTTCCCATGTTCATGATGCATCCGCAATTCGCACCGGCCCGCGTCAATGGCCTGCTCAAGGCGGCGGAAGATGCCGCGCGGGCTGTGCCCCCCGCCTTCCCGCTCACCGCCACGGTGGCCGTGAACCCCTTCCTCGGCCAGACGGCCAAAGACCTCGCCACCACCGCGGCGCTGATGGCCCGCGTCGCCGGCACGCGCGTCACGCTACCGCGCGGCGACTATGCCGCGAAACTGCGCGACGGCGAGATGTGCGAGGAGGATCTCGCGGCAGCGTTCTCGGCCTGCCCATCAACGCTCAAGCCCCATGACGTGACAGCATTGAAGGCCCTGCTGGCGCAGGACCGCAGTGCGCCGCAGCCGCTGCCCACGCTGGCGGAGCTTGCGGCACGCACCGACGGCACCGACTGGACCGGCATCATCGCGCGCGCGATCGGGCTGTGGGCGGCGGGGCACTTCGACCGCGGCCAGGCGCTCTGGTCACCGGCGCCCGGGCGCAGCGCCTATGCCGCCTGGCGGGCCTGGGCGGTGCATGACCTGACGCCCGAGATCGCGGGCCTCACAAGCTTCTGCACCCATGTGGCCGAAGCGCCGGACACCGCCGAACGCGCCATCCTGCGGGCGACGGAAAGCCTCGGGCTCGGCGAGGCTGCAGCGGGTACTGCCTTCCATCGCCTGCTCGTCGAACTGGGCGGCTGGGCGCAGCATGCGCGCTGGCTGCTGTGGGAGGCTGAATTGAAGGGCACGACCGACGCAACCCTCACCGACCTGCTGGCAATCCGCCTCATCTGGGAAGAAGCGCTGCTTGCGCACCGCCCCTATGTGGCCGGCAGCTGGCAACAGGTGATGGAGGCTCACGCGGCCCCGGTGATGGCCTCTGCCGACGACGTGGCCGACGCGATCCTGCAGGATGCACTGGAGAGAGCACATCAACGCCAGCTCGTGCGCAAGTTGACAAGTGACAAGACCACGCGGAGCAGGCCATCGCTGCAGGCAGCCTTCTGCATCGACGTGCGCTCGGAGGTTTTCCGCCGCGCACTCGAAGCGGCTGACCCAACGGTGGAGACGATCGGCTTTGCGGGCTTCTTCGGCCTGCCGGTAAGGCACCGCCCGCATGGCACGGAGATGACCGAGGCGCACTTGCCCGTGCTGCTCAACCCCGCGCTCACCTCGACCGGACACGAGAGCCCCAAGGCGGAGACGGACGCACGCATCACGGCGCGCACGCTGCGGGCCTGGGGACGCTTCCGGCAGGCCGCGGTCTCCTCCTTCGCCTTCGTCGAGGCGGCAGGGCCAGGCTATGCCGCGAAGCTGGTGAAGGATGCGCTGGCGCTCGACAGGAAGACGGAGAGGCAAGAGCCCGCGCCGCGCATCGAGGGAGGCCTGACGGCGGAGGCGAAGGCGGCAACGGCAGCCGCGGTGCTGAAGGCCATGAGCCTCACAACCGGACATGCGCCGCTGGTGTTGCTGATCGGCCATGGCGCGCATGTGACCAACAACCCGTATGAGAGCGCCTATCACTGCGGAGCCTGCGGCGGGCACACGGGCGAAGTCTCGGCACGGCTGCTGGCACAATTGCTGAACGACCCGGAAGCACGCAGCGGCCTCATCGCTCATGGCATCACCCTGCCGGAAGACACGCTGTTCGTGGCGGGCCTGCATGACACGACGACCGATGCTGTGACACTCTACGAAGACGGCTTCGCGCCACCGCAACGGGCACGGATCAATGATGCCAGGTCACTTCTGGCAATGGCGGCACAGGCGGCGCGAGCCGAACGTTCGCTACGGCTGCCAGGATCGTCAGCCACGACCATCACGCAGCGCGCGCTGAACTGGGCGGAGGTGCGGCCTGAATGGGGGCTTGCTGGGTGTGCCACCTTCATCGCCGCGCCGCGCGGCGTGACAGCCGGCGCAGACCTCGGCGGGCGCGCCTTTCTGCACAGTTATGACTGGCGCGCCGACAAGGGCTTCTCCACGCTGGAGCTGATCATCACCGCGCCAGTCGTCGTGGCGAGCTGGATCAGCCTGCAGTACTACGGCTCGGCGGTAGCTCCGCACGTGTTCGGCGGTGGCAACAAGCTGATCCACAACGTGGTGGGCGGCATCGGCGTGCTGATGGGCAATGGCGGTACACTGCGCGCCGGCCTGCCGTGGCAGGCCGTGCATGACGGCGAGAAGCTGGTGCACGAGCCCTTGCGACTCACGGTGATGATCGAGGCGCCGCAGGAGGCAATTGGTGCGGTGCTGGCAAGGCACCCGGAGGTGGCAGCCCTCTTCGACAATGGCTGGCTGCATCTTCTGGCGCTGGAGAATGGCGCCGTGAGCGCGCGCTACCGCCCCGGCGGCACCTGGGAGCGGCAGGGCGAGGCGCGCAAGGCGGCATGAGCTATCACGGCCTCATTGCGGCACTCGCCACGCAGCACGGGAAAGAGAAGGCGATCACCCCGCCCCTTGCGGCAATGACGGGACTTGCCGTTACAGTGCCGCAGGGCATCGACACCGATGCGCTGGGCACCTTCACCGGCGAGACGCCGCGTCTTGCCTCGATGCGCGAGACGCTCCGCACGAAGGCGCAGCTGGGCATGGAGGCGACGGGCCTGCCCATCGGCATTGCCAGCGAGGGCAGCTTCGGGCCGCACCCGTTCGTTCCCTTCCTCGCGGGCGGCGTGGAAATGATCGTCTTCATCGACCACACACGCGGCATCGAGGTGGTGGAACAGGCAGTCAGCGAGAACACCAATTTCGCATCGCTCTGGATTACGCAGTGTGCGGATGTCGACGGCTTCCTCGCACGCATTGGGTTTCCCGAGCATGCGGTGGTGCTGCGCAGTAGCGACCACATCATCAAGGGCATCAACTCACGCGGTGAGCTCGATCACCTGCTGAGGCACTGCGGTGAAGGTGCACGCATTGAGACTGACATGCGCGCCCATCTCAATCCGACACGCATGACCGAGATCGGCAAGCTGGCGGAAAAACTCGCCAGCCGTATTGCAACACCCTGCCCGGCCTGCTCCACGCCGGCCTTCGGCACCCTGCGCCACGAGGCGGGGCTGCGCTGCGAGGACTGCGGTGCGCCAACCCAACTGGTGCGCAGCATCGTGAAAGGCTGCGCATTGTGCCGCCACGAAGAACACCTTCCACGAACCGACGGTCGTACGTTCGCCACAGCCGCCGAATGCCCGGAGTGCAACCCATGACATTGTCCCACCTCGACCGCCTCGAAGCCGAGGCGATCCACATCATTCGCGAGACGGCGGCGCAGTTCAGGAAGCCTGTTCTGCTCTATTCGATCGGCAAGGACTCGACCACGCTTCTTCACCTCTGTGCCAAGGCCTTCTACCCCGGCAAGCCGCCCTTCCCGCTGATGCACATCGACTCGACCTGGGAGTTCAGCGATGCAATTGCCTTCCGCGACTGGGTGGTAAAGCACTACGGCGTGGAACTCATCGTCTATCGCAACGAGGAGGGTGTTGCGAAGAACATCAACCCCTTCGACCATGGTTCGAGCCTTTACACCGAGATCATGCGCACCGTGCCACTGAAGCAGGCGATCACCGAACTCGGATTCGACGCGGCCATGGGCGGGGCACGGCGCGACGAGGAGAAGTCGCGCGCCAAGGAACGCGTTTTCTCGGTGCGTGATGCGAGCCACGGCTGGAACCCCAAGGCCCAGCGCCCGGAGCTATGGGACAATTACAATGGCCGCCTCGCACCGGGGCAGACCATGCGCGTTTTCCCGATCTCCAACTGGACGGAACTCGACGTGTGGCTCTACATCCTGCGCGAAGAGATTCCACTGCCGCCCGTCTATTTCGCGGCAGAGCGCCCGGTGGTGACGCGCGACGGGCAGATCATCCTCGTCGATGACGACCGCATGCGGCTTCACCCCGGCGAGGAGCCGGAGATGCTGCCGGTGCGCTTCCGCACCTGCGGCTGCTACCCGCTGACGGGCGGCATGGTATCATCCGCGAAGACAGTGCGCGAGGTGATCCTCGAGACTGTTCAGGCTTCGGGCTCGGAGCGCGCTGGCCGCATGATCGACAAGGACGGAGCCTCGGCGATGGAGGACAAGAAGCGGCAGGGCTATTTCTGAGGCTCAGGGTGCAAGGTCGTAGAGGATCTCGTTGCGGCGCAGGAAGCCCGGCGTGAAGGGATCGTTGTAATAAGCAAAGATCGGCGGGCCGACCGTTGTGAGGCCCTTCTTCTGCAACCACGCCTGCAGTTCGGCATTCTTCTGCGTGAACAGCGGGTCCGACCACCAACCGCTGAAGCGGATGGCGACGCGGTGCGCAGGCGGCTCCTCGCGCAGTTGCACGTCGGCGCCGGCGGGCTTCGGCAAAGAGTCCAGCGTGTAACCCGATGGCATGATGAACTGGACGGTCCATGATCCTTCACCCTGATGCTGGGTGACAGGTGCCGTCATGGCGATCTTGGGGCCCGGCCGCTCGCTGGCGAATATATAGCGGGCGAGCGGACCAAAGCCGGCGCGCACTGCCTGATCGCGGCTGCCGGAGCGGGTGACCTCGGCAACGGTGAGAGCAGGATAGTCGCGGATTTCGATGGGGCCGTCGGTTTCCGTCACGCTGTAGCGCGCGATTTCCACGTTGCGGGTCTGCACATACCAGAAGGCGACGAGCCCGGCGAAGACCGCCACGGCCAGAAGGGCGACGAAAATGAGCATGCGCTTTACCTTGTTCATGGGGTCCATGCCTTGCAGGCTCTTACATGGGGTTGAATCGCCCGGATTTCACCCACAAACGACAGGCGGAGCGGAGGCCGTCCCGCGCTCCGCTCCGCCCTTCGCCACCCGGGTCTGCACGAGGGCGGCGATGTTCCGGTTACCAGCACTGCACGTGGCGCGTGGCTTGGCCCATGACGCAAATCAAATCCAGTGCCTATAAGCGGCCAAATTCCGTGACCCGGCAAACGTAGAAACCCTGACACCGTGAAGCAGCGCGACCTCGTGACATATGCCGTGCTGGCGCTCGTGTGGGGCTTGTCCTTCATGGTGCTGGTGCATGTGGTGAAGGCCTTCGGCTGGGCCGGAACGGTGAGCCTGCGGGCGCTGACGGCGGGCTGCGCGCTGTGGCTCGTGGCACTCGCCATGCGCCGCAAGCTGGACTTCAGCTGTGGTTGGTGGCCGCTGGCGGTTGCGGGTTTCCTCACTGTGGTGATGCAACTCGCCGGCATCGCCTATGCAGCGCCCAGGATCGGTACCGCCATGACGGCGATTATCGTCTCAGCCATTCCGCTGTTCACCATGGTGGTGGGCCGCTTTGCCGGGCTGGAGAGGTTGAACGAACGCAGCATCATCGGGCTCGTGATGGGCTTCGTCGGGATCGTGCTGCTGGTCGGCTTTCCCGATGCGCCACTGACGCCGGACTTCCTGCTGTCCTGCGCCATCTCCATCATCGGATCCTTCTCCGCTGCCTGCGGCAGCCTCTATGTGAGCGTGAAACTGCGGAACACCGACCCATGGGTCGTCACCATAGGTTCCTTCCTGTGGGGCGGGGTGATGACGCTGCCGCTGATCCTGTTGGTGCCGCTGCCCACGGTGCCGGGCCTTACGGACGTGTTGTGGCTGCTCGTGCTCGGCCTCATCACCAGTGCCCTCATGTATGTGCTGTTCTACGGATTGCTGGCGGCCATTGGGCCGACCCGCGCAATCAGCGTCGAATTCGTGGTGACGGTGGTGGCCGTGGTGGCGGGCACCACACTCCTCGGCGAGCGCCTATCATGGCCGCAGGTGGTGGGGGCGGTGGTGATCATTTCCGGTTGCGCCCTGGTGCTGGGCATCTGGCCGGGGGCACGCCGCCAGGCGACTGGTCTCTGACGTTACGTCAGAATACCTGACATTAAAGTTGATTTCACAACCTATACTAGTGTAATAACCTGATTATCATCGTCACTCCGCCAGCGACAGCCCGGAGGCGATGTGCGAGGTCCGCCCTGCCCCGGCGCCTCGCAGGACGTGCCTGCCACGGGAAGCTCTTGAGGCCCATGTCTGTCAGCCTCGCTGCAAATCACCTAGAGCGCGTTTCCCGGACGGTCCCGGAGGTGCCCCACCCCTCCGGGACCAATGGCCGTTTTGTCTCGGGGTGCAACTTGCCCCTTTCCGTTCCTTGAATGTTCCGGTACAGAGGGGCATGGCCAAATCGTCCCAATTCGTCTGCCAGAGCTGCGGCTCAACCTCCACCAAGTGGTCCGGCCGCTGCGACAATTGCGGTGAATGGAATGCCATCGTCGAGGAACAGGCAGCCGCCCCGCTGTCCGGCTCGAAGGGCGCCAGCCTGCCGAAGGGCCGGGCGACCAGGCTGGTGGGCCTGCGGGGCGAGACCCCCGCACCGCCACGCATCGTGACCGGCATTGCGGAACTGGACCGTGTTGCCGGCGGCGGCTTCGTGCCGGGCTCGGGCGTGCTGATTGGCGGCGACCCCGGCATCGGCAAGTCGACCCTGCTGCTGCAGGCGCTGGCCGCCCTGGCGCGCAAGGGCGAGCGCGTCGTCTATATCTCGGGCGAGGAGGCGATTGCCCAGGTCAGGCTGCGCGCGCAGCGACTGGGGCTGGACGATGCGCCGGTGCTGCTGGCGACGGAAACCAATGTCTCCGACATCCTCGCCACGCTGTCCGAAGAGAAGCCGCCCGCAATCGCCGTCATCGATTCGATCCAGACGCTGTGGTCCCCCACCATCGAAGCGGCACCCGGCACCGTGTCGCAACTCAAGGCCGGTTCCGAGGCTCTGATCCGCTTTGCCAAGCAGAAGGGGACGGCGGTTCTTCTGGTGGGCCACGTGACCAAGGACGGGCAGATCGCAGGCCCTAAGGTGGTCGAACACATGGTGGATGCCGTGCTCTATTTCGAGGGCGACCGCGGCCACCAGTATCGCATCCTGCGGGCCGTCAAGAACCGCTTCGGGCCGACTGACGAGATTGGCGTTTTCGAGATGTCGGACGGCGGGCTGGCGGAAGTCACCAATCCGTCACGTCTTTTCATGGGCTCCGACGAGCGGCCCACTCCCGGCACCGCCGTGTTTGCGGGCATGGAAGGGACGCGGCCGCTGCTGATCGAGGTGCAGGCGCTGGTTTCGCCCTCTCCACTCGGCACACCGCGGCGGACCGTGGTGGGCTGGGATTCCAACCGGCTGGCCATGATTCTCGCCGTGCTGGAGGCCCGCGCCGGCGTGAAAATCGGCCCGAACGACGTCTACCTGAATGTCGCAGGCGGGTTGAAGGTGCGCGAGCCGGCGGCCGACCTTGCCGTAGCGGCGGCCCTCCTTTCCTCCCTCACCGGCACGGTGATTCCGCCCGGCACGGCGGTGTTCGGCGAGGTCGCCCTTTCTGGCGCCATCCGCCCGGTGGGCCAGACCGAGGCCCGCCTCAAGGAAGCCCAGAAGCTGGGCTTGAAGGAGGCCGTGGTTGCCGCGACGCCTGAACAGCCGACCGTCAAGGGCCTGAAAGTGAAGGGCCTCGAGACGATCATGGACCTGGTGGCGTGGTCTGCCGCGCAGGACCGTGGACAACGGAGAATCGCCTAGTCCTGTCCTGAAAAGCTTTCTATAAGGTGCCTTCAACCGGGTGGCGCACCCTCTAGGACTGATGATGCCTCTGACGCTCCTCGATTTCATCCTTATTGCCATCATGCTTGTGTCCGGCTTGCTTGCGCTGATGCGCGGCTTCACCCGCGAGGTGCTGTCCATGGTCGCATGGGCCGCCGCGGCAGTGGCAGCCTATTTCGCCATCAAGCAGCAAGGCCTTGTCGAATGGGCAAGTTCCAGCGTGCCCTATTTCGAAAAGGAACCCCTGCCGCAAATCGCGGTGGGGGCCACAGCCTTCCTGATCGTGCTCATCATCGTGTCTGTCATCAGCGTGAAGATCTCCGACTGGGTGGTCGATTCGGCCGCAGGCTCCTTCGACCGCACATTGGGCTTCGTCTTCGGCGTGGCCAGGGGTTTCATCTTCGTGGCGATCGCCTATCTTTTCTATGGCTGGCTCACGCCCTTCGACAAGCAGGAGAGCTGGGTGCGGAGCGCCTACTCGCTGCCGATGATCAAGTCGGCGGGCGAGGGCCTTCTCTCCTTCATGCCGCCCGACATCGCAGACACGCTGAACAACACGGCGCTTGCCACCGGTGGTGACAAGACATCAGCGGAACCCGAGCCCGGGCAGACCGACCCCGGTTACAAGAGCAATGACAGCCAGCAGCTGGACAACCTGATGGAAAGCACCGGTGGCAACGAACAGCCGCCGCCCGCGACACAGGACAATGGTGGACAGGAGACGGGCCAATGAGCATGGACCTCGACTTCGAATTGAACGCCGACCGCCTGCGCGAAGAATGCGGCGTGTTCGGCATCTATGGCCACCCCGACGCAGCGGCGCTGACGGCCCTGGGCCTGCACGCGCTGCAGCACCGCGGCCAGGAGGCAGCGGGCATCGTGTCCTTCGACGGCGAGCGCTTCCAGACGGAACGCCGCCTTGGCCTCGTGGGCGACCACTTCTCCTCCGAGAAGGTGATCAACCGGCTGCAGGGTTCCTCCGCACTCGGCCATGTGCGCTATTCGACGACGGGCGAAACCATTCTCCGCAACGTGCAGCCGCTGTTCGCCGAGCTGGCAGTGGGCGGCTTCGCGGTCGCCCACAACGGCAACCTGACCAACGGACTGACGCTGCGCCGCGAGCTGATCGGCCAGGGCGCCATCTGCCAGTCGACGTCGGACACGGAAGTGATCCTGCATCTCGTGGCGCGCTCGCAGAAGACGCGCATTGTCGAGCGCTACATCGACGCGCTGCGCTCGCTCGAAGGTGCTTATGCACTGGTGGCGCTGACCAACAAGAAGCTGATTGGCGCGCGCGACCCCAATGGCATCCGCCCGTTGATCCTGGGCGAGCTGAATGGCGCCTACATCCTGTGCTCGGAGACCTGCGCGCTCGATATCATTGGCGCCAAGTACATCCGCGAGATCGAGAACGGCGAAGTGGTGGTGATCTCGGATGCCGGCATCGAGAGCCTGCAC
>Ga0194035_1000515_pt1 | contig 22104 bp, 21 predicted proteins | sample JunL2320m_MetaG_FD_148680 | JGI IMG/M metagenome (GOLD analysis project Ga0194035, IMG submission 148680) | Anoxic zone freshwater microbial communities from boreal shield lake in IISD Experimental Lakes Area, Ontario, Canada - Jun2016-L239-20m | ecosystem: Environmental > Aquatic > Freshwater >...
CAGCGGTGACCGGGCTGGTCGGACCGTCCCCGGTCACCGCTGTGATGCAGTGGGGGATCGATCACGAGGACGAAGCGCGGCTGGCGTACCAGTTCCGGCGCGACACCGATGTTGCGATTGGTGGGTTCGTGCCCCACCCGGAGATCGAACGGTCAGGGGCAAGCCCCGACGGCCTGATTGGCGCCGATGGCCTGGTCGAGTTCAAGTGCCCGGCCACCACGACCCACTTGAGCACACTGCTCGACCGGGCCGTCCCCGACCGCCACCAGCTTCAGGTCCTTTGGCAGTTGGCCTGCACTGGTCGCGACTGGTGCGACTACGTGTCCTACGATCCGCGGTTGCCGGAGAGTGCGCGGTTGTTCATCGCACGCGTTGAGCGCGACGATCAGCGGATCGTAGACCTCGAGGGCATGGTCAGCGACTTCCTCGATGAGCTCGACCAGGTGGTGGCGTTGCTGGACCGCCAATACGGCCTGAGGCCACTTGGGATCGACCACTGGCAGCAGCTGGGGGCGCCCATCACCGCAAACGCGATCACGGTGACGAAATGACCACCGGCCCGGAGCTGGTGGGGGCAGGTCGGATCGGGTTCCTCGACGTTGAAGCATCGGGGCTCGGACCGGACTCATTCCCGATTGAAATCGGCTGGGCCATCCTCGGCGGACCGGCTGGGTCGGTGCTGATCAAACCAGCGCCCGACTGGTCGCAGGATGCATGGGACGAGACCGCTGAGGACCTGCACGGGAGCCTGGTCGGATCTACAGCGACATGGGCAGCCCGTTGACGCCGCAGCCGAGCAGTTGTGCCGAGTGCTAACCGACCGGATGCTGGTGCTGACCGATGGCATTGACTGGGACCGGTTCTGGATCGAGCAGTTGTTCGACGTGACCACCGCCATCCGCCGGTTCGAGTTGGCGTACTTCTGGCGGTCACTGGCCACGGCCTCGGATCGGCAGACCGTGTTGCGATTGCGACGCGCCGCCGAAACCGCAACTCGACGTCATCGCGCCCAGGCAGATGCCGAACTGCTGCGCGACATGTGGATCGTCGCCACAACCAACCCGCACTAAACCGCCTTCCAATTCGACCGACCAAAACCATCAACGGATGAAGGAAACTGTAATGGAACACATCATGAACATCGATCGCCGCACGGCTGAGATTCGGCGGCTAAATGATGACTTGCGCCAGCATGGCCGGGGTGGGCAGGTCTTGATGACCAACGGGATCAGCGCCTTCAGCGTTGACGTGGTCAACGGCATTTTCGATGCGATCCGGTTGTTCGACAGCTTCACGACCGACAACGACCCGTTTGGCGAGCACGACTGCGCTGTTCAGGAGGTCGATGGCCGGAGGATCATTTGGAAGATCGACTACTACGATCGCAGCCGCCGATACGGGTCGCAGGATCCGGCTAACCCGAAGGTCACGTGCCGCGTTATGACGGTGATGCTCGCCGAGGAATATTGACCCGGGTAGCGCTACGTGGCCTCGGCCAATAGGTCACCTACGGGCACCTTGGGCGCCACTGCAAAGTGCCAAAGGGTGACGATTGTTGGGTTTCGTGCTCGTCGTCTCCCTCGGGCAGAAAATGAGCGGCTGTTGGCTGCCTCTTGTCCTGCAGCCGCTGGCGAACCTACTGTCTTCAGCCGACTATCCCACCCCCAATGGGATCCGTCTTCTCAGGCACCCGAGATTTCTATCGTGCAATCGCCGTGCGCTCCTTTCCCGCTCTAGCTCGTTTGACGTGAACGTCAGTGCGAAATACCACGCCAGCCTTCTGAACAATTGTCAGGTAGCGATAAGGACTGCCGCCTTCCGCGAGTTTCATGTTCCCGTAGGATTTGGCGCCGTGGGCTAGAACGCCTACGCCGAGTCCGGCCAAGGCGGCCAGCATCGGTCCGTCGAGTGCCAGTCCCGCCAGGCCTGACCCGGCTGCCGCAGTGACAGCCGGCGCGGCGTTGACAGCATTCCCGATCACGGTCTCGAGAAAACCCGCGCCCTTATCGACAAGATCGCCGCCAAAGAACCTGCGCCAGAAGCTGTCCATGTTCGCACGGTCATTTCGCCAGCTCTCGAGGATGCGGTGTGCCTCGTCCCGGAACTGCTCTGTTCTGCGCGGGCCGGCGTCCATGGCAACCATGGCGCCTGCGCGCTGCTCAAGACTTCGCATCAACCGCTGCAACGGTTCGCGGTTGCCCTGCATCTCGGCCAGGTGCATCGGGCTCAACTCGCTTGTGTCGCAGGCAAAGGATACTAAAAAGCCAAACAGCTCATTAGCCGTCGGCGGTACCGGATCTGGCAAACCATCCGTTGGCTGCAGCCACGTGTCATACACCTGGCCAGGGTCGCGTCGCAGGAGGCAATCATGCAATGGTCCGCTTCTCTTGTCACCTACGATACTAAGCCCGTCACTAGTCGCACAGGCGATCGCCAATGTCGCCATCACGGCCTCACCAACGCGGGGGTGCAATTCAAGGTAATTGTCTCCAACCCGGTACGGCTCAGGCGATGTAGGGTGCCAGGCCAGGTCGCTGTCCGCGAGCGCCTGCCTGAGGGTCACGTCGAGCTTCTTGATGTGGATCTGAAATCCATAGATGTTACCAAGTCGCTCAGCTTCGGCGCGCGCCGCTTCACGACCGAAGCGCGACAGGAAATCGGACTTGCGGGCGTCGCCGTCGCCAGAAAACTCCTCACCATCCTCAACGCAATCATCAGGGACCAAAAACCGTGGCAAAACGCTTGACACCAAAGACAGTCGCTCGCCGCGCGCCTCCGGAAAGAGACCATAAATGTCATCGACATAACGCGTGCGAATCTCTTCGTCGCTCAGTTCCACGCCCATCCCGCGGCTGTCCGGCACATCAAGGTATCCGTCGACCGCGATATACTCGGGGCTGGGGAGATAGCGGGCCTCGAGCCCGCCGCTATAGGGAATCGGCGCGTCGGGGAGCGTGAACGCTGTTGCACGCGAACCCGGCCGGTCGCGTTTCGGCATCGTCAGTCGAGGCCGAGTGAGGGCACCGTCAGCGCGGCCGCGTGGTCGATGCGGAGCGCAGCTTCTCAAGCTGGCACAGGAGCATCCTGCGCCAGGAGGCCTTGCTCCTTGAGAGTATCCCAAAGACCGGCGGGAATTGTGCTCTCAAACCAGGCGACGTTCTGCTTAAGCTGCGCCGGACCTCGCGCGCCGACAATCAGCGAGGAAACCGCGGGATGGGCGGTGACAAACTGCATCGCTGCCGCCTGTAGGGGCACAGAGAATTCGCTGCAAACGGCCTCTATTTTTCTGACACGCTCAAGGATAGGCGCGGGCGCCGGGCCGTAATTATAACGCGCTCCCTCGACAGCTCCTGTCGCCAGAATGCCGGAATTGAATCCGCCGCCGACGACGACGGACGCGTTGCGCTCGACGCACAGCGGCAAGAACGAATTCAGCGATTCCTGCTCCAACAGGGAGTAGCGGCCGGCGAGGAGAAAACAGTCGAAATCGTGCTGCCGGAGGGCGGCCTCGCACACCTCCCACTCATTAACCCCTACGCCGATCGCCTTCACCATCCCCTCGGAGCGCAGTCGATCAAGCGCCCTGAATGCTCCGTCCATCGCCTGGCGAAAAGCTTCGGGCTGTTCGTCGCCGCGGGTGAAGACATCGATGTCGTGGATGAAGCAGATATCCATGCGCTCCACGGCGAGCCGCTGCAGTGAGTCTTCAAAGGCGCGCATCGTCCCGTCGTAGCTGTAATCAAAGACGAGTTCGAAGGGGGTCACATCGACCCAACCGCCGAAGTTGATGCTGTTTCTGGGCCGCGGGCGGAGCAACCGTCCAACCTTTGACGAGAGCACGTAGTCGCCACGATTCTTCTGGCGCAGCCCGACCCCGGTCCTGAGTTCGGCAAGGCCATGCCCGTAGAGTGGCGCCGTATCGTAGTAGCGAATACCGGCGTCCCAGGCGGCGTCGAACGTGTCCGCGGATTGGGTTTCGGATATCGATTTGCGGAGATTACCGATCGCCACTGTTCCGAGGCTCAGCGCCGTTACGTCGAGATCAATCCGACCCAGTTTTCGTTTCGCGTTCGCCTTCATGCGTCCCCTCCAGTTTCTTGATTGTTGCCGCTGATCGTCGCTGCCAGATGCGGATCGAGCGAAAGGCGAACGGATTGAAGGACAAGCGCCATCGGCTGCGGCTCCAACGCGCCCGCGCGCACCGCCGGATAACACCGCGGCAGAAACTGGCTGATGAGCGTCTCTGATATCGGCGCAGTTCCAAGCGCCGCCAGCAAGCGGCTGACCGCCTTTTGCACGCGCGGCGACGGCCAGTAGTATCGGATGCGGTCGCTATAGCCGTAGTGCCGCTCCAGGCGCTTGGCCTCGGCCGGGCCGGTCGAGTAGCCGCGCCAGTGCGCCGGATCAGCCAGCATGGCTTGCTCCATAGCCGCGCGCAGCGAGTTTTCGCGATGTTTGGGATCGCGCTCCGCCATGATGCAATCGAGACCGTAGAGCGCCTCGCGCATGGCGAAGGTCAGGCCCGGCCCAACCTTGAGGATCGGGAATCCGTCCCGCACCAGCGCGCTCAATGCGGACGGTGTCTGGTAGTCCGTTGAGTGCGCTTCAAAAACAATCGAAGGCTCAGTGTCGAGGACGTTGCGAAGCCGTGTTGCCTTCGTCGGGTCATAGGCAACAACGCGATCCTGAGTAAATTCCACGCCGGGCTGGACCACGATCGCGATCACGCGCGCGAACGCGTCGGCAATCCCGGCGCTGCTGAAGGCTGATCGGTGTGCCGCCAATGTTGCGATCGCGGCTTCTGGCGACGTAACCGCAAGTTCGGCGATGGCGTGGGTGGCGCCGCCCGGCGTCGGCACTTCTGTGCCGATTACATACACGGGGCGCGTGGACTTCCTCTCGGCAGTTCGTTCGGCAGCGGCCACGAGACGCGTTGCACGCTCGGCAACGATTGCGTCACCCAGCGTCGCCGGTTCGCCGCGGCAGCCCATGCTTGCGTCGATGTGGATCTTGGTAAAGCCCGCCTCCAAGTACGCCTCGACCATCTGCTCCGCACCGCGCATCGCCTCGTCTGCGGGAAGATGCTTCCACGGATTCGGACCGAGGTGGTCCCCTCCGAAGATGAGGCGCTGTGTGTCAAAACTTATGCGATCAGCAATTTCCACAACGAAACTGCGAAAGCTTCGCGGGGTCATCCCTGTATAGCCGCCGTCCTGATTGACCTGATTACAGGTCGCCTCGATCAGGACCGGCATTGGGGAAGGGCTGGCGCGCAGCGCAGCCTCGATGACCCATGGATGGGCCGAACAGATTGACGCGATCCCCTGGTCGCGTCCGTTTCGCCAGCGCCGAGCCAGGGTCTCGAGGTGGCGCTCGCTCATCGCAGCGACCATGCAGCCAGCCACATCTCCAGATCGGGCAGGCTGGCTACGCCCTCCATCGGCCCCTTGAAAAGGACGTTGCGGGCGCCGCTGGCATTCGCGTAACGAAGGCTCTCGGGCGGAGGTATCCCGCGCAGCCAGAGCACCACGAACGTTGCATCGAAAACGTCGCCCGCGCCGGTCGGATCTACCTCGTCGACCGCCAAAGGCGCGGCATGGATCGCTCCGTCAGCGTCATGATAGCTGGCACCGTCGGCACCGTGCTTGACGACAACCGCCGCCGTGCCGCCGTCGAGAAGCGACGCGATCGCCGCTTCTTCCGTTGTCTCGCCGGTCAGCGAAAGCAGCTCCCCGCCACTTGGCAGAACGAGATCGCAGTTCGCCAGAATGAATTTCGTGAAGTCGGCAAGCTCCGATTCACGCGGCAGCTCCTTCCGGCTGTTCGGATCGAACGACACCGTTCCTCCCGATGCTTTGACCTCCTCGATCGCGCGCCGCGTGGCCGCCATGATCGGCGACGAGATGAGCGAAGTGCCCATGATGTGAAGATGATCGCAACGCTTCAGAAGCGCCAGGGCCGCATCGGTGAGCTTTATATGACCCGACGCGCTGTGTTGAATATTAAAGACAAAATGCCGGTCGCCATTGTCCTGATAGGTCACGAAGGCGCTGCCAGTCGGAGCATCGGGATGCGTGGCGATGGCCGACACGTCAACCCCGTCGGCCCGAAGACGCTCCCTGTTAAGGACGCCGAAATCGTCATCGCCGACGCAGCTGATCATGCCGCAAGGCTGCCCGAGCCGAGCGACCTGGTCAATGAAAATCGCCGGTGCCCCGCTCGGATACGGTCCAATCAATTCACCCGGGCCGAGGAAACTCTGCCCGCGACGAGTCGCCATGATCTCGATCAGAATTTCGCCGAGCGTCACCACAACTTTCGCTGACCCTAAAGATGCTGCACGAGCCATTCCCGGGTCTCCTCCTGCACAGCGACCGAGTCATTGCCGATCCAGAAGCAGTGCGGTGATTCATCCAGCAGAACGAGACGACACGGATCGCCCGCCGCAGCGGCCAGTTCTTCGGCCTGCTGGTAGGGCACCGACTCGTCCGCCCGGCTGTGGATGATCAGGAACGGACGCGGCGCGATGAGTGGAGCAAACGGCACCGCACGAACGCGCAGCGCGCTGTCGACCGTGGACAGCGTTATCCGTCGCAGGAACGCCGGATACTTTTTGACGAGCGCGCTGAATGCGCGACGGCCATCCGGCGACTGGCCCATGGCATCGACAACGTTGACCATGCGTGAACTGCCCCGCGCCGTCGCCCGCTGCCGGTCTTCCGCGATCGTCTTTTGGAAATCATGCCAAGCGCGCGTCCCGGCGGATTGCACCCACAGATGTTCAAACCATGTCGCACCGTTGGCGACCGGCGCCAGAGCGACGACAACTTTGATCCGCTGATCGAGGCTGGCCGAGATAATGGCGATGCCACCGCCCATGCTCATGCCGACGACCGCGATGCGACCAGCGGCAACGCCGGGGAGGGTCTCGGCAAAAGACACCGCGCCGCGCACGTCTTCCACCCAGTCGTACATCGGGAGCATCAGCCCACGCGTGCCGCTCTTTCCACAACCGCGCATATCGAGGCGAAGCGAGGAGATGCCGCTCGCCGCAAGTGGCGCGGCGAGTTCGACAAAGCCTGTCAGCTCGTCGCGGAAGCTGCCGAAACCGTGCACCAGAATGGCAAGCGGACGGCGCCCCTTGCCCTTGCCGGTCCTGAATGTCCCGTAGATGCGGTCGGCGCCACTGCGAAAGCTGACCTGCCGCTCGACGGTGACCATGGCATCAGTACCCGAGCGAACGGAGATATTCGCGATTATTGCGGATGGCCGCGTTCTGATCGCGGTGTGCCTCCTCCGACTCTTCTTCGCCGACGACCCAACCGTGGTAGTTGAGTTCGTCTTCGAGCACCTTCAGCGTCGTGGGAATGTCGCAAACGCCTTTGCCCAAGCGCTGCCAGTGATTGCTGCTGTCGGCATCCTTGAGATGTACATGATTGATGCGCGACCCGAAGGTCCGGATGGTATCGACGAGATCCTGTCCGCCCCGGACGATATGGCCGGTGTCGGGGTTCCAGCCAACTACGGCCGGATCGGTAAGCTCCATGATGCGCTGGTATTCGGCACGGCTCTCAAAGATCGAGCCGTGATGCGAATGCGGATGAAAGGCGACGGGCACGCCCGCCCTTTTCCCGCGCTCCCCGACTTCATTATAAAAGTCGGCGGCGAGTCCGATTTTCCGATCGACATCCGTTCGCTCCGGCGTCGAGGCCCCGCCCAGCGCCAGGACGACACCCGGAAACTCGACCACAAAACGGATGGCCTCGTCGGCGCCTTGCAGCTCATTCGCGCGGGCTTCCGGTTTCGTCAGGCCGGCGGAACTGGCGTAGGCAAAGGCAGAGAGCTTCAAGCCGCGATGCTTGAGCGCCGCGGCAAACTCCCTCGGGCGACCCGCGTATTCCCGGATCATCGAGTTGGTGATCTCGATGCCCTCGTAGCCCGCGCCGGCGACTGCATCGAGCATGTCGTCAACCTTGCCCTTCCAGCCGTCTCCGAGCATCTCCCAGGTATAGGTTTGGCAGCCGACTTTGAGCATAGTTACTCCTCCCACTCTCTATCGAACGACACCCTCAGGCGAAAAGTCCTTTGAGGAACTTGATGCCATCGCTCGCCAGCCGGTCCGGCGTCGGCGCCATCGGACGCCAGATACGGGCGCCGTTGGCCAGGTCAACCACGTCGGGGTTGAACCCTTCGATCACGACGGCGTCGTCATACTTGATGTCCCGCAGGGCATCGCGCACCTCGACCCACGGAACCTGGCCGGTGCCGGGTGAGCCGCGATCGTTTTCACACGTGTGAAAATGCTTCAGATGCTTGCCGGCCTTGCGGATAGCGTCGCCCTGGTTCTTCTCTTCGATCGACATGTGAAATGTATCGAGCAGCATGCCGACCGCCGGGCTGCCGATGTCATCACAAAGGCGGACTGCTTTTTCTGACTGGTTGACGAAATCAGTCTCGAAACGGTTGAGTGGCTCCAGCGCAACGGTGACACCCACCGACTCGGCGAACTTGCCGATTTCGCGCAGGGACCCGACGGACCATTCCCATTCCTGCTTGCGCTCGGCTTCGGGAATGTAGCGGGCGCGGAAAAGCTCGCAGTAGAGAGGGCCGGAGAGAATCTTGCCGCCGAGCGCGGCAACCGTTCCGACCATCGCCTTCATGTAGGCGACCCCGTTCTTGCGGACCGCGGGGTCGGCGTTCGCTATGTCACGATCGGCCGACTGAAAGCTGCAGACGCCGGCGACCATGCCGTTTGCCTTGAGCCGCTCCTTGACATCGGAAACCTTGAACGGTGGCTCCTCGGAAGCGAAGCCGAGTTCGATCATGGTGAAGCCCATCGCCGCCACCTTGTCGATGAGTCCGATGTCGTTCTGCGTGAAGGGCGCTGTCCAGATCTGTGTATTGGCACCATAAATCATGGTGTTTCCTCCCTGTAGCTTTCGTGTTTCGTTTTCGGCGGTTCAGCGCAGACGGTGACGCTTGAGAAGTGCGTCAACGAATTGGAACGAGCTGTCGGCGATGTCCCAGGCTTTCGGCCAGAAGCAGAGGTCGATGGTCCACCAGGGGCCGGCGTATCCGTTCTTTTTCAACGCCTCGATGATCGCTTCGAAATCGAGCACGCCCTCTCCGAACGGAGCATGGGTGCTGGTCTCGTCGTTGTGCAGGCTATTGTCCGAGTCGATCAGGTGCACTGTGCCGATGCGTAGGCCCATCTGGTTGATCAGGGCGACGACGCTCGGAACCGTCTCCGGAGGTGCATCTTGCCGCGCTCCGCGCACGCCCGACATCTGCGCGTGGCAACTGTCGAACATGAGCTTGAAGTTGGGCTTGCCGATTGCATCGGTCAACCGGGCAATCTCGCTGGGCTTGTTGATGATAAAGCCCGGCTCGAACTCCCAGTAGAGTTCAACATTCACGGCCGCGGCCAAATCGCTGCACTTCTGCCAGACGTCGGCATAGCGATTCCATATCGCGTCGCGATTTCCATCGGGCCATTTCCCGACCGCGGTATCGACGCGGATGCTGTTGCAGCCGACATCGAGGCAGAACTCCAGGTTTCGCTCGAAGGCGTCGCGATATTTTTCGGCGTCGGCGTCCGATGCACCCGGCGATACGCCCCAGAAGTCCGCGCCGTAGTTCGATACTTCAAGCTTGAGATCGTCGAGCTTCGATTTTAGGTCCTTGCGTTCGGCCTTGCTCGGGAACTGATCCGGGTGGCCATAGGGTCGCGCACCAAACAGCTCGATGCCGTCGTAGCCGATCTCGGACAACCGTCTGATGACCGTATCGAAGGGGATCGGATCGGTCTCGTAGGCACCGATCGCAAAAGCCGAAGTTCCAATCGAGATTTTTCCGGACATAACGCTTCTCCCGTTCAAAGACCGTACGCGACCGGCGTCCAGCGGCCGCTGGCGGCCGAGGCCAGTATCGTCTCCATGACTTCCTGAATCCGGTAGCCGTGGGCGAAATCCGTGTCGGGACGGCCATTGCTGACGATGGCCTTGATGAAGGTTCCGACCTGCAGGACCTGAGACTCGAAATAAGCAGTGCCGAGACCAGGGATCGGCCAGAAGACGTCGCCGCTTGGCTGCGCGGGGCCGCACATGATCGTCCGGTAGCCCTGAACATCGGCGCGGTCCGCAGCCGAGTAGTAATGGAGCTCGTTGCGGCGCTCCCAGCGGAAGGCCAGCGCACCCTTCGTGCCGCTGATCTCGAAGCTGAGATCGTTCTTGTGGCCCCACGCAAAGCGGCTCGCTTCCAGCGTGCCGAGCGCGCCATTCTTGAAGCGGAGCAGCGAAATCGCGACGTCATCCACGTCGACGGGCACCATCTCGTTCGAGCCGGTCCGCGGGGTGACGTCGCTGTTGCCTTTGGACGCCGCAGCGAAGTTGGCGGCCGTGCTGCGCGGACGCGCCTTGACGAACGTCTCCGCCGCCGAACTGACGCTTTCCACCTCGCCAACCAGGAACAGGGCATAATCAAGCGCGTGGGAACCGATGTCACCAAGCGCACCGGAGCCGGCTTCCTTGGCGCCGAAGCGCCAGCTCCACGGGGTGCCTTCAGGCATCGCCCAATCCTGCAGGTAGAGCATGCGAATGCCGAGCACATCGCCGATGGCACCCTCGTCAATCAGCTTCTTGGCCTCAAGCACTGCCGGACAGCGGCGATAGTTGAAGCCCACCATGTGCGTGCCCTTGGAGGCGCGCGATTGCTCCGCCAGCTGGCGTGCCTCCACCGCGCTCAGCGCCAGCGGCTTTTCGCAAAGAACGTGCTTGCCCAGGGACATCGCAAACTGCGCGATGGGGGCATGGGAGTCGTTGGGCGTTACGATATCGACGATGTCGATATCAGGCCGCGCGATGACGGCTCTCCAATCCGTCGACGTTTCCTCGTAACCGAACTGGTGTGCGCCGCGCTTGGCCAGATCGTCCGTGATGTCGACTACCACCTGCCGTCGGATCGCCGGCAGATCGGGGAAAAACGACGGCAGGGTGGCGTACGCGAGACTGTGCATCCGGCCCATCATGCCGGTGCCCACCAGAGCGACATTCAGAACAGACTTTGCCATGGGGTACTCTTCAACCTCCCTGTACGGAATGGACTTAACGATTAGCTGCAATCAACACAAGACGCTTCAAATTTCGCCGTTGTTTTGGCGCTATGCCAACCGTATCGTTTAGATATACGATACCGGGGATAGACGTAACTGGCAACGGCGGTTGGCGCGAATTCGGACGGGTATGGAAAAGAAGATGCGACTCACGCTAGGAACCATGCTGGCGGCATCGGGCCGCGCTGCCCGACCTATGCTCTCCTTGCCAGCGACGCGCTGGATGCGACGGATTCGCTGATGGCTACGATCAAGGATGTCGCGCAACTGGCGCAGGTCTCGACCGCGACCGTATCTGCGGCGATCAACGGCACCTCTTATGTCAGTCCGGCCCTTAAGGAGCGGATCGACAGAGCTGTCCTGACACTCGGATACACGACCGACGGAATTGCGCGGAGCCTGAAAAAGGGCAGCAGCAAGCTGATTGGCCTGCTCGTCGATGACGTGACCAGCCCGTTCTACACGGAACTCGTCGAGGAGATCGAGGCGCTCGCCTATGCCGAAGGTTATTCGGTTCTGCTCTGTCATACGGGCCGCGACATCGCCAAGGAGCGGCGCTATCTCGGCCTCCTCCGTTCCTACAGGGTCGACGGAATCGTTTGGGCGCCGACGGGCGGAGTCACGGACTATCCGGAGGATGAGTTTCGTCGTTTCACGATTCCGATCGTTTTCGTGGACCGGGTCCTTTCGACGTTCCAGAGCTTTGACAGCGTTCTTCTGGACAATCACACCGCCGGCTTCCGGGCGACGAAATATCTTCTTGATCTCGGCCACACGCGGATAGCCATGCTTTCCGGTCCCGAGCATCTCGAACCGGCTCGGCAGCGGAACGACGGATACCGGGACGCCTTGCGAAAACGCGATATCGTGGTTGACGAGACGCTCATCCGCAACGGCGCGTTTCGCAGTGCCGAAGCCTTCGAACAGGCGCGCAAGCTTCTCAGCGAGAACCTGCAGGTGTCCGCGATCGTTGCCGCCAACAATCACACGTTTATCGGACTGATGAACACGCTGAAACATCTCGGTCTTTCTTGCCCCGCCGATATTTCTGTCGTCGCAATTGACGATTTTCCTCTTGCGGCCGTTCTCAACCCGCCGCTCACAACCATCCGGCAGCCGGTCCGGGAAATAGCCGAGCATGCAGTCAACATCCTCCATCGCCGGATCCTCCGCGAACCCGTGAAAGAGGCGGTTCACCGCCTGGTCGAACCCACGTTGATCGTTCGCGAGTCCTGCGCGCCTCTTCGGTGAGCCGTCGCTGAATTTCGGTGTCCCGGTCTTGGAGTCATCGCACCAAGTTCGTGCGCGCCATCGATAGTCCCCGACAGCGCGCACGCAATTTTAGAGAGATCAGCCGACCTAACGATTGAGGCCCAGCGCCCGATCAACCGCCGAGCGATCGGCGCCCTGATCGATGAAGTCGTCGAAAGTCGTCTCGCTCACGCGGATGAGGTGCTTCTGTATGAAGGGCGCTCCTTCGCGCGCACCATCTTCGCGATTCTTGATGGCGCATTCCCATTCAAGAACCGCCCAGCTGTCGTAGCCGTGAACGGCGAGTTGCGTGAAGATCGAACGGAAATCCACATCGCCGTCGCCGAGAGACCGGAAGCGGCCGGCGCGATCGGGCCAATCAGAGAAGCCGGAATAGACCCCCTGCTTCGGCGTCGAGCGGAGCTCCGCGTCCTTGACGTGAAACGCCTTGATCTTCTCGTGGTAGACGTCGATGAACCCGACATAGTCGAGGTTCTGCAAGCGGAAATGCGACGGGTCATAGTTGATGCAGCAGCGCTTGTGCCCGCCGACCTGATCGAGAAAACGCTCGAAGGTCGTTCCGTCGAAGAGATCTTCGCCCGGATGAAGCTCAAAGCAGAGATCAACGCCGAGTTCATCGTGGAGATCGAGGATCGGCTTCCAGCGCCGGCCCAGTTCCTCGAACGCTGAACGGACGAGATCGGCCGGCCGCGGCGGCCACGGATAAAGAAACGGCCACGCAAGCGCACCGGAGAAGGTGACGTGCGCGTTGAGGCCAAGATTGCGGCTTGCGCGCGCCGCGAGCTTGACCTGGTTGACCGCCCACTCCTGCCGCTTCTTCGGATTGCCGCGGACTTCCGGAGCGGCAAAGGCGTCAAGCGCATCATCAAATGCCGGGTTCACGGCAACGCACTGGCCCTGAAGATGCGTCGCAAGCTCCGTGATCGCTACGCCATGCTTGGCGGCGATGCCGTTGAGCTCGTCGCAGTACGTCTTGCTCTCGGCCGCTTTCTTCAGATCGATCAGCCGCGCATCCCATGCGGCGATCTGAACGCCCTTATAGCCAAGCGAGGCTGCCCAGCCGCAGATACCGTCGAAGGTATTGAAAGGCGGCTCGTCTCCAACGAATTGAGCGAGAAATATCGCCGGCCCCTTGATGTTCTTCATGTCAAACCCTCCGTGTTTTTTTGGTCTAATCAGGCCTTGGCCCACTCACCCCGCAGGAAGTCGTGGCCGAACTGGTAAACTTCGTCAGGATGCGGAAAGAAATCGCGCCACACGCGCGTTGCTTCGGCGATGCCGGGAAGCGCGCGCCCGAAAGCCTCGATCACATACCAGCCGTCATAGCCCGCGCCCTTCAGCGCCGTGAACGTTTCAGCCCACGGCACATGCCCTTTGCCGGGTGTGCCGCGATCATTCTCCGACGTGTGGACGTGGATGATCTGCTTGATCGTCGGGCGAATGACGCCGACCGGATCCTTCTCTTCGATGTTGGCGTGGAAGGTATCGTAGAGATAGCCGTAGTTCGGCTCATCGACGCGCTTCACGATCTCCGCAGAATCCGCGGCGGTGTTCAGCGCGTAACATTCAAACCGGTTGAGCGGCTCGACGGCGAGTTTTATTTTCGCCCTGGCGGCATACTTTGCCGCCTGCTTGTGTACTTCGACGATGCCGTCGCGCTCTTCCGGCGTCGGCGGATTGCCACTGAAGATGCCAAGCGGCTGATAGTACGGCCCGCAGAGCACCTCGCCACCGGCGGCTTCAACGCAGTCGATCGCCCATTTGATATGGGCGAGCCCGGCCGCGCGCACCTTCGCATCGGAGCTGGTGCAATCGCGCTCCTTGTCGGGGATCACGCACACCGCTGTCGAGCGGAGGCCATTGTTCTTGAGCTCCTGCCCGACGCGCCGGTAGATCTCCGGCGAGCCTTCGAAGAGCGGCAGTTCAACTCCGTCGTACCCGGTCTTCTTGATCTTGCCGAGCATGGGGAAATGCTCGTCGGTGACGTGGCTTGCCCACAGAAGCATGTTGAAACCAAGAAGCATGTCGATCCTCCGGATACCTATTGAGACGTGTTTTTCGCCGCCGACGCAGCGTTGCGCGCACGCAAGCTTGCCCGCGCGCGCTCGATAAAGCCTGAGCCGCTGAACAGGATCAGCGTCACCACCAGAACCGCCCCGGTGACAATCTGCTGCTGCTCGGGGGTTACGCCGCCAAGGCCAAGCGAGTTCTGCACGAACGCAAGAACCAACACCGCCATGAGAACGCCGCTCATGGTCCCGCTGCCGCCAAAAATACTCACGCCGCCAAGAACAACGGCTGTGATAACCGGCAGCTCAAGCCCCGTGCCCGTATCCGAGCGCGCGCTGGCGAGGTAGGCCGTGAGGACGATAGCCGCTATGGCGGACATGGCTCCCGACGCGACGAACAATCCAAAAATCGTGCGCTTCACATCAATGCCCGAGAAGCGCGCCGCTTCCCGATTGTTACCAATCGCGTAGAGCGCCCTGCCCCAATAAGTTCGGTGCAGATAGATCGCGAACCCGATGAAACAGACGATGAATATCAACGAACTCCACGGTATCGGCGTTCCAGGCACCGTGCCGAAGCCGATCGACTGATACCATTCCGGCAGCCTGCTGACACCGCGCTCCTGCAAGAGAATCTGCGCGATGCCGCGATAGAGAGCGAGGGTGCCGATGGTGACGACCAGCGACGGCAACACCGCGTATGCAATCAGCAGGCCGTTAAACGCGCCCGCGACCACGCCGACGACGATGGCAACCGGGATCGCGGCCTCGATCGGCAGACCCGCCTCAAGCCCAACGGCCATCGCCGATGCACAGAGGCCCACCATCGAGCCGACCGAGATGTCGATCTCGCCCGTGATGATGATCAACGTCATCGGCAGAGCCAGCAGCGCCATCGGCGCGATGCCCTGCAAAGCGATGGTTATGTTCGACGTGGTCAGGAAATACTTCGAGACTTCGACGCCGACGACGAATGTCACGATGAGGACGATGAGCAGGAAGACTTCCCAGCGCGCCAGGATTTTGCGGGCGATGCTCATTTGCTGACCTCCGCCTGCGGCAAGCCCGGCGCCCGCGGCTCCGTCCGGCGACGCCTCGACTCCATCTCAACGCGCTCCGAGCGCCTGGCCATCGTGCTGTAGAAGAACACGGTCGCGAGGATCGCCGCACCGACAACGGCCTGCACCCAGAACTGATTGATCCCGAGGAGCAGAACGCCGTTCTGAATGACCGCAAAAATGACGGCTCCGATTGCCGCCCCATAAACCGAACCACTGCCGCCGAAGATGCTGACGCCGCCGATCACGACCGCGGAAATAGACTGCAGGTTAAGCTGCGGAGCGATGACCGCATCGACCGTTCCGAACCGCGCGCCCCACAGAACCCCCACGAGGCCTGAGAGGAATCCCGACAGGAGAAACACGAAGGAAACGCCGCGCGCCTCACTGATCCCGAGGAATCGCGCACTCTCCGGATTGCTGCCGAGTGCGTAGAGATTTCGCCCGACGCGCGTGTAGCGCGCGAAAAGCCCGATGACGACCGTCACGATGATCGCCAGCCAAACCAGAAGCGGCACGCCGGCGATGTAGGCGCGGGCGATCCCCTCATAATTTTTCGGCAAGGCCGTCGCAGATATCTGACGGCCGCCCGCATAGACGAGAACCGCACCGCGATAGATGGCAAGCGTGCCCAGTGTCGCGACAATCGCCGGGATACGAAAAGCCGCAACCAGCAGCGCGTTGCCGGCGCCCATCACGAGGCCGACAGAGCAGCCGATCAGAAACACGACCGCCAGCGAACCGGTAGGATTGCCCGCCAGCCACTCTGCGGTGACGAAGGCGCTCATCGCAACGATTGCACCAACCGACAGGTCAATTTGCCGGGCGATGATCACCAGAGCCTGGCCCACGGCGACGATGCAGACCAGCGTCGCGGAGAGAATGACCTGCGTGAGATTCGTCGGATCGAAAAAGCGCGGCTCGCGCAGACCGACGAGCACGCAAATCAGAATAAGCGCAAACACCAAAACTAGCTCGCGCAAGAGCCGCGCAAGGAGCCCACGAGAAGGCGCGCCGGACTGAGCCGCTTCAGTAAGTTGGCTCATGCTGCGTGCGCGCCGTCACGCTCGTGCGCGGCGTGTGCTGCCGCCATGAGGATTGCCTCCCGGTCAAACGCGGGGCGTTTCGTCTCACTCATAATCCGGCCGTTGCGGAAGACAAGAATGCGGTCCGACATTGCCATCACCTCTTCTGCGTCGTCGCCGATGAGGATCACAGCGATGCCCTCTGTCGCCAAGCGCGAAACAATTCTGTGAACCTCCGCTTTCGCGCCCACGTCGATGCCGCGTGTCGGCTGATCGAGAATGATAATTCGCGGTTTGGGGATTAGCCACTTTGCCAGCAGAACTTTTTGCTGGTTCCCGCCGGAGAGTGTGCCCGTCACCTGCTCAACGCCGGTCGAAACCACGCGCACTTGCTTGGCAAAGTCGGTGGCTATGTCGATCTCTTGCTTCGTGTCGATCAGACCGAAAAGGCCCGAGAGCTGACGCAGGACCGGAAGAGTGGCGTTTGACCGGATCGGGAACTGGAGCACCAGCCCTTGCTGATGCCGATCTTCGGGCAAGAACGAAATTCCCAGCCCCATCGCTTCGCGCGGCGAGCGAGGATTTGTCCCCCGACCCTTGACGCGAACCTCGCCTCGGTCCGGTTTTGTTATTCCGAACAGCATCTCAGCCAGTTCGGAGCGCCCCGCGCCAACCAGACCAAAGAAACCGAGTATCTCGCCGGAATGCAGATCGAAATTGATGTTGTCGACGAAGGTCGCGCCGGAGAGGCCGCGGACGCTCAGCACCGGCTCGCCAATTTTGGCTTCTTCCTTCGGAAAGAACTTGCCAGGCTCGGCGCCAATCATGTGGCGCACCGTCTGCTCGATGGTCAAACCCTCGGTCGGCCGCGTCGTTACGCGCTTTCCCGACCGCAGGATGGTGACGTCGTCGCACCAGCCCAGGACCTCGTCGAGGAAATGGCTGATGAAGAGAAGCGCAACGCCCTGGCTCTTGAGCTGCTCCATGATTTCACGCAGCCGCGCAAGTTCGCGCCCGGATATGGCGGACGTCGGTTCGTCGAGCACGAGGACGCGAGCGTCGAACGACAGGGAACGGGCAATTTCCACGGATTGCCGCTCGGCAATCGTCAGCATCTTGATCGGCAGGCGCGGATCAATCTTGATCCGCAGGCCTTCGAGCAGATCTCTCGACTGGGACATCATCTTCGACCAGTCGACCCTGCCGCTGCGAAGCGGCTGCCGCCCCACGAAAATATTCTCGGCAACGGAGAGTTCGGGAAACAGCGCCGGGTGCTGATGGACGACGGCAATTCCGTGACGCCGCGCCTCGGTCGCGCCCGCGAGCGTAATCTCGCGCCCATCCCTGAGCAGGTGACCGCGGTCCGGTTGATGGATGCCGGCAATGATCTTGACCAAAGTCGATTTGCCGGCGCCGTTCTCGCCGGCCAGCGCGTGAACCCGCCCGGCGTGCAGTTGCAAATCGACGTCGCTCAGGACTTCGATCGGCCCGAAGCTCTTGCTGATACCACGAAGCTCAACTGCGGGCGTCTCAGACATGCAACACCTCAGCCAAAAACAGGCTTTCGTCCGATCACAGTGTACGCGTTGAAAAGACCCCGGCGGAGGGAGAAGATCTCCCCGCGCCAAGTCCTGAGAACCCGCGTTTAGTAGTTATGTTCTTTGTAGTTGTCGGCCGTGTATTCGAGCGGTCCACCCGTCACGATCTGTCCGCCGAGATCGGGGATAATCGTGTAGGTGCCCGGCCACTTGCGGCCTTCCGGGATCGTGAAGGACTCGCCCGGCGTACCCTTGAGGGTGCCTTCATGCATCAGCTTGGCGGCATAGTAGGTGATGTAGCCGAGCTTGATCGGATCCCAGAGGTAGAAAACCTCAACCGTCCCGTCCAGCATGTACTCCGACGTGATGCTCGGGACGCACATGCCCGCGAGCTTGATCACGCCCTTACCCTTGTCGACCGACTCGAGAGCCCGGGCGACTGCGGGCAGGCCGGGACAGGTCGGCGCGTAGATGCCGGCCAGATCCGGATACTTCGTCGTCAGCGCGACCGTCGCGTCAAACGCCTGCTGCTCATTGTCGTTGGCATAAACTTCGTCAACGACCTCGATGCCCGAGTACTCGGGCTTCGACAGCTCGTCGCGGAACGCCGCGATCCAGGCGTTCTGGTTGGCGGCCGTCGACTGAGCGGAGACGATCGCAACCTTGCCCTTGTTGCCAAGCTCTTCCGCGAGACGCTTCGCACCAAAACGTCCGACCGAGTCCGTCGTCGCCATGTTGACGTGGAACGCACGAGCGTCAGGAGCGGAGTCAGCGTCGAACGTGAGCACCGTGGCGCCAAGCTGCTGCGCGCGCTTCATCGCCGGAACGACGGCGTCAGGATCGCTCGGAGCAACCGCGATCGCCGGAATGCGGCGATCGGCCAGATTGTTGATGATGTCGACCTGTGCAGTCGCGCTGGACTGGGTCGGGCCGAAGTTTTCGACAGTGCCGCCGATTTCCTTCGCCGCAATCTGGGCGCCGGCAAGCGTGGCGTTGTAGTAGGGATTGGTGGTCGACTTGATCACCATTGCCAGGCTGAAGTCATCCGCAGCAAGCGCGGACCCGAGGAACGGACCGGCCAGAGCCACCGCACCCACAAGCAAATACGTCGCAAGTTTCCTAGGCATACTTTCCTCCCAACGATTGTTTCAGTCGCTTCTTATTTCATTCCACCTTCGAGCGCCGACCACAGAGCTCATCCGAGGTTCGGCATCCGACCTCCCAGTCGGGAATCACCTCGGCGCATCGATTAGTAGCGTATATCAATCGACGCCAGAAGAGCAAGCCCCCTCGCCGAAGGCCCAACTAACTTATTGAATAAGCAAGTTTTACCGGACGCTCCGATACGACTTCCGCCACGGCTTAGTGCCCCCCGCTAGTCCTGAGCCTTGGACAATTGACGCATCGTTTAGCCACGCCCGCTCCTGCCCCGGAGGACCCGAAGAAATCTAGGTAATTACCCACCCCCTTGCGGCGGGCGCCGATGTCTGAATCCATGGGGCTATGGACCGTGGTGATTTGCAGCAGCTGAGCAAGGAGCAATTGATCGAGTTGGTGCTCCAGCTGCAGCGGCCCGACAAGAATTCGCGCACCTCGTCCAAGCCGCCTTCCACAGACAAGAAGGAAAAGCGCAAGAACTCACGCCCCGGCGGAGCGAAGCCTGGTCATGAGCCGCACAATCGGCAGCTGGCTGACGACCCCGACGAATTCCGGGACCATGTGCCCGAGGTTTGCCAGCAGTGCGGCGTGACGTTCTCGTGCGGAGCCGAGCGGGAGTTGATCGGCGAATACGACGAGATCGAGATCCCGCCGTTCAAACCCCATGTCATCCGCCACCGTCGCTTCTCGTGCCGGTGCAGGCATTGCGGCGTCGAGGCGAAAGCACCGGCGCCCGCGGTCGCAACAGCGACGCCGTTCGGGCCGCGCATCCATGCGCTGGCGATCTATCTCAAGGGTTTTCAGGCTCTCTCGTATGAGCGGCTGCGCGGTCTGTTCAGCGATGCGTTCGGGCTTGCTGTGAGCGAGGGCGCGCTGATGAACATGTTCATTCGCTCGCATCCCCGGTTTGAGATCGAGGCCGAAAAGGCCAGGGCCATCGTTCGCGCGGCCCAGGTCGTGGCCAGCGACGAGACCGGCGTGCGGATCGAAGGGACGAACTCGTATCACTGGGTTTTCCACTGCAAGGATGCGGTCGTGCACCAGCCGGACTATTCGCGGGCAGCGCGCGTCGTGCACGAGATCATGGCGGGCCATCGGCCGGCGGTGTGGATTTCGGATCGCTATTCCGCCCAGCAAAAGCACGGCGAGCGGCATCAGACCTGTCTGGCGCATCTGGCGCGCGACACCGCCTTCGCGCTCGAGCACAGCTCGGATGATCTGCCGTTCCGGTTCAAGCTTTGGCTGGCAAGAGCGTTCGATCTGGCCAGGGCCATCGCCGATTTCGCCGCCTCGACCCGTTCGAGAAAAAAGCGCGAGCTGGAAAAGCAGCTCACCGCGCTGCTTTCCGCGCCGACCGGGTGCGATCTTGCCCGAGCGCTGCAAGCCAAGATCGGGCGCGCACGAGATCAGCTCCTCACCTTTTGCGATTATCCCGGCCAGGTCGATGCCACCAACAACACGTCCGAGCGCAAACTCCGGCCCAGTGTCATCCAGCGAAAAGTCACCAACGGCTACCGGGCCATGTGGGCCGCCCAAGCCGAAGCGGACGTCCGGACGGCCGTCGATACCGCAAGGATCAAGGGCAGCAACCCCTTCGCCGTGATCGCCGCCATCCTGGCTTGAACCCGGTCTGAGCCGCGCCCCCCGCATCATCAAGTAGGGGGTGGGTAATTACTCCGTCGGCAGCACGGTGCTGGCGCGCGATGATGAGGTCGAGGCTTGGTACGAATCCATCGTGATCTCGGTCGCCGCCGAGGATCCGAACGTGTTGCGGCTTCGGTACCGCGACTTCCCCGAAGAGGGGCAGTTCGTCATGCATCGCGGCCGACTGGGCATCATGGGACCAGGGAGCCGGTAATGGCCGATATCCTCGCCAAGTCGAATGGGGGGCGGGCGACGAAAGTCGCTCGGGTCCCGCAGCCGGAGGGTCAGCCGTCCCAGGACGACGCCAGCGCCAATGCCGTCATCCAGCTGATCGAGCGGGCCGCCAATAACCCGAACGTAGACGTCGACAAGCTCGAGCGGCTGCTGGGGCTGCAGGAGCGGTATCTGTCGCGGCAAGCGGAGGTGGCATTCAACGCCGCGATGCAGGCAGCGCAAGCCGAGTTGCCACAGGTGCTGCGGGATGCCAGGAACCCGCAGACCAACTCGAAATACGCCAAACTCGAAACCGTCAGCAAAGTGATGAACCCCGTCATCACTAGCCATGGGTTCTCGCTGTCGTTTGGCACCGATGTGTCGCCGATGCCTGACCACTACCGGATCACCTGCGACCTCTCCCATGCGGCGGGTCACACCCGCCACTACCACGCCGACGTTCCTGCCGATGCAACCGGCATGAAGGGCGCCCCCAACAAGACCCCGACCCACGCGTTCGGTTCGACCATGAGCTACGGGCGGCGATACCTCAAACTGCTGATCTTCGATGTGGCCACCACCGACGACAACGACGGCAATGCGACCGTGCGGCAACCGCTGGTCACCGAGCAGCAGATCGCCGTGATCGAAGGCTTGATCGAGGACATGGTCACCCTGCTGGGCAGCAACCGGGACCGGTACCGCCGCAACTTCCTCGGCTATATGCAGGTCGACCGGGTCGGTGCGATTGCCGCCAAGGATTTCGATCGCGCGCTCGACGCAATCAACTCGACAAGGAGGCCAGCATGATCGAGCAACGCACAACTAAGTGGTTCGAAGCCCGGCTCGGCAAGGTCACGGCCAGCCGGGTGGCCGATGTCGTCGCCCGCACCAGGACCGGCTGGTCGGCAAGTCGCGCCGGTTACCTCAACCAGCTGCTCGCTGAACGGCTGACCGGGCTGGTCGGACCGTCCCCGGTCACCGCTGTGATGCAGTGGGGGATCGATCACGAGGACGAAGCGCGGCTGGCGTACCAGTTCCGGCGCGACACCGATGTTGCGATTGGTGGGTTCGTGC
>Ga0194035_1000516_pt1 | contig 22093 bp, 21 predicted proteins | sample JunL2320m_MetaG_FD_148680 | JGI IMG/M metagenome (GOLD analysis project Ga0194035, IMG submission 148680) | Anoxic zone freshwater microbial communities from boreal shield lake in IISD Experimental Lakes Area, Ontario, Canada - Jun2016-L239-20m | ecosystem: Environmental > Aquatic > Freshwater >...
GCGGAGGGGGGGGCGGAGGCGCGGAATACGACCCGGCCTTTTTAGATTTCCCCTTTTTAGAGGAAGGAGAAGGAGAAGGGGAAGAGGATAGTGGAGACGAGCTCTCCTGTCTCACGCCATCTGGAAACATATCGTACACGCTCTTCCCGGTCACCCGCTGATTCAGCTTGCCGAGATCGAGACCGAGATTCCCCTGAGGACTCACCGCCGGACTGCCTGCGGACCCGACGGCAGCCTCAAGAAGAGCCGCCATAAGAGAAACGAGCATCAGGTATTTCGACGTGGAGGTGACCATCAGCTGTCTCTCCGTAAAAAAAGAGTGAAGCTGACCGTCGTCTTTGCCTGAGCGCCACCCATCATATTCTTCTCGACATCCACTTTTGCGAGAGCCGCACTTGGAATCTCGGCCAACACCGCCCTCAGGAACTGGCGTACGTTTAGATAGGGACCTACCAACGGCAACGAGGCTTCATAACGGATCAGACGGCCTGAATGGTCGTCGATCACATGATAATGGCCGGCCTGTAATACCAGGTGCTGCTTTTCAGCCAATTGATTGATCTTCCGCAACGTCTCCGGCACTTCCTTGGCCGGAGGGAAAATGGCATAGAAGTCAGACAGTTGTTCTTTGGGGGTGCGGGGAGCCATGGCGGGAGATGCTCCCGGTCTCTGGACACGCACCAGAGAAGCTTCGAGTTCTTCCAATATCTGTGCCTGTTCCGCCTCGAGGGTGAGTACCGCAGACAGGTAAAACATCACCGCAAATGCAAGGAGGCCAAGACCAACGGCGCCTGAAACACCAAGTCGCTGCACCCACAGTTTGAGGGTCCATCCCATGTGCCCCACTGACGGCAGATTTCGCTTGGCCTTGGAGAGGCCCCCCTCGACGCTTGAAGCCGCAAGCCGCTGCCCCCTGAGTCTACGGACCCACCCCGGCTGCGCGACTGACGGCTGGTTTCGTGTGGCCTCCTTGAGAGCGGTCATTCGGCCTGCCAGGATCTCGCCCCAATGAATCGGCAGCCGGCGCAGTAGGCTTGCTTTCCGGGCCAGGGGCGCAGGGTTGGTGACCGCCGATGTCGGCCCTGTTGATCTGAGGAAGCCGCCGAAGTTCATGTTCGCACTCTCCACTCCGCCACGATAGAAAACCGCACCGGCTTCGCGTGATCCTTCTCTTCCCTCTGATGACGGCTGAGGTATGCATGATCGATGATGTCGAATCCCGCCAGTTGCGTCACGAAATCCAACAGGACATCGAAGTCGGCCGCTCGCCCATCGATCACCACTCGCTGTTCGCCCACGTCCGGATGGATGGCCATGAGGGCGATTCGATCGCTGTGCCGGCCCCACACCTCTTCCACTGCGATGAAGAGCGGATCCCACGGAATGGTGAGCTGTCCCAACACAGTCTGGGATTCTTTGATGTCCGCGCGAAAGGTCTTGAGTTCCTCCGTCAACTTTTCCTTTCCCATGCGCTCCCGACCAGTCTGCTGCCTGACCGCCTCGATCTTCTCCATCACGAGAGCAGTCTCTTCCCCGAGATACCAGTAGTACGATCCGGTCACCACGACCAGGAACAGACCGATGCCCAGCCAGGCAGCCCCCTGGCTGGTCCACCACACCACCCGGTTGGTATAGTCAAGCCTTAAAGGATGCATGAGAAATGGGTTGCCTCCTCAACCGCCTGAGGACGCATCACAGTCGTCCTGCTCCGGTTGCCGTTGCGATCGTTTTCACCGAGAAATCTCACGGGGAGCCCCATGGCCATCGAATCGGTCCCCGCACGGGAAGGCGCCAATAGATACAGGGCGCCCGGCGGGACGGACTCCTCGCCGATCAGTTGCTCCCGCGAAAGCCATAGGGATAGTTCCGAAGCCCAGTCGCCCTGTGTCCGCCAACGCCGCAGCGCAACCCAACGGTCGCGGCCCAGGAGGGCTCCGCACAGCATGCCGCTCTCCACAGTCACGAACCACTGACTCTCTTCACGAAAATCCTGCTGCCAACGGTTAAACGATGCCATGAGCAGAGGTTCCACACTCACGAGCTTCGTGTGGCTCGCCGCCGCCGCCAGGGTCAACCGGCTCATGAGAGACTCGTCCAGCGCGCTGGCGACATGAGATTCACCCGGCCTGTCGAGGCTCATCCGGATCGCCCAGTTCTTGGCGACCGGGCCATGGGTCACCGCAAAATGGCGCCGGGCGAGCACCAGATGTTCCTTCTCGTTGCTCAAGTCGTCGCTCCAGGGCACCAAGACATAGCGCGCAAAATGGTTGGAGAGGATGATCCGGAGCGATGCCCCTCGCCACTGGGGATTGGCCGCTAAGTGGGCTTCCAGCGCTGCGGCGGCCGGCTCCCAGTCGGCGGAACCCTCGGACGAGCCAGGCACTGGCACCGTTGTCATTGCCATCAGTCCCGGGCGAAAACCGCGGGGCCGATGCGCCACCAGTAACCGGTCGGGGCATAGGAGGATGCTGAGCTGGTCAGCCCACAAAGGTAACACGGTTGATCTCCTCCAACGTGGTGATGCCTTGACGAACAAGATCCATTGCGGATTCCCGGAGAAAACGCGTACCGGTTGCCCGCGCCGTATCTTTAATCCGGCGGATCGGTTCTTTCGCGACGATCTGCTCGCGGATCTCGTCGGTGAGCAGCAGCACCTCCGCAATGGCCCTGCGTCCTTTGTATCCGGTGCCATAGCAGTCCTTGCAGCCGCGGCCGGTTCGAAAGGTGAAATTCGCAGCCTCCTCGTCGGCCAGCCGTGACGCGGCCAGAAGTTTGCTGTCAGGATGGTAGGGCTCGATACAATGGGGGCAGAGGACGCGCAAGAGGCGTTGCGCGATGACCCCGTTCAATGCCGAGACAAAATTATAGGGCTCCACGCCCATATGGATAAATCGCCCGATGATGTCCAGCACGTTGTTGGCGTGGACCGTTGCCAATACCAGGTGTCCTGTCAGTGCCGACTGAACGGCGATCTGAGCCGTTTCTGAATCACGAATTTCTCCGACCATAATCTTGTCCGGGTCGTGTCTCAGGATCGAACGCAGCCCGCGGGAAAACGTCAGGCCTTTCTTTTCGTTGACAGGAATCTGCAGAATCCCCGGCAGCTGATATTCCACCGGATCTTCGATCGTGATGATTTTGTCCTTGCCCTGGTTCAGCTCGTTGAGCACGGCATAGAGAGAGGTCGTTTTCCCGCTCCCCGTCGGGCCTGTGACCAGCATCAAGCCGTAGGGCTCGGAGGCGAGTCCGCGGATCTGCGTCACCGTCTGCTCGTCGAAGCCGATCATATCCAGCCGGAGCCCCTGACTCTGCTGCGATAAAGACTGCTTGTCCAGAATACGAATCACCGAATCTTCTCCATGGATGCTGGGCATCACCGACACCCGGAAATCCACCGCGCGGCCAAGAACAGCCAGCTTGAAGCGTCCGTCCTGGGGAATCCGCCGCTCCGAGATGTCCAGTTCCGACATGACCTTGATGCGGGAGATCGCCTGCTCGGCCATTTCCTTGCCTTCCACCACTTTCACTTTCAGCAGCACCCCGTCGATGCGATACTTGACCGTGAGATCCGACGTTCCCGCTTCAAGATGGATATCGCTGGCGCCGAGCTTGAAGGCATCATAAATCGTCGAATGCACCAGCTTGACCACGGGACTGGTTCCTTCGCTGATCGATTTGATCGACAGATCCTCGATGGCCTCGGACACCCGGCGCCGCTCCGGGTCGAGCGCAAGCACGTCGTCCATCGCACGGGCCCCGGCCTCGTATTTCGCAAACATCGAGAGTAGCGTGACACGATGGACCAGGACCCACAGAGCGGATTCCCGCAGCTGCTCATCCGCCCAAGCCTGCCTGGCCGGATCGAACGGATCGCAAAATGCCACACAGAGGAGACCCTGCTCGTCACGGAAGGGCAGACATTCGTGCGCCACTGTATCGGGATAGGAAATCCTGCTGAAATCTGCCTCGCAGGCTTGGAGGGCCTCATGGCTCAAAAACGGGTAGTGAAGGGTCGCCGCCAGTTTCGCGGCAAACTCGTCGTGGCTCAACTGAAACTGATCGTCCAGCGCCTCGATCAACCGCCGCTTCGCGCGAGCAGCATCGGCCTTCGCGAGCGCCAACTCACTCGGCGAGAATCCGTCGGTACCGGCGACCACCTGTTCAGTCCATCTCATTGGATACTCCCCGCGAGTTCAAACATGGGAAAATACATGAGGAGCACGATCGTGCCGATCACGAGGCCGATGGCGGCCATGAGAGCGGGCTCGATCAATTTCGTCAGCCAATCCAGCACACGCGCGATGTCTTCGTCATAGAAAACCGCGATCCGTTCCATCATCTCGCCCATCTGCCCGGTCCGCTCCCCCACTCGCAACATGCGGTGGGCGACCGGAGTGGTCAATCCGTGCGATTCCATCGCCTGGGAAACCGGCTTTCCTTCGCGGAGATCCCGCACAGCAGCGTGAAGCGGCCCGCGCAATGACAGGGGAAGAATGCCGGCGACCATCTCGATGGCGGCCACGATCGGGATACCCCCCTTCACCAGCATGCCCAACGTGCGATAGAAGCGCGCCAGATCGAATACCTGGAGCCTGCTCCCGATAGCGGGAATCGATCGAAGTTGTGAAAGGACCCGCGCTTTCACGGCGGGAAGCGTGAGGCCGTAGGCAGAGGCGATCCCCACAAACGCCAGGCAGCCCATGACCAGGAGGCCGTGCGCCTCCATCACCTTTCCCCACTCCAGCAACAGCTGCGACAACACCGGAAGATCCTTGCCCGCATCCTCATAGATGCGGCTGAACTTGGGCACGACATACATCATCAAGAACAACATCACGAGTCCGCCGACGACGAGCAGCACGATCGGATAGATCGAGGCGCTTACGAGCTTCTTACGAACCTGATCCAGTTGCACCTGGTAGGCGATATACCGGGACAGAGCTTCGCGGAGATCGCCGGTTCTCTCGCTCGCACGAACCGTCGCGACATAGAGCGCAGGAAAACTGGAGGACAACTGTTCGACCGACGAGGAGAACGTGAGCCCTTCCCGCAGTTTGGTCAGAATCTGTTCCAGCACTTGCTTCAAATCCGGATGGCGCTCTTTTTCCCGGAGTGTCTCGAGCGCTTCAACCAACGACAGACCAGCCCCCAGTAGGGCGATCAGTTCTTGGCTGAACAGAGTCAGAGGAAAAGTCGTCCTCCGCTTGAGATACGCGGCCAATCCAGCGCGCTTCGAACGGAGCGTCAACACCTCGTAGCCCAGCCGCTCGACCTGACGGCGAGCATCGTCGGCATCGATGGAATCGACGTTCATCTCCACCACCGTATCCAGCGACTGCATGGCCTTGACGTGATACAGCATAGTCCTCTACCAGTTCGTGATGTCTTCGTTATCGACCGTTCCACCCGGTTGCGCATCTTTGCCGAACGACCATAGATCGAACTCGCTGTGCTCCCCGGGGAATTTATACGAGTAGGGACGGCCCCACGGATCCGTGGGAAGGACTTTCTTCAAGTACGGCCCTGCCCATTTCGCCTCATCCGCCGGTTTGACCATGAGGACGGCCAGTCCCTGTTCCGTGGAGGGATAGTGGCCTACGTCCAAGCGGTATTGATCCAGCGCTTGCTCCACCGCGGTCAATTGGGCGCGGGCGGTCTTTGCCTCAGATTTCCCGATCTGTGCAAAATATCGGGGCCCCACGAACCCGGCGAGCAGACCGATAATCACCATTACGACGAGCAGTTCCAGAAGGGTGAAACCTCCGTCAGTCCGGCGGGGTAGGGAATGGGTCGGATTCGCGATAGTAGTTCCCATAAACAGCTCCTTTGTTTAGTGCAGTCGGTTCTTCTTGCCGTCGGCTGAGCGATGTTCGAGCGCGTGAGAAATACCCTCTAAATGTGCGATGGATATTGACGATAGTATTAAGGAAAGGCATATCCGACAATACCCTCCCTGGTGGGGTTACGCCCCTCCAATAGAGGGGTCTGAAGAGGGGCAAAAGAGGGGGTGTCGTTCGTGAAGCGTGACAGGCGGGAGATGAAGTTCTGAGTTCTGAGTCCTGAGTTTGAAGTTCCGAATGCTACGGCCTTTAGCCTTCAGCCTGCCTCATCCTCGATTTCTGGTGATTCGGAGCACCGTCTGGGCGAGCTGCCGGGGATCCATGAGGGCCGGCAGCGACGACCACCGATTCGTCATATCGTTGCCTACAATGACAATCCCGGCATGTTGGGTCTTGTCTGTGTCGATGACAGGATCAAGGTCGTACAGGCCCAGCTTCCGGCGCAGATCCTCGATCTCTGTCTCATTCCCTGTCAGGAAATACCACCCCTGGAATTGCCCGAAGCGAGTGGCATACTCTTTTAACGTCTTCGGCCGGTCTACCGTCGGGTCCAGAGAGATCGAGAGCATAAACAGATCACGCCCGACCCGGTCTCCCAGCAGCCCGTGCAGCCGCGCAAGATTCGCTGTGGTGGGGCTACAGCTTTTCTGGCAGCTCGTATAGATAAAATTCACGAGGACGGTCTTGTCCTTGACCAGGTCATCGTAGAAGCGGACTGATTTGCCGTCTTGTGTCTGGAGGAGGATATTGGGGAAGCCGTCGGACGGCTTCCCTATGGACTCTCGCTGGTTCGCAGCGACCGGTTGGGAGGAGGATGTCGGGAGATTGTCAGGAGATCCTGTCACAGAACAAGAACAGAGAAAGACGATTCCCGCACAGGCTATGAAGGCCTGAGTGCCCTGTGGCCTGTAAGGAACCGTCGCTGTCACAATTGATTGCCTCTCTTGTTCATGTCGAAGTCGCATTGAGGGAACCCTACGCCCCGTCCGTCGAGGCGCTCCACATCACCAGCCGCATCGAAGTAGAGGCGCTGTTCTTCTTCCAGTTCCTCACAGGTCGGCACGATCCCTGAGACGTCTGCATCGATTTTTCTTTCTCCATCGAGCGGGCTGGGAACCCCGATCGGCCTGGGATCATAGGCTCCCATCATCCGCATGTCCTCGTGCTGGATGTTGTGACAGTGAAAGACGAACGGACCAGTGAAGGTGCGGAACTTCATCAGCACATCGGCAACTCCTCCGCCGTGAAGGTTGACCAAATCGCTGTTGAACGATCGCTCGAACGGAGGGGCGTTTCCGTTGAGGGTCTGGATCTGAAAGCCCTCCAGGTGGGTATGAAACGGGTGCCACCAGCCGCCCGAACTGTTTTCGAATGTCCATTGTTCAGCGGTGCCCAATTCCGGTACCGCATCCGCGCGTCTCGGATTGAAAAACCGGTTGTTGATCGTCCAGGCTCCGAGCGAGCGATCTGACCTAAAGCTTCGCGCTGCGACAATCTCGTTTCGAGAAATCGGCTCCCATTGATCGCGAATAATCGTGCTGTCGGTGATCGTGACGTCATTGGCCACCGCGGCTCCTTTGACCACGAATTTCAGCAGTGGTGTGGGCTTGCTCGGATCGACCCCGTCCCCCTTCCGTCCGTCAGACTGAAGCATGATGTTTTCGAGAAACAGGTCGTCTGGCGCATTTCGAAAGTCGATGATCACGTCATGCCGCTGGCCCGGGGCAAGCTCGAAGGTCTTCACGAGACCGGCTTTGGGAAAGAGCCATGTGTCGGCTCCAAAGACAAGAAAGGGCTGGCCGTTGCTGAGCCGCAATTGATACATCCGTGCACTCGAGGCGTTCAAGATGCGAAAGCGGTGCTTGCGCCGCTGCACTTCCAGGAATGGCTGAACCGTCCCGTTGACGGTAAAGACATCGCCGAGGCGGCCGTTGTGGTCGAAGAAATCGAACGCCAATGTTCCGTCGGCGTTGAACTTTTGATCGGTCAGGGCCAGACCGATATCGAACCCCTCTGCCGGGTCTGGTAGAACTCTGTCTTCAATCAACTGTTCTTCCCGTTCGTCGAACATGAGATAGAATCCGGCCAGTCCCCGGCTCACGTTAAACCCCGTGATGTCCATCGCATGGTCGTGATACCAGAGGGTGGAGGGAATCCAGGTCGGGTCGAATGCGCCCTCACAGGTTTTCGCGTGCCGGTCTGCTTGAGTGATGCGGGGAGCGATGTTGGGATAGTAATAATCCCTGGCTTCCCCGGCCAAGGTATAGAAGTCCGGCGCGCCATCCGCATGGGAGGGAACGTGGGAGCCGTGGAGATGGACCGAGGCTTCGATATCGTGACCGGTTGTGTTGATAGGGCCACGGGTTTTCGTGAGGTGGTTCTCGTACCGGACCACGACCGGTTCGCGAAAGCGCGTCAGGAAGGTCGGCCCAGGTGTTCGTCCTTCCGAGTTGCTCGCGTAGGCGTCGCGAAAGGCAAAAATCGGGGTGGAGAGTCCAGGGAAAAATGGATGGACGGTTTCCTCGATGATGATGCGATATTCTTTTTCGTGAGCATGGCTTGAGAAGCGGTTCCAATCCGGACAGGGAAAGCCGGGAACCCGTCCATCGAACTCAGGGGCGATGCCGTGGGCCACATCGTTGAAATTCCCGCGAGGAGTGCGCGGTTTCCCGTTCAGTTGTCCGTCCCGTTCGTATTGGCCTGGTTTCGGCGAGAGAGTGCCACGGGGCATGGCCTGGGCAATCGCAGGTATGAAGAGCGGCTGTGAAAAGGGTCTGTAGCCGAAGAGCGATCCGCTTTTACTGGAGGAGGGGCCGTTCTTGGCCGATGCCTCACGCGGCCCCTCTAAAAATGGGGCTGGGAGTCGCCAGTGGCCGAGAGCGAAGGCGCCAAGCCCTGCGAGGCCGTATTTGACAAGATTTCGTCGGTTGATGGGCTGTGACATGGTGACACCTCTTACGTGAACGAGATAGGCGAGGCTCGTAGGCTGAAGGCCGAAGGTCGGGATTCGAAGCGCCGAACACTTCAAGCCTGCTTCGCGCGTTTACCGTTTTACGTTTAACGTTTCACGAGTCCCAGGCTGTTCCACCTCGGAGTGGCCTGGGGCTGCCAGCCGTGCTGTTCTGTTGTCCAGATAGACCAGTAGATCTCCCACGTCCGTCTCCGATAGGCCCAGATTAGGCATCAAGACGCCGGGAAACTTCGCGGAAAGCGCGACGGCGATCGGATCTTTTTTTGCCCGCAGCACGTTCGGCGCTTGTAAAAACTGAGAGAGCCAGGCTCGATCCCTCCTCGACGTCACGCCCTGGAGATCCGGGCCAACATGATCGCCCTGGCCGATCGTGTGACAGGAGGAACAGGCCTTGACGAAGAGGGCTTGCCCGGCCTGGCTCACATAGGGGATGGCGGTCATCTCGGCGTAGGCTGTGCCAGGCTGACTGCCTCTCTTGGCCCGGAAAGCCGGATCCATATTCAGCATGACCAGGGCCAGCTTCCCCGTGTCCTCGAACAGGGAGGTGCGCTCCCACTCGCCGGTCGCGCCGTTGCCTGCCATCGCTCCGTTGTTATGATCCGATACGCTCTTGCTGCGTTCCCCAAGTTTGTAGCGCACGACCGCGATGTCCTCCGGTTTTCCTGTCAGAAACAGCCAGCCAGGCCCGGCATGAAAGGCTTCGGCATGTTTCTTCAGCACCGCCGGCGTGTCGTGCAGCGGATCGAGTGTGATCGAGTAGAGAAAGATGTCGCGCCCGACATGGTCGCCCAATTCCTTCTGGACCTGCGCCATGCGGGCCGTCGCCAAGGGGCAGACTTCTTTGCAACTGGCGTACATGAAGTTGATCAGAACGATCTTGTTTTTGATCAAGTCGTCGTAGAGGCGGACGGTCTGCCCGTCCTGGGTCACGAGCGGCACGTTCGGAATGTAGCTCTCGCCCCAGGTCGCAGCTGACCCAGGAGCGGCGAAAAGCGCTGCGCAGAGGGCCCAGAGGAGCAGCGCACAGATCGTGAAACGTGAAACGTGAAGCGTATCTCGCATAGCGACCGACTCTCCTGAAACGTATCTCGTTATTCCCTCGGGACTCGCGCGACGGGGGAAAGTTCGAGGTTCGAAGTTCGAGGTTTTCAGAACGTCGAACTTAGAACTCAGAACGTCGTGTCGCGCCCGTCTCGCTTGTCTTGCGCGTTGAACTGACAGGGACAGGCCCCGCCGCAGACGGCGGAGCCAGTCCCCTCAGCCCTTCAGCCTAAACCCCTTCAGCCTGCACCCCTTCTCCAATACCTACACCGCCACCTGCACGTAGAAGGACTGTTCGGTCGTCAGACCAGCGGTGTCGCTCGCCCGGACCCGAATCCGGATGTTCCCCGCCAGCGTCGGGGTCCAACTGACGACGCCTGTCGTCGCGTCGACCGAGCAATTACTGGGGTTGCCGAGCCCACTACCGCGGTAGGTGATCGCGTCCCCATTGGGATCGGTCGCATGCACCATATAGGTGTACGGCGCACCGACTTTCCCGGTCGTAGAAGGCCGAGAATCGATGACCGGCGCCGCATTGGCCGCCACCGTCACCGTGAAGGACTGCTGGGCATACAAGCCGCCCCCATCCGTCACGCGCACCGTGACGGGAACGGCCCCATTCACCGTGGGCGTCCAACTGATCAGCCCTGTGGCCTGGGTGATCGTCATGCCGGCCGGAATCGGCGCCACCAATCGGTAGCTCAGGGTGTCGCCGTTGGCGTCCGTCGCGTCCACGTCGTAGCGGTAGGCGGTGCCCACCTTCCCCGTCAATATCGGCATCGAGGTAATCACCGGCGCGACTGCCGTGAGTCCCACCGTGATACTGAAGGACTGGGTGGCGGTGAGGAGTTTCGGATCCGCCACCCGCACCGTCACCTCGTTCGCACCCATGTGGCCCGCAGCCGGGACCCACGCGATCAGCCCCGTGGCCGCGTTGATCGACATCCCAGCCGGCGCCATCGCCAAGCTATAGGTCAGCGTATCGCCGTTGGCATCCGTCGCGGTCACGCCGTAGCTGTATCCCTCTCCCACCTTCGCTGCCAGAATCGGCGTCGAATTAATGACCGGAGCAGCCGAAACCGTCACCTGGTTCCCCAAGGGGTTGCCCTCCGCCAGCACGTCCGGCGTCATATAGGTACAGCCGTCCGGCGTGGGGATCGGAGTCGGGATAATGTCCACATGGACGTTCGAGGATTTTGGATTGTCCTTATCCGTCAGGATCTGGTAGCGCATCAATAAGGCAAAGTCTTCGTGCACCGTATTGTGACAATGGTTCACGTAGGCGCCGCCAAACTCTCCGAAGCGCACCTGGAACTTGACCGACCCGCTGGGATGCAGCCGCCAGACGTCCTTGCGCACCAGATTCTCTTGGGCAATGATGGGCGTATTGCGTTCCATCGTCACGCCCTCTTCAAAATGGAGGTGGATCGGATGGTCCCAGCCTCCGCCGCCGTTCTGATAGGTCCAATGCTCGACCTCGCCCGGTTTCGGGATCAGCAGCGAGATACGATTGGCGTTCATCGAATGCGGCGTCTCTCCATTGACCTTGATGGCCCAGGGGAAGGAGGTGGCTGTCTCCGGGCAATCAGGATTGCACTCCCCCGTGAGGGGATCCCGTGAATCTCCATTGCCGGCTCGCCCGAATTCCACATGCCGCTCACGCACCGGGGCCACGATCGGAATCTGCTCGGTCAACGTCAACGGCACTCGGCTCGCATCCGGGTCGCTTGCGCGATGGATGTGGCCCGGCACGTCCACGCTCTCGACCTCGGTGACGATCCGGAATTCCATGATGGCTCCCACGGCAGAGTCCGGCGAATCCTGCGCCAGCGCCTTCGCCAGCGAGAGGGCTCCGTCTGGTTTATTCCCGCTGGTTTGCTGCAACAGGTTCACCAAATACACCTTGTCGCCTGGGCGGAAGCGGGAGAAATCCACGACGATGTCGTACCGCTCCGCCGTGCCCTGCTGATCGAGCTGCGTCAACGTGATCGGATTGACCACAAAGTTGCCGTCGTTCGCGATGAATTGGAACGGCACGAAGTTGCCGTTCTGGTCGGCCAGACACAACTGTTGGAACCGCGACATGGAGCCGTCGATGAGCCGGAAGCGATATTTCCGCGGCAAGACCTCCATGTAGGGTTTCCAGGTCTGATTGACGAGCAACCGATCCCCCACGAACCCGTCGGTGGTGAAGATGTCGAAGAAATATTGTCCGTCAAGATCTGTCGCCGCGTCCGAGATGAAGAGGTTCACGTCGAAATCGAGGTTCCCCCAATCCAGCAGGCTGCCGCTGGGGAGCCGGAGGTTCACGCCGTCGTCGAGCGTTTCGTTGCCGCGATCCGGCCCGCTGTAATAGTTCATCATCGCCGCCTCGCCCTTGTAGACGTTCTCGGCGGTGAAGAAAAACCGGTGGTCGTGGAACCACAGCGTGCCTTGCAGCTCACGGAAGTCGCCCGGTACTTGAACCAGACCGCCCTTGCCGTCGGGGCCTGAGGCGCGCTTTTCTGTGGCGTCCCTATTGATCATATCGTGCCGCGCTAACGTGGTCCCCCAATGGTAATCGTAGAAGGTGCCGGGGAAGTGAAAGGCGTTGGAGGCGCCGTCGCTCTCCGCCCCGTTGTGGGCGTTGTGGAAGTGCGTCGAGCACTCGTTGCGCCCGAACCCGCCGTTGTTGGTGCGGTCTACCGGCAGGTTATTGTAGATGCGTGTGAGCATGGGCTCCCCATAGCGCCCCTTCAAGAGCGGGATCGGCGGATGCCCTTTTACCCCCCATCCTCCGAAATGGTACATGGGCCAGACCTTGTTCGCCTGCTGCTCAGGCCAGGCCGGGTGGAACTTGGTGCTCACACATTCCCCGAACGCCAGGTTATAGCCGACTTGCGGAAAGAACTCTTTCCAGCGTTGATGGCCGAACCATTCGCCGGGCGGACGGCCTTCCATCGGTCCACGTTTCGAGATGGGGTTGATGAAAGGATTCGCCGGGGTATTGCCTGCCTGATGCGCGCTGAAGTCCGTGTGCCAGGAGAGCCGCTTGGCGCTCGGTTGAGCCTGCGGTAACATTCCGTCAGGAAATAGCGCTTCCCATTCGCCGTTTGGCTTGACGACTTTCGTCAGGGGCGTCGGCGGTACATAGTCCAGTCGAGGCATGGCATGAGTAAAGGGCACCGCACCGTTCAGCGGTGTCGCCGGGACTCCAGTCACACCATGGGCAAAGGCACTCTTGGCGAAGGGGCTCAGGCCGTTCTTCGCGATCAGTAGCCCTGCCGAGGTGAAGAGTCCCCACTTCATGAGATCCCGCCGATTGATCTGGCCCTGAGAGAGCGCTTTCACGATCTCCGCGCGATTGTTCCGCGCGTTCTGCGCTTCGCGCACACGTCTCTTCGATGCATCAGGTGGTAAATATGTAGCCATGGAATCTCCCCCCCCCCTTTTTTTGTTAAAGTGACATCTGCTCGTCCGGCCAGAAAGCAAACATCGCCATGAGATGAATTAGAAAACCAGTTGCTCTTTCTCTCCTTCGGTCTATCTCGCCTATATGGTTTGTCTTGTTTGTTTCGTTGGTTTGGCTCGCAAAACTAAAAAAACCAAACCAACGAAACAAACCAGATCAACCAACCAGGCTCATCACAGACATACAGATAAGTAAAATCTGATTAAAACCTTTGGCCTGTGCAGATTAGATTCTCGTGTAACAAAATCCTATTCCGCAGAAGTAATACCTACCCCTACGAAATAGTTATTGACGCCGGATGCTGAAGGAGCCGCCGAAGGGATGGCGCAAGGGCGCTCAGGGAGCTTCCCTTGCTCCCTGAGCGCGCACGATCAGAAGAATGCGAGGGGGCAGACAACCACCCTTCTTGCTCGCAGAGCCCCCACGACAAAGCGGTAGTCGCTCAATGCGCGCAGTGAAGGATAGTTTGCCTGCCCCCTCTGGAGAAGTTGAAGAATCAAGAGGTGCTCGCTCGACAGCCACAGTCGAAAGCTTCTCACGCCCTTGCTTGGCTGTGTATTGACATGGAGCAGGGAATACGAATGGATGCGCGTGGTTGCGGATTATGGGGCAGAGGTATCTGAAGGGAATGATACTCTTGATGTCGCGGTTACAGACCGAGGATGATTCTCACCCGCCGTTCCACTTCTTCGATTGTGTTCTCCGGCAGACTCCCGATCTCTTTGCAGAACGACTCATTGGCTACCGCGATCAGTTGTCCCAGCAGCAGGTCGCTGTCGCAGTCAAGCGCCCCGTCTCCTTTGCGGAGACGGAGTCGTAGAATGCCCGGGTCTGCCACGAGTTTGCTGGTTGTCGGGATGACGATCGTGGAAGGATAGCCTGCCTCATTCACCAGATTGGACTGTACGACCAGGGCAGGACGAAGCTTCCCGGGTTTGGTTCGTACCCGTGGGTTGAAGGCCACCACATACAGATGTCCGCGCTTGATTTGCATCTAGCAGGCTGCTGGAAAACTCGGTTTATATATAAAACACTGATAAAACCTCACGGAATGCCTCTGATGCCGCAATAACTCAGGATGCTCAGGCTGTCCAGCAAGGCCGCAGCGAGCAAAGAGGCGAGGAGGTACGCACCGCACTTCGTGGAGCCGTTCGCCCATACAATGGATCTTGGCGAACGGAAAATACCCTCCAGTGCTTCCGATATCCGCGGCACTCCTTCCCAACGTTGAGCCTCTGAACGATGCGAGAACGATGCTGGCGGACTTTTTCAGCATCCTGTTAGGATTCCGAGACCCGGCGGCCCACCGCAGCCTGAGAGAGCTCCCGATGTTCTCGTTTGTCGGCGTGCGCGCAACGTTGCACGGATTCATGGACCTCGCTCCGTAGCCGTTCCTCTGTGGTCTGGTGTTCGAGGGTCTTCAGTGCGGCTCGTAGTACCCCGGCCTTGGTCGGGATACGCAGTTCCTTTCGCAGCCGTTCGATCTGCTGCTCTTCTTTCTTAGATACCGCAATGGCCCCCATATTAGATCTCCTTATGTCATCTCTAATAGTTTTTAGGGTCTTCTCCCAATCGAGTGGGTACAATTCGTCATTCCCGCGAAAGCGGGAATCCAGTATCCCCCCCTTGAACCATTCGGGAATACACAGCTCAAAGAATTCCCTCCCACAAATCTCTCCAGTCCGGATTCTGCTTCTCGATCAGTTCCAGCTTCCAGTCCCTGTTCCATTGCTTCATCTGTGTTTCTCTGCGAATGGCTGACTCCATATCCTCATGCAACTCGTAATACACCAGGCGATGCACCCTGTATCTCTTCGTGAAACCCTCAACCGAATCGTGTTTGTGTTCCCAGGTACGCTTGATGAGGTCGCTCGTCACTCCGATGTAAAGGGTGCCATTTCGCTTGCTGGCAAGGATATAGACCGCTGGCTGTTTAGACATCCTCAATCACTGGATTCCCGCTTTCGCGGGAATGACAAATGAGCGTCACCCAGAAACCCTTGCCCGGCGCGGACTCTAAATACTTTTTAGTCATTTCTTACCCACTCGATTGGGAGAAGACCCAGTTTTTATAATCGACAGACGTATAGCTGTCAACTCTCTGTTGATACGCGCGAGATGGGCGGGACTAGCGAGGTTCGAAGGCTGAAGGGATTAAGGCTGAAGGGGTCGTTCGTTTGGGAATGGAGTTTCAGGTTTCAGGTTCGACCTCGGAGTTTCAGCAATCCGACACGAATAACGTGAAACTAGAAACTTGAAACCTGAAACGTTCGAGCAAGGCACGGTTTACGATTTCTGACAGCGAAGCAGGGTGCAGGCGGAAGGGATCAAGGCTGAAGGTCGGAGTTCGGAAGTCCGAACCCTTCAGCCTGTCTTCCCCGTCTCGCAAGTTCCGCGCGAATACCATTTCACGAACAACGAGGATGGGCTAGGACGGCTCTCAGAATGTCGTCGAGCTTCACTGGGTGAAGGGAGACAGGCTTTGACCAATGGAAGTTATGCGTTTCATCATCACGGGAGTCGGTCAACGTCAAGAAGCTTGATGACTCTATCTGTTTCGTCAATTGAAAAAACTATGGTCAAGGGTGGGAAGCACGCAATGGTTAACGCTCGCAGCCTGGTTCCAAAGACCTCCTCACACTCATATGGATTACGGGCGATGTCCTCGTCAAATGTTCGCTGAATGTCATCTCTGAGTCTAGGATCGCGAACTAAACGAGCGAACTTTGCCGTATAGTGCGCCTCTTCAATAATGCTGAACCTGGGATTATCCTGCCAATCCATGCCGTGCCGCCACTTTTCTCCCAAATTCTACTTGCTCTTCAGTAAGCGGCGATTTGGAAAGCCAGGCCGTTCTATAGTGGATTGTTTCCCCGAGTTTTGTTAGTCGCCATCCAAATTCCTTATGTGATCTCTCGCTTAACTCTGAACCGGTAAGCTCCCAGAATTCTTCAATGATGCGGTCAACAAGTTCCCTCTCTTGTTTGGAAAATACAGGATACGGTTTTCTTTTTGGCACGATTAAATGGATTGGATCTCCCACCACGGATGGCTTGTATACCATTTCTATAGCACCGTCACGCCTTAATCTTGCTTGGGCTGGTAAGCCCTTTCGGGGCGCCGGCCCTTCTTGAAGATGTTGATATTCAGCCCCGGTGATGGCTCGACCTAGAAGCCGATACGCCGAAAAGTCAGCATAATAGAGAAGCTTGTTCAGCTTGACTGCCCCACATCGCGGATCAGTCTTACTCTTCTGCGCAATGTAGAGAATCAGCTCTCGAAGCTTCTCTTCGCTATAGACGTTTTTCGAAAGTGTAGGCACGGGATCCCCCTTTTGATAAACCGTAACCTCCATCGAAGCCCAAGTCAAGAATGAACAGCGGGATCGATGTGGGGGAAAATGATGGGTTTGTAAAGCGTCTAATCCTCCGGTGAAGGCCCAAGACTGAGGCGGGTAACGCGGGATAGGAAGTTCGAAGTTCTGGGTTCGAGGCTCCGAATACTGCGAACGTCGAACTCTCCCCCTTCCCGCATTTCGTGCGAGTCCCGCTTGCCCCGCGCGAACATCGAGGAACGGCAGGGAACTGGCCCCGGCTGAGAAGGGGGACAGTCCCGGTGCGGGACAGTCCCCGCCGGTGCTGTCCTCGGTTATGCCTGTTGATTGTGGTCGGTGTTGGAGAAGCTGCTTGTCGAATTGGTCTCTACGGAAGGACGCCCGTGTCCCTTGTGGGGCGGGGCCACGTTTCCGTGGCCCCGCCTCTCTTCCCTACTGTTTACTCCTCCCCTCAGACTGGGACAGGCGTCAGGAAGAATGGCGCCTGTCCCCCATGGTACGTCCGTATGCAACAGCAAGCCATGCGGGGCGCCTTCCCATAGTCGTCCAGAAAGAGTCGGAGCTGCGCGGTATCGCCGACACGCGGGCGGCTGGTGGCCTTCATCTCGATCGGAATCACGCGTCCCGCATATCACGTCGCCCGCCTCGACCATGCGCGATAACGCGTCGTCAAGACGGACAAGAATCAGCGGCCTGGCAGAGGGGGTGGGTCAGGATGTTGATCTGATTCGCTTGAGCGAGGTTTGGTAGACGGCAAGATCCTCGCGTTTTCCGATCGCCACTACTTCCACAATCACTTCCTGGTCAATAATGCGGTAGACGATTCTGGCCCCCTTCTTCGCCGCATAGAGCTTGTAATAGCCCGTGAGGTCGAAACCCGCCCTAGCCCGCATTATTCATGAGCACTTCTGCTGCAATCGAGGATTCGCTGCTACGACGAGCCTTTGGCGGGCAGGCTCGCCGCTCGTCCCCTCGACGTACTGTTCAAGTATCCCTCGGGGCCAAGCGGCTCCTCGTGCCCGTCTCGCAACGCGACTCCGCGATTTCGCGACGAACTGTCATGAATAATGCGGGCTATTCCCCAATTGCTCGCCGAGAAGGGGAGACGTTTCGAGCTTCTTAAGCTGCTTGGCGACCGGTTTTTTCAGGGAACCATCGAGGTGTCGAAAGTCGTCAGCAGCTTCCGCCGTGAGGGTGACTCTATAGGGCAAGGCGTTGTTCCTTCAAGAAGGAATCGAGGCTGATGGCGTTGCGATGTTTCTTGCTCTTCCGCTTCTGCACGAGACGATAGATCTCAAGATGTTCCAGAATGGCAAGAGCCTCCGCCATTGCTTCGTAGTCCTCAATGGGGAGGAGAATCGCCTCCAGGTGGTTGTTCTTGACGACTGCCACACGGCGGCGGCGTTTACCGCTTAGATCAGCCAGTACCTGTCCGAAGGAACGCGCCACTCGTGAAGCGCTGAGTATTTCATCTTTCTCATATGCCACGGCCATCATGCACCTCATTGTGATAAATCATGCGTACAATATAGCGCATGATTTGCATAGCTTCAAGAGATTAGAGTAGAGGGGCAGCCTAGTCGTCCTCCTGCTCGCGGAACGCGCACCATAGGAATGTGCTCGTTCGACGCGCGCAATCGAGGATCGACCAGGCTGCCCTGAGAGAGATATGGAATGGGGGAAGGCGCGCAGTGAAGGGGAGGTTGCCGGCCCACTCTAGAGAAGGTGAAGAATCAAGAGGTACTCGCTCGACGGCCGCAGTGAGACCAATACTGGCGCCAGTCCCAAAAAAAACGGGGCCACGTTTCCGTGGCCCCGCCTCTCTTACCTAGCGAACGCTGCAGCTATGACAGGTCAGCGCCGCTACGGCGTAACCGTCACGTTGAAGTTCCTTACCACAGTCGCACCAGCCGCATCGGTCACCCGCAACGCGAACGACCTCGGACCAACCTGTCCTGCCGACGGTGTCCAGGTGAACCGCCCCGTTGATGGATTAATGGTCGTCGGTCCCAACGGTGCCGTCCCAGTCGGCGCAACGGCTAGAACCCAGGCCTGAGTATCGCCCGTATTCGGATCGGTGGCGGCCGGTGAGAAGGAATATTGCACCCCCACCTTCGCCGCCGTAGGAGCCGTAACGGCGTTGACGAAGGATGGCGATCCATTCACACCGATGACAAAAGCCTGCTTATCGTAGAGGCCGCCGCTGTCCGTGACCGTGACGGTCACACCCTGCGCCGGCGCTTGCGCCGGCGCCGGGTTCCACGAGATATGCCCTGCTCCAACCCCGGATGCGACGATACTCATTCCAGCCGGTGCTGAACTACTTAATGAATAGGTCAAGTTCGCAGCCCCTCCATCGTCCGTCGCAACGACCTGGTACTGATAGAGCGTGGGAGCAGGCGCCGCTTGCCCGACCAAATTTGGCGTGGAGGTAATGGTCGGCGGCAGATTCGCCGTTGGTATATCGACGACGGGAGTGATGGCAATTGCTGCTGAATTCGCCGGAGGCCAGGCCAGAACTGTCGTATTGCCGTTGGCCTTACCGGTCCCATCCACGTACGATAATATTCGGTTCTTCGCACTTGTTAACACAGAGTTGGTAAAAGCTGGAGCGGTGTATGGCCCGCTGGGGAGCAATACTGCTGCCAGCCGAGGGTCGGTTCCTTCAAATGGGAACGGAGTAAGAGGTTGAGGATTGTTCTCGCAAACGCCTGCAGGGAAACAGCCGCCCGGGCTCAACCGCCGGTCCAAGTTCCAGGGGATCCCTGAGAACGAGAAGGGGGTCTGAACTCTGTCTATGTCGACCTCTAAGAAGTTCGTAATATCGATGCCGCCCAGCCCTATGCCGAAGGGGAACAGGTACTGACCGTTGGTTGCTTCATTACCGTTGATGTCCAGTGTTTTTTGGATGTTCGGGCCAGGCAGCCCACCTTGCACGCCACCCACATAAAGATCCGCCATCTTATGGCCCGTGCGTGTTTGGATCTCGTGAGGAATCGGGCTCAAAACGCCAAACATGTCACTGATGTTCAGTGAGAAGCCTTTGGGATCCACATTTGCAGAGCCGGGACAGAGCCCTGCTACCCCGAAGCGAGGCTCCGCGAGCAGATGAGCACAGGGGTTGAACCGAGCCTTCGCACCGACACCAAAATCTACATCATGGCGAATTCTAAAGATATTGGCGCCGGCGACATTGCCGGGAACGACTCCAGCCAATCCCTGCGCGCCACAGGTGCTGGGACCTGCTGCAATATCGCACCCCACAACAGAGGACCAGGGAAGTTCATGGGGGCTGTTGGTCGTCGGATCGTAATGGATAGTCCAGAACAGCACATCGGCGCCGCCTGCCAGGTTGATCGGGTGGAAGGGGGCCAAGGTGGCGAAGCCGATGATCAAAGACCTGGTCCTCTCGTTTTGGAATCCCGGAGCATCGATAAAGACCTCATCCAGGAACAGGTAGTCTGGCTGGTCCGGCAGGTCCTTGGTCATCAGTGCATGCTCAACCATAGTCGCGTGGGCCGACAGGAACCGCACTCCGCCGATCTTCTCAAAGTTGCCCTCCGCGGTCACGCTGTCACCCAACATGATGGGGGCAAAGCGCCGGGAATCGTCCACCGGTTGGCCTAAGGCGATCGTGCGATTGGTCGTCGGACAGAGCATGTCGCCTGTGCCATCTAGCGCAGCCACAGCGGTGAGCGTTGCTGGTGGATTAGCCCCACCAGAGAGCCCGTCTGCACCGAGTCCCAGCACGTTGTTGAACGTGCGAGAGGTCCTGCTCGGGATGCAGAGGGGGTATCCGGTCGTGAACACATTCGTATAGTTGTCCGGGTCAAGTGTAAACCGGGGATCGGCGCTGCAGTTGCTCTGACCAGCCAGACAGCCGGGGCCTGTATTGGGCTGAACCGTATGACGGCTGTCAGGATCGTTAATACGAACCATCACGCCGGTCGTCGGGTCGCCAGGATTCCCGCTCATCCGGAAAAATCCATTGTTGTAGTCGATGTAGGTCACGGTGCCCTCGACCGCTTCTACCCCCTTCTGGATAAACACGTCGCCCGCGATGATATTGCCGGCGCTCGTACGGTTGGCTTGGATGAGGGCATAGCCAGGCTGACCGCTGGTGTTGCAGGCCGGGCTGTCCGCCCTTGCCAGACCGCTCTGACCAAGCACGGGGCATACCCCCGGAGCTTGCAACATGAATTCTTGCAGGGTCATACGATTGGCCGGCAGGTCCATCAGGAGGTTTTTCGGGATGATCACCTTCTGCTCACCTACCTCAATAACCCCCCCCGACCAGTGGTCGGCCATATTATCGACCGTAATGCGATCGATCACGCCGTCGATGATCGCTTTGGTCGCAGCCTGGGCCTCGCCCGCCGACCCCATGGCCAGAAAACCACTCAGCCCCAAAGTAGCCAGCGCGAGGCCGGCCACCTTTGGAGAGAGACAGGAATTGCGTAGTTGCTTCATGATGCCGCTCCTTTTATGATGATTGTGAAAACCGATACGTGATTCCGATACTGATGTTCTTTCCGATCGATACACTCAATGGAAGTTTCTGGTTTCGAGTTACGAGTCTCGGGTTGCAGATTCCCCGTTTTCGTTTCATGCTCACATCACTCCGGCCACTTACCACTACCTACTCACTACTCACCACTCTCCGCGTCCACCCTAAAACAGCCGTATCAGCGATTCCCATTCCACAGCTGTAGGGTCTCTCCCTACTTACGGGTTATTTCTTTCTCTTCATATCCCTTGATCAGCGGTGCTGACATCGCGAAATGCCTGCACGTCACGACAGTTTCGGACAGACGGTGGCATCGGGCGGGCATGGTGGCCGCTTATCACAACCATCACTGCTTCGCGGGCATTTCTTCTCTCCTGGTGAACGGCTAACGAGGGTCGCGGCATAGGCACCCGCGCGATCCGCTGACGCGAAGGATTGTGACAGAGCCTGCTGACCTGCCTGAGCCTCGCCAATCGATCCCAGGCCCAGGACTGCGCTGAGCCCGAAGAGAGCCAGCGCCAGGCCGGCCACTTTCAGGGAGAGAGGAGAACTACGTTGCTTCTTCATGATGTCGCTCCTTTTTGATGGATGTGAGTGTATTGAATGGAACGGTTGTGATGTCATGCTGCTCTTGGCAGTTTCGAGTTTCCGGTTTCTAGTTTCATGTTGCGAATCGTTTCGATCACGTGAAACCTGGAACTCGAAACTCGCAACGCGAAACTTACAACCCCAGATTGAGCATCCTGCCATGAGTACCCCGATTCGCCCAGTTTTCCGTGAATTGCTGACACTCAACCTAGCCAGTCTTGCCCGTCTCGCCTTCCCTCTGTGCCAATATGAGTGGGACACGTTGCCTCTCTTCAATTAGAGTAGCGGGCGGAGAGGAAGCACCCATCATGCATGCTGACAAGAAGCACGACAGTCGAGGACTTGACGGCGTCCGCCGAGC
>Ga0194035_1000517_pt1 | contig 22084 bp, 21 predicted proteins | sample JunL2320m_MetaG_FD_148680 | JGI IMG/M metagenome (GOLD analysis project Ga0194035, IMG submission 148680) | Anoxic zone freshwater microbial communities from boreal shield lake in IISD Experimental Lakes Area, Ontario, Canada - Jun2016-L239-20m | ecosystem: Environmental > Aquatic > Freshwater >...
ACCTTTACCACGTCGACCACACCGAGCGTAAAGCGGTGTGCGGCCTCGTCAACAATTTCGCGAACAATGTCAGAAGTAATTTTGTCATTGTTTGGGTGATACGCCTCTACGACAAACCCTCGTGCGGTAAAAAAGTCGTTTGCTTTTTTGCCTATCGCTACTATCTTTACATCTCCCACAGAAAGACCCGATGTTTGAATGTCGGCCATCACGGCACGCAACACAGCGCTGTTAAGCGCACCTGCCAAACCCTTGTCGCTCGTTACTACGATATACAAGGCGTTCGAAACAGTGCGAACAGCGGCAAGCGGTGCACTGCGTAGTTCCTGCGAACCAGACACCCGCGCAAGTATAGACATTGCAGCTGTGGCGTACGGCCGGCCATGCAGCGCCTGCACTTGGGCTTTGCGCATTTTTGCAGCCGAAACAGCCTCCATGGCTTTTGTCACGGTCTGTGTTTTTTCGTAGGAACGAATTTGTGATTTTATAGCTTTTAGTCCCGCCATAGTAGTTGTTTATGCGACAAACAGGTCGGTGTGCGTGTCCTGGAATTTTTCCAACTGTGTCTTCAGCTCCTCTTCTGTCTGCGACGCCATTTCGCGTGCACGCTTGATGCTGTCCAAAATTTCTGGGCGGTTTGCGTCGAGGAACGCGAACAATTTTTCTTCAAACTCAGGGACGCGTGTTACGGGGACTTTTGCCAAGTAGCCGTTTACTGCGGCGTAAATAATCACCGACTGACGCTCAAACGGTAGAGGTGCGGCATTTTTCTGGCGCAACACTTGCATCAAACGCTGACCCGAGTCGATGCGCTTTTTAGTGTCCGCATCCAAGTCTTGGCTAAACTGCATAAAGGCTTCCAACTCGCGGAACTGCGCAAGTTCGAGCTTAATGCGGCCAGACACTTTTTTCATCGCTTTGGTTTGTGCACTTGAACCTACGCGAGACACGGAAATACCTGCGTTAATAGCCGGGCGGATACCTTTGTTAAACAATTCTGTTTCCAAAAAGATCTGTCCGTCGGTGATAGAAATTACGTTTGTTGGGATGTAGCCCGACACGTCGCCTTCCTGGGTTTCAATAATTGGGAGTGCAGTCAAGGAGCCACCACCTTTTTCTTTACTTAGTTTTGCGGCACGTTCAAGCAAGCGGGAGTGCAAGTAAAACACGTCACCCGGATACGCCTCGCGGCCCGGTGGGCGGCGGAGCAACAGCGAAAGCTGGCGATATGCAACGGCGTGCTTCGAAAGGTCGTCGTAAATGATAAGTGCGTCACGTCCAGAGTCCATAAAATATTCGCCAATCGCAGCGCCTGCAAATGGTGCCAAGTACTGGAGTGCTGCTGGAGCCGAAGCCCCTGCGTCGACGACAATTGTGTATTCGAGCGCACCACGGTCGCGGAGCATGCCGACCAAACGTGCAGTTTTAGACTCTTTCTGGCCGATAGAAACGTAGATACAGATCGGGCGGGTCTCTTTTGGTTCAGACTTTTGGTTCAAAATTGTGTCTACGGCAACGGTTGTTTTGCCCGTGCCACGGTCACCAATTATCAGTTCGCGTTGTCCGCGACCAATAGGGATCATCGAGTCGATAGCTTTAATACCGCTGTGGAGCGGCTGGTTAACACTTTGGCGTTCCATCACGCCGTATGCCTCACGTTCAATGGGGTTTTTACCTGTTGCAGCAATAGCACCCAGGCCGTCGATAGGTTCGCCAAGGGGCGAGACAACACGGCCGAGCAATGCGTCCCCTACGGGGATAGAAAGCACCTGCCCTGTCGACTCGACGCTCATACCTTCAGACACAAGGCTTGAATCGCCCAAAATAATCACGCGGACGGACTCTTCTTCCAAGTTCAAAACAAGGCCAAATATTTCGGCTGGGGTTGCGATAGCGTGTTCGAGCGACTTCTTTCCCGCCGTGTTAAAACGCACCATTTCAGACATCACAGCGCCCGGCAGCCCTTCCACCTCGGCAACACCGTCACCCACTTTTGTGACAACGCCCGTGTTTGTTGCACGCGCAGTTGGCGTAAAGTGTTCTATTTCTTTTTTAAATTGTTCGATAAAGTTGTTCATGCAATTTTCGTTAGTGTCCTGTAGAGCTCAAGCAAATGTCTGGTTCGTGTCTGTTCGGGAGTTTCTGCTTTTTGTGACTCGACTCGTTCTTTGTGGTCTACCAGCTTCCGATATTCGTTAAAAATTTTCGGTAGCAGTTTTTGATGACCGCGTTTTTTTAAGGTCGCGTCTAAATTATGCAGGTATGTGGCACCATCTTTTGGCTTTTTTTCTATAAGCGCAAACAGGGCGCGTGCGTAATAGAGAGCGGTGTTCATAATTACTTTTTAGTCTCACCCATAGGGCTACGACCGAGGGCGAGCTTTTCCATACCAAGCACAATAAGTTTTGCAACCTCCTGTTTGCTTTCGTTTAATGCTTGCACTTTTGCTTCGCGTGCCTGGGCCTCAGCCTCTTTAAGCATATTGGCTGCAGTAGCCTCGCCTGCGGCAATAAGCTCTTTTTCGCGCGCAGCACCAGCCTGGCGTGCAGCGCTAACAATAGTGTCAGCTTCCTTCCCTGCATCCGAAAGTATTGCGCCGCGTGAGTTTTGGATTTCTGCTAAACGAGCTTCTGCATCTGCAGCATCTGCAACACCCTGGGCAATTTTCTCGCGGCGGGCTTCCATCATTTTTGTCAGTGGGCCGTACAGGAAATACCACAACGCAAGCAAAAGGAGCCCGAAGTTAACGGAGTTTATTACTAGCAACCGCCAGTCGATACCGAAAGCCGAAAATAGTTCGCTCATGCGCTTCTATGTGCTGCTTAGCCGACGAACTTGATAATGAATGAAACGACGAGTGCCAAAATACCGAGAGCTTCAGTAAAGACAATAGCCAAGATCATGTTTGAAACAATTTTGTCCGATGCGTCTGGGTTGCGGCCAATAGCGTCCATGGCACGGCCACCAATAAGACCGATACCGATACCCGGGCCCAAAACTCCAAGACCCGCAGCCAATGCCATAGCTATCAAACGTGCTGATTCAATGTCCATATACCTGTTTGTTTTAACTGTATTAATAACTAATTATTGTCGCGCCATTCTATCACAAAACACGCCTCCCTGCCACGTTTAGTGGGCCCCGTGCGGGTCGGTGACAGCGAGCTTTATAAAGAAGAGCGTCAACATCGCAAACACGGCTGCCTGCACAAGCCCTACGAACGTTTCAAACGCCAACAGCGGCACCGGCAACACGTACGGCATAAAGTACGCAACAACCGCTAACAGCACTTCCCCCGCAAAAATGTTACCAAACAAACGGAACGAAAATGAAATAAAACGCGACATTTCGCTGATAAATTCTATAAGCCCCACAATAAAATTAAGTGGCGAAGAAAAGTTAAAGAATTTTGAAAAATAGCGCCAAAACCCAACTACCACAATACCGGACACCTCTATCGTAAGCACCGCAATGATAGCGAGTGCGAGGGTGGTGTTTAGGTCGGTGTTTACGGGGCGCAGCAGCGGCACCACTTCCCCTGCGTGGGTAAACGTAATGCTCCCAAAAAATGGAATAAAGTCGAACAGGTTTGACGTGCCTATAAAAAGAAAAATGGTGACAATAAACGGGAAGAATTTCAGCGCGCGCTGGCGGCTGCCAAAAATATCTTCCATATATTTAATAATAAATTCAAACAAGAATTCGAAAAAGTTTTGTACCGGCCCCGGAATAAGCCTCGGGTTGCGGCCCACAAACACAGCAACAAGCACCAGCGTGAGAAGTACAACAATAGAGGAAACGAGCGTGTTGGTAATGGGCACGCCAAACACAGTCCCTAGGCGCTCTGCGGCGAGCGCTATGTGCAGTCCCTGGTCCATACTGATATTTTGCATGATATCATAAGGAAAACGTACGGGAAAGATATATTTACTATGCCAAAAATTATCCTATCTCTCTTCCTTATAGCAGCGCTTGGCGGGTGTGTGGCAGTTGCAGCACACGACACTGCGCCCGGCGATATTTTGTATCCATTTAAAATTGACGTGACAGAACGCATAGAACATCTCCTTGCCTTTTCGCCTTCTGCACAAGCAGACTTGGCGGTAAACCTTGCAGACGAACGATTGCAAGAAATAGGCTTGCTTGTTTCAACCGGTCTACTCACATCGGAGACCTCGGTCAAACTTATAGGTGCCTTTGACACAGAGGCTGCGCGCGCAGCAACACTGGTAGGCAAGCTGCATGCCGCCGGCGACCTTTTAAACGCGTCTCGTAATGCTGAAAAATTTCAAACAGAGCTGGGGACACGCATCGCAGAATTTTCGAGCGTTAACACAGAAGGTTTAGCAGCCATGCAAACACTGCTTACTCCTATTATTGCCCACGTACAAAGCACGCTCGACACTGTCTCTGCCCTAAACGGCACTATTGAAGGAGGCGCAACAAAATAAATAGTTTCCAAAACTTAGTCGGGGTGCCGAGAATCGAACTCGGGTCTTACGAACCCGAATCGTATGTAATACCTCTATACAACACCCCGACAAAGCTTTTGAACTCCGCCCAAACTATAGCAAAAGTTTTCCCCATTGCACATATTTATTTGCAGCATATGCTTGAGAGTAGAACTGAACAGAGGAGGGATGCGATGTTCGTCTGGAACTTCTTAGCTCGTCACTCTGGGGAAATCAGGGTGCTCTGCATATGTGGCTACGTTTTATTTATACTAGCGCTTCTGGTCACCGCCCCACACAAACTCGAATAGCTACACAGCCCAAACACAGCCGCCCCTATTTCTCCTGTGGGCGGTTTTTCTTTATTCTACTTTTACGGTAAATGCAGTTGGCACTACTGCCCCACCTACTTTAAATTCGCCCCACACGGTGTAGGCGCCCTGCGTGGGGAAAATAAGATGCGCCTCCACTGTAGGGCCAAACTGTGCAGGCACGTTCATCATCGCCTTCATGCTGTGCGTTACTTGCCCATTTTTAACAACAATCGGAGGCAGTGGGACACCAGGCGGGTGTAATTCCCCATGCAAGTGCAGAAAGTTTGAAAAATCATTTTTAATAACCGAGATGTGCATCGCCGCCGAAAGATATTGTTCCAAATTTGTAACCGGCACACCGTCTTTGGTAATTGTGTATTGCAACGTCACCACCTCGCCGGCTATAGGCAACGCGTATTTAAGCGACACGCCATAGCCACCAAATGTCCCGCTTGCCCGATATGTTTTAGGCTGCGCCTGTTGCGCGGGAGTGCCTGCTACTGTCACCGTAAATTGTTTTGACTCGAGAGTAAGGCCATGAGCGTAGTCGACAGACACTAGATAGTCTCCGGCTTTTTTAAATGTATAGGCAAAATTGAAACTAGAATTTTTAATTTCTGTATCTGTAAGAGGTACATGGTCGTCGGCATGTATGTGCGCAAATTCTGTTTGGTCTTTGCTAACAATTACCATATGCAGCAACTTGTCCATGTCGACAAAGAGCGTCGCTGGCGTACCGTCGGCATTTTTTAGCGTGACATTTAATTTTGCAGGCACTCCCGCAACTAGCCGCGCAGGGGTTGTTTGCAACTGTACGACTGCAGGCCCGAGTGCACGCACATAGTCATATTCCCGCTGGTCGGGAAACAGATACATAAAGTTGCCCATCCCCCACATGCAGCCTTCGGTTGGCTGCATAGCAAGCGAGACACCCGCGCGCGTAGGCAACATCACATGCCACAGGTTGCCGTCGCTTTCGCACTGCGCCTTAAACGGGTTGGTACTACCCGTTGCCGCAATTCCCACGGTAAGAACAAGACCTGCACAAAAAACTAGAGCGAACCCTCCTGCTGCTTGTCTAAATGAGTATCGACCCACCAGCAATACAGGCACACTTTCACGTGCGGAAAAATATAGCAGCACAAGCGCGAACGCACCGGCAACAAGAGCTATCAAAATCATACAGACGGTAAAGAAGTCGAATGTGCGCGCACTCTCCCAGCCCGGCGGCGAGTCAAACGCATTTTTTGGAATAGTAAAAGCGGCATGTGCGTCATAGGCGCCCGTTTGTGGCGCGACAATATCTACAGCAAACGACCCAACTCCTGTTAGTAGCAACTCGGGAAAGACGTATCCACCCTCCCAGCGTTTAGCAAGTTCGACACTTTGCGGCCCCGTAGATGTGTTTGTATCTTCCACTGTAAGTGTGGGGGTCCCGAGCGATGCATGCCCACCTTTTTCAGTAAGTAAAAGCATACCGTCTTCGTATATGTCTTTTTGCAACGCAAGAGTAAGTCTTTGGTCAGTTGCCGAATATACCGGCGTGTGTGGCTGCACAAACGGTGGCGGGGTGACAGTCGCAAGAGCCGAAAAATAAATAACTAAAAGCGCGCACGCAAGTTCGGCGGCAAATGTCAGAGGCATGTACCTGGCAAACAACTCGCCTCGCCACAGGCGAGCACAGACATGGTATGCACGAAAACAAACAACTAACATAGCGGCAGTTATAAGCTGTATAAACACACTGCCCCACTGCATGGTAAAAATATTTTCAAAACTCTTAAGGTGCAGCCACACCAAATACGACGAAGTTAGGGACAGTGCGACAAAATTTATACCAAGTAATACAAAAGCACGCGGCAACAACTCCATCAAAAAGCTACGCAGCCGTGCAGATACTGCAAACACGCACAAAAATAAAAGTATGCCGAACCACAAGTCTTTTTCTATCACCTGGAAAAAATTTACCACAATTGAAAAACTGGTATGGAACGGGTTGGCAGCAACATGGCTAATGACCGCACGCCAGTAAGCAAACACGCACATCAAAGCAAGCAGTGCGCCTTCTTGCCACGTACATACTGGAGAATTACAGATTTTCTTTTTAGCGTATACAAATAAAATACACACCGCGGCTACTGCCGCCACCCTATACATAGTTGCCATACCTGCAACAGTGCCCACATACAGTGGAAAAGCCGTAGCAAACGGTACAGAGGTGAGCGTGGCAAGCTCTCCTGCTTTTACCACCAACTGCAACAAGCCTCCTATAAGCCCGAACGCAACCCCAACATACAAAAAGTTTTTATAGTACTTTTCTACAGTGCGCCGCTCGTCTGTAAAGCGTGCAGTGCGTAACAGTGGCCGTATACAAAAAATAAAAAGTAACAACGCACCCCATATAACCCCGTCACCCATAAGTTCCAGTGCAGAAAAAACCGCTTCAGGTGTTGCACTAACATCAACAACTTCTACAGTGGACGAGTTTGCCGTACCAGCAGACTGGCCTTTTCCTACAACAAATGCGTACGCTCCTTTAGTAAAATGTCCGTCATCGGCAGACACGGCAGACCACGACACGAGGTACCTTCCTACCCCATCATTTTTTACTAGCACAGAGAGCACACGCGCATCATCCCGTGCGATGCGCGCAGCTTCCTGTGACACTACTTCTCCCGCGGGGCCGGTAACTACAATAGCGCTTGCGTGTGGGTCTACATGCTCGCTGAAATGCACAACAACCTCTGCAGGAGCCGCTTCAACCACCGCAGAAGGCTCCGGCGTAGTTTGAGTCGGTGTAGCATGAGCACTTGCACATATAGGTACAAGCGCGAGCAGCGCAATAAATATATACCGGCGCATACGGTCTAGTGTTTGCGGCGAGACACAGCGAGCCCAAGTGCAAGTACACCAAGCGCAATAGCAACATAGCTGTACGTACGTGCACTGCCGACATCGCCTGCAAGTGAATGTATTGACGTAGAAGGTTCAGGAAATCCCAAACTTTCTTTGTTCATCGGGCAACCAAAACCGCCCGACTTCATAGTCTGCATAACTCCACCACCTACATCGTGGTGCGTAGTGTCGTCTGCAGCCTTTGTCGCACCTTCAGGTAAACAGGTAAACGTTACGTCGATAGCATTTCCATCTACCGTCCCAAAGAAACGATACGAGAGTGTCGTGGCAACTGTTGGGTAAAATGCTGCTGCAAAGGCGCCCGGCTTACCGTACTGAGGTGCGAGTGCCAAAACTTTTTTCTGGCTTCCGGCGGAAATTTCTACTTTAAGTGTTTGGTCCAATCCGCTTACTGGGACAGATGCAGCTGCAGGGCCGTCCATGTCACCGTCGGCAGACATTGTTGCCATCCCAGCACCTTTTGTAACAGTGAGGTCGACTCCCGACTTGTCGTCAACAACGAGTGGCTCGTTAAGCGAACCTATTGTAAATGTGTAGGTGCTTTTCCCAACAGTGAACATTGCATGCTGGTGTGCGCTTGCAACAAACGGCATACAGAGTGCCAACAAGGGCACGAGGGCTATATATTTTTTCATTAGTTAGAAGTTACTTTTGATATACAAATAAAAAACTATTCGTCTACCGCTAGCGAAACTTCCTATACTTAGCGACCCCACGCCGCAGGTGCACGCGCCGCGCGTCACGTGCCTCTATACCGACAGGTACAAACAACTGCAGGCAATATATGCCGACTATAAAAATACTTACTATAAAAAGCTCGACTGCCGCCGTAACTAAAAATTTATCTTCGTGCTGCATCGCGCTGTGCAGGCTGCCCCAAATGATTTCAGTTGAAGAATGCTCGTGGTCGCCGTCGTCGTGCGGGATAACTGCATGCGCAAGCCCACCGACACACAGCACTAACACAAGTGCAAAAGCCAATAAACTGTTCCCCGCCCTAAACATGTAGGTAGTATAGCAAGGGGTTTGAGCTATAGAAAAAGAAAATCCTCCGGGCAGCCGAAGCTACAAGGAGGATATTAGGGTCGGTCGATCAACGCTTACATTTTTGCCGCGTCGGCCTTAATTTTTTCGACACTGCGGTCGATTGCAGCTACTTCGCGGAGCTGCTTACGGAAAAAGAAAGCTGTTCCAACGCAGCTAAACATTATGAGAACCCAGCTCAACATCGCACTATCCTTTGTTAGAACCTATTTCAGTATTCTTTATACAATATTTATGTCTATTCTGTCAAGTAATGTGGATACACGCCTTAAAACTTCGAACCGCTTAAATAACTACCTTTCTGCGTTTTGGTTTTACTATCAACCCAGCACTTCCCTACAGAATGCCTTAGGTGGAGTATAGAAATTGTTTTGTTTCAGGTACACCATAGGTGTATTGAACTGGTGGAAAAAGAAACCCCGCGCCATAGAGGACGCGGAGTGAATTTGCAACGAAGGCATTATCAATCGGGAACAAGGAATGCAAACAAACTGCAACTGACCCACTTATTCTGTGGTTCCGCAGAATAGGCACGGAGCCAATTGTTGTAACACTCCACGCCGAGGAAGCACGGGTCGCCGGTGTAGTCCTGAAGGGGGTCATGGAGACAAATAATAGACGCGTACCAGAATCCTGATGCCGTTTCGGCCACCTCCCTTATGGGGATTGAGTGGCTCATCATGCGCGGAATGATGCCGGCAATCGGTTTGCTATACCCATATTTCCTTATGCCGCGCTTCCAGAGCTTTCTCGTCGTACGTTCCGCGTCATCCTTAATTTCGCGACCCGGCATGAATGCTACTTTATATATCTCACCGGTTTCGAGTCGGTGATTTGCGTTGTAGCTATCAGCCAACCGACTGACGAGGCAAGACTTGGTATGTGCCATAACATAGACATCAGTAGTCTCAAGCCGCTGAACCTCCTGAAGGCCCGTAAGATCGAAACCTGTCATCGTAACCACGATGTGGCCATGTTGGTTGCGCTCGAACGCAGCTGAATCTTTGATTTGAACGTTCATCATCTTCTCCTGGAATTGCAGATAGACCTCATCATGAGTTCACGAGGTCATAACTGCCCAGGAGAGAATTCCTGTTTTATACAATTACAAGTTTATAATCTGTCAATATTCACTATCGCCTTCCACCAAAACTTTTGTGGTCAGGCGTTCCAGCCTCGTCGTCACTTGGCTGGCCGCACGACCCTAGCTCGCCTGTTTTTACTGCTGTAAAAACATGGCTCCGCTTTCCACAAAAGCAGAAAACCGCCAGCAGTGGCGGTGTTTCTGTCTTTTGTGGACCCTACCGGGATCGAACCGGTCACCTCCTCATTGCAAATGAGGCGCTCTACCAAATGAGCTAAGGGCCCAATAATTAGAACAAAACGGAACCTACGCTTTCAACTCGTCTATCTTCGCTGCAACGATAAAGTCGTTTTCGGACAACCCGCCTATTGCGTGCGTCATCAATTCTACCCCAACACTGCCGTATGACACAGTCATGTCCGGGTGGTGGCCTGCCTCTTCGGCAATGGCAGCAACTTTGTTTACAAACTCCATCGTTTTTTTGAAGTTCGCAAAGACAAAACTTTTTGCCAACAAGCCTGCACCGTCAACGAGCGACCATTCTTCATCTAGCTCGGGCATATATGCCTCTGCCTCTGCATGCGTTAGCGGCGGGACGCCACCTTCGCACGGGATACACTTTTTTTCTGACAGTTTACTCATAGTGCCCTGAAAAACAGATTACCCTTTTCGGCCTTTCATGGCAAGGGTAATAATATGGTCCAAAAAGTCCGAAAGTTTGGCGCCAACTGCCGCCACTGCCTTGGGGAAAATCGACTCACTTGTCATACCCACACCTGCGGCGTTGTTGATCTCTAAAAAGTAGATGCCTCGCTTGGAGATGATAAAGTCGCTGCGGGAGTAGTGCGACGCCCCTACCCCTTCATGGACAGCTTTTGCATGATGCATCAGTTGCTCTTTTTCGGCCGGGGTAAAGTTGCCCGGGACACGTTCAGTTGTTTCGCCGCTATACTTTGCATCGTAGGAAAAAAATCCGTGTTTTTTAGGCGGGATAATTTCAACTGGCAACAGTGCGTAGGTTTTTTCGCCACGGAAGTTGTCTATAACCCCTACGGTTGCCTCTTTGCCTTTGATAAATTCTTCTACCAACACTTTTGGCGACACGCGGAATGCTTTTGCAAGCGCGGGCTCCAGGTCGTGGAATGTGTGCACAATACTTACCCCCACAGACGAGCCGCCGATAGCGGGTTTTACAATTGCTGGATGTGGAAAGCTACGGAACAAAGAAAGTGCCGTTTGCTCGATGTCGTCGGCCTGGTCGAGCAGTACACCGTGTGCAACTTTAATACCAAGTTTGGAAACGATATCTTTGGTGCTGTGTTTATTAAATGCGAGTGTCGACGCAAATGCGTCCGAGCCCGTGTAGGGCACTGCGGTGGCTTCGAGGATGCGCTGGAGCTGGCCGTCTTCGCCATATTCGCCGTGGATAACATTAAAGGCGACGTCGATACCGCGGAGGGCTCTTTCGGGCAGCTGTGGGACGCCGTGCACATGCCACACACCGTCGCGCGAAATAAAAATATCGCGTGCGTCGTATTTTTCTTTATCCAACGCTTCAAGCACAGTGGCGCCACTCTTAAGCGAGACTTCATATTCGCTCGACGGCCCACCACGCAATACTCCAACTACAGTTCTCATGATTTTATTATAGCCCAGAAAGTGACAGAAAAGAGGGTTAGACTTGGCCTAGCGGCCCGGAGCGCACTCTTTTCTGCATTTTCTGGGCGGTTACTTTCCATATACTCCTTTCAGCAAATCTAAATCTTTACCACTTTTGGTTAACAGTTCGATATTTTTTTGCTCAAGTGCTTTCAGCACAGCGACTCCAGTCGCATCTGCGGGTGCAAGTTTTTCATACAGCTCGCGCAGGGCTTTAAAGTCTTTAATAAAACAGTGGCCCCCGGCACCACGGCCTACGGGCGCGCCTGGGTGGTTGCTTGCGGCGCTTACTTTTAAATGCGACGGTCCAATACGCGGGTCGGCACCAAGCGCCGTACTCACCTTTTCCCAGTCGGCCCCCAACGTTTGCGCAATGTCATACATCACATTGGCAAAAATAACTTTTGTAAACAAAAACATATTCCCTGCATATTTAACAAGCTCCGCTTCATCGGACGTACAGATACTTTCAAACGGGGCCTTGGGCAACACGGCAAGCACCTGTTCTGCAGCGTCACGGTACTTCTGCGACTCTTCTGGCAGGCCAATAATGTTACGTGCTGGGTGCGCTGCATCGTATGCAGCATGAGACTCTACTAAAAATTCGGGCGACACCACAACAATGCGGTCGGGGTACTGCTGTTGCACCGAGCGCGTTGTGCCGGGCACCATGGTCGACTTCAACACCACCACAGTGCCCGGCGCCGTGTTCCCCACAGCACTGCGCAGTATAGAGTCGTCAAAACCTTTGGCAGTGGTTGGTGTTGGGACAGCAACAAACACAATACTGCACTCTTTTATTTTTTCCTTATTCCCCCGGTATGGCTCTTCAAGCGCATAACGTACAACGTTGTATCCGCGGTTTTCAAAGTCATCGGCATAATTTTTGCCTATCCACCCCTGGCCAATAAAACCGATTGTTTGTTTCATATTTATTTTAAACCTCGAAGTGGGTTACGAAGTTTCTTATGGTAGGTAATTGCAAACCGGTGTGCTTCGGCATTGGCGAGCAAAATATCACGCTCGCGGCCAGCAATAACATCTTTGTCGCCGGCAATAGAGCGCGGGCGGTGATGTTCGTCTTTTACAACACCTACAACTGGTATCTGCATACCGTATTCTTCCAAAACTTTTTTTGCAACATTAATTTGCGCCGTGCTGCCGTCTACCGCAACAACGCGCGGCAGCGCCCATTCTTCATGTGCAAACCTGCGGGTCAACACCTCGCGCAATGCACCTGGGTCGTCGCCTGCCTTTGCAGTTTTAATACGGAATTTTCGATATTGGTCTTTTTGCGCTTCGCCGTCTTCAACAACTACCATCACCCCCACAGTTGCTTTGCCGCCCATATGTGCAATGTCATATGCTTCGATACGGGTTGTTATTTGTACACCTGGCAACGCTGTCGGCCGCCTATATTCGTCTTTAATAAGCGAAACATCTTGGATATGGTTAAGCGCAAACACTTGTCTGCGTAGCCCTGCAGCCTCTTCAAAATTCTCTTCTTTCGCGGCACGCTTCATGTCACGCTCTAAACTTTTAAGAAGAACACTTTTTTTACCTTGAAAGAGCAAAACAATGCGTTTAATTATTTTGCCGTACTCTGTTTTTGAAATTTCACCCGTACATACACCGGGGCACAAGCCAATATGGCGGTTAAAACACGGTTTGCCACTATTTGGAATGCACGTGTCCCGGTACGGGAAAATTTTGCGAATTATCTTGAGAGCTTCTTTAAGTTGCAGGCCATGTGGAAAAGGCCCAAAGGTGTATTGCGCAATAAAAGAAGTTTCAAATTTTTTTGTGGCAAGCTCCTTGCCTCTCACTAAAATTATCCGTGGAAAATCTTCTTTTGTAATAACTACATAGTTAAAACTTTTGTCGTCTTTTAAATCGGTATTGTGTTTCGGTTTGTGGGTGCGGATCAAATTTGCTTCAAGCAACAAGGCTTCCAACACCGAGTCTGTCTCGCGCCAATCGATAGATTTTGCTTTTGCCAACATCTCGACCAAAATTGGGCCGCGTGTTTTTGGCAAGTCGGGCGAAAAATAGCTCCGCACCCGGCTCCGGAGCGATGTTGCTTTGCCGATGTACAGCACTTCTTTATTTTTTCCCAAAAAGAAATATACCCCAGGGGCCTCTGGAATTTTCTTCTTTCTCTTTTGAAAATCAGAAAGAATCATGTGTATACATTACTACTTCCCCTTCAAAACCCTCTTTAAATATTTACCGGTGTGAGAATTTTTATTATTTGCGACATCTTCTGGCGTGCCTTTTGCAATAAGCTGGCCGCCCCCTACGCCACCTTCGGGACCAAAGTCCAACAAATAGTCAGAGCTCTTAATGATATCCATGTTGTGTTCGATAAGCACGACGCTGTTCCCTGCCTGTACAAGTCGGTTTAAAATATCGATCAACTTTTGCACGTCTTCGTAGTGCAGCCCGACTGTCGGCTCGTCCAACAAATAAATTGTTTTTTGCAAATGCGGTCGGTAAAGTTCAGCAGAGATTTTGACACGCTGCGCTTCACCACCCGACAGGGTTGTTGCAGACTGTCCGAGCTTTAAATAATCCAACCCCACTTCGCCCAGAGTTTTGAGGCGGTCATGGATTGCAGGAATATCGTTAAAGAAAGCAAGAGCTTCTTCAACGGTCATCTCCAGTACATCGTAGATGCTTTTATTTTTATATTTAACCTCGAGCGTCTCTTTCATAAACCGCTTTCCATTGCAGACGTCGCACGTAACATACACCGTCGGCAAAAAGTGCATTTCAACAGCAATAGTCCCGTTACCTTCGCATGCTTCGCAGCGCCCACCACCCTTCGCTGTTTGAACGTTAAAGGAGAACCGGTTCGCCTTCCACCCGCGTGCACGAGCTTCGTTTGTCGATGCAAACAAGTCGCGGATAAACGTAAAGGAACCTGTGTAGGTTGCCGGGTTTGAACGCGGCGTACGGCCGATTGGGCTTTGGTCAATCAAAATTGCACGCGAGAGATGCTCCGTCCCTTCGAAGGAAGCAACGTTATAGAGTTTGTTGGTGCGGTAGCGCTTGTCAAAACGAGCACGCAAGTTTTCGTACAAGATTTCATACAAAAATGTCGACTTACCCGAACCAGATACTCCGGTAATAGAAACCATTTTACCCAAGGGCACTTCAGCCGAGAGATTTTTGATGTTAAACGCTTTGCCACCTTTTATTTTAAGTGTGCCTCTGTCTTTTTCGCGGCGCTGCTCCGGCACTGGGATTTCCTTCTCGCCGCGCAAGTACGCAAGTGTTAAAGAGCCGCTGTCGTTTTTCTTTGCAGTGAGTAATTTGTCCATCTCGCCTGCAACAACAACGTTGCCGCCGTGCACACCAGCGCCGGGCCCTATGTCTACCAAGTAGTCGCCTGCGTAGATAGTGTCTTCGTCGTGTTCAACAACAATAATTGTGTTGCCCAAATCGCGCAGGTTAATGAGCGTTTTTATCAGGCGTTCGTTATCACGCTGATGGAGACCGATTGTAGGCTCGTCCAACACATAGAGCGCACCTACTAAACCACTACCCAACTGCGACGCAAGGCGGATACGCTGCGCCTCCCCACCCGAAAGAGTGTTGGCACGGCGGTCGAGTGTCAGGTAGTCGAGCCCAACATCCAACATAAACTTTAGGCGCGCAGAAATTTCTTTAATAACTGTTTTTGAAATTTCGAGATCTTTTTTGTTTAACTCTAATTCGGTAAAAAAATTGTAAGCATTCGCAATAGAAAGATTTGTGAGATCAACAATGTTTATTCCATCGCTCGCAGTTGCCCCTTTCGGAGGGCGCTCGGGGCCGCTAGGCCGAGATTTACCCTCCTCAAGAGGCATCTGCTTTGCTCCGCCTAAAAATACATTCAATGCTTCTGGTCGCAAGCGTGCACCATGGCAGACCGGACACGCTTCGTCGCTGAAGAAATGTTTGGTTCCCAAGCCGTTACAGGCAGGGCACGCACCGTACGGCGAGTTAAAGCTAAACAAACGTGGCTCAACTTCGGGGAAGGAAAAGCCGTCGTATGGGCACATAAATTTTGCCGACACCAAGCGCGTGCCGTGAGCATCTTCTATCTGTACCAGGCCCTGCGCTTCTTCCAGAGCACGCTCCAGCGCTTCCGAAAGGCGTTCGAGTGCTGCACCTTTCCCACGCGTAAATTCGGACACTAAAATTTCATCAACCAAAATAGAAATATCGTGCTTTTTATGTTTTGCCAAAATAATCTGCTCACGCAAATTCTTTAATTCACCGTCTACTTTTGCACGCTCGTACCCCTTACCAAGCATGTCGTACAGCATTTGGTAGTACTCGCCCTTGCGGCCCACAACCACCGGTGCAAAAATCTTTACCGTATCTTCGTTAATGTCTACACCCATCACACTGCGGACTTTTTTAGGTGCATTTTTTGTAACACCCTCCACAATGCTGTGGATTATTTCTTCGTTGGAGAGTTTTTTAATTTCGCGGCCACAGGTGATACAGTGCGGCTTGCCCACGCGCGCAAACAAGATGCGCATGTAGTCGTAAATTTCGGTAATCGTTGCAACAGTTGAACGCGGGTTATTGGAACGTGACTTTTGGTCGATAGAAATGGCCGGCGAGAGGCCAGTGATTTCTTCCACATCAGGCTTTTGCATTTGGCGCAAAAACTGCCGCGCATAAGCCGAAAGCGACTCAATGTAGCGGCGCTGGCCTTCGGCAAAAATAGTATCAAACGCCAAAGACGACTTGCCGCTGCCAGACAAGCCCGTAAACACCACCATTTTGTTTCGCGGGATAGACAGCGAAATGTTCTTAAGGTTGTGTGTTTTTGCTCCTTTTATTGTGATTTTATCTTCCATATTCTAGCGAGTGAGCGAGCAATTATAACACAAAACTAGTGAAGAGTCTTCTTCTTTACTGTCTTGCCTAAAAGTACTGCAATTTCGTCACGCAATATGGCGGCAGTTTCAAAGTCTAAGTCTTTCACCGCTTCAGACATCTGCTTCTTTTTGTCTGCAATAAATTTGCGTGGATTCTTTTTGTACAGTTCTTTATCGATATCCAAAAGTACGCCAACTGCTTTACCGTGTTCGGTACGCAGCTGGTCGGTAATGTCTGTAATAGCTTTTTTAACTGTCATCGGTGTGATGCCATGTTTTGTGTTATACGCTGTTTGTATAGCGCGCCGGCGGTTTGTCTCACCTATCGCTTTGTCGAGCGAGCCGGTCATTTGGTCCGCATACAAAATAACGCGGCCGTGCACGTTGCGTGCAGCACGGCCAATTGTTTGTATCAGTGATGTTTCCGAACGCAAAAAGCCTTCTTTGTCGGCATCCAAAATTGCAACCAACTCTACTTCTGGCAAGTCCAAACCTTCACGCAGCAAGTTAACGCCCACCAGCACGTCATAGAGGCCTTTGCGGAAGTCGGTCAAAATAGTGATGCGATCCAGGGTTAAAACTTCGCTATGGATGTAGGCCGCTTTAAACTTTCTGTCTTTTAAGTATTCCGAAAGGTCTTCTGCCATCTTTTTGGTCAGCGTCGTCACCAGCACACGCCCGCCGTGTTTTATTACTTTCTCGGCTTCGTCTAAGAAATCCTGTACCTGGCCTAAAACCGAAGCAGAAACAACGTCGTCCGAAACGTTGGTAGGCACGACGGTGCCGGACATAGGAAAATCATCAGCAGATGATTTTCTGCGTTGAGGCGATGTTGGTTTCTGCGAAGATCCTTTCGAACCAGTAACAGGCCTGATTACTATCTCCGGGTCAATAAGCCCTGTTGGGCGGATGATTTGTTCAACAACATTCTTTCCCGATTTTTCTTTTTCATACACGCCCGGTGTTGCAGAAGTATAAATTGTCTGCCCTACGCGTTTTTCAAATTCATCAAACTGGAGAGGGCGGTTGTCTATCGCCGACGGCAAGCGGAAGCCGAAGTCTATTAAATTTTTCTTACGTGCCTGGTCACCCGAATACATGCCTGCAATTTGGGACACTGTTACGTGCGACTCGTCTATAACAGTCAAAAAGTCGGGCGTGCCGTCGGCTTTGTGTGGGAAGTAGTCCATCAAGGTAAATGGTGCTTCACCAGGTTTGCGGCCGTCGAAGTGGCGCGAATAGTTTTCGATACCTGGGCAGACACCAATTTCACGGATAAGTGCGATGTCGTGGTTGGTGCGGCGCTTCAAACGCTCTGCTTCCAGCACTTTGCCTGCACGCTCAAGCACAGCGAGCCGCTCCTTAAGTTCAAATTTAATATCTTCAATTGCCCGGCCTCGCTCAGCTTCTGGCGTTACATAGTGCTTTGCAGGGAAAAGAAATAGCGACTTAAGCGAGTCGCGCTCAGCGCGCGAAATGGCGTCAATAACACGCACTTTACTTATGACACTCTCTCCGCCGGAGGCGGATCCGCCTCCGGCGGAAAATTCGACACGATACAACACTCGCTCGCCTGTTGGCATAATTTCTACACTGTTGCCCAGCGCACGGAATTTACCGGGAGAGAGGTCGGCCGTTGTACGTTCGAAGTAGACAGAAATAAGCTCGCGGATAAGTTCCGAGCGATTCTTTTTTAACCCGGGAGCAATTTCCAAGTGCACTTTTTTATATTCCTCAGGGCTGCCAAGTGCGTAGATGCACGACACTGATGCAACAATAATTACGTCACTGCGGGAAAGGAGCGCTTGCGTCGATGCATGGCGGAGGCGGTCGATTTCTTCATTTATCTGCGCCTCTTTTTCTATGTAGGTGTCGGAGTGTGGGACGTATGCTTCGGGCTGGTAGTAGTCGTAGTAAGAAACAAAGTACTGTACCGAGTTTTCAGGAAAAAATTCCTTATACTCTTGCGCCAACTGTGCCGCAAGTGTTTTGTTGTGCGCTATAACAAGCGTCGGTTTGCCCGTTTTTTCGATAACATTGGCAATGGTAAAAGTTTTGCCCGAGCCAGTAACGCCCAAAAGTGTTTGGTCGCGCTTCCCTGCTTTTAGCCCTTCCATCAAGCCTTCAATTGCTTTTGGCTGGTCGCCCGCAGGCTTGTATTGTGATTTGAGTTTAAAACCTCCGGACATCAAGGTACTATAGCAAATTAATGCTAATTTCTGTACTTCTCTAAAAACGAATCTTTAAACTGCTCAAACTCATCATTCAAAATTGCTTCGCGAGCTTTTTTACAAAGGTTTGTAAGGAAAAAAATATTGTGCATGCTTGCAAGGATTGGGCCCAAAATTTCGCGAGTACGAAAGAGGTGATGAATATAAGAGCGAGTGTGGTTGAGACAGGTCGGGCATTCGCACCCTTCGTCGAGCGGAGTGTAGTCGTACTGGTACTGTGCATTTGGGATCTGGATTTTCCCCCGCGACGTATAAAGGCCACCGTTGCGACCGTTGCGTGTAGGCGTGACGCAGTCAAACGTGTCCACACTATGCGCAATACCAAGCAATATATCTTCCGGCTCGCCCACCCCAAGCCCGTGTACTGGCAGGTCGCTTGGGAGTTCTGTCAGCATCGTCAAAGCAGACTCAAGCGAGTGGTCGCCGTATTTTTTACTAAATGAGCCACCGAGGCCAAACCCGTCAAAACCCATATCGCCAATAGTGCGGGCACTTTCGCGGCGCAAGTCATCAAACTGGCCGCCCTGCCCTATGCCGTAGATTCCCTGTGTTCGGTCAGCATCTAAATTTTGCCTGTGGGCACGTAAGCTACGCTTAGCCCACGCATGCGTACGCTCCATCGCATCTTTTTGGAATTCGTACGGGTCGGTAGGCGCCGTGCATTGGTCAAATGCAAAGAAAATATCAGCTCCAAGCCTGTGCTGGATCTCTACCGAACGCTCTGGAGTAAACCGGTGCAAACTTCCATCCAAATGTGATGTGAACGAAACTCCTTCGTCGTCGATGATTGCGAGCTTGCCGTGGCTAGATGCCAAGTCTTCATCGTAGAACGCAGGGAGAACTTTCTGAGGAAAAGTCTGGCCGTGGCGATAGCCTAGGAGATCCGAGGACTTTTCCGAAGGAAGTTCTTCCGGAGTGAACTTTGAAATTTTTTTTCCAAACCCAGTCCCTAAAGAAAATACTTGGAACCCGCCCGAGTCGGTTATTGTTGGACCCTTCCAATTCATAAACTTTGCCAGTCCTCCACCCTGCTCGACGGCATCCAGTCCCGACAAATACAAGTGGTACGTGTTGGAAATAAATGTCTGCATGCCGAGCGACTCAAATTTTGCAGACTCTATCCCCTTAATGTCAGCCTTAGTTGCAACCGGCACAAAGGCAGGAGTCAAAATGTTGCCATGTGGCGTATGCAAAACCCCCGCTCGGGCGCCCGAGCGGGAATCTTTTTTTTCAACTGTAAGGAATACTGGTCGCACTAGTTTGAACCTGCCCCAACTGGAGTTGAACTTGCAGCCTGCACACCAACAAGGTCAACTTCGAAAATCAAAGTTGCATTTGGAGGTATTGGGCCAACACCTTGTGTACCGTATGCCAATGACGGTGGGATGATAAGCAAACGCTTGCCACCAACCTTCATCCCCTGCAAACCCTGGTCCCACCCGGGGATAACCTGACCGACACCGAGCGTAAATTGTATTGGGCTTTTACCAACAGACGAGTCAAACACAGTGCCGTCTTGGAGCTTGCCCGTATAGTGGACGCTTACAACATCACCTGCGGTAGCAATAACGCCCGTTCCTATAGCTTGGTCTTGCACAATAAGCCCTGCATTGCCCGGCTGCCCTGTAACGGCTGAAGACTCGTTCATAGAAGAAGGATTTACAAAAATAAAGAAAAACGCAACCACAAATAAAGAGACAACTACCGCAATACCTGTTATGAGCTTTTTTTGGTTCATATGCAAACAATACAAGGCCTCCCCTTGCTCGGCAAGTTTTTTATCTACAGCATCGTCGCGACCTGCACGTTTGTGGCAATAAGTGACAGTGCAAATAATGCAACAAGCGCCGCACTAAATAGCATCTGGGGTTGTTGTATTTGTATATGTACAAAAAATGCAAAAAGTACGGCAATACTTAACAACAGCGCAATAGTTCCAAGTATCCACGGCACTGCAGGCTTAGAGTTGTCTATAAATTTTATCAGCTCACGTTCGAGTGTTTGCAAAGAAGAATGCGGCTGCAGGGCAGATGCCGCACCAACAGCGGCAACAGAAACATTTGTTCCCTCCCCCACAAAAAAACTTGAGACAAATAATCCTTCGCTGACAAAAATAATAGCTATAAAAAACAGCAGCGATGTGCGACGCAACACGTGCGGTCGATATGCATTGTGTTTAGACGGCAGGAAATGTCTATGCAAAAATTTCCCCAGAGAATTCATGCACTTTATGTTAGCACATCCAAACCTACGATATACTAGAACGTAATGAAGAAATTTTTTATTGCAGGAGTGTTATTGCTGTTGCCGACAATCGTAGGTGCTGCAGGGTTTGCAAAGCAGTCACTATTTTTGTCGAAGAGTTCCGTGACCGAAGGCGAAACAGTTCTTATCCACGCAACTGTCTCCAACGACACAGCTGCAAAATTTACCGGTACATTAAAACTCCATGACGAAGACGGAACTATTGGGTCAGTGCCCGTAACACTAGGCTCGGGTGAAGCAGGCGCCGTGTCGGTGTCGTGGAAGCCGCTTGCAGGCACACATACCGTTCTTGCTAACTTAGAGGACAGCGCCGGCACGGTGGTTGAAGAAAGCTCGCAAACATTTACCATCGCAGCAAAAGCTGTTGCAACACCTGCTTCAAAAAATAAGCCTTCTAACACCTCGGCTACTGTTGAGCCGTCTACCCAGATTCAAGAAAGTATCGGGAGCGTTTCGCCCACCGCACAAACATATGCAGCTCCTGTGTTTGAAGCAATTGACGCAGGGCGCGTCCTTGGCGCAAGTACTATTAACGACGGCATCGACTGGTCTAAAAAAGAACTTGCAGAACAAGCTCAAAAACAAAAAACAAAAACTACAAGTAGCGCGGCGGACCAAAACACGGACACCATGCAGACAAAAGCAACAAATACCGCATGGACAATTTTTGCCACTGTTTCTCTGTACGTACTTTCTGTACTTCTCTATGTAGTTGGGAATGCAGGAGTTTTTTATCCTGTCTTTGCTTTGCTATTTTTCTACATTCTATGGAGACTTTTCAAACGCTACCGCCGCCCAAATTATTAAGAGTTTTTTGAAGCGCGCCAGTGCCACAGTGCGAGGCCAAATAGTACAAGTGTGGTTGCTGCAGAAATTGCACAGTACATACACAACGCACCGATAACAAAGTACTGAAACAATTCAAACCCTATTGAAAGCAGCAAACCAATAGTTGTGTACGCAACTAATCCAAAACGTAGACCTTTTGACGCCGGGTCAATAACAAGCAGTACCGCCAGTGCCAACATGTACGCATAAAAAACAAGGCCAATGTACGCAAGCGGGACACCAAACACGTTGGAGTAAACGCTTGTCAGTACACGTTCGCAGCCGTTTAAAATAGCGCATCCAGGGATAACACCCTGAAATTTTTCGTACGAAAGGTAGAGCGTGTCACCCAACCCAAGAAAGGTTGTCGCAATAAGCCAAAACGGGGTGAGTAAGATTTTTTTCTCCATATACA
>Ga0194035_1000518_pt1 | contig 22075 bp, 16 predicted proteins | sample JunL2320m_MetaG_FD_148680 | JGI IMG/M metagenome (GOLD analysis project Ga0194035, IMG submission 148680) | Anoxic zone freshwater microbial communities from boreal shield lake in IISD Experimental Lakes Area, Ontario, Canada - Jun2016-L239-20m | ecosystem: Environmental > Aquatic > Freshwater >...
CATCGAAAAGGTACGCGGAGGCTGGACAGACTTTGATGCAGCCGTCTGCACACCTGATCTCATGGGCAAAGTCGGAACCTTGGGCAAGGTACTCGGTCCCCGTGGCCTCATGCCAAACCCAAAGACTGGCACGGTCACCATGGACGTAGCTAAGGCAGTGGATGACATCAAGGGCGGAAAGATTGAATTCCGTGTTGATAAGCATTCAAACCTGCAGTTCCCCATCGGCAAGGTTTCGTTCACCGAAGCCCAGCTTGTGGAGAACTATGCAGCTGCACTTGACGAAGTTATGCGCTTGAAGCCTTCGGCTGCCAAGGGTCGTTACGTTAAGAAGGCAGTCCTGTCTTCAACCATGGGACCTGGCATTCCTGTTGACCCAAACCGGGTCAAAAACTTGCTGACTGACGACGAGGCCTAAACCGCCCCGGATTCTTGGAAAGCCCGCTCCTCGGAGCGGGCTTTCGCTATTGAATGAGGTTGTTTACCGACCGGCAACTTGCTGAAGGTCTGAAGCGATCTTGAGCAACTGCTGGTAACTCACCCCGGGACTGACCTGGATCACAACATCAGTGTTTCCTGGAGACCCCATCGTGTTTGAGGGCTTGGCTGTCATGCGTAATTCGCCGCCGTATTTGGACACGTCTGACTCCTTACACCGAGCGTTGGCCGGTGGGGCAGGGAGCAATCCGTTATTCAATTTGGCTTGGTAGCAGTCAGCGCTTACCTGAGTTTTCATGGCAATTGGAGTATCCGGTCCGCCGAGCTTGATCGTTGGAGTGCCAACAAGGAGTCGACGGGTGCTTGGTGATGGATCAATGGCGCTTGGAACCCCAGCCCAGTTTTCAAACACTTGCATCTGTTTCTTGCCAATTTTGTAGGTAGCGATAGCGCCATTACCAAATTGTTTTAACGGGTCCCCTTTGAATACCTGAATCCCACCGGACTGCTTGAGGCCGGCAGTGAACACTGGACCCCAGAGCGAGCCTTCAGGACCTAAGGTTGTGGCGGCTTTTGCCCACGTCGGCACGGTTGAAGAAGTGACATCTGCATGGGCTACCGGTGCGATAGCCATGAGGGCGCAGGCTCCAAGGCCGGCGATGAGGCCATACTTTGAAAGATTCATGGCTTGAATCTACGTTCCCTCGAAGGGCAAAGCCGGATCATTCCCGTTTTGACGGCGTGGCACATATGCCCATACAGTTCATCCCGACCCAAGACCGCTGGTCACGAACCGCAAGGTTCGTCGAAGGCTCCGCACTTTGTGAGCGACCCGCGTAGGACATGTAGTAAGCCGTCGAAAGATGGCCTTGCCCCGTGCGCCTGCGCCGGGGCGTTTTGCATTGTGGGGCCAAATGAAAGGAGCCCCATGGCTAAGGCGACAAAGGTGGCAGCAGTCACCGAGCTCGCAGAGCACTTCCGCAATTCAAACGCGGCTGTGCTAACTGAATACCGTGGCCTCACTGTTGCGCAGCTCAAAGACCTGCGTCGCACGTTAGGACCAACAGTTACCTTTGCGGTTGTCAAAAACACTTTGACGAAGATCGCAGCAAAAGACGCTGGTGTTATTGGCCTTGATGATCTGTTAGCTGGACCAAGCGCAATCGCGTTTGTTCGTGGCGATGCAGTCGAAGCAGCCAAGAGCATCAAGGGTTTTGCGAAGGAAAATGCAGCTCTTGTGATCAAGGGTGGCCTGATGGACGGCAACGTGCTGAGCGCGGCTGACGTTCAGAAGATCGCTGATCTTGAATCACGTGAGGTTCTCCTGTCCAAGCTTGCTGGCGCAATGAAGGCAAAGCAGTCTCAGGCTGCCGCGCTGTTCGCAGCACCGCTTGCCAAGACCGCACGCGCCCTTGGCGCATTGCAGACCAAGCTCGAGTCAGCTCCATCGGCTCAGGCAGCATCCCCGGCAGTCGTTGTCGAGGAAGCACCAGCAGCAGAAGTTGTTGCTGAAGAAGTAACCACCGAGACTGAAGCCGTCCAGGCAACTGTTGAGGAAACAACCACCGAGGGCTAAAGCCCACAATTGCCCGGCCCTCGGCCGGTTCTACCTGAAAGGAAGCCACCATGGCGAAGTTAAGCACCGCAGATCTGCTTGAAGCATTCAAGGAGATGACCCTTCTGGAACTCTCAGAGTTCGTAAAGTCGTTCGAAGAGACCTTCGACGTCACCGCAGCAGCACCTGTTGCAGCCGCAGCAGCACCTGCAGCAGGCGGCGGCGGCGGCGACGCTGCAGCAGATCAGGATGAGTTCGATGTCATCTTGGAAGCTGCTGGCGATCAGAAGATTCCTGTCATCAAGGAGGTGCGCGCACTCACGAACCTTGGTCTCAAAGAAGCTAAGGATCTCGTCGAGGCAGCTCCAAAGGCGATTCTTGAGAAGGTCACCAAGGAAGCAGCTGAAGCCGCTAAGGCTCAGCTCGAAGGCGCTGGCGCAACAGTCACCGTTAAGTAATTTCCTGATACGTAGCAAGGGGCTGACCTTCGGGTCGGCCCCTTCTTCGTTGTTCGGCCATAGTTGTTTATCGACTGTTGATCTTCGACGTTAAGTCCGTTTTCGAATGATTTCTTCCACAGATTCGCCTTTTTCAGACAATATGCTTGACCTTTTGGACTTTGGGGTCCATCGTTTGCAGCGCAGTCCCGTTTTCCATACCGGTTACCGAGGATCTGTCCGGAAGTGCCAGCTTGCAGCTGTCAAAGATTTTGGCCACCGGACTGACATCGAGGGTGATCGCTGATGGGGGCGGGGTCGACAGCGGTTTGCCCTACGGGTATGCTGCTGCTTCGCGCTGCCATCTCATTGCATACATGACCGGATGCCTCAGGAGTTCACTTCTTGACTGTCCGGATTGTCGGTATTGTTTCAGGTAGCGCAAGCTTGAAATTAGCGCCCTGTGGAAGGAACTACTTTGGCCACCACGCGTACGTCAAACGTCACGTCGCTTTCTCCTGATCTGCACCGAGCTTCGTTCGCAAAGATTCGAGAGCCGCTTGCTGCACCAGACCTCTTGAAGCTGCAGACCTCGAGCTTTGACTGGCTGTTGGGTCGCGAAGAGTGGAAAGTGGTTGTTGCTCAGTCGATCTCAGACGGTAATAACGAGATTCCTCAGGCTTCAGGTCTCACGGAAATATTTGAAGAGATCAGTCCAATCGAGGACTTCGCCGGCGCTATGTCGCTGTCATTCCGCGACCACCGCTTTGAGCCTCCCAAGTACACCGTTGATCAGTGCAAAGATAAAGACTTCACGTACTCAGCACCGTTGTTCGTAACTGCGGAGTTCATGAACAACGAAACTGGCGAAATTAAGTCCCAAACCGTGTTCATGGGCGACTTCCCACTTATGACCAATAAGGGCACCTTCGTCATCAACGGCACCGAGCGTGTTGTTGTGTCACAGATCGTTCGCTCACCTGGCGTCTACTTTGATCGCTCGGTCGACAAGGCAACTGACAAAGACGTCTTTGCCTGCAAGATCATTCCAAGCCGGGGCGCATGGCTTGAGTTTGAAATTGATAAGAAAGATCTTGTTGCAGTTCGCGTTGATCGCAAGCGCAAGCAGCCCGTCACTGTGCTCTTGAAGGCACTTGGCATGACCACCGAGGAAATCGCAGAACGTTTCGGTAAGTACGAAACTTTCATGGCAACCCTTGAAAAGGATCACATCGCAACTCAGGATGATGCACTCCTTGATATCTACCGCAAGCTGCGTCCTGGCGAACCACCAACACTTGATAACGCACGTAACTTGCTCGATAACTTTTACTTCAACTCAAAGCGTTACGACCTAGCCAAGGTCGGGCGCTACAAGATCAACAAGAAGCTTGGTCTTGATCTGCCGTTGACACAAAGTGTCTTGACTCTCGAAGACATCGTGCAGACGGTTGAGTACTTGGTCTGCCTGCACGCAAGTGAGGCGTCAATTGAAGGTCCTCGCGGCGCAATCCGCGTTGAGACTGACGACATCGACCACTTCGGCAACCGTCGTCTTCGCACCGTTGGTGAATTGATTCAGAATCAGATTCGCACAGGGCTGTCCCGCATGGAGCGCGTTGTTCGCGAGCGCATGACCACGCAGGATGTGGAAGCAATCACGCCGCAGACCCTGATCAACATTCGTCCAGTCGTTGCTTCGATCAAGGAGTTCTTCGGAACTTCCCAGTTGTCGCAGTTCATGGACCAGACCAACCCACTTGCTGGTTTGACGCACAAGCGTCGTCTTTCAGCACTTGGACCGGGTGGTTTGTCTCGTGAGCGTGCAGGCTTCGAAGTCCGTGACGTTCACCCGTCGCACTACGGCCGCATGTGTCCAATTGAAACCCCTGAAGGCCCAAACATTGGCCTGATCGGTTCACTTGCAACCTATGGTCGCGTCAACGCTTTTGGTTTCATCGAAACTCCTTACCGCAAGGTTGTTAACGGTCGCGTTCTTGATGAGGTCGACTACCTGACAGCTGATGAAGAAGATCTGCACGTGGTTGCTCAGGCAAACACCACGATCGACTCCAACGGCAAGATGCTCGATGATCGCGTGCTTGTTCGCCGTAAGGGTGGCGAAGTTGATTACATCCTTCCTGGCGACGTTGATTACATGGACGTTTCACCACGTCAGTTGTGGTCGGTAGCAACCGCAATGATTCCGTTCCTTGAGCATGACGATGCAAACCGCGCGCTCATGGGTTCCAACATGCAGCGTCAGGCCGTGCCATTGCTTCGCGCAGAGGCGCCATTGGTCGGAACCGGCATGGAATTCCGTGCGGCATACGACGCAGCAGACATCGTCACTGCAAAGCTCGCCGGTGTCGTCACTGAAGTTTCCGCTGATGCAGTAACGGTCATGCAGGACAACGGCGAATACATGGTTTACAGCATGCAGAAGTTCCATCGTTCAAACCAAGGCACATGCTTTAACCAGCGCCCGGTTGTGAGTGAGAACGATCGTGTTGAAGTTGGTCAGATTTTGGCTGACGGACCTTCAACTGAACTTGGCGAAATGGCCCTCGGCAAAAACCTCCTCGTGGCATTCATGTCATGGGAAGGACATAACTACGAGGACGCGATTATTTTGAACCAGCGTCTCGTGCAAGACGACGTACTTTCTTCGATCCACATTGAAGAACACGAAGTTGATGCTCGCGACACGAAGCTTGGTCCAGAGGAAATCACTCGCGATATTCCAAACGTTTCCGAAGAAGTGCTCGCCGATCTTGATGATCGCGGCATCATTCGCATCGGTGCAGATGTTGTTCCTGGCGACGTTCTCGTTGGCAAGGTCACTCCAAAGGGCGAAACTGAACTCACCCCTGAAGAGCGTCTGCTTCGTGCAATCTTTGGTGAGAAGGCTCGTGAAGTTCGCGATACCTCGCTCAAGGTTCCACACGGTGAGTCCGGCAAGGTCATCGGCGTTCGCGTCTTTGATCGCGACGAAGGCGACGAGTTGCCACCAGGCGTGAACCGCTTGGTTCGTGTCTACATCGCCCAGAAGCGTAAAATCACCGAAGGTGACAAGCTCGCTGGTCGACATGGCAACAAGGGTGTTATTTCAAAGATCCTTCCTGCCGAAGACATGCCATTCCTTGAAGACGGAACTCCAGTCGACATCGTCTTGAACCCACTTGGTGTTCCAGGACGTATGAACGTCGGCCAGATTCTTGAAACTCACTTGGGTTGGGCTGCAGCAACAGGCTGGAAGGTTGACCCAACCGACCCACGTGCCAAGAACCTTCCTGCTGGCGTTCAGTCAGCAGAGCGACGTACCAAGGTGGCAACACCAGTGTTCGATGGTGCTCGCGAAGAAGAACTTGCATTGGTTCTGGAATCAACATTGCCTACCGATGACGGCTTCACGCTCGTTGGTGCAGATGGCAAAGCGCAGTTGTATGACGGACGTAGTGGCGAGCCTTACCCAGGCCGCGTAACTGTTGGTTACATCTACATCTTGAAGCTTCTCCACTTGGTTGACGACAAGATCCACGCACGTTCAACTGGCCCATACTCGATGATCACCCAGCAACCATTGGGCGGTAAAGCACAGTTCGGTGGCCAGCGCTTCGGCGAAATGGAAGTTTGGGCACTTGAGGCATACGGCGCTGCCTATGCACTTCAAGAGCTCTTGACTATTAAGTCCGATGACGTGCTGGGTCGCGTGAAGGTGTACGAAGCCATCGTCAAGGGCGAGAACGTTCCTGAACCAGGAATTCCTGAGTCATTCAAGGTTCTCGTCAAGGAAATGCAATCGTTGTGTCTCAACGTTGAGGTGTTGTCCAGTAATGGTCAGCTCATTGAACTTCGCGACACTGATGAAGATGTCTTCCGCACCGCCGAGGAACTCGGTATTGACCTATCTCGCCCAGAGCGCAGCAGTGTCGACGAGCTTTAGAAACTTAAAGCCCATCCTTAGCCAACTTCCTGCAAATGAACGAAGGACACATCAGTGTTAGACGTTAACTTCTTCGACGAATTACGCATCGGCCTTGCCACAGCGGATGACATCCGCACGTGGTCATACGGTGAAGTAAAGAAGCCAGAAACAATTAACTACCGCACTCTCAAGCCAGAGAAAGACGGCTTGTTCTGCGAGAAGATCTTCGGACCTACTCGCGACTGGGAGTGCTACTGCGGTAAGTACAAGCGCGTACGATTCAAAGGCATCATCTGTGAGCGCTGTGGTGTCGAGGTAACTCGCGCCAAGGTTCGCCGTGAGCGCATGGGTCATATCGAGCTTGCCGCTCCTGTTACTCATATCTGGTACTTCAAGGGTGTGCCAAGTCGTCTTGGTTACCTGCTTGATCTTGCTCCCAAAGATCTTGAGAAGGTCATCTACTTCGCTGCTTACATGATCACGTGGGTCGATGTTGAAGGTCGCCATGAAGCATTGCCTTCATTGGAAAACCAACTCGGTGTCGAGAAGAAGCAGATTGCTAACCGTCGCGATTCAGACATTGACGCTCGCGCCAAGAAGCTCGAGTCAGATCTTGCTGAACTCGAAGCTGAGGGCGCCAAGGCTGATGTGCGCCGTAAGGTTCGCGAGTCTGGTGAACGTGAAATGGCAGCAGTTCGTCGTCGTGCTGACACCGAACTTGAACGCCTAGACCGCGTATTCGATCGCTTCCGCACCCTTAAGGTCCAAGACCTTGAAGGCGACGAAATGTTGTTCCGTGAAATGCGTGATCGTTACGGTCGTTGGTTTGACGGCAGTATGGGCGCAGCCGCAATTCAAAAGCGGTTGCAGTCATTCGATCTCGAAGAAGAGAACACGATCCTTCGCGACATCATCATCAACGGCAAGGGTCAAAAGAAGACCCGTGCGCTCAAGCGTCTCAAGGTTGTTAACGCCTTCTTGACCACCACGAACTCCCCAACGGGAATGGTGCTTGACGCTGTTCCAGTTATTCCACCTGACTTGCGTCCGATGGTTCAACTTGATGGCGGACGTTTCGCGACTTCCGATCTCAACGACCTTTACCGTCGTGTGATCAACCGCAACAACCGCTTGAAGCGTCTGCTTGATCTTGGGGCTCCTGAGATCATCGTGAACAACGAAAAGCGCATGCTTCAAGAAGCTGTTGACGCGTTGTTCGACAACGGTCGTCGTGGCCGCCCAGTTACCGGTCCAGGTAACCGTGCACTCAAGTCACTTTCAGACATGCTCAAGGGCAAGCAAGGTCGTTTCCGTCAGAACCTGCTTGGAAAGCGCGTTGACTATTCAGGTCGTTCGGTCATCGTTGTCGGTCCTCAGCTGAAGTTGCACCAGTGCGGCCTGCCTAAGCAGATGGCACTTGAGCTCTTCAAGCCTTTCGTGATGAAGCGCTTGGTTGATCTCAATCACGCTCAGAACATCAAGAGTGCAAAGCGCATGGTTGAACGTTCACGTTCAGTTGTGTGGGACGTACTTGAAGAAGTCATCACAGAGCATCCAGTGCTGCTGAACCGTGCTCCTACTCTGCACCGTTTGGGTATCCAGGCATTCGAACCACAACTCATTGAAGGCAAGGCCATTCAGATTCACCCGCTGGTATGTACTGCGTTCAACGCAGACTTCGACGGTGACCAGATGGCAGTCCACCTTCCATTGAGCGCTGAAGCACAGGCTGAAGCACGCATCCTCATGCTGTCGAGCAACAACATTTTGTCGCCAGCAAACGGTCGTGCAATCACCACGCCAACGCAGGACATGGTTCTTGGTATCTATTCCTTGACAATGAACGAGCCAGGCGCCGAAGGTGAAGGCCGTGCCTTCTCCTCAATCGCCGAGGCGTACATGGCCTTTGATGCGAAGGTACTTTCACGTCAGTCCGATATCTTGATCCGCTTGAGTGAGGGTCTTCCACCAGAAGATTTCGAAGCTCCGGAGGGTTGGACTCCAGGTGAACCATTCATCCTGAAGACCACACTTGGTCGCGCAATCTTCAATGAGGCATTGCCTGCGGATTTCCCATTCGTCAATGCTCAAATCGATAAGCGCATGTTGGGCGCTGTAGTGAACAACCTTGCTGAGCGTTATGCAAAGGTTGACGTTGCAGAGACTCTCGACAAGCTCAAGGCACTTGGCTTCTACTGGGCTACTCGTTCGGGTGTAACAATTTCGATTTCCGATGTCGTTACTCCTCCGGGCAAGGCAGCGTTGCTTGCAGTTGCTGAAGGCTTCGCCGACAAGGTGCAGCAGCAGTACGAGCGTGGTTTGATCACTGACTCAGAGCGTCGTCAAGAACTCATTGAGATCTGGACTCGCGCAACTGACGAAGTTGCTCAGGCCATGCAGGCGAACTTCCCTCGCAACAACCCAGTCCACATGATGGTTGACTCCGGCGCGCGAGGTAACTTCATGCAGGTTCGTCAGATCGCAGGTATGCGTGGTCTGGTAGCTAACCCAAAGGGCGAGATTATTCCGCGTCCGATCAAGTCCAACTTCCGTGAAGGCTTGTCGGTTCTGGAATACTTCATCTCAACGCACGGTGCTCGTAAGGGTCTTGCCGATACCGCACTTCGTACCGCTGACTCCGGCTACTTGACTCGTCGCCTTGTCGACGTGTCACAGGACGTCATCGTTCGCGAAGTCGACTGCTTCACCGAGCGCAGCACAGCAATTCAAATTGGTGAATTGCGTGGCGGCGTTGTGGTGCAGCTCGACAACATCGACACTGCAGTCAGCACACGTGTGCTTGGTCGCGACGTTGAGGTTGACGGCAAGGTCATCGCACTGTCTGGTGAAGAACTCACCACTGTTCGCCTTGAAGAACTCGTAGCCTTGGGTGCAACAGAAGTGCGCACCCGCTCAGTACTTACCTGCGAGAGCAAGGTCGGTACGTGCGCAATGTGTTACGGCAAGTCAATGGCAACCGGCAAGTTGGTTGACGTCGGCGAGGCCATCGGCATTGTTGCAGCGCAGTCAATTGGCGAGCCTGGAACTCAGCTCACCATGCGTACCTTCCACACCGGCGGTGTGGCAGGCGAGGACATCACGCACGGTCTTCCACGTATTGTTGAACTCTTTGAGGCTCGCACCCCTAAGGGTGTCGCGCCAATCAGTGAGGTCACTGGCCGTGTTCGTGTCGATGACACTGACAAGACTCGCAAGCTTGTGGTTGTTCCAGATGATGGCAGCGAAGAAATCGCGCAGCCAGTGTCAAAGCGCACCCGCTTGCTCGTTGAAGACGGACAGCATGTGCAGGTTGGTCATCAGCTCACCGTTGGTGCAGTCGATCCAAAGCAGGTGCTTCGTATTCTTGGTCAGCGCGCAGTCCAGTTGTACTTGGTTGATCAGGTGCAAGAGGTCTATCGCTCACAGGGTGTATCGATCCATGACAAGCACATTGAAGTCATCGTTCGTCAGATGCTCAAGCGCGTCACGATTATTGATGACGGTGACTCAGGCTTCCTCACTGGTGATGTCATTGAGCGCAATAAGTTCGAAACGACGAACCGTCGCGTGGTTTCCGAAGGTGGAACTCCAGCAGCTGGCCGTCCAGAACTCATGGGTATCACCAAGGCATCTCTTGCAACTGAATCATGGTTGTCGGCAGCTTCCTTCCAGGAAACTACTCGCGTGCTCACCGATGCTGCTATCCACGGCAAGAGCGATCCATTGCTCGGGCTCAAGGAAAACGTCATCCTCGGCAAGCTCATTCCGGCAGGTACGGGCATGCCGCAGTACCGCAACATTCGAGTTGAGCCAACTGAAGAAGCAAAGAATGCAATGTACGCAACGTTCGCCAATTATGATGAACTTGATTACACCGGCTTTGCAGCCAATTCAGGTGCTGCTGTACCTCTGGAAGATTTCGACTTCCGCGGATACAACGCATAACTAAGAAACTCAGTAACGCAAGAGAAGGGGAAGGACATTGTCCTTCCCCTTCTCTTATTTACAGGAGAGGTGAATCAATGCCAATTGAGCATGTTGATGCAAAAAGTGATGCACGACTTGGTGATTACATTGACCTCACTGACGTTGCGTTACGCACAAGTTTTGAAGCAGCTCATGGTTTATACATTGCCGAGAGTGCCAAAGTTATTCTTCGCGCATTACGGGCAGGACATCAACCACGATCGCTCTTGATGTCAGATCATTGGTTGCCGCGAATGAGTGAACTCATCGAAGAAGTTGCTAGTCGATTCCCGAATACTCCAGTCTTCATCGCAGAAGAGTCCGAACTTGAAAAAATCGCCGGCTTCCATGTGCATCGAGGTGCGCTTGCCTCGATGCAACGCCCAGCCTTACCGTCACTTCCTGACCTTTTAAAATCTGATCTGCGACGTATCGTAATTCTTGACGGCGTTGTCGACCACACCAATGTCGGTGCTATCTTTCGCTCGGTCGCTGGTATCGGCGCAGACGCAGTGCTCATCACCGAACAATGCGCAGATCCCCTGTATCGACGCTCAATTCGGGTCAGCATGGGCACGGTGTTTCAAGTGCCGTGGACGCGCATTGATTGGCAGCGAGACCGTGAAATCTTGAAAGCCGCTGGATTCAGTGTTGCCGCATTTGCCTTGGCACAGGATTCCATCTCTCTTGACGACTTAGCCAGTAATCCACCTGTCCGCCTAGCTATGGTCTTTGGAGCTGAAGGCGAGGGCCTCTCTGATCTCACAGTGTCTGAATGTGATCTCAAGGTTCGCATTCCCATGGCTGGGGGAGTTGACTCACTTAATGTCGCTGCCGCGGCGGCAGTTGTGATGTGGGCCCTACGAGCGCCTAGCCCGATCGTCCACATCTCCTGAAGGTGGGGCCTAGGGTGTTCACATGTTTTCATTGACTGCCGAAGCCAACACAGCAGGTATTGCAGTGCTAAGCGCTGCAGCGCGAACGGCAGTGGCTTCGCTTGGAGTTGCCGGCGAAGGAGCGGGTTTAGTGATGACTCTCCTTGCTACCGATGCGACCGCCAGGTTAAGTGGTGGCGAAGAGAGCACCGAACTCGTTATCAAGGTGATAAACGAGGGCAGTGAGCTCATGCTTTCGTTACATGATCGCGGATTACCAATCGTAGGACCGCCCGACTCAGTGCTTCCACTACTCGATCACGGAGTAATGACGAGCATCAGTGCGAGTGCAAGTGGCGACGGAAACGTCACGCAGGTTCGTTTTCCCTTGCCGTCTTATCACCAGATCCTTGACCTTGATGGCATCGAGCATCCTGATGCCGAAGTTGAGTTAACCGCCGAACCAGTAACGTTGAGAATGCTTGTGCCAGCAGATGCAGTTGAACTTACGCGCACCATCTACCGTTGTTACGGATGGTCGTATCCAAATGGTGATTTCTATTATCCGGATCGCGTGGCTGCAATGATTTCGTCGGGTGAGCGCATCGGCGAAGTCGCCGTTACGCAAGATGGTCGAATTGCAGCCCATTGGGGAGCCTTATTCCTGTCGCCGAGCGTGGTAGAAACCGGTGTCACTGTTACTGATCCCGCGTTTCGCAAGCGTGGCCTGGCGCAACAAGTTGGCGATCGTTTGCTTGAACGCTTGATAGCTGCTGGGATTGCTGGCCGCCTGCGCGAACCAGTGCTCACCCATTCGGCTACTCAACACATCGCATTAACAGAGGGCGCAACCATGGTTGGTGCTTATCTGCATTATTCGCAACCGCTCATGCAAGTGGGGATCACTCAAGGGATGCTTACCGAGCGCACTTCGCTGTCCGTTGCTTACACCGCATTGAAGCCACTCACATCGGCGAGCATTTCAATCCCAGCACCGTATCTACCCTTTGTTCAATCAATCCTTGAATTTTCACAGTGGCCTCGAACATTTGCTGACTTGGAACGGATGGCGGTCATTTCCAAAGAATCCCAGTTGGCAACGCGTTTTGATGCGAGCAATCGAATGGGCATCGTGGAAGTGACGGTCGCCGGTGAGGATCTCGTGGAAGCCGTTGATTCAGCGATGGAGCAGATGCGTCGATCAGGGGCTGAATATGTTCAGGTTCGACTGCCAGCGAATCAACCTGCGCTGGCGCTTGTCGGAGCAGGACTCACTGAGCTTGGCTTAGGTTTTGGAACCTACATCCCTGAATTTCGTCCGGCATCGCAAGCCCACGCCGGTGACATCCTGGTCACCCAATGGCTGGCTGATCCTGCTGTGGATACCGGGGCGTGGGTCTACGCAAATGATGGAGTTGAACAACTCATGAAAGGCGTAGTTGATCAAGCCAAAGAGGTTGGCGGCCGAGGTATGGTGCAAAGACGCCGTGCGGCCCGTCGGGCTCAGCTTTTTGCCGCATTGGACTAGTGGCGCGAGGGGTTTTCGCGACGCTTAACGAGCTCACCCCCTACGATAAACAGCGTTCCGCTGACCGTTTGATTTGAGGGAGTTCTTCATGACCACCGTTATTTCCATTCACTCATTTCGTGGTGGCACCGGCAAGAGCAACACCACGTCAAACCTTGGCGGGCAGTTGGCTGCGATGGGTCATCGAGTTGGCGTGATCGATACCGATATTCAGAGCCCAGGAATCCATGTGCTTTTTGGGTTCTCCGATGATCTCGACAACACCCTGAATGATTACCTGTGGGGCAAAATTGCGATTAAAGATGCTGCGCACGATGTGACTTCGGTGATTGCCGCGAGTGCACCAGTTGCACCAGGTGGAGCCTTGTTCCTTGTGCCTTCCAGCATGAAAGCCGGAGATATTGCACGAGTCCTGCGTGAAGGTTACGACGTCGGAACCCTCAACGATGGTTTCCGTGACTTGGCAAAGGACCTTGAGTTGGACTACCTACTGATTGACACTCACCCAGGTTTGAATGAAGAGACGCTGCTGTCCATCACGATCAGTGACATCCTGCTGTTGATTCTGCGTCCAGACCGCCAGGATTTCCAAGGCACAGCAGTCACGGTAGATATTGCTCGCAAACTTGGCGTACCAGCGCTTTACTTAGTAGTGAACAAGGTTCCTCGAGGTGTTGACACTGCTGACCTTCGTGATCAGATGACCGCTGCGTATGCATCTGAGACCGCGGCGATTTTGCCGCTTGCTGAAGAAGTGGTGCAAAACGCATCCGCGGGGCTGTTCTCTTTGACTAGCCCGGATCACGACTGGTCAGAGCAGATCAGGATTATTGCCCAACGAGTTACTCAGTAATTTCTCATGGCACAAGACGAAGGGGCGGATGACGTTTGGGATTTTCTTCCCAAGCGGACAAGCGAATCAACGAGTCCTGCCCTTGAGGTTCCTGTGTCGAACAAATCAGAAACAAAAAGTACAGACGATCCCTGGGATTTCTTAGCCACGCGTAAGGCCGAAGTACAGGCGCGCGGTGACGAGGCCATCGTGCCTGAGGTTGTCATTGAACGACGTGAGCACGGTGAGTTTCGTTCCGAAATGGGTGGAGCGTCACTCAAACGTCGTGCAATCCCAATGGCAGTAGCGCTTGCTGCAATATTTTTCGCGGGCTTCGTAACAGAAGTTGTCGCATCGAGCCAGATGATTGCCCTCGCCGGAACACAGTCCCTGCTCTACATCTACCCGCTTGGTGGCCTAGGCCTGATCTTGCTTGGCTTGGCTCAGTTCCGTTTCGTGGATCAAGCAGCTCGATTGCGAGTCTTGCGTTACGTATCACTGGCCTATGCTTTGGTCTTTGTTGTCGCTCTCGTATTTATCTCAGCAGGTATCACGCCAATCATTGCTACCGGCCTCATCTGGCTACTGGCTGATCAACTAAATTTCTTGGTGCCCTTACTCATCTGGAGCCTTGCCGGTGATGAGTTCAACGTCGCTGAAGGTCAGAAAATTTTCGGCTGGTTGGTGGCCTGGACCTATGTAGGCCAATTCTTGGGACTTGGTGTGGCATTTGTGAGTCCTTCAATATTAAAGAACTTAGACGTTTCGCTCACGTCACTGCTCATCATCTCTCCGATCGTTTGCGTGGGTATTGCTATCTGGTTGCCTCGGGTATTGCGCGGAAGTCACGCAGCGCAAGGAACAGCCAAAGCAGAGAGTTATCCAGAGTCATTCAAGAGTGCTTGGGGATTTATCACCGGTGTGCCAATTTGGCGCTACCTGTTATCTGCTTCGATGCTGTCTTTCGTAGGTGGAACTACCATCGTGATGGGCTTTAGTGTAGGAGCGGGAGACATTATTGGACGAGATGCGCAAGAGCTACAAGTGTTGTTTGCTGGTGCTTGGCTCATTGGGCTAGCCGGATGTCTTGCCATTCAATATTTCTTTGCTGAGCGCATCGCGGCGAAAATTGGCATTCCTGGCACGTTGATTTTGCTCCCGATCGCTGCAGTAATTGCAGGCATCGTTATGACGGTTGGCGCTGCTATGGGTTCGGTCGCAATTATCATCGTGGCCATCACCGTCTGGCGCTTACCTCGGTGGAGCCTGGATGAAAATGCACGGCGAGGGGCTTTAGCGCTAGTTCCAGATGAGAGACGCACCAGGGTCTCGTTCATCATCGATCTTTTGCCCGTTGCGACGGGTTTGATCATGGCTGCGCCAATTGTGGCGGTCGGCTTCGTGTTTGATCGGTTTTGGATTTCATCGATTATCGCAACACTCATCGCAGTAGCAGCAATTCCTTTATCGATCAAGGTGATCAAAGGGTGGGAAGACAGCCTGATGAACTGGCGACTACGTCGGCGCAAGCAAAACCGAACCCTTGATTTCGGCTAGAAGAAATATCAAAAGGAAAAATCTCAAATGAGTAGCGCAATAGGTAATGTGTCACGAGTTGATGACATTCTTATCACGCTATTGCAACTCGAGGAGCCCGTGAATTGGGATGAAATTCACTACCAAGTTACGACTGACTGGGACTCACTTGTGCACTTAGGGATTGTCGAAGAGCTTGAAGCTGGATTCAAAATTTCAATCTCTCCAGAAGAAGTTATCTTGATGAAGAATCGCGACCTTATTCTTGAACTTTTACAAAGCAAAGGCATCGACGTCACACCCTGACGGGTAGGACACATATTTTCTGTTCACAAGGAATCCAAGGAGAATTATGGCAAGCACGATGAAGGCCCCAGTGACTAGCGCTGATGATGGTCACGATGATCGACATATTAATCTTTCGCTTCGCTGGAAGCTCACCTTCAGTTTCGTTGGACTCTTCACGATCATTTTCGCCTTCATCGGATGGTTCATCCTGGACTTAACCGCTAATACAACACAAGATCGCCTTTCAAGTGAACTCACCCTTCACGTTGAGGGTGCGACAAAGACGGTAAATGGCGATGACTTCGCTGCTTTGAATGCTTCAGTGCCTGCTGTTCCTGACGCAAAAGATGAGACTGGCTTTGGTTATCCAACAAGTCCGCTCTATAAGTCAGTTGCATCAGATCTCTTCACTGTTTATAACGTCGTGAAGGCAGGAACCTACACCTGGTTTAAGGACCCCAAAGACGGCAAGCTCTACACCTCCGCTTCGTCGGGCTACTATCGCGAGCCTCAGACCGGCTACCACTTCAAAGTGCCTCTTGCCGATGTCACGGATGATCTTACGTACAAACTGATGACTCAAGGTTTGACCAAAACTACGCAGCAACCGGCATACACAGATGCATATGGTTCCTGGATTTCGACCTACACCCCGATTCTTGATAAGAGTGGTCAATCTGTAGGTGGCATTGGTCAGGACTACTCACTTGACTACGTCGCTCAAGTTCAGGCTGATGTTCGCGCAAAAGTGTTGCCAGCACTCATCATCAGCTACATCGTACTGGTTGCTCTAGTGCTGCTTATCTCAACGAATATTGTTCGTCGCTTGAAGCGTTTGACTGTGGCTACTTCACGTATTGCAGATGGGGAATATGACCTCAACGTTAAGTCCCTTATGCGCTCACGTTTGCGTGATGAGATGTACACCTTGGCCGAATCCTTCGCACTCATGGCATCCAAAGTTGCAGCTCGTGAGCAATCCCTGAAGCAAGAAGTTACCCGGCTGAAAGTGGAGATTGATCAGTCCCGTCGCTCAGAAGCAGTGAAGGAGATCACCGAAAGCGAAGGGTTCGCCGATATTGCGGCAAAAGCGGCTGAAATGCGGCGTCGAATGAGAGAAGAACCAACTCAATCATGAGCCTTGGTGGCAGCACAGAAATTATCGGCATCCCAGGGATGTCGGTCATCGATGTGCTGCCCGGCACCCATGAAGAGGCGCTTCGTGCACTTCAGGCAGTTCACCTTCGACACTTTGAGGCAAGTTACCCGTGGGCTGTTAGTGATTTTGAACGGACTTGGCTCCATGGTGCTTCCCAGCCCAATGTGATCGAGCACCAGTGGCTCTTGTTAGTAGATGGCAAACCGTGTGGCGAGTGTGTCTTTCATGTGAATCTTGACCGCAAAGTCATCCTTCGTCATTACATGGCGGTAGATCAAGACGTGCGAGCCGGATTGCCGATTGAATGGCTTACAGATTTCAACGCCTTTGCTGAAGCTTGGTGCGATGTGGATGCGCAAGCCAAAGGAATTGAACTCCAAGCGATGATGAGTGAGATTCAGTCAAAACATGTCGCAGGCTGGAAGCGCATGGGGCACGTGAGTCCCGCCATCGAATACCGTGAACCGATTCACGGGAAACATTGGCAGAAATATGGGGACGTTGAGTTTGTGTCAATGAGTGTGAATCTCAAAATACTCCCAGCAGGTAAGCAAGTGCCACTTCGAGAAGTCACCAAGGCCGCAGTGTCGGCATTCTTGTTAGACAACTATGGGCTGCCTGAGAGCGACCCGACAGTACAGAGCATCTTGTTTAATTGTGAGCAACTTGACTAGTCGAAGTTGAGCTTGTCGAGCAACGCCCTGCCGCCTGCTTTAACTGCTCGCTTCTGAATGACGGAGTAGCGCCCGTCACTTTCGCGTAGAGCGCCGTCGCTTAGTAAAAGATCAATCGCTGTAGAAAGTTCAGCCGGATCAAATTCAGTTAAGCGTGCAGAAATTTCTTCAAGAGTCGAGCTGCCTTCACGCAAGATTGAGGCAACTATTCGGCGCTCAGCGGGAGTGCGATCGAGTAGTCCCATCATGCCGGCAGAAATTGCCTCGCGTGACAGCGATCGGGTTACGGTTGTTTGAATTGCGATTGCGTGTTCACCGCGTTCTTCGCCAACAGTAAGTCGCAGGTCACCACAATGATTACCAGGACCAAGGATTGCAACTCGTCGTTGCTGACCATCGTCATTTTGGGTAGCTATTTCTACTGAGCCCGAAATAATGAATACGACTCTGTCGGCCGGAGCGCCCTGACGGTAAATGTAATCCCCAGCTTCATAGCGTTCAGTAAGCATGCGTGTGAGTAGATTTTCGTGCTGCCCAGCTTCGATACCAATACTTGAAAGATCGATTTCGCCTGTGCTGAGTCTGCGTGACCACAGTTGTGAATATTCCGGTGAACTTACGAGTAGTTCTTCGTGAGTCGCCATGTGCTGGCCTTTTGCGGTGCAGTACAAAACAAGGTCAACTTCATTGGCTAGATCCGGGTCCCGCAAACACACGATGATGTTCGGGACATCTGATTCGCGTAAGACCTTCAGCAAAGGTCGCGCGGTCTCACTGTCACTTAATGAAATAAGTGGCCCAACTAATAATGTTGAGGGAGCAGCAGCCAGGGCGATGGCCAAGGAGAGGCGTTGGCGCTCATTAGGGGTCAATAGGGCACTACCCGGGCCTAGGGGCGAGTCCAGGCCGTTTTCCGTGATGGAAAAATCATCGATTCCGACTTGCTTGAGTAGCGCGCGAATGTGTGCGTCAGGGAGGTCGGGAGCAACAGCATGAACCTGTTCTCGAATAGTTGAGTTAAAGCCACTTGGATCATCGGGCACGAGAACCACGTCGAGGTTTACAAAGGCAGTGCGCAAATGATGCCCGTCGAGTGTTTCTCGCCACGAATCTTTGTGATGGCCCGCAGCAAGGATCGAGAGAACTAGCCCAGGGTCGATGCTTGAATCGGTAACGAGGCCAACAATGCCGTTAGCGGGAAAGGACAGCTTGGCAAGACTCAATTCCGGGTCGATAGATTTGGTGAAAGCATCGACCTGTTCGCGATGATCATCTGAGCCGACCAGAATTTGATCGATGCGTGAGCGACTCACGAGTGCGAGTTGAATAGATCGGATCCACGGAGGCAAGGCCTCGAGTCCACGCACTACACCTTCGACGTACAAAATTGCTGCGGCGACGGCCGCTAATGTTTCTTCGCCCGAGGTGATGGCAAAAAGAACGACAAATAAGAGACCCGCTAATCCAGCAGCATGTGCACCAGTGACGAGTTTGGCAATACTGATTCCTTGATGGTGTGCTGCTTCGCTGAGATCGTGGCTTCGGATGTTAAATCGTGAAGTAATCCAAGTGTGCAGATGCAACCCTGAGATGATTCGAGGTGACGTTATCGCTTCATCAACTGCCTCACCAAGCAGATTATTTGCATCAAGTCTTTCTCGATCTAAAGTGATGAGTGTGCGACCAATAGCGCTGCGAATGACCAAGAACACCAACGTTGCCACGGTCATTGCAACGCCTGCATGCCATTCAACGTAGGTCAGCAATCCGAGGCTAATCAGGATTCGAAAGACACCCGGCAATCCCATGTTCAAGGTTTGCTCAAAGGCGTCACTGATGTAATCCACATCGGTGGTGTGGCGACTTACAACCGATGCTCGATCAAGCCCGTGTCCTTGCAAGGACCTGCCAGTCAAAGTGACTTGGAAAATCCGACGGCGCAGTTGATTTGCTGAAGTAACAGCAACAGTGTGACCAGCGATATGTGCGTAGTACCCAATCACCAGCTGGGCGACCATGAGCCCCATCAGCCAATACGCCAATGAACTCCAGTGGCCATGGTGGAGCAGCGTTTCAAAAACTAACGGAATTGCAGCCTGGCAGATCAGCATGATTGCCGTGCAGGTGAGACCAATGGTGAGGGTTTTGAAGGAACCCTTGAGGTAGGGCTTGTACCACCGAAGAAGGTTGCGGAAGGCGCCTCTGGTCTGTGCGTGTTCAGTCACGTGATCATCCTTGCGCATCGTGGATTCAAAAGTACTCCACCCTCCGGATTATCTGGGACCCTCAGGTTGAAAGGCGATCGAGAAGGGCTTTTATTTTCGGAGTCGTTTTCGCGCCGTGCGTATGCAGGTGCATGCGCCATCGAGGCTCGCCGCCAAGTCCACCGATACCGCCAACTAATTCTTCGATGAAACCTCGATCCCCAAGCCAGTTCACGCGGGTTTGTGCTTCAAGCTCATCGATATTTAAATTCACCGCGATCTCATGAATAGTCATCGGGCCGCGTCTCAGTAATGCACGCTGTGTTGCACGAATTGCGGGAGGGGTTTCTAAAAGGTCCACCATGCTTTTATCTGGCAGGTGCATCACAACATCGCGCGTGATCCCGACACTAAGTTTGGCATCTCGAATATGCATTTCGTAGTTATGTCCGCCAGTCGTGCGCAAGTTATCGAGTCCATGCAAGTGGAGTCCGGCAATCGCTGCACCCGGTTCAAGCTCCGGGAATCGAAAACCAACGAAGACCCCATAGAAAGGCTGGTGTTCCCAGCGCACTTCATCTGCGGCACAGACTTCTGCGTAGGTGCGATAGGGCGGATCTTGTGGTTTCACACTTCGCACGAGTACGCGGTTAAACGAACCTTCAAGGCGAACGGAAACAATTGCGCCGGGATCATCGACGAGTTGTTCAATGATCACTTTGACTTCATCAAGATCAACATCTTGTAGGTGAATCACCGTTGGCGAATCGAGAGTCGACACAATCGCAAAAGGTGTACGGGTGCTCAAAGGCATGAGTTCTGCAGTGCCATGCCAGTCCACGCGCCACGGTTCACCGTCGACAACAACAAGCTCTCCATCAAGTCGATCGACCGTGCCTAGGCCGTGATCACCGCCAGCGAGTGCTTCTTCCAATGTGGCAACCCCGTCAAAACCACCATCAAGTAGCACGTGCGCAAGTTGAAGCTGATGCACTGCATCGTCAACAGAGCAGGCCCGCGGATCAAGACCAGCTCGCTTGATTGTTGCTGCGGCAACCAGAGGTGCGTCAAAAGTCATCGTTACCTTTCTTGATGCCAAGAGCCACACGGATGGTTGCAGACAGTTACACGCACAAGGTTCACATACAGTTGGAACATGAGTGACGAAGGTACGCCCACAGCAGAGCACACTTGGTCCAGCGATCCACAAACACAAGGTGGCCTTGCTGACCCGGCAGTGCTGCCGCTGTCCGTTGATAAGCCTGCTGCTGAGCCTGATGACCATGCGACTGTGCGCACCTCGAGCGAGGCAATTGTCGCGTTTGTCCTGTCGCTGATCTCCTGGATTGCCTGCCCGATCGTTTTCGCCGTCGTGGCGCTGATCTTTGCGATGAAAGCAGAAAAGTCGATCTCAACTTCAGCAGGTCAGGTGTCTGGTGGTGGTGTGCTGTTGGCCGCCAAACTCATCGCTTGGATCAATATCGGGTTTTGGATCGCAGTTTTGGTCATTGGCGGGTTTATCGGTATCGTTCTACTCCTTGCAGGTGCTGGGTCTGGGCCCACGTATCCGTGAGGAAATGCACCCAGTTTTGCCCAAGAGCGGACCCCGTTTTGACTCTTGTAAGTAAAGCCGGGTAATCTTCCCCTTCGTGTCTGACCCCTCAGGCGCAACCCGCTGTGCGAACTTCCCCCGAAGCACGCATCGATGCGAATCTCGCATCTGGGATCTATCCACGTTGTTGGTGTTCGTTGCCGCCGCAAGGCGCTCGACACACCCGACCGCGTGGGTCGGCGACTGAGGGATGAGAAACAGCAAGGTCAACAACGAGAAAGGCAACACGTGCCAACGATTCAGCAGCTGGTCCGTAAGGGTCGCCAGGACAAGGTCTCCAAGACCAAGGCTCCTGCACTTAAGGGCAGCCCACAACGCCGTGGCGTGTGTACCCGCGTGTACACAACGACACCTAAGAAGCCGAACTCTGCGCTTCGTAAGGTCGCCCGCGTGCGTCTGACCTCTGGCATCGAAATCACTGCCTACATCCCCGGCGTTGGTCACAACTTGCAGGAGCACTCAATCGTTCTTGTCCGCGGTGGTCGTGTTCGCGATCTCCCCGGTGTTCGTTACAAGGTCATCCGCGGCGCACTTGACACCCAGGGTGTTAAGAACCGCAAGCAGGCCCGTAGTAAGTACGGCGCGAAGAAGGAGAAGGCTTAATGCCTCGTAAAGGTCCTGCCCCGAAGCGCCCGATCATCATTGATCCGGTCTACCAGGCACCAATTGTTACCCAACTCATTAACAAGGTTCTCCTTGATGGCAAGCGCTCGACTGCCGAAAATATTGTCTACGGCGCGCTCGAAGGCTGCCAAGAAAAGACCGGCACCGATCCAGTGCAGACGCTCAAGCGTGCACTCGACAACATTCGTCCAACCCTTGAAGTTCGCTCCCGCCGTGTTGGTGGCGCGACCTACCAGGTACCAGTTGAAGTTAAGGCTGGCCGTTCAACCACACTCGCACTTCGTTGGTTGATCACGTACTCACGTCAGCGTCGCGAAAAGACAATGACTGAGCGCCTCATGAATGAGCTCTTGGATGCTTCAAACGGTCTTGGCGCCAGCGTCAAGAAGCGCGAAGACACCCACAAGATGGCTGAGTCC
>Ga0194035_1000522_pt1 | contig 21942 bp, 22 predicted proteins | sample JunL2320m_MetaG_FD_148680 | JGI IMG/M metagenome (GOLD analysis project Ga0194035, IMG submission 148680) | Anoxic zone freshwater microbial communities from boreal shield lake in IISD Experimental Lakes Area, Ontario, Canada - Jun2016-L239-20m | ecosystem: Environmental > Aquatic > Freshwater >...
TAATATAATATCCTACAACAAATTGCAGGATATACAAATTATTCCATAATATAAAATAACACCCCAGATTTTACAGGAGTGCTATTTTGTTGTAAAGTATTTATTTATATTGTAGCAACATATTCCAGCATATTATGCAATATAGCATTATCATCTAATTGGATATTGTCAAGTTGCATTTTTTGCCTATTTCTTGCGTTGCATAGGCTATACATATTCCTGGACTCTGTCATAATAACATTGTGCAATTCTTGAAAATGTGGTCTAGTATATAACTTGATTTTTCCCGTTATATCTGCTATAACACTATTCCCGACCTTGACAAAACCCGTTATTGTGTTGTCCTGGGTATCTTTGATTATGAACTTGTCCTTGTTGTATTTTGTAAGGAATAGTGTTCTAATATCTTTTCCCTGTATCACTCGCAACGCCTCGGACAGTGTACCATCTTTTTTAATCCTGTACAATATAATTGCGTTCCCGTCAATTTCCTTTTTGTAGTCGCTCATAATCCTAGCCCCTCCTTTTTAGCGTGGTAAAAAATACTTTGTTGGGAATATTCCAGTATCGTATTGCGAAAAGTTTCATTTTATGTTATCCTTTTTATTTTATTATGCAATAAAAAGGGGACTATTGCTAGTCCCCATATTATATACTATTTCCCGTACTTTGCGGCAATATCTGTAGCGGACATTCCACTTGCAATATCTGCTAAAATATTGTCTACCTTGGATACTTTGCTCGCTCGTATTGCGTCAGCGACAGCGACAGCATATTTTTGTACTTCTTTTTTGTCGTCGCCTTTACCCTCTGTAGCCGTATAGCCGTAAACTTGTACATCTGTACCAGCGTATAAATCAGGATTTTGATTATAGCGTACTTGTACCTCTGAACCGTCGTCTAAGCTTATAAATTGCTTATAAACTAGGGAACCGTTTATTGTTTGTAATTTTGGCATTGTTGTCTCCTTGACCCTTTTATTGTATAGCTAGGATGTCGGGCTCTTGTCATCTGTCGCTACGCTTAGTATATCAGAAAAACAACTTAAAACCTAGTAAAATGTGTTGTAATTATTGCATCATATATGTATACTACAACATACTATATAGATACCTGTCAAGCCCTACCCTGTCCCCATAATATACTTGCATAATATGCTAATAAATGTTATACGACCCCTGTTGATTGTCCGCATACCCTTAGGCTTGCATTATGGAGGTATATATGTTCTAATTGTATGCACACTTTGCTTTATTTGTCAAGTTATTTTATAATATTCTTTTTATTATGCCCACCCCTGTTACGGAGAGCATTATTCCCCAGGATTGCAAATTCCCGTTCATTTTTTTTAGGAAAATACTCCCAAGCTACCCTTCCTAAATTTTTTTCCCATTTTTTTGATAGTTAACGCCATTTTTTAACAGATCGCTGCCTAGGTGCTGTTTAAGTGAATGCTTTGGTTATCAACCCTTAGCTCACACCCTGAATAGAACCCTAAGTTGCCTATACTCTCCTATATACATTTCTTATAGGTTCTTAATACAATATGGGTATAATTGCACGCGCGGGAACAACGATTAACATTAGTGGTATAGACCGGACATGTCTCATCTGCTATAATTAGAGTAGGTATTCAAACAATACTTCTTGTCGGGTGAGGTTGACTGAACCGAGTCGTACGCAAGTAAAATAGTACGTCAAATCAGCTCAACGTTTAGAAGATCGGTTAACTTCTGAGTTTTACACTGCATAAGCAATAAAACGCAAAAAAAGAATAAATGGTGTAACTCCATCGAGCATTAACAAAAAATACAGTTAAGAAACAAAGCAATTTGCTCTCTACTACCAGTATTAATACTAAGACTAGTCTCGCACTAAGGTCACATAGAAATAAAACAATCTACGACACTTATGCAGGTAATACTCTTGATATAAAACCCCTCGTAGCTCAGAACGAGAATAAGGGGTTATTTGTAGTGGTTTGAAATAGTTTTAATACACCATATGTGTTATAATATATATAGAGACCAGACATATTGAGTCTCGGTATTGTTTGACATAATCCCCCTGAGCCACTCGGCTATGAAGGGGGATTTTTGTTTGCACAGAAAAGTAGTAAGGTCGGAAATTTTTTTCCCCCCAAAAATCGACTTTACATTAATGTTTACTTACTATATAATAAAAGTATGAACAAGAGAATTATCATAGGTTTCGTTATCGGTTTCGCAGTGACTACATTAACGGGCTCTTTGTTGCTAGCTATCATAGTAGCAACAATAGCAGGTTTGTTTATAGGTAATAACTAATGTCATACTATTCACCATACCAAAGAGACATGGATAGCAGGTCTCGTAAACAAGCAAGACGACAACAATCATCAGGTCTACTATTTGATTTGGTTGACCTTATTGTCTGGTCGTCACTGTTTGTGTGTGGTGTGATAGCTACATTTGTAGCACTAGGACCATTAATTGCTATCGGTAGTTTAATACTTCTGTTAATACTTCTTTCTCGCAAGTAGTACTTAAACAGATTTGTGATATAATATAAACAGATATATGAGCGTAGCTACACGCCGAAATTAAAACCCCAAAGACAAAACGTGGAAATAACAAATAGAATAAAAAACGCGGTAGCGGCATTTAGAAAAACCGAGAATAGCAGCTCTGACCCTAGCGCTTTTCTTAAATACGGCAATCAAAAGATAATGCCACAAACGTGGTCTACACCACAAATTAACGATCAGGACTTCTACACGGGTTATGGCTTTGCTGTAATTAATAAACGAGCAAACCGCTCTGTAGTACTTGGTAAGAAATTTCTTTATACCGACGCAAGCGAAACTATAATTAAGAAGTCAAACGAAACAAACGTTACTGTTACCCATCCCTACTTATCTCTTATACGTAGCTCAGTAGATTTTTCAGAACGAGACTTCTGGTATAACGTCTCGACATATCTTGACCTAGAGGGTATATATTACTTAATGGCTGTGCGAGCAGTAACTAATAACGGTACTGTGGGTAATATACAGAAATTCTCACTACTTAACCCATATCATGTTCGACAAGTAATTAACTCTAAGGGTGAATTAGGTGGTTATGTAGAAAATTCTGGCGATATGCAGCGCGATATACCAAAAGAGATGATTATACCAATCACACTACTGAACCCATTTGATGATCGTAAAGCTTATTCATTAGCTGATGCAGCTCGTGACTCACAGTTCACACTAAAGCAAGCTAATGATTTCGCGCGTGAAGCAATTGACGGCAACCTAAACTCTCCTGGTATACTTTCTTCAGCTATTGAACTACCTGATGATCAATTCGATAACTTTGTATCTCGTGTTAAGAATCACGGTCGTGGTGAACCATTATTCGGTAACGGTGCTGGTACGGTTTCATGGGTAAATATGCAGACCGACCTAGATAAAGCAGCACTAGATAAGATAAACTCTATCAACCGAGACGTTTTACTTGCAATCTCGGGTCTTTCTAAGACTGGTGTCGGCGTAGAAGAATCTGGTACTGGTCGTGAAGTAAGTCGCACTCAAAAAGATGACTTTACTGAAAACGCTATCATGCCTCAAATAGAAAACATTATTGACTCATTGAACCTTGATTATCGCAAATACTACGCAACCGAATATAAGAGCAATAAGTACACCATATTATTAGACAACCCACTTGAAACTAACCGCGACGCAGAACAAGCTGACGTAGACATTCGTGACTCGCAGTTCGCTCTTATGCAATCACTTATCGCTGATGGTTACTCTTACGAAGTCGCATCGAAGTACTCTAAGGGTCTTATAGACATCACCGCTCTAGGTGAACCTACGCTAGTAGTACCAGTGACACCACCAGTAGTGCCACCAGTAGTGCCACCAGTAGACCCAGCAACCCCAGTTGACCCAGCGGCTGACCCAGTTGTACCAGCTAACTCTTACAAAGAGAAGCAGTTCAATGTATACGACGGTTACCCAATACCAGTCACTCAATACCTCGAAGAAGTTGCAGACCAAATCGATGCACTATCTGAAAAAGGTAGTATCATCTATTCAACCGAAGAAGTACAGACCGTTCGAATTAATCACATTGCAGAAATGGACAATTCGCTCATAGCAGTGATCGACGAGAATAGCTTTATCAAATTAGCTGAATTTCACAATAACGCAGACCGCGTAGCAATTATATCTAAACTAAACAAACGATACAAAAACCAACCAGTAGCTGTAAAAAAAAAAATTGATTTAGCACACCAGTGCTCAGATCACACCATTGAATTAGTTAAAAACGCTGCTTTTGATAAGCAGGACCAAATAGACTCAAGCACCTACCAATTGATGACTTCTGCTCAAGCTGCAGAACAAAATCTCTTTGATTGGTATAACGGCGAGCTTCTTAATGGTGTAACTAGCCCACACCCAACAGATATGACTCAATTCGAGAACTTTATGGAAATGCCATTCGCTGTCTGGTTCACGGTTATGTTCCCTATCTTCGCATCGTACCGTCTTGCTAAGACTTCAGCCGATCTAGGCATCAACGACCCACTACCAGTGGTCGCTATGACCGAAGACGTGAAAGCGATGATAGCTGATTTCGCTAAAAGAGAATCAGTATCGCACATGGGTACGATTCGTAGTGACATCGAAAACGCTTTAGCTATTATTCGTGCACAAACCTCAGACCCACAACAAACACGACAAATGTTCCAAGTAGCATTCGAAGCAATACAAGCTCGACGTGCTATTGCTATCGCAAGCAATGCAGCTGACCGTATCTTTAATTTCTCACAGTATGAAGCAGACCTACAGTTCTTAACCCGAGCTAATCTCGTTAATCAAGCTTATAAGGTCTTATTCTCTCTAACTGGTGCACCATGTTCTATCTGTGCATCGATCATCTCAGCAACTAATGCTTCGCCGATTCCTTTCACCTCTGCATTCGCAGACATGGGTCAAACCATAGAAGGTGAAGACGGTCTTAAGATGACATTTAATTACGAACAAATAGAAGCCGGCAACGTTCACCCGAACTGTCACTGTGCTTACGTACTAATCGTTAAACCGGCAGAATAATATCACCAAGACCACGATTGGTCGGCGTACCGTCTCCGGTTACTATCGTTAATGGTTTCTTAGCTAACTTAGCTAACTTTATAACATTTATTGGTTGATATGTCAACTTATCTGCCCACACTATAATTACGGCTATCTTTCTTCTTGACAGATACTTTATTTTATTGTTAAATAAGTCTACTGCATCTTTCTTATTGTGAAACCCACCACCAAATATCTCTACTACAACATTTTCTTGAACAAAATACAAGTCTACGTTGAATTTACTAAAAGCCTTTTGTGGAACTACGTCGATATGCATTGTGCGACATAGGTCTACGAGAGGTTTTTCGTATATAGGGTCAACTACTGGGTTTTTCTCGCGTGTGACAGCGAGTCTAGAGCGATGTAATAATGTATGCTCTGATCCCCTGTTCTTTTGTGCCGCTCGAGCGGTGATTCTACGGTTTTCTTCTGGGGTACGTTTATCTGCAGACATTTGATTAGTCACATCATGACCACGCACCGGAACCTTGTGTTTCGCTAAGAGTTTACGAACATAAGCATTGCTGACCCCAAATTTCTGTGCGATTAAATAAGAGGCTACGCCCCTTTGGTAATAATATATAATTTGTTTGTCCATCTCTTTATATTATAGCCTTTGTTGTATAATGAGTATATGAAGAAGTTTCGTTCTTGGTTAGGTTCTAAGTTGTTCAAACTAGCAGCTTGGGTCTCACCAAACAAAAAATAATATACTAACTTAAAACCAAAAGAGTTTATGAAAGTACTAAATCCAAACAACTTACCATTGGCTCCTATTACGGAGCTCAGTGCAACACAGGGGGACTTAAAGTTTCTCTCTGAAGACAATTATAAAAAACTAAAGAAGAATATTGAAAAGCATGGCTTTGATATTCCTGTTACAGTGTGGGTTGACTCACAGGGCGATAAGTGGCTACTCGATGGTCACCAACGTAAGCACGTCCTCGAAACAGAGGGTTGGTTTGATCCTATACCATATTTGGTAATAAAAGCCCCTAACATGCAGACAGCAGCCGAAAGATTGCTTGCTATAACGTCACAGTATGGAACAGTTACGCAAGAAGGTCTTGACGAGTACTTGGCTAAGTTCGAGCTACCAGAGATGGAAATGCGAGAGCTAACTAACTTTGATAGCATCTTTGATTTCTCTATTGAGAAAAAAGAAGATGACCCAGAGTTTGAGCCAGAAGAACCGACCGAAGACAACCGTCTCGATAAAGTAAATGAAATCCAATGTCCTGAGTGTGGCTATCATTCTACGCCGGGCGGATTCGAAGCGTACGATGGCGAAGACGAAGCTCTTACTAGCTAACTGTAGCTTTCAAGCTATAAAGTATTCGTGTATGAATTATCACTACTCGAAGACTGTACCGACCGGTAAATTGGTCGGCATCGGTGTTTGGGAAGATGATAAGTTTATCGGTTGCGTAGTGTTCGGTCGTGGGGTGGGTAACGCTCAGATTGAACGCTACGGCATACCATTAACAAGTGGGGCTGAACTGGTACGGGTCGCTCTTAAAGAACATAAGACACCCGTTACTAAAATAGTGTCGATAGCTATTAAAGAACTAAAAAAACATTCTCCTGGACTGAGAATATTAGTATCGTACGCCGATAGTCGTCAGGGTCATCTTGGTATCATCTACCAAGCGGGCAACTGGGTCTACACGGGTAAAGCTAAGACGACACCAGACTATCTCTATAAGGGAAAGTATTATCACGTTCGATCAATGAACCGTATGATTAAAAACGGTAAATTCGACCGAGCATTTGTTAATAGCCTACCACAGAGAAGTGGTGGTGAGCGATTGAGATATTTATATCCATTAGATGACGATATGAGACAATTAGTAGAGAAGCTTAGGCTTGCTTACCCTAAGCGTGATAAGCATGAAAGTAATGCGTCTGGGTAAGCATAACCTTCGTGTACCTTAAAATGTCATAATATGTATATGCGTATAAAACATAAAAGTAATGTGCTTGGCTACCAGTCAAGAAAAGACAGGGCAGTACTGATCTATGCGCACCAAGAACAAAATGAAAAATAAAGATTTTACAGACCCATTCGATGCCGGACAATTAGTTGGCATGCTAGTAATGCTTAAGTTTATTGAATGCAATAATGGCATAGAAGAAGATACGCTTGAACGACTTATGACAACTACAGCTGATACATTACAGGGATATTTTGAAAGACCAAGTGAAGACATTCATCTGATAATAGATAACTTAGTAAAGGAGATAAAATGAAAACAATAGAACAATTACTAGAGCTTAGTAAGAACCCCTATTATAAGTTCACCAAGGATGAGGAGGCGGTATTAAATGATTTTTTATTACAGAAACGGGCTTCGGACTCGCAGAAATCTCAGAAGAAGACCTTAACAGGATCATTGCCGAAAACCAATGTAACTGTACGTAATATAGTACAGACAGTTGATACGTACCCGCCTGAAGCTATTTAAGACCTTTTGGAGCGTTTTTTATTAATAAGACGCTCTAGTGACCGTTTTTGCTTTTCGGTAGGGTTATACGCCTTGTATTCAGGTGGAGGTGATTCGTAGGTAGCTGGTAATACATTAGCTGGTTCATTTTCTTGTTTTGGTTGCATGCTCTAAGTATACCAATAAGCTATAATATAAAGAGACATTATAATAAAAAATCCACACGAGATTGAATGATAACACACGACTCAACATTTGAAACATTAGCCAGTGCACCAGTAAAGCAAACTGATGTTGTAGTAGCACGTCAAATTAACGACCCATATGGCTTTTACGACGATACGTCAGTTGTATGGCAATCTTCTACCGTTTTGATGTCGGCACAACTAGACGCTGTAGGGCAGTTTCTTGGGGTTACAACAAAAAAAGCAATAGTAAAATTACTAGGTATAATCTCCGACGCATCGGTAGGAGATTTATTCCATATACGATACGGTCTTAATAAAATGGGCGTACCAGACTATCGCTTTGGCTGGACTGGAACTGCTAGTGCGTCATCATCTACAAAAGTTGGTTCAGAAGGCACTATAACTAATATGGCGACCAATCCATCACTCGAATCTGGTTCTGCGAGTGTTGAGGTTAGAAGGAATTTATTTGAAAATCCAGCACTAGCTGGTGGATCTACCAACGCCAACGGTGCTAGCGTATATTATGGAAGTGGCGGTACTGGATCTGCAACGCTATCTCTTATTGACGGTATACAAACAGTGAATGCCACTGCTATAAGTGGTGGGTTTAGAAAAAGTGGCATCAGTGTTGGTTATTGCTCAAAAGCATTTGTAGATGGCGAGAAATATACTCTATCTGTTAACGTTACGGCGCTTAATATCCCAGCAGGATTAACAGCAAAATTATTTCTTGAAGACTTTAACGGCACTTCGTACAATTCTAGTTCTACCGTAATAACTGCTCCCGGAGTGGTATCGGTAACTCGTACTGTATCTGGTTCGATATCATCGTTCGGTGCATGGATATGGTTCGAGTCAGCGACCGACTGGTCTGGCACAGCCAGTATATCATTCAAGGAAGTGGTAGCAGAAGCACACGCTTGTGTACTGCCTTACTTTAGTGGCAATTCAAATACATGGCAGTCACAAGATTTAGTTCCTTCATGGGTCGGTGCACCCAATAACTCTCAAAGTATCTTAACTGGAGTTGCGCCAACTAATGTTACACAAAGTGGATCAAGAAATAAAGTTTGGCTCAGTACTGACGGGCCGTACAGCGGCCAGAAATTTATGCGTGCGTTGATACTTAGCGACGATACTTGGGCTTCATACTTTTATACAAACGATTATAGCCCTTTTGGGGTGGGTAATATTGCCTCTCATTCAGTAATGGTACGTATAAATCGAGCCATCCCAGTAGATGTTAGATTTCCAGGATCGCTGTCAGCTACAGGCTGGAGTTATGTCATAAACCGTACAGCCAATACGTGGGAAGAGGCTAAAGTTGTAGGTGGTACTGAAGGTGCCGACACTCAAAGATGGATACGTCCATGGACGAATAGCGGAAATTATTGGGTAACAACTCCAACCTTATTAGACGTTGATGCTCATTATGCAGTATCAGGCGTGTACGATGGTGGCTATTTTGATGGTGATACTATCGATGGTGGCTTTGAATACATCTCTCAAGGATTTTTTCACATAGATAGCATGTCATTTGATTACGAAGCTAACTCTACGCTAATTACTATGTATGACCACATGTGGCTTGCTGGTCAAGCATCCTATACCGAGACAAATCTAAGTTCTGGCTTCGTCTACCCAACTACAGTAGCCGGCTTAGCACAACAGATGGCATCTGCTGTCGGCGTTGATCTTATGGCTGATTTTTCGTCACTACCAAATGCAAGTTACAACATCCTAGTTGACCCATTTGCTACTATTTCTAATGCCACCCTACAGACCGTTATTCAAGAAATAGCAGCCACCACAGGTACTACTGCAAGAATTTCAGACACAACACTTACATTTAAGCCGTATACAATAAATAGGAGTATGCTTTAATGGCTAATAGATATTGGGTAGGCGGAACAGCCTCATGGGACGCAACAGTAGGCACTAAATGGGCTTTGACTTCTGGCGGTGCTGGTGGTCAGGCGGTTCCTACTGCAGCTGATGACGTATTTATGGACGCTACTTCTGGCGCGGTAACAGTTACGACAACTACTGGTATAGCATGTAGGTCTCTTGATTTTACGGGCTTTACTGGTACCTTTAGCCACGCGGCTGCTACGACCCTGAATATCGGAGATGCGACTGCTGGAGCTGGTAACGTGATGCTTAAGATGGTTGCTGGTATGACCTATACTCGTGGTAGTGCAACGACATCTTCGTTGGTGCTCAAAAGCTCTAGTGTTACAGCACAGACAATAACCCTAGCTGGCAAGAGTCTTGGACCGGTCTCATTTCAGTCTGGTGGAAACTTCTCATTATCAGACGCATTTAGCTCTAACTCAATTGACTTTCAATCTGGTACGTTAACCACGAATAACAACAGCGTAACAGTAACTAGCACCAGTATTACGGCTTGCGTGACCATACAAACTGCATCGACTAAGGTTATAAACTTAGGGTCTTCTACGTTGACTATATCTGGTTCGTGGATCGATAACGCGACAAACACAACATTAAACGCTGGCACATCAACGATAGTAATGGCGCCGGGGCTCATCAACACGGATTTTGCTGGTAACGGCAGAACATACTATAACGTTACCTATAGCCCAGTATTTTCAAACCAACTGCAAGTTGCAGGCGCTAACACGTTCAATAATCTTACTTTTACTGGTGGCTCGTCTCTGGTACACGGTGGTGCTTTTGCGGCAAACCAAACGGTCAATGGCACTCTGACATTCACTGGTAACTCTCTCATAGCTAGACTGATGATCAATACTGATGGTAAGGGCACCCAGAGGACTCTAACTGCAGCTGCGGTGTCTTTGACGAACGTTAACTTAGATGATATAGTAGGTGCTGGTACGGCATCATGGACTGGCACTAGTGTTGGAGGCTTTAATACGTCTGGCATAACACTCGCAACACCAGTAACTAGATACTGGGTCGGCAATGGTGGTAGCTGGTCTGATACAGCTCACTGGTCAGCTACGAGCGGTGGAGCAAGCGGAGCTACCATTCCACTACCACAAGACTCTGTTATATTTAATGCGAGTTCAATATCTTCAGCCGCACAAACAATCACCTTAGACATGTTCCGTGCTGGTAGTAATGTTAACTTTACTGGAATGACAAATAACCCACAGCTAGACTTTGGCACGGTCAGTGCTTATTATTTCTATAATAACCTTACTTTAATCTCGGGCATGACCCTAAGCACTGGTACATCATCGATTATTCTTCGTGCGAATGCTAACTCTACATTTACTACTGGCAGCAATGCTAGTATTGTTAGAGATATTTTTATATATGGCGTAACATCTACCTATACACTTGTTGGTGCGTTGACTATTTCCTCACCATTTGGATTGACAGTAGCTAGCGGTACGTTTGATGCTAACAACAATAACTTAACGTTAAATTACCTCGTATCAGATATATCGATTGCTGTTCCATTGGCACGAACTATAATGATGGGTAGTGGCACGTGGACGATAACTGGCGTTGGCACCGCTTGGGATACTGGCACTACAAATGGCAGCTGGACGACAGTCACGCCCCAAACTTCTACTATAGTAATCAACAACGCGACAGCAACTGCAAAAACTCTCGACATGGGCAGTAGAACCTTTAACGTTCTTACTGTCTCTGGCGATAACGTTACTATACAAGGCAGTAATACTTTTGACACCCTTAATGTTAATACCGCTGGACTGACAAACGGACTTAAATTCACGAGCGGCACAACACAAACAGTCAATACCTTTACCACCAACGGTGCTGTTGCGAGTTTAGCAAAGATTTCCGCGTCAACACCTGCGAGCGCGTTCACCCTGTCGAAAGCTAGCGGTATCGTAAGTGAAGACTACATGAGCATACAAGACAGCACGGCTACTGGCGGTGCTTTGTGGTATGCGGGTACAACCTCTACTAATGTTAGTGGTAACACTGGATGGTCGTTTGCTAACGCACCATCTGATATAACTAAGACTGCACAGTATGTTATTACTCGTACCGTAGACATCACTAAAACTGCACAGTATACAGTCGTCACAACTCCTACCGATATAACTAAGACTGCACAGTATACAGTTGTCACAACTCCTACCGATATAACTAAGTCTACCCAGTATGTTGTTACTCGTACCGTAGACATCACTAAAACCGCACAGTATCTAGTGGCTAATACCAGCCGTATGCGTAACTTAGTAAAAAACCCAGACTACGAACGCTCCACACTAGGTGGAGATCTAGGCGGTTTCTACGATGGCGTACTAACAAAAGATACCACCGTATACTATGCTGGCAGTGCAAGCTTAAAAGTCACATCTCCTAGCACGGTGCATAGCAATGGTTTTATTCATTCAACAGGAGTTGGTGTTGCTCAAAATACCATAATAAAAAGAACCGAATGTAAACTCTTGGTGCCCGTAGGTGTCACCCTAGAAGTTAGACCGCGTGCAGAGTCTACCCCAAATCAGTCTATGAGTAGTATGTCTCAATTCATAGTAGGTGACGGTCAATGGCACCATATAGTATTTGGTGATTGGACCTACAATCTATCATCATCGTTTGTTCCTTGTATTGAAGCAGTTATCTCTCCTGCACTATCTGGTGTATCGTTCTGGGTTGATCAAGTCCTTATAACTACAGATGCTGGCGTAACTAGTTACTTTTCAGGTAACTCTACTAATGGTGCATGGACTGGCGCAACAGATTATTCTATATCATACCAGACACATCTCGAAATACCCGCTGAATATGTCGTTGCTCCATCTGAAAGTCTTGACTCATCGCGGTTAAAGAAATTAAAGATAGGTAAGAAGTATGGACCAGTAACATCGGTTATACTAGGTCGCATACCTCAAAATGATAACGTAGTGGTATCTCGTGTGTCACCGCAAGCTAGCACTGTTACCAATATCAACACATCGACCAATCTATTTACTATACCAGCTAATGCTATGGTAGATGGCAACCTAGTCAGAATAGAGTCAACTGGCACACTACCAGCGCCCCTTACAGCTGAAACTAATTATTACGTCTATACCAACGGTAACGCGAATACGTTTGCATTATCAGGTGGATATGAACCTAGTCTAGTTGGTGGTAATATTATTAATATTACATCAGCAGGCACTGGTAAAATAACACTAACACACCTTGAGACGCAAGAAGTGCAGATTAACAATAACCAGATAGTCGATGACGACAGACAAACCCTATTGTCGCCTATCTATGCAGACTTAGTGGGATTAGAGTGGAATGAAGTAAAGGCAGAAACTATTGGTCTGGGCTGGCATGAGGTTGGTGATGTGGTGCTATTCAGTCAACAAGCGACGCTTACTTCTAATTTTATAGACTCATTTGACCGCATGGTCACAAGCGGGTGGGGAACACCACCACGAGGTGGCTTATGGACCATAGCTGGCGGCACAGCAGCAGACTACTTTGTAGATGGTGATGCTAAAATAACACCATCAGCTATTGCAACTGCGTACTTTAATCTTCTAGATAATACTGTGAGTGCAGTCAGTAGTGAATTATCTTTTTATCTTACGAATGTACCAGTGGGAGCTTCAAACTCATTTTCACTAGAAACAAACTACCAAGACACACACAATCGTGCCCGCTTTAGAATAACAATTGCCACTTCTCTCTCGGTTACTGCTGCAATTACCATACTAGTTGCTGATGTTGAGACAGTACTAGCAACCGTAGTTGTTGGTACTGGTTATACAGCTGGCGATAAATGGCATATTAACGGCACTTTTGACGGTGTCAGTCTATACACAATGTACGCGTGGAAAGATGGAGACGCACGCCCGACTACACCAAACTTAACGGCAACTAACTCGACATTCACGAGCGGTAAAATAGGTATAAGAGCATATGAATCTGCAGGCGCTACAAACGTACAAACATTTGTTATGTCTGAATTTATAAGCGACTTCTTGCAGAGTTATTCTGGCACAAAGATTACAAAAGGATTTTTGAGCGAAGTGAGCTTAACCCTAGCTGGATCAGTTAAAGAAACTCTTACATCTGTTATACCTGACATCGCGACAATTAACTACCAGACAGCTGGCGGTGTTCTCAAAACACTTTACAACACAGAGATAAAAGTAGATAAACAAGCAAATGATATTACAAGTGTTGTTTCTCAGCAAGTTGTATACGAAGATCAAACACAAACAAACTTTACCGAACTATACCAGAACATAACTGACATATTATTGACAATCCAGCAATCTGGTGGTGGTAATATACTTCTTAACTCTGTTGGATTCTCTAAGATGAGCACACCAGATAACTCAGCAATAAACTACGACAAATTAGACTTCTGGGACTATAACCCAAGCTATACTATAGCAACACACGGCAGTATCCTTGCTTACGACTCAAGTGAAAGCCAAAACAACGGTGGCGTATCTGGTGAGGTAATACAGATGTCTGGTGCTAGTGTATATATCAAGCAGAGAGTTGCCGTAGCAGTAAATACATCATTAAGTTTTGGTATAAGAGTAAAGAACCTCATATCATCTGGTAGCGCTCTTATAACTATTTCCAACGATAATGAATCGCGAACTATTTCTATAAGTAGTGCACAGGCATATAACTGGGAAGAGTTAAAGATTGAAAATTTCGTATCTACGTTGGCATGGTTGGACATCAAGATACAGGTCACGAGTGCGACGAGCTTTGTTTTTACAGACTTAAGGTTATTGTATGGAAGTAGTTTGCAGGCATGGGTACAATCACCAGCAGAAATTCTCTCTACTAACGTACAATTTACGAAGAACGGTATGAGAATTTTCGATAATTTACATGACACAGAAACACAAGTTACTTATAATGAGTTTTCTACAAGAAGAAAAGCAGATAATGTTGTGCTGTTTGAAGCTGACGACTCTGGTGTGGCAACTAGGGATCTTACTATAAACGGCCAGACAAACTATTATGATGCTGGTGTGGGCGTAATTAAGCAAATAACAATTCCAAAGTCTAGTGCTTTAGCTGGAATTGCATTTATAGGAGTATCATAATGAAAAGCACACCAATTAATTCAATGGCAAAAGATTCAAGGCTATTAGTAAAATTACGATTCGCAGACAACAGCGAGCGTGGGTGGGGCTACGATTATCCCCATTACCCAACTGCGGAATATTTACAGCAAAACCTAGAAGAAGACTTTTACATAGTGCCAGATAATGAAGAAATACACCTGTCCTATGCTGAATATGAGACTATTATAACCGCCGATAGCGGTGTAGATCTTGCACATAAAACAATAGACTGGTTGCAAAGTACTGGAGACTTTTACTAATGGGTGTAACCTCTGGAAATTTCTTAACTAGCGATAGCGGTCAGGGTGGTGGCAACTACTACGGCCGTATGATCTTTGAGTGGTGGGAGGTTTCTTCTGGTATCGCAGGTGCCGTTGGCTATCATGGAATTAACTATCACCTAAAAACATATGGCGGCTCTTCGAGTTACTGGCAGTCGTTCTTTCAGGGTTCGATGAACGTTGATGGCGCTGGTTATTCATGGGGTACAACGAGTGCTTATGGTAACGGCGCTACAGTATTTGGCGACTATGGTAATACGTTATACACAGACTCTGTCGGAGATAGATCGTTCAGCGCGTCAGCACAGGGCGGTATTTTTCTAAATACTATTAATACATCTGGATCTGGTTCATGGGCGTTAAACCACATTAATCTATGGGGTGGCGTAACAAGTATTACGGTACCATCGCCATTTACAGATGAATCTGCGAGTGTTGTTGTTGATTGGTTCAAATATGCTGGTTCTGCTCATTTATGGTTTAGACTTGATCTAATAAATAATACAGATGCAACATATCACATCACCAATCCCGCAGACCCATATACATGGTCTGGATTTGCTTCATGGATTCGCACATCAATGGTCAATACAAACTCGACTACACTATACATTTACTATGGTGATGACATAGATTCAAACGGTTCAGTTGATAACTGGCAAGGTCCCTGGACTTACGCATTAACTATTAAAAATGATACTGGTCAAGCAAACCCTACCTTTACAAACTTTACCTATCTAGATACCAATACGACTACCTCAACAATTACTGGAAATAATCAAGTACTAATTCAGGGTAAAAGTACCTTATCGTCTACTGTATCGGTAGCAAATAAAGCAACCGCTAATAAGAGCGCTACAATGAGTACCTATAGCTTTGGTGTTGGTGGCTATTCACAAAGTTCTACATGGAGCAACGTAGCTGATGTAGTAAAAGCAATAGGTGTTGTTAGTGATGTATCTGGTACTCAGAACCTTACAACGCGTGCAATTGATAGTCGCGGCAACAGTACTACAGTTACCAAGAGCGTAAACATACTACCTTACTCTAGCCCAGCTTTCGTGCCGTCTCTTAGTGTTAAATATGCTAATAACTATGATGCAACTAGTGGCTTAAGCCTTACTGTAGCTAGTGGCACTACAATCGCTAACATCTCACCATTGACACTTTCTAGCGTTGACAAGAACTCAGTTGCTACAACTAGCACAGGTCCAGGCACTAACGGTATTTCATTCGACATAAGTAAGGGCAACAATACTTCTTATACTGGTACATCAGTAAGTATAACTGTAGCTAGAACGTCTGGTGTAAGTGCTATCACCGCCACGCTTGCTACAATAGCATCATCTATTCAGACTAAAATGACTAGCATGACTGCAGATAACACCGTTAAATGGTATGTAAAGTTCAAGATCGTCGACGCATTAGAAACGCAATACTTCGAAACCTTTATTGATATTGGTCGTTCTATTTTTAGAATAGGCACGGATACCAAGTTATACAACAACGAAAATAGAATACCAAACGTAACAGCATTCAAACTATTGAAGGTTGACTTCAATAACGGTACCGCTACTAGATCTAGCACAACTTCAGCAACAGATGCAGCAATGCCTGGTGCTACTGGTGACACGTCATATACCGCGCCTGTCGATCAAGATGTCGATATATTATTTACTATGTCACACATGGGCAACCCTGTTGGTGGTATTGGACGTATTTATTTATCGATAAACGGTGCAAACTACGGCCCAGGACTTTACTTTGAGAACGCTGGTGCATCGTGGAAAGTACAGACCTCAACTTATAAATACCAGTTAAGCGCTGGCGCTACTATTACTATAGGTTCAAGATACAGCACCTCCGCTGGTACGCTAACAGTTACCAATAACAACGCCGACTCATCATATGTTAACGAGATAACTGGTCTAGTTATACCTCGACAGCCATAAACCCCTATAGACATCACTGTACATGCGCTAATAGTGTATAATTATAAGTAGACATAAGTAAATCCTAGAGATTAGTGCGATATTCCTTGAGGATCTGGTAAGTGACTCACAAAAGGGTGTCTAAGATTTCTAGTGATGAAATCAATCTCGCATAACTCAAAATCTTACTAAGGAAAAAAATGGAACCAATTGTAATTAGGTATGGCGAAAGCCTAACATTACCACTTGACTCTGGCGACGCATCTGCGGTCTCTGCTGATATTTATATCGGTAAGCCAGGACAGGCATACGTACTAACTAAGCACATTAGCTTAACTGGTGGGCTTGGAACATTTATATTTTCTTCAGCGGAGACAGCAATACCGCTAGACACCTATTACTACCAGATCAACATTACTGATATAAATAGTTATGTTGAGAAATATCCATCACCCGAAGCAGACTGCAACGGATCTAATGATGTAGACTTTCCACAATTTATTGTAGGCGAAGCACTAGATGTGATTGAGGTTTCGTAATGCCCGAGATACGTCTTAACAAAAAGAATAAGACTGTCAAGGTCGTAAACCGCAATAACTCATTAAGACTTCAACATACAGGGAAGACTGGGCTAAAAGGCGATAAGGGCGATAAGGGCGATACTGGAGAGAGTACGTTCGTACGCGTGCATCATGGTTCTAATGCTAATATAGTACGGCCAGATGCAGTATTTGTCGAATGGGTAGGAAGTGTAGCTCCATTAAACGCTACGACGGAGGACACCTGGATAGATACAGCATAACAGTATTATTGTATAATAGTAGTAGATAGATAAAAATAAGCAGTAAAAAAATAACAAAGGAAAAATAATGGCAGCAACAGTACGTATTAACGAATATAACACAGTAAGTGTTACGCTCACAGCAGGTATAACAAACAGTAACTTCGGAAGCAGCGATACAGCAAACATGACTGCAGCTTCATTCCCTATAACTGCTGGAACTAACAGCTTTGAAAAATATCAAAAACTTGAAGTTACAGCAATGGGTGGATCAACCTCTATTGGATCACTTAAGGTATGGTACACAGGTACATTAACTGGTTCTGATACATTCAAAACTAACGCACGTACATCAACATACGGTGGTGCTTTAACTTTTGTAACACCAACACAGACAACATCAACACAAGCAAGTCAGACAATGCCAACAGCTGCACCAGCAGTTAACTTGGGTATTGCTGGCTCATTAAGCACTAACTTAACCGCTATTGGTTTGAGCGACTACTTATGTATGCAAATTGCTGTTAACGCAGCTACAACAGCTGGCGCAACTCTAACAATTAACTGGCGTTACACAGAGGTAGCTTAATATGAGCGTTTTTTGCGGACAGTGCACTCTAGAGTTCGATACACCAGAACTAGAACTTGTACATATATGTGACGTAACAGGTGTAGCGCCAACTGACCCACGATCGATGGGATATAATTGGGACAAGATTGCTATAGCAGCACTCGAACGCGGTGAAAGTGAAAGCACTCCTGAAGCTACATTAGCAGCAATAGAAGAAGTTCTAGCATTAGCAGCACTATAAAGTAACCAAACAACTAATCGTTAGCAATACAATGCTAGAAAGCGAGCAATTCAATGCAAGAGTACAAAGCACAAGATGGAACTATCATAGACCTAGAAAACTGGGTCTGGGTAGTTACCTATAAAAACGGATCATCACACTATCAGTTTGATAGTACTTCAGGAGTGTACAATAATTTCGCTAGCATAAACTTAGATGAAGTATCTAGGATTACTATGTTATGCCCTAAAAACGGCAAGCAATATGCAGTAGACCTACCCGAAGGCTCTAAATTAATACATTATTATGACAACATCATGCAGCAACCATTAGGTGGTACATCCGTACACCACAGACTGTATTGTTTTGGTTATGAAATATTAGACACCGAGTCTGATCACATACGCGAAAAGAAACTATTTACCATCCTTCCTACTGACGTAGTTATTCATGGTGAGATAGAAAATATGGAGATTTTGTAATGGCTGATATTAAAGTTTCAGCAGAAACAGAACTAACAGCAGTAGCAGGAAATGACGCTATTCTAATCATTGATGATATGACAGGAACTCCTGTTGATAGAAGAATAAAAGTAGCAAACTTAATAAATGGCGGATATTCAACAACTATAACCAGTGGAGGTACTACTACATTAACTGTAGCCAGTACATTGCAGCAGTTTTTTACTTCTTCATCTACACAAACAGTTGTCTTGCCTGATGCTACTACACTAGCAATAGGACATCAATTTTGGATACATAACAACTCTACAGGTGCATTAACTATAAACGCAAATGGTGGTGGATTAGTTAGAACACTCAATACACTTAATGATGTTTTATTAATATGTACGAGTAACTCATTAGCAGCAGGTTTATGGGACGGTGAACCATATATGAAAGATAGTGCACCTAACACACTAACCAACTCACTAACTTTAGCGGCTGGTACAACCGCTCTAGCCCCACTTTTATTACAACCTGGAACTAATATGACAACACCAACTGATGGTGCATTTGAAATGGACGCTGACTGTCTTTACTTTACGCATGACGTAGGTAACAGAGGTGTAGTAGTAAACACGCAAATAATTCGTGCAGATACTACTAGAACTTTCACTTCAAACACTGTAATGCAGGCTATATTCACTACTCCTGCCAGTGGTACTCTTACTCTAGAAACTGGAACATATATGTTTAAGGGTTTAATTGCTATGAGTGCTATGGCAACTAGTGCTTCATCCAACGGTAAGTTTTCAATTATAGGTACAGGAACAGCAACATTAGGTTCTATACTTTGGCAAGCAGTTGGAGCAGATAACACTGCTATAGCTGATACTACTGGTGGTGCAGCTGGTACAAGTTTTCACATTATCGCAACTCAAACAGCAACTAACATTGTCACAGGTTCAACTAGTGCTGAATTATGTTTTGTAGTAGAGGGAACTTTTGAAGTAACTGGTGCTGGGACAATAATCCCTTCATTTGCTCTGACAACGGCAGCCTCAGCAGTTGTAGCTGTAGGCTCATATATCCAAGTAAACCGTGTAGGGTCTACGACAATGACATCTATCGGTCAATGGACTTAAATCATGGCAGACTTCTATCTTAGAGAAGATGGAACATACTATCTTGGGGAAGATGGTACTAGTAAGTATCTAACAGAAGTTCAGTCATCCGTAGCTTTAACCGGAACAGTTCCTAATGCCTTAAAAGCAGACATTGTTACTGGCGGTAAAACTATAATCTTAACTTTAACTGGTGATACTTGGGTTACGGTGGGTGCGACTTTTGACGCACAAAGACAGAACATAATAAACGGACTCACTTCAGCTGGTGCAGGATCATTAGGTTGGAATAACGTAGTCAAAGCACTTCAGGGTGTTGCTGGCGTAGTACAGACTTCTACTACAGTAGTTACTATCACGCTCGACGCTCAAGCAACCTACGATATAACCACTTCTGAAACCATCACGGTAACCGTACCTTCAACGGCTCTAACTGGAGCTGGGGCTTTAGTAGCTACGCCCACATTTACTATTGTAAATGATATCAACATAACTAAAACTGCACAGTACGCAGTGTTAACCGTAGTTGATGCCATCCAGTTAAATGCGCTAGATACAGGCAACAGTATAGACGGCAGTTTCCCTATAGGCTTTTCTGGTACCTATATTGCACAGACTTTTACGGGGCAAGCTAGCACACTAAGAACTGCAATATTCAATCTTCAAAAACTTGGAGTACCTACTGGTAACTTGGTAGCTAAAATCCACACTACTACTGGAGCTAACATAAGCGCCGCGGTACCAACAACTACGGTACTTGCAACGTCTGATGCTATAGCCGTCTCTACTATATCTACTAGTGCAACCAACTACACTTTTACGTTTAGTGGCGCTAATGCGATTACATTATCTGCTGGGACCTTTTACGCGATTAGTGTTAGCGGTTCAACATACGGCGCTAGTGACTGCATTCTCGTATCGTATAAGGGAATTAATGGTGCGAACGCAGGTAACGCATTCTATAATGGTCCCCCTAGTACATTTAACATGTTGGGTGGCGATTTATTTTTTGGTGTTTATGCGGACGCCGTTGGAGTAATATCTGTTTATGCTGTATCTGCCCTATTAAACATAACTAAAACTGCCCAGTATATCGTATCTGCATTAGCTACTGACATCACTAAAACTGCAGCCTATGTTGTAACCTTTAACACCGATATTACTAAAACTGCAGCCTATGTTGTAACCTTTAACACCGATATTACTAAAACTGCACAGTATACAGTTGTCACAACCCCTACTGATATTACTAAAACTGCAGCCTATGTTGTAACCTTTAACACCGATATTACTAAAACTGCACAGTATACAGTTGTCACAACCCCTACTGATATTACTAAAACTGCCCAGTATATCGTATCTGCATTAGCTACTGACATAACCAAAACTGCAGCCTATGTAGTTGCGGTTGGTAGTACAGATATTGACATAACTAAAACTGCCCAGTATACAGTTGTTACCACCCCTACTGATATTACCAAAACTGCAGCCTATGTTGTAACCTTTAACACCGATATTACTAAAACTGCCCAGTATATCGTATCTGCATTAGCTACTGACATCACTAAAACTGCAGCCTATGTTGTAACCTTTAACACCGACATCACTAAAACTGCAGCCTATGTTGTAACCCTTAGTGGAGACATACTTAAAACCGCACAATATAGTGTATCTGCCCTAGCTACTGATATTACTAAAACTGCACAGTATACAGTTGTCACAACCCCTACTGATATTACTAAAACTGCAGCCTATGTTGTAACCTTTAACACCGATATTACTAAA